>Ga0310694_10004486_pt1 | contig 13500 bp, 25 predicted proteins | sample 174DNAGHGhighgp2_FD_203884 | JGI IMG/M metagenome (GOLD analysis project Ga0310694, IMG submission 203884) | Sheep rumen microbial communities from Palmerston North, Manawatu-Wanganui, New Zealand - 1742 DNA GHGhigh gp2 (v2) (version 2) | ecosystem: Host-associated > Mammals > Digestive system... | reverse complement strand
CCGTATTTGTCGGCCGCTTTGCTACAAAATTCTAACTCTTTTTCAGCCGCTTTTTGTGCGCCCGAATCGGTTGGGTTAGCCATAGCATTAAGCAATTTAACAAAACTAAAGTTTCTTGCTTCTTCTACGCTCATGCCGATACCAAAACTAGATTTAACATCATTTGCTACCGGGTTAGAATCTTTAACGCTCAAACCTTTAATTAGTTCATTCTTAAAGTCTTCTACGCTTTTGCCGTCTTTTACAAACTGCATAGCCTTTTCTTGCGCTTTGTATTCTTCGCCAAGTTTAATAATGTTTTGTACTCTCTCTTTTTCGGCTTTAACTTGGTCTTTAGCGTCTTCGCCGTTACCGTCGCCGTCGCCGTCTTGGGCTTTCATAGCCGCGCTAATCATAGCCTTAATTTGTTCGTTGTCCATACCCGCTTTTACTAATGCGGCATAATCAAGACCGCAAGCGGCGCATAATTTTTCTAAATCCATGGTGTTCTTCCCTTTCTTATTACCATTTGTTACTACATTTATATTTATTACTGTCGGTACGCTATTAGCGGGTTTACCCTCGCCCGCCGGCCTTGATTCCGTTTTGTTGTACCATTCAGCATTAAATTTTTTATAATTTTTTATATTGATTTTTTGGCCGTTAATTTCTAAAGTATCGCCGTTAATACATGCGCTTACTTCGGTTTCTTCTATTTCGTCGGCAAAACCTTTAGCCACCGCGTCGGAAGCGCTTAACCAAGTTTCAGCCGCCAAAAGTTCTTTTATTTCGTCTTCGGCCATGCCTGTTTTATCTACATAAGCCGTTAGCATGGCTTCTTCTACTTTGTTAAGGGTTTCTATTGTCTTCGCCATGTCGTTTGCGTTGCCCGCCGTTGCCGTCCATGGCTTATGAATCATTAACATAGAATTTTTAGGCATAATAACCTTATCGCAAGCCATTAAGACTAACGAAGCAATAGAAGCCGCCAAGCCGTCTACATAGCCTACTACTTCGGCTTTACATCTTTTAAGCATTGAGTAAATCGCCTGACCCGCGAATACATCACCGCCGGGGCTATTTATTCTTACGCGTATTGTTTTTGCGTCTTCTACTTCTTTTAATTCGTCCGAAAATTGTTTAGCCGTTACATCAGACCATAACCCGTCTTCACCTATAACCCCATATAACAATAATTCGGCTTCTTTTTCTTGTTTGTCGTTTATGCTATTGCTAAACTTCCAAAACTTACCGCCTTTTTTGTCGGTTTTTTCGCCCGCTATACTTGCATATATTCTATTTTGCGGGTGTTCTTTCTTCTTCGTTTTCGCTAACATCATTTATTACCTCGTTTTCGGTCAAAATACCCTTACTTTTTAATGTTTTATTTTCTTCTTCTACTTCGTTCCATACTTCGTCCGGGTCGCGGCCAATTTCTCTTATTACATCTGACCGGCTACGGAAGCCGTTTTTAACTGCGATACTTGCGCTATTTATATCTTTAACCGGGTCTACCCAAGACCAACGGCGCGCCGTCCATGATATTTCTTTATATTTTTCTATGCGTTCGGGTTTCAAATAGCCATTACCGCACTTGATTTTAGAAAATAGAAGCGAATATTTTAACCATTCGTTAAATATGCGCTCTGAAAAGGTAAATATAAACCATTCTTGTAGACCTTTCCATACTTCGCGTTCGTCTAAAATTCCTTGCCTTAAAGAAGAAAAATTAACGCTTGATAAATCGCCGGATATTGAAGAATAACCCGCACCCAAGCCCATGGCTATACCGCGTAACATAGCCTTATCAAAACTATCAAATTCGCCGTTAGGGTAGTTTGGGTCAAACTTTTTAATGTCATAGCCGGGCGGCAATTCTTTAAAAGTTGCCGGCGTTGCTTCTATGTCCATGTCGTATGTTTGGCTGTCTTCTTCGTCTTCGTCGTATGCGTCCGGGTCTGCGGGTGTTGTAATAAAGCCCATTTGGCAAGCGCCCGCCCTTGCGTGTTCTACGGCCGCTTCTTCAAAGCCGCCTAACATATACATGCGCATTAAGGAAGTAGCCGACCAAGGTATACCCCTTTTTTGGTCTACATATTCAGATATAAAACCATGTATAATATCGTCGGCCGGTATTACTTCGTAAGGTTCGTTGGCGTATGTATAATTGCGCCATTCGTCGCTATACTTCTTTATGTAATAATTTAAGGGTTTGCCATATTTATTAAATTCAATACCGAATCTAATATAATTGCCATTGGCTAAAACTTCATTTTTTTTGATGTCTAAACGGCGCGGGTCTATCAACTGCAAACCAAAACCCCAAGCGCCCGCGTCTTTACCTCTTACTATTCTTAATAAGCCTTCGCCCTCGCGGTTGCAAGTTGTAATAAGAAGTTTAAAAAGGCCGTTTAAGTTCATTTTGCCGGTAATATCGCAAACTTTAGACCATTCGCCCCACGCATTTTCTATTGCTTGGTTTGCCACTTCGTCTAATTTTCCGTTTGCGTCTTTTGCTTGCGCTTGCGGCCTTATACCCGTATCGCCTATTACATTGTCTTTTAATAATGTATTGAAGCGTCTATAATATGGGTTGTTCATGTATTGTTCGCATGACTTTGCTACAAGTTTTTCGGCGTATTTTTCTATAATTTGGTCGCTTGTATACTTGTAGTTAGTCCATGAAAAGGTCATGTTATTAGCATTTGCCGCCGCATAGTTTTTAGGTTGCATTACGATATAATGACCTTTAGCGCTTCTTGTTTTATTCTTATGTCCTGTTAAAAAGTCTAAAATGTTCATTAAAATCTATACCTATAACTCTTAAATTTTCCGTTTTTTCTCATTTTTTGGCGCGCAACTTCGCCCCTATAGTAATCGCGGAAGCGGCGCAACTCGTCAAAAGTATGTTTAGTAATTTCGCGGTTAGCAATTTTAAGGGTTTTATATTCGTCTAATAAGCGCCCCTCTAAAACTGCTTCTATCGCTTCTAACATCTTTTCGGCGTGCGTTTTAGTTTCTTCGGTTGTTTCTTGTGTTATTTGTTCTTCGTCTGACATCTTAACCCCGCCATGCTTTCGCATAATTGCTATTTGTACTTATTTTTGCGCGGCGTTTTTTGTGCATTGTTACCGCGTAATTATCTTTTGGCGCTTCGCCTTGGTTTGTAGAATCGGCATTTAATTTAGCCTTTAATGCTTCTAATTTTGTTTTTATATTAGTTGCTTTCAAGCGTTCCCCGATTCTTTCAAAATTAGGGTTTTTAATTTTTAAGGCCGCATAAGAATATACCGAAGTGTCTAAAACTTCGTTACGCGGTCTAATCTTTACCCATGACCGTTTCGGGAAGCCTTTAGAAAATTTGGTTACTAATTTTTCAGCCGTTAAACTGTCAAAAAATACGCGGTCGCATACATCTTGTTTGAAGTGCATATAACCGCTACCAAATTCGGCTATTTTTAAGCGGCCAAAAATCGTACTTTTGGCTTGGTCTACCCCTACCGGGAATAGTCTAACGGTTCTATGAGATTTACCGCATTTTACTTTACTTTGTGCGCCTATAATTGGTATATTTTCGCCGCCTACACCTTTTACGATAAATACATTTTGGTTATATCGTTTGCGGCCGTAATCGTAAACGGCTTGCGTTTTATGGCCGCCGGAATCTATACATGTAGCGCTTATATTCAACCTTGCGCCCGATTCATGTATAAAGTCTTTTGCTAAAAGGTCGTCTAATTGTTGCCATACTTCGGGTTGGTCGGGGTCGCCATAGATTTTAACATAATCTACTACCCATGATTCTTCGCCCTTGCCCCAAGCGTCTATCTTACATTCTAATCTATCGTCTTGCGTATCTACGCCCATAGTAAGAATTAAGCCGCCGTTAGGTACGGTTTTATAATTTTCTACCCTTTGTTCTAATGCGCTTGCTTCTACGCTTTCGCCCTGTTCTTCCCAAGTTTCGCCAAGACATGTATTTACCCAAGTTTTTAATTTTTCCGGGTCGCCTTTTGCATTTAGAAAGTCTTGTACTATGTCGGTTATCTTACGCCAAGGGCTGTAAAATTCGTTCAAATGAAAACCGGCTACACCCTTAAAAGGCTTTTCGGCTTTCCAATAACCCAACCTTATAGCCCTTACCCTATCCGTATCGGTTAAATGCGCCCTACAATGTTCGCATTCATAATAGGCGCTTGAAGCGTCGTTATCGTTAAATTTAACTTGCGACCATTTTAAGCGTTGATACTTTCCACAATGCGGGCAAGGTACATAAAAATAGCGTTGGTCTGATTCTTCAAAAGCCGCTTCTATTCGGCTTATACCTTTTAAAGTTGGCGTACTAAAAAGCCCTATTTTTTTATTCCAATAAGTAGTAGTACGCTTAATAGCAAGGTTTACGGGGTCGCCCTCTGTACCCGCGCTTGCCGGGTAGCGGTCTACCTCGTCGCATAATACTATTCTAATCGGCCTTGAAGCAAGCCCCGCCGGACTATTCGCCCCAACTATTGTAATATGGCCGCCGGGGAATAGTTTATGCAAAATTGTATTTTTACCGTCTTTTGCTTTTGATTCCGTTACTTTATCGGTTAAGCATGGGTTATCTCTAACCATTGGCGCTAAACGGTCTTTAGACCATGTTTGTGCCATTTCTAAAGTCGGTTGTAGGTTTAATATTGTACTTGGGTCTTGGTCTATAAAATACCCTACAATATTGTTTAATATCTCGGTTTTACCAACTTGGGCGCTTGACATAACTACAACGCGTTCAGTTGCGGGGTCGCTAAAAGCGTCCATAATTCCGCGTTGATATTCTGCGCGGTCGGTTTTATATTTACCGGGTTCGGCCGACGCTTCCGGGCTTAAATAGCGCTTTTCGTCTGCCCATTCCGATATTGTCAATTTTGGCGGGCTTTTCCAAACGCCAAAAGCGTTTTTAATTATCGCCCGTATTTTCGGTATCTCTTGTAACTGTATCATTAAAAACCGGCTCTATTAGTTCGTTCAATGCTTCCGTTATTCCGTTCGTTAATATTTCTTCTATTTCGTTCGGGTTTTGCGCTACCGATATTTGCGGCGTAAATTTACGCGGAAGCGCTAATAGTTTTGCGCGGCAATTACCTATACTTTTTTCTATCTCATTTTGTACCAAATCGGCTTGTAAATATAAGCCTTGTTTTATTTTTAAGTCGTATTCTATGCGGTCGGCTTCAGCCTTTGCTTTTCTTGCCCGTTCGTAGCGTCCGTCTAATTCTTCGTCTTCGCCATTCGTAAATTCGTTATAATAAAAACTTTGAACACATGCGGGAATATCGTAAGCGCCTTGCTTATCCGGCGCGGGTAGTATTCCGTCTTCTACTAATTGTTGTATTCTTCGCGTAGATATTCCAAGAATTTCGGATAATAAATTAAGTTTTGATTTTACCGCTTCTAATTCTGACATGCGAAACGCCCATAACCTTTATTTACAAGCCTTTGAAACGAAAAGCGAAACGAATATTTTATATATCAATTCGCCAAAAGCCAAATATAACAATAACTACAAGGTAAAAACGAAAAACGAAACGAACATTTTAACTTATACCTAGAAAAAGCCCGCGCATTTGCTGACCCGCATGGCCTTGGGGGTCGGGGAAGTACCTAACCCGCCAAACCCGTTAATTTTATTGAGTTTTCGCCGTTTTCGTTATTTTTGACCCTTTCGCCCTCGCTTTTTGTGTGCTTGTAAGTAGATACCGCCCCGCATGGGGGCGGTTTTTACTCTTTAATAGGAGTTCTACATGAAAAAGAAGCCCGATAGCGTTGATATGCTAATAGTGTAAAGTCTTCAAGACTTAAACCATTTAACACCGCTTTAATATCCTGTCTTAAATACGATTCGCCGCGGGTGTTTACATCATCATAACACCTAGCGCAAAATGGCAAGGTGTAATAGTCTTTCGTGTACGGCTTCTTCAAATGGTAAACCATACCGCCGCGCGCGCCGCACTTAATACAAGTTTGTTTACTCTGATATAACAAATAACCCGAATCAAAGTTATTTATGTCCGCGTTGCGCATAACATTTAATTTATGTTTATCTATGTTATGCGTCCAACTATAGCGTAATTCGGGGGGTAATACAAACCCCTCAAATATAGGGCTATTATCTATAAATGTTATAATATCGTCAATAAACGCGGCCGCTTCTGCCTTTGTCATTGAAGATAATGTTTTTAAATATGTAATTTGTTTTCCGTTTGGTAGCGTTATATTTTGTACGCGCCCGCACTCTTGATATAACCAATCTTTTATCATGTAGGCTTCGTATTGATAGCCTAAATTACTAAAGAATCGTATAAGGCATTTAATAAGACCGCCGAATATAAAGCCAAGTTGTTTTAATGTTTTTTCTTGCTTTACTTCTTTGTACTCTATATGTAATATCGTACCGTCTTTATAATTCCTATACGCGTCGTTTAGTATGTTTTTTAGATAATGTTTATTAGATACGGTAAATTGCATTAACTAACTACCCGTATCGTTTGGTCTAATTTGAATTGTCTAACATTGTTAAAATCTTTTACCCAACCGCTTTTAGAAGCGTCGGCATAAGTCCATGACATATTCGCTTTTGTGCCGTATTTGGGTTTTAAGTCCGGGGTTTCGTAGTACGCTTCTTTCTCATACTTCTTAATAAACCTTGCTACCTCTTTAGAGTTCTTGGGCTTGCGTTCGCTATATTTGCCGTCTTCTATTCGGTATTGTTTAACAATAACTTTAAGCGCGCCGCATTTCGGGCATTGTCCTACTTCTAAAGTCCTATGCTTATGCGTCGTATTATCATAAAGTTTTAATTTTCTTTCAGCGCAAAAATAAGCGCTACAACAAAATAACAAGGCGTACTACCCCCTATTTATTTCTAGCGACACCGATAATATTTACATTCCGCATTGGTAATACCTTTATATAGGAATATCGGACTACTAAAATTTTTCTATTCTATATTAGCGTGGGAATTTAATTTAGACAATATAGTAATTAACTTAATTCAAATGAATTAGTTTTATCATACAAACCCGCATACCATGCCTGTTTAGAGAAAATAATTTTATATTTTTCAATTCCCCAATTTTGTAAAAATCTTTCTTCGCTCATACCGCTACTTGCGTCGTAATTCATTTGCGCCGGTACTATGATTATCTTTTGTAAATGCTCAATACGGGCGTAAAATTCGGGGTTATTCTTGCGTATTTGTTTTTCTATAAAATGGTGTGCATGGTATTGCGCATGGTCGTAATTATCTACGCTTGTTAATTCGCCGGCGGGAATCGGTTTTAATATTCTGCTAAACAAATCAAAAAAGAAAAGCGGGTATTTTTCAATATCCGCGTTATACATACTTCCCAAATTTACCCCCTAATCTCGTTTCGTTTTCTTATTATGTATTCTTTGATAAAATTTATTGTCATAGCGTCATGCCTGCTTTCTCTTATGCACATAGCATGCGCGCTTCCGTCATTGAATCTAACTATTATTAGTTTTTGTAATTCATTTTGTGTAAATACATTCTTTTTTACTTCTACACCGCATGCGCCTATGGCCGCCAACGCGTTACCCAAATAATTACATATATCGTCGTTATTTGTGTCTAATATTTTTTCTTCACCTGTTAGCATTTTACCCCCTTTACCAATTTACCTTATATTCTTTTTTAGCCGGGCGCTTTATATCCTTGAATCTATTACGCTTTATTTTTCGTAATACTAATAATACTTCCATAGCGGCATACTTCCATTTTAATAAATCGTCTTGCATTATTTTATTATTCGTAGGCCTTAAATTGCCGTTTTCGTCGTATAGTTCGGTATATAACCACCCGTAATGATTTTCATATATTGTTATTTGATTATTCAAATATTTTAATAATTTATTTGCCATATTACCCCCTACATATCATACTCAAAAGCCAAATACATGCCGGGCAATAACCTTAAATACATTGTACCGCCGTATATATCGCCCGAATATCCACCGTTATACATTTCTTTTATCCATACATCTTTAAAATACCAATTTAGATATAATGGCGCTTCGTAGTTTTGTTTTTTACCTTGCGGTTGTTTTGCTATTCCTATAAATTGTACGCTTGCGTAGTTATTTTCGTACCTTAATATAAGGTTAATTAGCCACCTTATAATAAAATATCGTTTTTTGTCTATTTCGGGCTTAAATTCTTCCGGGGGTATATGGTACATGTCCATGTCTTCGTTAAAGTCTTCCCAACCTAAAAAACCGTCATTATCTTTACATTTGTCGCAGTCTGATTCCTTAAATAACGGGTCGTTAAAATATACGCAAAATTCGCATTTATCTATATCCATTGTTTAGCCCTCTTTGATTATATCTAATATACTTTCGCCTAATTCAAGCGCGCCGCCTATAAAACAAGTGCTACATAACCGTTTATCTAAACAATTCCCCGGTATATTGCATTGGCTTTTATAGTCTTTTATTTCTGCTTCTATTTTTTCTACAATATCGGCCGAATACCATGTAACGGGTTGGCCTTTATAGTCTTTAGTGTTCCAAATTCCCATGCCTGTTAGTCCTCGTTTTTCCATTTATCATATCTTTTTTGTATGGTTGCGCCGGTTAGTATGCACCCGCACCCGTCTTTATTAAATGTTATTTCGTTTTCTTCAACCAAGCCGCATACTTCCGCGTATTCTTCTACCGCGCCGTATTCGTCTATACTACCGCCATATATGCAATTACTACACCGCATTTTAACCCCCTTTTAATTCCTTTGCTATTTCTTGTATATCAAATACCATAGGTTTAATTATTGCCGTATCGTTAAATGTTAATATATGCGCGCATTTAGTTAAAATTAAGCCAATTTTTTTATTATGCGCTTTTTTATAATGGTTTAATTCCGTTTGTAAATCTTTGTTTTGATTTACTACGGCGTTATATTGAGTTACGGCCGCTTGCAAATCGCTTTTTAATTTTTGGTTTTCTGCTTCTAAATTGTTTATTTGGTCTACGCTTAACATTCTACTACCTCTTTTTCTAAATATTCTTTAACCCCTTGGCCGCAATTCTCGTTACATTCTTCGCACCCTACACACATAAAACATAAACTAGGTATGATATGCGGGCTTACCGTTGCTTCTTTGCCCCACGCGTCCGCGTCCATACTTTGTATTTTGTCTATATTGCGTTTTTTACTTTTAATAATGTCGGGTTTTACACCCTTAAAAGAATCAATAACCCTTTTAAGGCGCGCTATCTTTTCGCCTTTTACCTTTGTTACTTGGCTATGAAGCCCGAATATTAGTTTAAGTTGTTCTAACATTATTTCAGCGTCGGCCATTTCTTCGGCCAAATGTTCTAAATTACCTTTACCGCGCAAAAGTTTAGTAATTTCTTTTTGAAGTTCGCTACATTCTTCTAGCGCTACTATCATTTGCGCCGATTCGCCAAATGTACTAATAGCCTTTTTGTATATGTCAATATCTGCCATTTTTAACCGTCCTTTCTTAATCGCCATAAAGCGCAATTATGCCATGGTGGCATTCTTCGCAACTGTATTTTATGTTATGGTCTACAAAATCAACCGTAACTAAACAACTACTACCGGCGGGTATATAATTACCGCAAAAATAACATTTACGGGCTTTTTTAGTCCTATATACTAATTTTGTTATACCCTCGCCGGTTTTATCTACATACTTTACCGGCTGATTACATTTTTTTACTTCGTCCGGGAATTTATTAAAATTTCTTGATTCTCTATTTTTGCATTTATCCGTATGCCATTTGCATTTATAGCATTTGTACCACATTTTTAACCGTCCTTTACTTCTTCTTTTATATATTTGCCTAAACTATGCAAGGTTGCGCAATTATCGCACCTTATCCAAACATCAGCCGGGTTTAATTCTTCCCCGTCTTCTTCGTCTATTTCCGGGGGTACATATTCCCATGTAGCCATGCCGGCTTCTTTAAGGTCTTGGCCGCAATTCCCGCAAATAATATGTAATCTATCGTTTACCATTGGCCGCACCTCTCTAATTTTTCTTTGCACTCGGCGCATATTACATTACCTTTTACAAAGTCGCAAACGTCGCTACTTTCATCTATAAAGGCTTTGCCGTCGTCTATTTCGTCTTGCGTAATTTGGCTTCTACATTGTTTACACTCAAACCACCAACACTTATTTAATAATTCCGTTACGGGTATTTTTTTAGAATCTGCGTATTTATCCCAACTTTTTACGCGTTGCGCCCGCAAGTCGGTATATTCGCAGTCGTTAAATTCCCATGTGTTTATTTCGTTACTTTTTGCTTTGCCGCTTGTTTCTGCAAATGTTACGCTAAAATGTTCACATAATTGGTCTTGCACTATATAAGCCTTTAATTTTCCGTTTTCCATGTTTAGATTCCTTTTATTTGTTTTGCTTGCTTAATCGGTAAAAATATTACTTCGCTATCCGGCATACTGTTAATAAAATTACATGCTTTTATTCGTATTACCGCTTGAAATTCCGCTTTTGTTATTTCTTTAGATTTTTTATAAAAATCTAATACTTTTGGACGCGATATATAAACCGCAAACCCAAAACCATGCGTGCCTTGATGTTCCAAAGATATTACATATTTAGGCTCTAATATTGCGAATATAGCGCCGTCATGTGTTTTTCCAAAATACGGGTAATTTATTTTGTATTGCATGCCTGCTTTCCTTTCAAATAGTCCGTAAAGCGTATAAATGCTTTTACAAACGGTTGTATGTTCGTATCGTCAGCCCAACCCGCAAACCCTACAAAGTCGCGGTTAAAACTAATTGCTTCGCGGCCGTTAAAATAGTGCGAATCAACAAATATATAGGCGGTTTCTAATTCGCCGTTATCCTTTTTGTTAAATATCGGTAAGTATCTTTTTAGGCCGTTGCGGTCGCTTATGCGCATACTTGCTATACCATGCGTGTTCGGGTCTTTTACTTCTTCGCTAAATTTTTCTAATTCTTCAGCCAACAAAGCCAAAAGCATATAAAAATCTTTTTCTTTTATGTCTGAATATGTTAGCCCCGCTTCTTCAAAATGGTTACGGGCGGTTTGCCTATAGTCTTCGTATACTTCCATTTTTACCCCCAATATATCTTTAACCCGCCTTGTACGGGCGTTGCTCGGTAGCCGGCTTCTTCCGCTTTTGCGGTCATAGATTCCAATAGGTCATACGAACATAAAAAAGTACATTCGGTTTTGCCCTTTTTAATAGCCTTTTTTATTGATTCTTCTAAATCTTTTTCCGCATTGGCGGCCTTATTCTCTATGCTTTGTTCTTTTGCTTGTTTTGCGCTAATCATTGTTTACCCTCGCTTTTATTGCTTTGTTTTTTGCTTTTGCTATTTGCGCTTTTACCGGGCGCGGTACGCTTTTATAAAATTCCTTTAAGTCTTTATAATCGCGTCTTGTTTGTTCGGGTTTTATACCCTTTCTAATTCTCTTTGCTATTGCGTTTCTCATTGTTTGCCCTTTCTTTTTCTTTTGCTTTATATGCCTTATACTCTTTATCTAATTCGCCGCGTTGTATAATTGCGTCTACTTTTTGCCTTGCGCGTATAAAATACGGAATATTTACCCCGCCCAAACGGTCTAACGCTTCATATTCGGCTGTAATTGCCGCCAATAAATACGCTTCTTTCATTCTGTCCGTTACCCTAAAAGGTATAATGTTTACGCCCATGTTGTTACCTCTCTTTCTTAAACTATGTTTAACTTCATTACTAATAAGCCGTTTTCTGCAAACATTTTTATATTTTCGTCTTCGTCGTCTATTGCTATTTGCGGGTCGTAATATTCGCGAATTAGTCTAAAGTGTTCGGCCTTAACTTCGGCGGCCGGTCTTGAATCGCCTATACGGCGCATGTATAAATCGCCAATAAACCCTAAATCGGTACGCAAACGAATTTTAGTATTTAGTCTTATTGCTTCACTTCTTACCGTTGAAAATATGATTTTATAGCCGGAATCGTGTAGGCTTTTTAATACTTCGCCCAAAGTCCAATTAAAACCAACCTTGCCGCGGTCGTTAGCGTATGTTTGAAAATAACGCCATTTGTCGGCTTCGTTGTTTGTGTTTTCTTCTGCTTCCTTTAATACTGCGCGGGTATCTAATAAACACCCGTCTATATCGCATATAATCGCTTTTGGTCTTCTCATGCCTGTATTTCCTCTATTAAATTCATTTGTACTAATATTTCTTTAGGTTGTATTAACTTGCCTTGTCTTAAATGGTCGGCGTAGCGCTCTTGCGCTAACGGTATTATTTCCGGGTCATTATCCGAACATATAAAATCAAACCCTTTATTATATGCCGCTATTGCGGTCGTAGCGCTTCCACATAAAACATCAAGAATAACCGCACCGGGTTTTAATTTTGCTTTATCTATGCACCATTCCATTAACTTAATAGGCTTTTGGGTATCGTGTATTTTTTTAGGTTCGTCGGCTTTATATTGACTTCTACTATAATCAAATATGCGTAATGCTTTGTCGTATGATGTCCATGCTAATTCACCGTCAGCCATGCTAAATTTGCGTTGGCATTTATTCCATACTAAATAGCCTTGACTTGGTTTTAATATATCGGCGTAATAGTTACCGCCCCAAATTATTTGATTTTTTGATACTCTAATAACTTCGCGTATAATATCCGGGTTTATGCGTTCTTTATCCCATTCTTTTTTAGACCCGCCGCGGTCTACCCAACTGTATTTAGTTTTGCTTAACCCTTTGCCGCCTAATTTTCTTTTTAATTGGCCGGTATAATCTATACCATAGGGCGGGTCAATTAGTGCAAGGTCTATACATTTATCGGGCATTAAAGCCAATAATTTGGACGCTTCAGCGCAAAATATTTTATTTTTAATATTCTCTATCTTTATCATGCCCGCTTTTTCGCCCTCTTTTTTGCCTTACTTTTACTTGTTTCAACTTCTTTTAATTCTTGAATTGGTATAAAAAATTGCAATTCGGAATTATAGCCATTTACTATAAAGTTTTTATAATTGCCGGTTTTTATGGCTTTTTCTACGCGAATTTTGTATAATTTATCGCCAATTTTGAAATATATATAATCGCCTACGCGTAATTTGCCAAATATAGCCCCGTTTACCCCTAATTCTTGGGTTTTATTCATAATGTGTAATTTTGGGTTTATAAACTTCCATAATGTATATTTGCCGTTATCCGGGTTATAGTATAAGTCGCCTATTTGCTTCTTTTCTGCGCCAAATACCTTAAAAAATTTTGTACCGTAACCGTCGGATATATGGCATATTTTGAAGCCGTCATATTGGCCGGATATTTCACGCGCTAATATTTCGTTTTCCGTTACTTCAAATGTATATTTATGGCCGTTTATTATTCTAATTTCTTCCATGTTCTAATTCCTGTTTGAAAGTGTTATAAAAAATACATAGCGCTACTCTAAAATTGGTTTTTGTTGTCGGAATCGCTATTTTTTGGCTTAA
>Ga0310694_10004483_pt1 | contig 13504 bp, 3 predicted proteins | sample 174DNAGHGhighgp2_FD_203884 | JGI IMG/M metagenome (GOLD analysis project Ga0310694, IMG submission 203884) | Sheep rumen microbial communities from Palmerston North, Manawatu-Wanganui, New Zealand - 1742 DNA GHGhigh gp2 (v2) (version 2) | ecosystem: Host-associated > Mammals > Digestive system >... | reverse complement strand
CATTAATATCGCTGATACCATCAGGTAGATGCTGCAGGTCGATGACATAGGGCGACCAAGGATCACCAATGTTGTCGTCGCTGACAAATACATGCGAATTATCGAGCAGGACGAGGCGTCCATCCAGATAGGTGACGATTTCCATCGGAACATTGCTGCCCTCACCTGCAATGATGAGGTAATAGAGGCCATCGATGGAACGGGAAGCAGCTCGACATTCGCCATCGATAAAGACAGCAACCTCACAGGTATCAACAATAGCTTCCCCATCGGTGAGTTGTACTACCATCGTCATATTGTCAGGATAGAGATGCTTATCGATCGGCGTGAAGAGGGTAGGCTGATCGGTCATGCGAGCAAGAGCCATCAGGCGTGGAGCCTTTAGTGGACCTGCATTACTACGTGTCTGCGGTGGATAGACGAATGTCTTGTAGCCGGGAGTCGAATTGTAGTACAAATAGCCATGACCGCTTTCGAGAGCGGTAAGATTGCCTTCCCAACCATTAGGACCATAGATGGCGATACCCGTCTGTGACTTGATGCGGTCACCAATGGCAGGATTGGCTCCTGCAAGTGCCTCACCGACCGTCATCGTGTAGAGTGGTGTGTAGGCTATCCAGTTCCATTCCTCATAGAGTTCGACAGGCGTTTCAGACAGATTAACCTGCTGACCGGTGACTGCGAGCTGTGAAGGCAATACTGGGCTGGATGGCAAACTAGTTACTCTGAGTTTGTACATTGTGTTAGCGCCCACGGAAAGTGTGCCCTTCCATTGCGTGCCATTGCTCCAAGCCACCTGTGAACCATGGTCCTTGATGGTGAGAGCCCAGCCATCATAGTCTGCAAACACCTTGTAAGGATTACTGTTCTCAGGCTGGACGCCAAGTGCAATCCAGTTCCAATTCATATGGACAGGAATATGCTGCTCTGCCTTGTTGCTCTTGGTCCAAACAACGGGATTATTGTAGTTGCCAAGGAACAGATCATGCTCGAAGAGCACCTGGCCACTTTCATTTTCTGGAATCGTGACATTGACGTCCACATAGGTCATACCGGTTGCCGCATCCCAGATGGAGAAGGTGACGGGTTTGTGATAGTCCATATTTTCATAGCTGTCGCCATAGACGTTGAGTGTCACATAGGCACCATTACGAATATTGGCAGGAGAAGCCATACCACGGCACTGGCCATCGATGAAGGCAGCTACAAGGCTCTCGGGATTCTCCATAATGAATCCGTTGAGGCGCACATGGCCAATGATAGTCATCTGATGCTCGTATGCCGTCGGTTCAACAGACCAATTGGGCTTCTCGCCACGGACCTTCATCACAAGACGCAGAGGTTCGCTGATCTCATAATTGCCCTGCAGGCCGATATTCAGATCATAATCGCCAATAGGTGTAAGCGGGTTAACGCGGAAGCGAAGTGTCTTTGTCGAAAGAGGAGCCACATCGTCGGTGATCTCACTTTCGACCAGTGTAAGCCACTGTGGCAAATTCTGCAGCGTGTAGTATTCTACAGTTCCTCCCTTGTTGACTATATTGACGTCGAATGATGCATCATCGCCATACATCTTGAAGACATTGACCGAATCCTTTTCCCACTTGAGTGTGTTCTGCTGCACATAGGCTGTCCAGCGAATAGGTTGCGATACGTTGCCATGCATATCGTGGATCTGAGCTACAGTAATGTTAAGCGTCGTTCCCTCGATGTCACGCGGAGTGATGCCAGCACCTGTCAGATTTACGACCACCTTGCGCTCCGAAGCTACAGGAGAAGCAATAAGTCTTGTTTCTTCGGGAGCATTCTTAAGAGGTGGAACTGCAATACTCTTCAACGAATTCTCATCAGCATGAATAACCAGGGTATTTGCATGACTGACTGGTGCCAAATTCTTCAATGTAGCCCCCTTTGTGGGAACTCCGTTGATGGTGTCCTGTTTCTCAAATGGATAATAAGCCACCAGGCCACGAGAATAGACGTCGGCCGTGTCGAGGCACTGATAGATGTTAGCAAGCAAACGTTTCTCAGTGATCGTTGCGTGCCAGATTCGCAGTTCGTCGATATATCCCGAGAGACCAGTACCAAGTTTCATTCTCGAACCTTCAAACGTGGGCACATCCTGTTCGGAAATGACCGCAGTTCGCTGGCCGTCGTAATAGAAGCTGGCAGCCTGTCCACGTACCACGTTGAAAGCCAGATGATGCCAACGTCTGTAGTTAGGGAAATCTTCATTGTTGGCAACAACCTGTGTTTTCTCTCCATAGTCGAGCACAAGATTCATCAAGGAATCATAGCGCAGACGAAGTCGCGTCAAGTCAGAACGTCCAGTTTCAAACAAAGTGCATTCGCCCTCACTTGTGACTTCACACCATAATTCTAACGCATAGCTTTCGCCTGCTGAAGTGTTAATGCGAGAAATGTCAGCATAAACATCATCTGTCCGATTAATATTAAGGGAATAGTTCACATTATTTATTTCCCATCGGTCGTTCACAATCAGATCATTGATATGACGCATATCGGCTGCGACGGTACCATGGCCTTCATTCATTGGCCAATAATGGAGAAGTCCATACACGTAGTTGTCCTTCGAATTGTATTTCTTGGAAGCAGCATCAGAGACATCGAGACACACGTTGTAAAGACCCAAATCATGAATCGCCCCCACAATGCCACGACCGATGTAGAGATAGTTCTCACTGGAGCTACTCAAAGCCTCGAAGGTTGAGAAATCAACGGTCTCTTTGTCGAAGAGCAGCTTGGATTCGGTGTCCCACTCAGCGAGCATCGAGACAGTTTGTTCGCTGCTCTTGTAGCTCATAACCATATAGGTCCACGTGTCACGCGGTACTCTAACGATACTTTTCAGCTCGGTGTCACCCATCTTGAGAGTTACGACACCATCATTGTCAATGGAAATACGGAACAGTTGTGCAGTCACACCTTGACATATCAGTTGACCTCCTTCGGTCCATTTCACCCAGAAGTCGAGTGTAAAGTCACCATTAAGGAAGACGGGATTGACTGTTTGTGAAGCAGTACCTCGCGAAATCATTCTTAGTGACACTTCATGGTCGATGGGAGCGCCATTGAGTTTCGAAGTGACAATTACGTTCTTGTTACCCACGTAACCAGGAACTATATCCTCGTTGAACTCGATGCTCATATCGTCGCCGAAGCCCAGTATACCGTTGGCCGGCGTCGGGGTGGTGAGTGCACGAGGACTTATGTTATCCTTAATGACAGTCACTTCGTCACTATATGCATAGACATCATCTCTGCCATATCGTGTCATTGTGAATGCTCGGAAGGTATAATTTCCCTGAGGATAGCTGACATCACTTCGCATATCAATCCACTTACGCAGATATCCACGGTCGGGGACAATATTTTCAGCAATGTAAGCCGAGTCGAATCGACAGAATTCCGACCACGATGTACTGCCTTCGAACTTGTATTGAACACCTACATACTTCAAGCCAGTGAAGTTACGGTCGAAGTTGGCGATCTTCAACTCAAGACTGTCTGGACTGTCGCTGTTGAACACAGGCTCACTGATGATCAGATCTACAGGCGATGAACTTGGAACGAAAGTGGCATTGAGGGTCACTTCATCATAGATGGATAATGGCTGATAAGGTGAGGCGAAACGTATTTTCACACCTTCGTGTTTGAGCTTGCTCTGATCTGTCTGACTAATGGTGATATTCTTCAATACCGTCTCATTCTTGGGGATGAGTACCGAACGCCCGTTCATAGGAACTCCATCCATGTAAACCTGTAAACCATTATTGTTTGAGGTCTCGACGACAATAAGATTATAGGTCATGTCGAAAGGTTGCTGTGTCTGATTGTTGTTCGTGAGGTGCAGCACCAGATTCTTTTTCTGACCCGCAGGGATATCAGTTACCGTAAGCGTCTTGGCACTTTGTTGGCCGTCAACGCTGATACGGATATCGGGCTGTTCCATTCGTTGTGTGCCATTCGAAAGGAGGTGTTTCTCCTTCTTTTCAAAATACTTGGCATATTCCGGACCTTCGTAGGGATTATAGCTCTGACCGCCAAGAATGCTGAAAGAATTACTATAACCCCTAGGCGACTTGTAAATATCTACAGAGAAGTCTGTACCACGATTGCCATCACTGAAATCATAGGAGAACTCTACATAATTCTTTGTATTCTCATCTTCATCGGAGCTTACTTCACTCCATTTGAAACCGGTCTCAATCTCGAATCCCCAATCAGAGTCGAAATATCCACCTGCCGAGGCTTTCATGTGATGTCGGAAGTTAGTATATACACTTTCCTGACCTGAATAATCATGAGTAGTAACATCAGTGCTATCTCTACGTTCAGAATAAGAATAGCTAGTTCCGCCATCGAACGAGATATTCTTTACATGGTAGCTTTTATTATCTTTAATGTTTATATCATTTATCGCCTCCCATTTGTCACGTTCGTTCCAGGCCAAGATACCCTCCCATAGTTTTACCTGCTGATTATAATAATTGATCTTGTCATCACCAGGCAAATCTTTGGGACCCTTCCAAATATAGGTTCCGCTGTCACCATACACTTCACTATCTTTTTTATACCATGTCAAATAGACCGATTCGGAAGAGTTGTTTTCATATTTTTCACATGCTTCCTTGGTAGGCAACTCTGTCAGCAGTTCATAACGCAATTCTTTCCACTTGGGAATCATAACATTCTCAATTTCGTATGCTGAATAGTAGAAAGAAGTTTTTTCTTGTAGTGACAACATGGTGGCATCACGACAATCGAGATGAATGCTTCCATCAATTCCTTTAAAGAATCCTAAGCGAGTACAATCGCCCAATTGAAAATTATTAGAAATACCAATGAAAACATCTCCAGGGGAGCCAACATGATAGATGTCAGTACCCGTTGAAACAGCATCTGTAACAGTCGTTGACCAAGTTTCTTCATGCTTGTTCAACAATGTATGCTGATGTTTGCCTTTTATATCCCAGATTGTACTCTGCTGGTATTTGGACACAAGCGCAAATCCCATACCTTCAACAGTTTCCATTTTAACGCCCCATGCAAGATTAAAGATTGCAGCTCCAGATGCTACCCATCCCTTTGTGGATGTTCTAACCTTTGTCGTTGTCTTACCCGACTTCCAAGTGGTCTTAGACTTGGCTCCTGGGGGATCACGAAGCACCATCAGAGGCTTATCAGGACCTTCGGTAACGAAATTGTTGCCTTGAGACAATTCGCCGAGAGCGATGGCATAAAGCTTATCCCATACGTATGTGCGTCCATTCTTTTCAAACGAGACACTAAAGTTTCGTGTATAAGGTGCAGTTACATTTGGGGCACCGCAATTCCAAGAATATGACGCCATTCCATATTCGTCAAGCTGTTTCTGATTCTTTTTCAAGTTATATACCTCACCTGCTTTAAGACCCGTTGAATCTGGATTAGCTATATTACTGATGACGGATTGTTCGTCACCCATTTCATTAGCAATCGTAATCGTCAAATCATTCAGTGGTATAGTATCGGTTATAACTTTTGAAGATGCATCCTTATTCACATAGGCCTCGTAACCACGTATTTTAAAAGTATAAGGTTCATCCATCTGGAAAATTGGGTAATTAAAGCGATAATTAATTGAACCATCGGCTTCTTTTTTCCAAATGTCATAGATGTCAATGCTATCTCCAGAAGCTATCTCATAACGAAGTATATTACGTTCGCCAAATGCTCCTTCTGAATTATCACTCTGCCATATATTGAGCGTTGGTACAGCATAGTAAGCAAAAACTTGCTTTGTATTATAACTGTAGTATTCACTGCTTGTAACGCCACCGTCTTTAGTAACTTTAATCGAATCATTCAACGTCTTTGTTACGGTAGTCAAATCTATCTCTGGGAGTGAAGTGAATTCGATATCAGGATTACTATCAATCTTGACACTCTTCGTAATATACTTAAGTGGTGGCAGCTTAGCAGAGAATTCACCAGTAAGTGAGTCAGTGCGAATGTAAATGTACTTCGACTTATTGCCAATACCTGCCCATGTATTGCTATTTATGGAAGTAGTGTCACTCTCGAATGAACGATCCATAGTTGCCGGAGTAATATGGTCATTCTGGCAATTGAACGAGAATGACTCATTATTGAGTTTAAGAGTGATGGTGGCAATACCGATATTGTTCTTCGATGCACCAAAGCCGACGGCCAGTGTGTCGTTGCGTTCGCCACCACCTACTCGGCCCACAAAGTTGACTAAGGTGGAGTCGGCAAAGTCGTAGGTCATCGCACGGTCGAAGTTGTAGGTGGCCTCGTAGGGGAAGCGTCCTCCCATAGCCATGGTGTGACCATCGAGTTTTGCCTCTACATAGTGCTTGCCAATGGGTACGGAGATCTTGTAATAACCATCAGCGTCAGTCTGCTGTGCCTTTCCATCTTTCGACTGCAAATCGCCATCGACATAGAGCATAACACCCTCAGCTGGTATGTTGGTGCCATAGTAGTATATATAGCCCTCCATTGGGAACGCCGAAACATCCTCAAAATTTACGTTATTGGCAGTCAAACTGGTGGGACTGACGAACATTGAAGAGGAATTGGGGCTGAATTGATGGATGCCAAAGGCGGGAACAACCTTATAATTGGTTCCATCCTGCTGGAAAGGAATGCCTCGAATGATGTAGTCTCCCTCAGCATCAGTCATACCATATAGCTTCAGTGATTCGGGCACTACAGCCGATGGAACAGCATTGGCTCCAATCTCTGGATGATTCTCAAGACAAATACCATCCTGTTTGGTTACATCGAAAGCATAATCACGTATGTTAACGCCTTCATCAAGTGGCCAGTAGAGCACAAGGTCTTTTTCCACACCACCAAGGATACGATCGAAGTTGTTGTCTATCTCCTTAGTAGTTAGTGCACGGCTCCAAAGACGTACGTCATCGACATTGCCTTTGAAAGTACTACCTGTGTTATGTGATGAACCACCCAAGCTAAGGGTCGAAGAGCTAAGTCGGCTACATGAATTCCATACATTATTGGAAATTGTCAGAGTATCACAAATCAAACTATCTTTGCCTACTGAAAAAATCCAATTACCACCTTTATAACGAGCAGTGACATGGGTGAAGTCAGAGTTATTGAACGGCAAATTCTGGAACTCAGTCACCGTATAATCTCTGCAGTCGGAAGAAGTGAGGTCAACAGCATAGAGACAGTAAACAGGATTGGTCGGATCATTGACCTTTGCATTTTTAACTGTGGCATTAACATTGTATGAAACAAGATTGCTCACTTCAGTTTCGATGAGTTGGGGAACAACCTGGCTGAGATTATTGGAAGTCCAGTCAACACCCAAAATTGAGGGTGTCAAATCTGTTGCAGCAATTGACTGGCCTTGTTCATGACCCATAACCTTGGTATAGTAGCAATTGCTAAGCTTGTGAGAGCTTCCGTATCGTGAACGTGCATAAGTGTAGAAACCTTCGGAAACCGGCACACTCTCTGGATTGACCAGACAGTTGGTCAGTTGAGCTTGATATCCATCGTGAATCCAACCAACCATTCCGGCACAATTGGTCAATCCCTCACCCATGATTACACCATCAAAGAGACAGGAATTGATTTTAAGACTGCTAGCACCGGTAATGGAAATCAGACCTCCATGAGTTCCATCGCCCGCAGCTCGACCTTCAATGGTAACCGATGACCAGCAACGAGTCAACAATATCGCACCATTGACACAACCGCCAACAATGCCTCCTGCAAATTTGGCATTGGTGCTAATCTTACCAGTGACATGCAGATTCTGAAGCTCGAAACCGTCACCAACATAACTGAATGGAGCCGTGCGATAATTGCCATCTCTATCAGTGGTGCTATGCACATAATAGTTCACCTTAAGCGTATGACCATTGCCATCGAAGTGTCCGCGATAGCAATTAGCTTCGGTATCACCGATCATAGTCTGGCTTTCGTCAAGATCGATATCGGCTGCCATCACAGCATTGAGCTTAGTGTTGCCACTATTGACCAACGAGGCAAAGTGCTCCCAGTCGGCTACCGAAGCGATAATGAAGCGACCGTCAGCATCGTAACCTTCAGGGAGTTCTACTGTCACATCATAATCTGAGGGGTCGCTGATGCGTTTTACACCAAGTTCAATGGCATTTGCCAAGTGGAGAAAAGCTTGTTTGGACTCCCCGCCCTCCATCATAGGTTTAGCCCAAAGCTGGAGGGTAAGTTCACTCTTACCATTGAGAATAGACGCATACTTAGTTGAGTCAGCTGTCCATGTAAGACCCTTGCCTTCTCCATCAATATAACGTGAGAGGTATTGAGGAGTATCGGAAGACTCGTCAGCAGATGATTTTACCAAATTGACACGTACACCATTAACAGCAGTACCAGAACCAAAGGCGACATGTCCGGTGATAGTACCACGTGCCTGCGAGAATCCTGGGGCAATCATAGAACTCGTTTGAACAAACTGTTCGTCGCACTTGGCTCCATATGCCTCTACAGTATATTCATAATAGGTGCCGGCAGCGACACGGGTGTCTTCGTATTCGTACTCTGAAGCGGTACCATGAATATTGTCTGTAAGCAACGTCCATTCCTCAGTTCCTATGGGACGACGAAGCACTCGATAGTAGGCTTCATTGGTCTTGTCGGCACGAGCTACTTTCCATTTCACTTTCACCTCGCCATCTTCTGTGCCTGTTGTAGCCTTCACCTCGCTGATATAACTACCTGCAGGGAGGTTACCAGTCAAGATATTTGAATAGATTTCCTTGCCATTGACAGTTGTCATCACACGATAATCGATGAGATCGCATACTGTGCCATCAGTATCGAAATGGGTTTCAAATTGCTTAGTGTCAATAGGAAGTGTTTCACCTATAGCTTTCCATGTCGTAGTTCCTGATGGACGGTAGTCGATACGCCAATCCAAGCCCTTCAGCTGAATATTATACTCCCATACCAGTCGAACAGCCTTCTCGTAAGAACGATCCTGTGAGAGTTTTATTGGTACTTCCATCAAGGTGCTGACAGTCAACTCTTCCCACAAGTCAGATGACGAATGTGAAGAAGATTGGCCAGGCAGATTGACGAGGTTCTCCTTATATTTCTCCTCCAAAATAGAAGGAAGGAATACAACACGATAGGTATATTCTTTATCATACTCAATGTCTTTATCTGTATATTTAAGATTAGAGCTGGAACCATTAAACGAGCCCAGTAGTTTGTAGCCATCAGTTTTGACATTGATACCTTTGTCATAACGAAGTACATACCATTTACCATCAGTCTTGCAATCAACAGTGCTTGTATTGTTGCCATTATAATAGTATGCTTTCTGACGCTTGGACCATGTGATGGTGTTGGTTTTATTCCATTTATCGAATTCAACTTTAATATTCTCAGGTCGAGTGTATGGATATACTATGTATGTAACGTAAGGCTGATAAAACCACACGTCTGTAAACCTGCATTCTGCATCATCAGTATATACGTTGGAGCCTCCACGATATTTCAAGTATACTGGGGTTGTATAAACTCCTCCATCAAGATACCACTTGCTAAATTGACTATCCATCTTATTATTGGATTTATGTGTAAGAGCCACATCATCCGAAACAAGATAGAAATCGTTTTGCCTTTTAATTCTGGAATTATCAAAGAACAGATATTGTGAAACATCATAATATTGTTTTAAATAACGAGTATCTTTGGTGATATCCTTCATATCGGCAGCCTTGAACGTCAATGATCCGTTCTCATCCCAATCGCAAGACAATTTGGGCATCGGTCTGTTTTCATCGAAATAATTCAAATCGATATTCTTTTCATATTGGAACCATCCCCACTGACGGGTATCTTGGAAAACAAGACGATTCTTGAAGACAATTTTCTTAACTCCATCAAGAAATGCTTGACGACGGGGAAGGAAACGTACATTGACGTGGCCATTGTCCGTATTGAGGTTGTACGTGTGGAATGAACCATATTGTTGATCATCATCGACGGAATAAGTCACATACGAACCATCGGTCTTAGCCTTCTTCCATGTGCCAAGTTTATGGAGTACATCATCCTGAGTCACAACATAAACTTCTCCTTCGAGGAGAGTCTGTTTGACTTCGGAATCACGGAATAACTCGTTAAACCAATTTTTGTCAAAGTTGATAATCATGTCACAGCATACACGCATCTCGAATTCAAAATAGAATTGATCTTTTTCTGCATCGAAGCGTTTACGAGTCCAGAACCAATCGAGGTGATCCTTAGCATCATTACTTTTGCCATCGTAGGCAAAATATCGGTTTTCGATTCGGAAGGTATAAGTACCTCCGCCTCCTTCACTTCCGTCAATCTTCTGGTATTCCCATGCGGCGAATACGGGCGCAATGCCTGTCGCTAACAGCATGAGCGACATGGCCATTTTTAGAAATAAATGTTTAGGTCTCATATATATTAGTTATTTGTTTGTTTTGTCAGTTTCAAATTGGGAGCATCGACGAATTCGCCTGCATTTAATATTGCATTTGCTTCGCCATAATATTCGTTATTAACGGCAAATCTGAAGGACATTGGATCGTCTCCTAGAGTAGGTAGAAGAGCTACATATATCTCTTTTTGACCATCACATTGTATAGTAAGTGGATAAGATCCAGGAATACCATTAAATTCGACATTAAGTTCATTATCTACTTTGATAAAAGCAGAATTTGGATATGTTCCGGCTTTACCAAAACTACTATCACCAGTAAAACAAATAGAAAGTGAATTAATTGGAATTAATGATCCAGTTTCTTTATCCTTAAACGAGAACTTACAGATAGTAAGTAGGCTTTTCATCTGTATAGAGGCAGAAGCAGTGTTATCGGTTACCGAAGTTATTCTTGATAATCCATAAATGAAGTGATATTGATTTGCTAAAGTACCAAGTGTTCCATCTTGTCCAGATAAATCTAGACTAAAGGTAACATCATTAGTAGTTGGAGTAGTATTGATATTTTTATAGGGATAAACAACAGCAATATAATCACCATTGCCACATAAAATTTGAGTTGAAAAAGCAGATGTTTCAGCATTTTCAAGCGCTGTTAAAGTACCGACACTACTACTAGGAGAAAAAGTCAAATCAGTAAGGATACATAATGATAATTTGTCCCCTTCAGTCCAAGAAGCAGACAAAGTATTATCTGCTTCATTTTCAGTAAGTGATGCACGAGTAAGGTCAAAGAGAGAACGTGTAGCTGCATCGTTCTCAACCTGTGTTATTGTAAGTTGTCGTAATTTGCGTTCTCCGTCATTTACCAATGCCTCGTCATCGGATGAGGTACAACCAGATAAAATTAACGAAAGAAATATTACATGAATGAAATATATAATTTTCATTTCTATTAAGGATTTAGTTATTATTTAATTGAAAAGTATTAGATTTTATAAAAAAATGATTATTCATCCCATAGGCCTCTTCGACTAGGGGCACTATTTCCTTGGTTAAACCCGCCTCCTGTATTTTTACCATATCCTGAATTAGTTATACCATCAGTAGGATCTGGGCTCGTACAAATCACACACTGCCATTCATCGATCTCAACGAGATTCATCTTGGGATTTTGATAATGTTTTTTCATATTCTATAATAATATAGTGTAAAAATATTTATGGTGCAAAAATAGCAATAATAAAAATAACTTCCAACTTTTATTTAAAAAAATTAAAAAAAGGTAACGGCAAAAAATTACTAAGGCGACAAAAATGATAAATTGGTTCCATTTTTGTCGCGTCTTATCGTTTTAAAACAGAAATATCCTTGAACCATTTAGCTCAAGGATATTAATTATGAGTGAATGATGATTAGTCAATAATTTGTTGTAATCATATCGTGTTCTGACATACTTCAGAAGTATCAAGATCCTCTTTCTCCTGCTTGATTGCCCTATCAATCTGCACCTTGTAGAAGAGACAAGAAGTGAAGAAGTAGATGAGCGACTGAGCCCAGAGGACAAAATACTCATGGCTGATATCCTGAAGCGTGGCTCCCATGCTGTTTACAGCAATGTATCCTTTCACGCCGAACGTACTGGGGAGAAGCCACGAAATACCTTTCCAAAATGCAGGAATGCCTTCAGAAGGCCAGGAGATACCCGAAAGGAAAAGGAAGGGCAGCGAAGTGACAACCACCAGAAGCATCACATTCTCACGATAGCGCACCAGACACGAAAGGGTGATGCCGAAGAAGATGCAGGCAAGAATGTAAGGCACCATCAGCCCAATTAAAGACCTTAGCGATCCAAGTAATGGGAAGTGGAATAAAGAGGGCAAAATCATGGTGAGGTACGCAGCGACCATGGCATAAATCATAAAATAGCAAAGCGCCTTGCCCATGACTATACGGAATAAGCCACGATAATGTCGGTCGATGGGTATCAGTTCTCCATAACGATTGTTCTCTCTATTGGTGCCAGCAGCCAAGCCAATACCCAAGAGCAGGGTTTGTTGGATGACCAAAATAAGCACCGCAGGAAGAAGGAAACTACCATAGCCTCCAGTAGGATTGAAAATTGATACTTCGTCGAATTCAAGCGGACGAACAGTCACCTCGTCATCACGATCGGTGAAGCCCGACGAACTGGCAAGTTGTATCTCCGAACCCATCTGTGAAGACACAGCTTGTGCTGTCTGGTAGATGGCCTTGTAGGTCAACATCAGACTCATATCGCAAAAGACACTGACGTGGGCCTGTTCGCCTCGACAGATGCTAGTATCGAAATCTGAAGGGAAATAGAGTACACCCTTTGCCTTCTGACGTCCCACCAAATCCTTGGCCTCAGCGAGACTTGTGCAATGATAGGCAACCTTGACATCGGGCGAAGCATTACACAGACGGATGAACTTACGGCTTTCGGCCGAATGACTATAGTCAACCACGGCAACAGGCACCTCGCGCACCACCTCATTATTGTAAATCCATGAATATAGAAATGGATAAATAGTGGATGCAAGCAGGAAAAAGATGAGCACAGCTTCATCCTTGACAGTCATCTTCATCTCGTTCGCCCAGATGATCGACATATCGCGGATGCCCTCTTTGATGGTTCGCTTTAGTTTATCTAATTTCATTGTTATTATTTGTCGGAGTAATCGGAATTATCGGATTATTCGAAGAATTCGGAATACTCGGAGATTCTGAATACTCGGAGAATTCTGAATAATCAGATTATAATCACGGAATATACTTATACACAAGCATAGCCCTATAGATGTTGCGCATGACGAAAAGCGGCAGCATCATAAAGACGATTAGCATAGCCCAATAAGGCCAAGCGTATAGGAGCGGGAATCCGTTGAATATATTGATCTGATAGATCATATAATAATGACGCAATGGGAAGATCCACGACAACAACTGCAACGCACCATCCATCGCAAACACAGGGTACGTAGCTCCCGCCATACTGATTCCAAGCATTGCCAACAAGCA
>Ga0310694_10004482_pt1 | contig 13511 bp, 15 predicted proteins | sample 174DNAGHGhighgp2_FD_203884 | JGI IMG/M metagenome (GOLD analysis project Ga0310694, IMG submission 203884) | Sheep rumen microbial communities from Palmerston North, Manawatu-Wanganui, New Zealand - 1742 DNA GHGhigh gp2 (v2) (version 2) | ecosystem: Host-associated > Mammals > Digestive system... | reverse complement strand
TGCAGAACGCGATCATCGCCCTGGTTGCGATCTCCTGGCCGAAATACGCGCGCATTGCCCGCAGCCAGACGCTGGCCCAGAAGGAGACGCCCTATCTGAAAGCGGCGAGGCTCTCCGGCAGCGGCACCTGGAAGATCATCTTCAAACATATCCTGCCGAACATCATCGGCCCGATTCTTGTCACCTCCATGCTGGACATCGGCACCATGATGATGGAGCTCGCGGGGCTGAGTTTCCTCGGTCTCGGCGCCAAGCCGCCCACGGCGGAATGGGGCAGCATGATGAGCGACGCGCGCAGTCTTCTGTCTTCCGTGCCCTGGGTCACTCTGGCCCCCGGCTTTGCCATCTTTGTCTCCGTCATGATCTTCAACCTCCTGGGCGATACCATCCGGGACTATGCGGATCCGAAGTCAAGGGGGCGTTGAGATGGGTGAAATTCTGCGTTACGAACACGTCGATATTTCCTATAACGGCGTCAGGGTTATTAAGGACGTGAGCTTCTCGGTGGGCGAGGGCGAGATTCTCGGCATCGTGGGGGAGAGCGGCTCCGGAAAATCCACGCTCATCAAGGCGGCGATGGGCCTGCTGGGCAATACCGGTCTTGTCACCCGGGGCGATATCTGGTACAAGGGCAAAAACCTGCCCGATCTCTCCGCCGCGGAACTTCGCAGGCTCAACGGTCCGGAACTGGGCATGATCTTTCAGTATGCCGGCAGCTCCTTCTGCCCGATCCGCACCGTGGGCGCTCAGCTCTATGAGAGCATGACGGAGCATGAGAGTATTTCCAAAGAGGCTTTCCGTGCCCGGGCGACGGAGCTTCTGGAGAAGATCGGTTTTGAAAACGCCCTGCGCATTCTCGACAGCTACCCCTTCGAACTCTCCGGCGGCATGCAGCAGCGCGTCGGCATCGCCGCCGCCATGCTGTTGAATCCCGGCGTCCTGCTGGCGGACGAGCCGACCTCCGCCCTGGATGTCTCGGTACAGAAGCAGGTGGTGGAGGAGATGCTGCTGGTGCGCAGGACCTTCGGCACCTCAATTGTTCTGGTGACCCACAACATCGGCGTCATCGGCGCCATGGCGGACAAGGTCCTGGTCATGAAAAACGGCGAGATGGTGGAATACGGCGAGACCCGGCAGGTGCTGAACAATCCGAAAGAGGATTACACCCGCCTGCTCATGTCCGCCGTGCCCAAATTGAAGAGGTGAGAAGATGGAAGTTCTGAAAGTAGAAAATCTCACCAAAGTTTTCACCCGCAAGGGTCAGCCGGATTTCACGGCCGTGGACCATATCGGCTTTGAACTTTACCCCGGCGAGTGCCTGGGGCTGATCGGCGAAAGCGGCAGCGGCAAGACCACGGTGGTAAACATGATCACCCGCCTGCTGGACAGCAGCGAGGGGCGCATCGTGCTTGACGGCGAGGACATCACCCGGCTGAGCGGGAAAGGGCTGCGCAAGGCCTACAGCAAGATGCAGATGGTGTTCCAGACGCCGACGGATTCCTTTGACCCGCGCTGCACACTGGGCGACGGCATCGGCGAAAGCCTGCGAAACCTCGGTATGGGCCGGGCAGAGACGAAGCAGGAAGTCGAACGCCTGCTCACGGAGTGCGGCCTCACACCGGAGTTTGCCTCCCGCTATCCCCATCAGGTCAGCGGCGGCCAGTGCCAGCGCGCGGCGATCGCCCGTGCCCTGGCGGTCAAGCCCAAACTGCTGATCTGCGACGAGGCGACCTCCTCCCTGGACGTGACAATTCAGAAGGAGATCATCGCGCTGCTCAATGAGCTTCGTTGGGCAAAGGGCTCGGATCTCTCGATTCTGTTCATCTGCCATGACATCGCCCTGGTGCAGCAGTTCTGCAACCGTGTGCTGGTGCTGTATAAGGGAAAAATCGTGGAGCAGGGCGTCCCGGACGAGGTCATCCGCCATCCGAAGGATCCCTATACAAAGCGCCTGATCGACAGCATTCTGTGACCAGGCTTCCGAGCAGACAGAATTGATCCGCGAAACCGATGCGGCTGACCTGCCGCAGAGCATACGGATTGTCCGTGTTTGAGGGAACACCGGACGGAACAAAACAAGCAGAGAGGTACAGACAAATGGAACTGATCAAGCACCGCGTTTCGCATTACTGGGCGCATCGGGCCGAAGGCTTCGAGGAACAGCGCCTGCGTGAATTTGAGAGCGAGAAAAAAGACCGCTGGCTCACGGAGTTTCAGAGATACCTGCCGCAGGGAAAGCCTCTTCGGGTTCTGGACATCGGCACGGGAACCGGCTTCTTTGCCTGCATTCTGGCCGAGCAGGGGCATGAGGCCACCGGCATTGACCTGACCCCGGACATGATCGAACACGCGGAGCATATGGCGGCGGTGCTCGGCCTTGATGCCAGCTTTCTGGTCATGGACGCCGAAAACCCGCAATTTGATCCGGAGAGCTTTGATGTTCTGGTGACCAGAAATCTGACCTGGACGCTGCCGCATATTGCCAAAGCCTACCGCGAGTGGTATCAGCTTCTGAAGCCGGGCGGCGTGCTGATCAACTTTGACGCGGATTACTGCGCTGCCATGGAGAACGAAGACGAGATTGAGCTCCCGGAGAACCACGCCCACAAGCTGGTGCCGGAAGAGCTGACAAAAGAGAACGAGGCCATCACCATGGAGCTCTCGGCCTATCAGGGTCCCCGGCCGCAGTGGGATGTGCAGCTGCTGGTGGAAGCCGGATTTGAACGGATCTGTGTCGACATGAGCGTCTATCGGCGCATCTATGCCGAGATCGACGAGTTCTATAATCCCACGCCGATCTTCACCATCGCGGCGTATAAATGAGCCAAAAAGCGACTGTTCCGTCAGCCCTGACAAAGCACAGAACAGCCGCCCTTGGAAACTGACAGGCGGCGGAGAATCCGCCTCTGCCGCCTCCAGTATACAAGATTCTGCGGAAAGAAGCAAGAAAAATGGAGGAAAAAACACCATGAAGAAACTGTTGTCCCTGGCGCTGATCCTGATCCTGATGCTCAGCCTCTTTTCTGCCGCCGCCTCGGCGGAGGGGAAGAAGATGGTCATCGGCGACACCACCTTCAACGCGGAAAACTGGGAGGAAACCATCGACCCGCACCGCACCTACAACGGCTGGCCCTGCATCCGCTACGGCGTCGGCGAGACGCTGGTGCACTATACCGACAACATGGAACTGGAGCCCTGGCTCGCCACCGAGTGGACGAACGACGGCGCCAACACCTGGACCATCACCCTGCGTGACGGCGTCAAGTTCTCTTCCGGCCGCGACATGGATGCCGAGGCCGTCAAGCAGTGCTTTGAGCACCTGCTTGAAAACCATGACCGCGCCCCCGGCGACACCAAGATCGAGAGCATGGAGGCCGACGGCCAGGTCCTGACCATTGTCACCTCTGAGCCGAACCCCGCCCTGATGAACTACCTCGGCGACCCCTACGCCTGCATCATCGATGTGGACGCCTCTGACTTCGAGACCGGCATCTCCGTCGGCACCGGCCCCTACAAGGCCGTTGACATGCTGATGGACGATCACATCACCCTGGTTCCCAATGAGTACTACTGGGACGGCACCCCCAAACTGGACGAGCTGACCATCCGCACCATTTCCGACCGCAACACCCTGGCTCTGGCTCTGGAGGGCGGCGAGGTTGACGCGGCCTACGGCGTGGCCTACGACGCCTACTCCAAGTTTGAAAATCCCAACTTCCAGTTCTCCAGCATTCAGACCTCCCGCGCCTTCTTCGGCTGCATGAACATGCAGAGCGAGATCATCCAGGATCCCGCTGTGCGTCAGGCCATCGTCATGGGCATTGACCGCGAGGGCTTTGTTATCGCGCTGCTGGACGGCCACGGCGTGCCGGGCTACGGCCCCTTCCCCGAGGGCTTCAGCACCTTCGGCAGCGAGCATCTCAACACCATGAGCTATGATCCTGACGGCGCGAAGGCCGTTCTGGAGGAGGCCGGCTGGGTCGACACCGACGGTGACGGCATCCGTGAGAAGGACGGTCAGAAGCTCACGATCCGCTGGCTGACCTATCCCAGCCGTGCGGAGCTGCCCCTGCTGGCCGAGTCCGCCCAGGCGTCCCTGAAGGACATCGGCATCGATGTAGACATCAACAACACCGCCAACCGCCGCGAGTTCCTGGCCACCATGGATTTTGACGTCTACGCCTCCGCCCTCGTGACCGCTCCCTCCGGCGATCCGCAGTACTTCTTCACCACCAGCTGCGTGCCCGGCATGAGCTACAACTTCGGCGCTTATGAGAACGAGCACGTGAATGACCTGCTCCATGAGCTCGCCACCGAGTTCGACACCGCCAAGCGCGCCGAGCTCGCCATTGAGCTGCAGCAGACCATTCTGGACGACAACGCCTATGTCTTCTGCTCCTTCCTCGAAATGAGCATGATCTCCAAGGCCAATGTCTCCAACTGGAATGCCCACGCCTGCGACTACTACGAAGTCACGGTCGACCTCGACATCGCCTGAACCTTTCCATAAAAAGCTTACATGGCCCTCCCTGTGGAGGGCCATGTGCTGAATCACCCGGAGAACAGCCGGACACCGATCCCGCATCACAAAGGAGCTGACCATGGACATTGCCGAATACTTTGACTCTGTCGCGTCCTATTGGGACGACGATTTTGCTGAAGCCAGGCCTGCGCGTATCGTCGCCTCTGCGGTTTCTATTCCCCGCTGCGGCGCCTGTGTGCTGGATATCGGCTGCGGGAGCGGTTCCATGTTTCTGGATCTGCTTGAAAACGGGGCTTGTGAGATCGATGGCCTGGATCTGTCCCAGAACATGGTAGAGGCTGCCCGCTGCAAGTTTGGCTTTGATCCCCGTATTCACGTGACTCAGGGAGATTTCCTTCTGCATACACAGCCCGGCTATGATGTGCTGATGGCGTTCAATTCCTACCAGCATTTTCCGCAGCCTCGCGTGTTCCTGAAGAAAGCGAAGGAGCTTTTGCACCCCGGCGGACGTCTCACCGTCGCCTTTTCCGCCAGCCGTGATCGGATCAATACCGTCAGCGCGCTCCTCCCCGCTGGACTGGCGCGCGGCCTGCTGTCCGCATCGGAAGAGGCCGTCTTCTGGCAGGAGGATTTCGTGATCGACTGTCTCTGTGACAACGAGAGTCTGTACCTGATCTCCGGAATCGCAAAATAAGCCCGGAAACACAAATACCGTAAAGAACGGCGCGGCAGTTTCTCTGTCTGAGAATCTGCCGCGCCGTTTTTCCGTTCTTTTCCACGCTTCTTTTTATCCGTCTATGACGACGATTTTACGGTCCCGGACGCTCAGGATATCCGCTTTGACCCCATAGACCTCCTCAATCGTTCCGGGTGTCACGATATCGGCGTTCCCGTATCGGTAGGTAACCCCATCTTTCAGGAACAGAAAACGGTCACAGTAGCGCAGCGCGAGATTGAGATCGTGAATCACGATCAGAACCGTGACGCCCCGCTCCCTCGCGACGGACTGAACCAGGGAGAGCATCTCATACTGGTTTTTCGGGTCAAGATTGCTGGTGGGTTCATCGAGCAGAAGGACCTTCGGCTGCTGAACCAGCGCCCTGGCCAGCATCACCTTCTGGAGTTCCCCTCCGGACAGTTCCTCCAGCCGTCTCAGCACCATCTCCTGCAGGCCCAGCAGCGAAATAACCTGATCACAGAGTTGCAGGTCCTCCGTGCTGACGCCCCACCGAATATACGGCTTGCGTCCGAGCAGCACACAGTCATAGACCGTGGAGTGACTCATCTCATTCTTCTGCGCGACGTAGGCCACGCTTCTCGCCAGCTCGTTGCGGCTCATGTCGGCGATGTTCTTTCCATCCAGCAGGACCGAGCCGGACGAGGACACCCGGATTCGGTTCATGCAGGTCACAAGTGTACTCTTACCGGCGCCGTTGTTTCCGAGTATGCCGACGCATTCTCCCGACTCCGCCCGAAAGCTGACCCCTTTCAGCACATCGTGCCGTCCGTATGAAAAACAGACGTCTCTGACCTCGATCATGAAGATCGCCTCCCCCGCATCACAAGATAAAGGAAGAGCGGTCCCCCCAGAAACGACGTCAGCGCGCCGATCGGCAGAACCGTCGGCGAGACCACCGTACGGCAGGCAATATCCGCGGCCAGAAGCAGGACCGCTCCGCAGAGCGCCGTGCACGGGATCAGAAAGCGGAAATCATTCCCGACAAAGCGACGCATGATATGTGCCGCAATCAGCCCGATGAAGTTGATGCATCCGACAAAGGCAACCGCCGCGGAGGAGATCAGCGCGCATACCGCGAGGCTGACCGGGATCAGATAATCCACATGAACGCCGAGGCTTTTTGCCGTATGTACCCCGCTGTCCATCGCGTTGTAGTCCCAGCGGTGGAGCAGGAAAAAGAGAAGCGCTCCAAGGCCCAGCGCTCCGATCAGGGTGATTTCGGACCAGCCGGCCCGTCCGAGATTTCCGAAGGTCCAGTGGACCACGGTCGCGACCATCACATCGTCCGCAAAATATTGGATCAGCGTCGTACCGCCGGTGAACATGGCGCTGATGGCCACACCGGCAAGGACCAGAACCGTCGGGTCATTGCCGCGGATCCGGGAGATTCCCAGGATGACGGCCGTCGTTGCCAGTCCCCCGGCAAAGGCACAGACCGTGACCATCAGCGGACTCGTGATCGTCAGGGCAGCTGCGGAGGCGCTGCCGGTATTGACCTGAGAGCCGGCCCCCAGACAGATGATCGAAACAGCCGCCCCGAAGGAGGCTCCCTGTGAAACACCCAGCGTGGATGCCGAGGCAAGAGGATTGTGAAGTACGTTCTGCATGATACAGCCGCACATGGCAAGCGCGATCCCGACCACAATGGCGGCGGCAACACGGGGCATTCTCACATTCCAGACAATGGTAGACGCCTGCTTGGTCCCCTTCCCCACAACCGCCAGGACGACATCCCACAGGGAGAGACTTGCGGAGCCGGCCATCAGAGAAGCCAGGCCTGCGGCAACGGTCAGAAAAACCATGATCAGCAATACACCCACCTTGCGGCGGATGTATTGCTGATAGGCGCTTATACTCTGTGTGCCGAGCCGTTCTTTTTTCATCGGTATCTGAAGCGGCGGCTTTATTCCCCGATGGTGATGGTCCCGTAATAGAGACCGCCGTCCTGCATCTGCTGGAAGAAGTCCTGTCCGAGCATGGTCTCCATGATCTCGGCGGCCTTGGTCTCCAGCGTGATATCGGAGAACTGCTCCGGATACAGAACGATGCCCGCATAGTAGGCGTTGATCAGAAGATAGGTGATGTTCGGGCCGGCCGCGTTGGTACCCGGCATGGTATAGACCCTGCCTTCCTGAATGGCACGCAGGGAATCAAAGAAGCCGGGATTGGTGGCATATTCATCATTGACAAGATCCATATTGGCAGGATCGAGGAAGATGATATCCGGATCCCAGGCAATGATCTGTTCCAGATCGACTTCAAAGCCGTCGTTGCCGATGTAGGCCTTGCCTGTCGTCTCGGCTGTCTTCGCGGCTTCTCCGGTCTGTTCTTCCACCAGCTCATCGGCTACATTGTACGCATTCACCGCATCGAACGGCGGGAAGTTGACATACGTGAACGCAAAGCCGTGGCGCCCGTTGAAGGTAACGGCGCCGGTATAGGCGCGCTCCTTGTCCGTATTCTCCACCGCGGCGGTGCGCTCTGCCAGATCCGCCTTGCAGGCGTCGATGTAGGACAGAACTTCTTCACAGCGCTCTTCCGCGCCGATTACCTCTGCGAAGATCCGCATGCTTCTGTAGAAGCCCTCATCGATGAACCCTTTGGTGCGATAGCGGATACTGACAACGGGAATACCGGTCTGGCTCTGCAGCTCGTTGCAGTCGTCCTCATTGAAGCCGGCGATAATCACATCCGGCTGCAGAACGATGATCTGCTCTGCATAGGCGTTGTTCTCTCCGCTGCCGCCTCCGGGGCCGACAGGGGGAAGCTCCTTCAGCTGGTCATGGTAAACCGGGCTGTAGTCAAAACGCGCGGACATGTTGTTGATATCCAGATCCTCCGCTCCGACCATCATGTCTACCGCGTCCAGATACGCGGCAAACCGCGGTCCCATAGAGCCGAGGCATACGATTGTCCTGACTTCATTCGGGATTTCGACCTCGCGGTTCCAGACGTCAACGACCGTTCGTGTATCTTCCGCCGACGCGCTGACCGTGACGCCGGAGAACACCGCTGCCAGCAGCAGAACGGCCAGCAGCAGAGCAAGAGATTTCTGCATGGTTTTCATAGGGCTTTTCTCCTTTTATAAATGATAGTCCGATCTTATCATAGATTCCGGAGGCCTTGAAGCCCCCCGGGGGGTTGTTTTCATGAAAAGCCGCAGCATTTTGTTTCTGATATCCCCCTGGGGGGCTTCTCATCCGAAGAAAGTTCTGCTATTCTCGGTACAGGGTGAGTATCTGTCCGGACAGGAGTGAGGATGGAAATGGAGAACACACGGGAAAACTGGGATCGCGCCGCAGCCGACTATCAGAATGTCTTCCGTCTGGGCCTGAATGACTACAACGCCTCTCTGCTGCATTTCTGGCAGTCCGAAGGCATGCTCTTCCCCGGTGCAAGGGTGATCGATATCGGCTGCGGCGTCGGAAAGTACGGGACTTACCTGGCGGAGCTGGGTTATGATGTGACGCTGACGGATATTTCCGGGGAGATGCTTCGGCATGCCAGGGAGAATATGGCAAAGTATCACACCCCATGGACCGTATACCGCTGTGACTTCAACGAAGCTACGGGCGAAGAGCCTGTTTTTTCGGCAGGCTTCGATCTCGCGATTTCCACAATGTCGCCTGCCGTCCATGATGCCGGAACGGTGCGGAAGATGAGCGCCATGAGCCGCGGCTGGTGCTTTCTTGCCCGCTTTCATGACTGGGAACAGCCATTCCGGGACAAGCTGATGCGGGAGCTGAATATGGAACCTCGCCGCGTATTCGACGACCTGAAGGGAGACTGTGCGGCGATGATCCGTGCGGTCAGGGAGGCCGGTTTTTTCCCGCAGGTCAGATATGTGAACTACAACTGGTCCGATGCCCGGACACCGGAACAGATGGCAGACTATATGTTTCGAAACTATTTCTCTGAGGAAGAGAACAAAACCGCCCTGTACCGGGAGACTATGTCCCGGGCCGGGCATCACGCCGGGCCGGACGGGACCGTAACCGACGAGGTCAACACCCGGGTAGCCTGGATCTACTGGAAAACGGAGGAACAGAAATGATACATGAACTCTATCGGAAAGCCGGAGAACTGCACGGTCATTACTGCCCGGGGCTTGCCATCGGCGTACGCGCGGCGGCAGAGGCGCTGCGGATTCTGGAGGTGGAGGACATCCACAGCAAATCTCTCTGCTGCATCGCGGAAAGCCGCGCCTGCTACCAGGACGGCATCCAGGTCGTTTTCGGTACAACGCTTGGAAACGGAGGTCTTCAGCTGCGTGATCGGGGCAAGACGGCATTCAACTTCTATGATCGGGAAAAAGGCAGAAATGTGCGGCTGGTAATGAAAGATCTGCCTGAAGGGATGAGCAGAGACGAGTCCACCGAGTTTATCCTGACCGCCCCGTTTGACCGGGTATTCAGTCTGACGAATGTACACTTTGAAGCCCCAGGGAGCAGCTTCGGGAGAAAATCGGGCAGGGTCTGTCCCCGCTGCGGGGAAACATGCCGCGAACCGTTTCTTCGTGTCAAAGACGGCGAGATCGTCTGCCTCGACTGTGCGGAGAAATCATAAGCATTCGGAAAAGCAGGCGCCTCTCGATCTGTCGATCGGAAGGCACCTGCTTTTGCTTTCTGCTGGTATTGATAAACTGTTTACTTCGCGGCTTTTTTCCGGAGTCCTGCCTTGACGACGCCCTTCGGATCCTTGATGAGCAGGATGATCAGCCAGAGAATCAGGCCGAGCGCGACCACGGAAAGTCCGAGGAAAGCGTCGTTGAGCATATCCTCTGCAGCAGGCGTGAAGTACTCCTCATGCAGCTCGGCATACTCGAAGATCGCATCACCCAGCCACATGAGAGACGCGCCCCAGAACAGAACGCAGGGTACGCCCAGCATCAGGCTGTCGTCCTTGCGCTGGTACCATTTGACCGTGGCGATGATCGCCGCAAATACGCAAATCAGAAGTGTCATTTCCGTTCCCCCTTATGCGGCCGCCTTCTCGGGCTCGGCGTCCGGGCGCTCCATGATTCTGTCCGCGACAAACATCATGATGGCCCAGGTGACGGTCACGATAATCGCCATGGTGACACCGATCGTGCTCATCTCATGCAGCATCTCCGCCGTGTCTCCGGGGTCATTCATCGCCGTCAGGAACGGGAACCATGGCACGACTTCACCGTGCCAGATATGCTCAAAGCAGAGCAGGAACGCGCCGCCCCACAGGAGCTGTGCCAGAATCATCAGCTTCTTGCTCCACGGAAGATGCTTCTCCTGTTTCGTTTCGATGCTGGCTTTCTTTGCCAGCTTCTGAGAATCCGCTTTCATTTCATTGTTTTTAACGGCCTTTGCAGCTGCGGTGACGACAATCGCCTCTGCGGTCGATACCAGGAAACATGCCATACTATGTTCCTCCCAAGTGTTTTTATTTGCAAGAGACCCATCCTGTCGGACGGATCCGTATGCACTTATTTCCGGATTGCTCTGGCGAGTTCTGTCTTGAACTGTTCGATCAGGGCCTCGTCCCCGGTCCGGCGGTACTCTTCTGCAAACTGTTCGGCATACTGTGCCATGATGCTGCTGCAGATGCTGTCCAGCTGCCCGCGGACCGCAGCAAGCTGGATCAGGACCTCGGTACAGTCCGCATTGCACTCGACCATGCTCCGCACCAGTCTGACGTGACCGATGGTGCGCGCCATACGGTTGGCGATATAATGCGTGTCGTACTGAGCCTGCTTTTTTTCGTTTTCCATCTGCGCATATTCCCGCTTTCCAGATTGGATGTATTTTAATCCTGCCTGTGATGACCCGCAACCCGGTAGGGGGGATAAAAAAACGTCTCCCGCTCAATCCCCCCTCCCGGGTTTTCTCAGCAAAGTGACGAAAATTTGAAAAAAATTGTCCTTCAGATTCCCTGTTGGCTCCCGCTTTTCCGTTCTCTTCGACGTCGAACACCTGTTGATCAATGTTGTTTTCATGAAAAATTCGTCGAAATATCTGAATTAACCCCTTCGGGGGGATCCTGTCCGGAGCCGTGAATCAGAAAAAAGGATCCCCCTGGGGGGCTTCCGCGTAAAGCCGGTTTCTGATATGCTGTGCACAGATCAGATGTTTATCGATTGCCCGGATCCCCCTCAATCCAATGCACAGTCCACCTCTCTGTGCGTACGGCAATCCAAGATCTCTCCTGCAGCCCCCCGTGCCGGTCACACGGGGGGCTTTCATGTGAAGGTGGAATTTGATTTGAAGAAAACTCAGGATTTAACAACCGGACCCATCAGCAGGAAGCTGATTATGTTTGCACTGCCGCTGCTGTTCGGCAGTCTGGTGCAGCAGCTCTATAACACGGTTGATCTGATCTTTGTCGGCAACTTCATCGGGAAATCCGCATCCGCGGCCATCGGCGCCAGCAGCCTGCTGATCACCTGTCTGATCGGCTTCTTCGGCGGGATGTCGGTGGGCTCAGGCGTGGTGATTTCCCAGATCTTCGGCGCCAGAGACTATAAAAAGCTCAGTCGTGCCGTCCATAATACGGCAGCGCTTTGTCTCGCGGGCGGTCTTGTCCTCATGGTTCTGGGATATCTCCTTGCCCCGGTCTTCCTGAAACTCATCAACACCCCGGAGGCCATCCGCCCGGCGGCGGTCGGGTATCTCCGGATCTATTTTCTTTCTTTCTTTTCCGTGGTCTCCTATAACCTGGGTTCCGGCGTGATCCGCGCGCTCGGGGACAGCAGGACGCCGCTGTATGCCCAGATCGTGGGCGGGCTCACCAATGTGGTGATGGACTACATTTTCGTGCGGGTGTTCTCCAACGGCATCAACGGCGTCGCCTGGGCGACACTGATCTCTCAGACGGTCGCCGCTGCCTTTATCGTATGGAGACTTACCGGGCTTGAGGACACGTATGCGCTGCGTTTCAATAAAATTGCTTTTGACCGTCCCATTCTGCTGGAGGTTTTGCGGATCGGAATCCCTGCCGGCGCGCAGTCGCTGGTGATCACCCTCTCCAATGTGATCGCCCAGTACCATATCAACTCTCTGGGGGAGGACGCGATCGCGGCATTCACGGCTTATTTCAAGGTAGAGCTGCTGATTTACCATCCCATTGTCGCCCTGGGGCAGGCCAACATGACCTTCTCCGGGCAGAACAAAGGAGCCGGGAATATGGAGCGGGTGAGGCAGGGGACACGCCGCTGCACGCTGATCTCCATGGCGCTGGCCGCCCTCACGGCCGCTGCGGCGCTGCCGCTCGGCGGCGTGCTGTTCCGGGTTTTCAACAGAGAGGCGTCCGTCATCGCGCTGGGGCGTCAGATCATCGGCGTGACCTTTCCGTTTTATTTCATCTACTCCATCCTGCAGATCGTCGGGGACAGCATGCGCGGCGTCGGAAAAGCCCGCGGCCCCATGCTGATCATCCTGACAAACATCTGCGTAATCCGAACGATCCTGCTTTTCACGATCGTTCCGCGCTGGCAGGATATCCGCGGCGTTGCCGTAACGTATCCGATCACGTGGGCATTGACGGCAGGCTGCATGCTTGTCTACTATATTCGTTACCACAAGTCACAGGCAATCCGGCAGGAGGTGAAAGCACATGGATAAAGCTGCGAGCTCCATTATCCCTTTTCGCGTCAGGTCTATCGGGATATCCAGATGATCTTCCAGATGCCGGGCGAATCCTTCGATCCCAGACGGACCATCGGCAGCTGTATTACGGACATGCAGCGAAACTTCGGTATCTCTCGAAAAGAGGCGAAGACGCGCACGCTGGAATATCTTGACAAGGTCGGGCTGGATGCGTCCTTCTATAAAAAATATCCGCATCAGATGAGCGGCGGCGAATGCCAGCGGGCCGCGATTGCCAGGGCCTTCGCCGTTGAGCCCAGGGTGGTCATCTGTGACGAAATCACAAGCTCGCTGGATGTCAGCGTGCAGGCGCAGGTGGTGGAGCTGCTTCAGGAGCTTCGAGAGCAGACGCACATTTCCCTCCTCTTCATTTCACACGATCTGGGCCTGGTGCAGGGACTGTGTGATCGAATCATGGTGATGGAGAAAGGAAAAATCGTGGAAGAGGGGCCTGCACGGGAGATCGTTCACAATCCACAGAATGCCTACACCAGACAGCTCCTCGCATCCGTTCTGACAGTATAGTTCTTTTTCAGTGTTTTCTTCGAAAAATATCCCCCCGGGGGGCTTGTGGAGCCGGCCCGGAGGGGATATCATATTCCCATGAGGGTGCAATCTGATCTGACCAAAAACAGAAGACGGAACAGGATGGCGCTTGTCCTGATCGCCGCGG
>Ga0310694_10004476_pt1 | contig 13516 bp, 12 predicted proteins | sample 174DNAGHGhighgp2_FD_203884 | JGI IMG/M metagenome (GOLD analysis project Ga0310694, IMG submission 203884) | Sheep rumen microbial communities from Palmerston North, Manawatu-Wanganui, New Zealand - 1742 DNA GHGhigh gp2 (v2) (version 2) | ecosystem: Host-associated > Mammals > Digestive system... | reverse complement strand
TGCCACGGTATGGCAGAGTACTTCGGACGCTACAATGAGATGATCGGTTATCTCAATGCGAACGGATTTGATGTCTGCGGCATGGATATGATGGGACACGGCGCGACCTATGAGCTTAATAAGGGCAGGGATATGCCTTTGGGGTACTTCGGTGATGTTTCCGATTCGTATATGTGCATCCTTAAGGATGAGATGAATCTTCATGCAAAGGCGAAGGAAAGATTCGGCGATGACATACCGTATTTCCTTTACGGGCACAGCATGGGTTCGTTCGTCGCGCGCAATATCTACATCACGCCCGAGTACAGCAAAGAGTTCGAAGCATTTGTATTCTCTTCGACGATGGGACCGAACCCTGCTGCGGGTGCAGGACTCGCGCTCACCGGGATAATGAAATTGTTCGGCGCCAAGTCCAAGCCCGGCAAACTTGTTAATTCGATCGCATTCGGGACCTACAATAAGAAGATAGATAACCCGAAGACAGACTTCGACTGGGTTACTTCCGATGAGACGGAAGTTGCGAAATACATGTCTGATCCTTTGGCGGGATTCCTGTTTACGAACAAGGGGTTCACTGACCTTTTCGAGCTGGTGCTGAGGATGCAGAAGAAGGATGCGCTCGATGCCGTTCCCCCGGAGAAAAAAGTGCTGCTTACATTCGGCGAAGACGACCCTGTCGGGGATTACGGCAAGGGACCTCGCGCGGTGTGTGATTCCCTGCGCGCGAAAGGGGTAAATGCCGAAGCCAGAAGTTACGGCCACTACCGTCACGAGATACAGCATGAGCCGGTGCGCGGGCAGTATTTCGAAGATATCGCGCGGTTCTTTGAGGAGGCGGCAAGATCATGAGCAAACTTCCTTCATATGAGCATGTGGTCCAGTATTACGAAACGGATAAGATGGGCATCGTGCACCACTCGAACTACATAAGATGGTTCGAGGAAGCGCGCGTGTTCGTGTTCGACAGGATCGGCGCCGGATACAGGGAATGTGAGCAGAACGGGATCATAAGTCCTGTCGTTGAAGTCTCGGCAAAGTATAAGACGAGCGCGGAGTTTTATGACACCGTAGTGATCGACATGAAGTTCGTGAAATATACGGGTGTGAGGCTCTGTATCGAATATGCCGTGACCGATAAGAAGACCGGTGTCCTGCGCTGTGAGGGGAAGAGCGAACACTGCTTCGCCGACGGGGACGGAAAGATAATCTCTGTCGCCAGGACCGCGCCTCATATCGATGCGGTACTAAGAGAATATACGGAGGTATAAGATGACGGATATTGCGGTAATAGGTGCAGGTACGGCGGGCCTTACGGCGGCGATCTACGCGAGACGCGCGGGACGTTCCGTTGTCGTGTTCGAAGGTGAGGCGCCGGGAGGCCAGATAATCAATACTCCGAAGGTGGATAACTTTCCCGCCATGCCCGGCATATCCGGTTACGAGTATGCGAACAAGCTCTATGAACAGGCTCAGGATCAGGGCGCGGAATTCGTATTTGATACGGTGCGCAAAGTTGAAGGATCTTATGAAGAAGGATTCAGGCTGACGGGCGAATACGGATCTTATTGTGAAGCGCGGACACTGATCATCGCGACGGGCGTCAAGCGCCGTCAGATGGGGATAGACGGTGAGCAGGAATACGCCGGACGCGGAATCTCGTACTGCGCCACATGTGACGGCGCGTTCTTCAAAGGGAAGACCGCTGCGGTGTTCGGCGGCGGCAATACGGCGGTCGAGGATGCGATATATCTTGCAGGGATCTGCAGTAAAGTCTACATAATCCACAGAAGGCTGCAGTTCCGTGCGGATCAGGCTCTTGTTGACGAGCTTTTGTCTTATGACAATGTTGAGACCAAACTTCCCTTTACGGTCTCCGGGATCAACGGCAGGAAGACTCTGGAGAGCGTGACATTGACATCGATCGACGGGCACGAAGAGGAACTTGCAACAGATGCATTATTCGTCGCCATCGGTCTGATCCCCGATAATTCCGTTTTTAAGGATCTGGTCGAACTCGATCCCGAGGGATATGTGATAGCTGATGAGGACTGTGAGACATCGGCTCCCGGGGTATTTGCTGCAGGTGACTGCAGGGTCAAGGAGATAAGGCAATTAGTTACTGCCGCATCGGACGGCGCAACCGCAGCGATCAGAGCATCAAAGCTATGTTAGGGAGTTTATTGTCCTGACATAGTATTTAAGCATGAGCATAAGATCCCGAACAGGTACGCGTAATTTCTATAAGATGATACTGCGCATCGCAGTACCGATGATGATCCAGAACGGGCTCACTAATCTTGTGAGTCTGCTCGATAATCTCATGATCGGACGGGTCGGCACAAATGCCATATCCGGAGTCGCGATCGCGAATCAACTGATATTTGTCTACTATCTCGTCATATTCGGCGCGACCGCGGGGGTCGGCATATTTACGGCGCAGTTCTACGGCAAGGGCGATGATGAAGGCGTAAGGAACAGCTTCAGGTTCAAGATAGTAATGAATATATGCATCGCGGTTTTGTCGACAGTGTTTTTCGCTTTGTTGTCGCCGCAGCTGATATCGCTTTTCCTGCAGGGTGAAGGGTCGGCAGCTGATGCGAAGCAGACTCTCGTCATCGGGTCGGAATACATGCATATAATCCTGATAAGCCTTGTGCCGATAGCGGTTATAAACGCATACAGCGGGACGCTGCGCGATACGGGGAATACAGGCGTTCCTATGTTCGCTTCGATGATCGCCATTACCGTCAATCTTATAGGCAATGCGATACTTATCTACGGTCTGTTCGGCCTGCCGAGGCTGGGGGCCAACGGCGCTGCGATCGCTACCGTCGCTTCAAGATTTGTCGAGCTTTCCGTGCTCGTGATCTATACGGGGACTCATTCGGGCCGTCACAGGTTTATCATCGGCGCTTGGAAACATTTGACGGTGCCCCGCGATCTTGCCGGAAAGTTCATTCTTAAATCGATCCCGCTGATGACAAACGAGACACTCTGGTCCTTGAGCATGACGGTTATAAACCAGTGTTACTCGTACCGTTCGTTAAACGCGGTAGCTGCCGTGAATATACAATCCACCATCTGGAATCTGATCGGGGTTGCTTTCCTGGCAATGGGAGAGGCGGTCGGCATAATAGTCGGGCAGGAGTTAGGCGCGGGTGATGTCGGCACGGCGAAGGATCACGCGGTCAAGATGCGTGATTTTACAGTCTTCTGCGCAGTCCTTTGCGGCGGGATCATGGCCGCCGTGTCTCCGTTCTTTCCGTTGCTTTATAACACAAACGATGAAGTTCGGAGCCTTGCCTCTGCAATGATCCTTATAGGCGGATTATTCATGCCGTCCGTGGCTTATATGCACGCATCCTACTTTATAATCCGCGCGGGCGGAAATACTCTTATCACTTTTCTGTTTGACTGCTGTTTCTCATGGCTTGTCGAGGTGCCGATCGCATTTTTCCTGAGCCGTTATACATCTTTTTCCCTGCCTGTCATGATGGTCCTTATCCAATCGAGCGATCTTATAAAATGCATCATCGGAGGGCTGATGGTAAGAAGCGGAGTCTGGGCAAAGAATATCGTAAAGTAGATTAAGGCAGTGTGTTTCCGGCGGACTGATAGATCTCGTACCACTGTTTACGTGATAGGGTGACTTCGGGTGCAAGAGCCATCTCGCGTACACGCTGGGGCTTTGTCGTGCCGATGATCGCCTGTATGGGGTGAGGATACCTGAGTACCCATGCGATGGCGACTGCCGAAGGATCGACGTCCTGTTCGGAGGCGATGCGGTTCAGGACGGTATTAAGCTTCTCGAACTTGGAATTGCCCAGGAACACTCCCTCGAAGAACCCGTATTGAAGCACAGACCAGGCCTGAAGCACGATATTATTGCGTCTGCAGTATTCCAGGATCCAGCCGTCACGGACGATCGCTGCATCCGAACCCATGTTCACATGAAGACCTTCATCGATCGAAGGAGTAAAGGCCGCCGACAGCTGGATCTGATTTACGCATACCCTCTCGGATACCTCTTTCTTCAGAAGTTCTATCATCCCGGGGTTCATATTGGAGACGCCGAAGTCGATGATCTTTCCAGCTTTTACCGCTGCGTCGATAGCTTCGTTGATCTCAGCGGGTTCCATCAGGGTATCCGGACGGTGGAGGAGAAGTGAATCAATATGGTCCGTGTTGAGACGCGTAAGGATGCCGTCTATCGCTTCTGTGATATGCTCCTTGGAGAAATCAAAATACTTTACCCCGCCTTCGTTCCTGATGCCGCATTTTGACTGTATCCACATCCTGTCTCTTAAGTCGGGGCGCGTTGAAAGCACTTTGCCCACGATGCGTTCACAAAGGCCGTCGCCATAGCAGTCAGCCAGATCGAAAGAATTGATCCCCGAGTCAAGGGCGGTCTCGATCAGTTTCTCGACTTCTTTGGGAGACAACGACGAGATCCTCATCATGCCGAGGACTACAGTCGACAGCTTTACGTCATTTTTACCGAATTCGATATACTTCATGGACTGAGCCCTCCCTTGATCTGTTCAAATAATAAAGATATTTTACACTTTTTTGATAACAATCTCCACAGTCTTTGTGAAAACAGGCATAATACTTATAATTAACTCAGCATTATTAAGCTCGGAGCCATGTAACAGGAGAAGGATATGAAGAGATCAAAAGTCATTGCAGTATTAGTTTGCGCGGCATTGCTCGCGGGTTGTCAGACGGGAAAGGAACAGGACCGTTCAGACGAAGATATTGAAGAAACGGCGGAGGAAACTGCCGCAGAAGAACCGGCGGCTTCTGACGCCGAACCCGCCGGTTCTTCTGTCGAGCCTGCTTCCGAGGTTAACATCATATATGACGGTCTTATAGACAGGCTTCGTACCGTAAGAGCAGGCGATGCCGATGATAATGCGATAATGGAGCTTGCCGAGCAGGTCTCGTATGATTATATAATCGCTCCGGAAGATGCGCAGATCTTTTATTCAACTGTGGATATCGACAGCAACGGAGTCGATGAACTTATCATATATGAGAACCAGATGAATGATGCAGGTCCCGATAAACCGGTGATCTATGATGCTTACACCGTGGAAAACGGAGAACTTGTGCATTTTATCGCGGGCGGCGCGCGCAATGCATATTACCTTGCCGATGACGGTTCTTTCTACAACTTAGGATCATCAGGGGCAGCTTATACGGCATTTGCCCATTACGCATACAGCAGCGGCGTCATAACACTGATCGATACTTATTTTACGGATGATTCCTCCGGCGCGGTCGAATGGTATTACAGTACTACCGGGATCTGGGGCGACGATAAGACTTCTGCCTCAGCAGACGATGCAGAGGCATTTATGAACGATTTCGAGTGCATGTTTATCGCCAACGCGAATCCCGTCTGAGGACGTTAAAACGGAACAGTAACAGAGGGGATCACCCTTCGTAATCCTGATCGTCCGTATTCTGACAGTTTTTGGATCCGACAACGCCGATAACGATCAGCGCGATGCCGGCGGCGAAAGAAGCAGCCACGACCCCGATTATCAGGGTCAGATGCTTGCCGATGCTGTTGAGGAGAATGAGTATTATCTCTTCCTCATGCCGTGCTTCCTCTTTTATGAGACCGAATATGAGGGCTATCAAACCCCACCCGGCAAGGTTGAGTCCTTCTGCGACTGTTGCAGATATCCCCATCGCGCGGACCGGAAGGAATCTGTTCCTGTGGATCGCCAACAGTGCCACTGTCATCGCAATGATGATCGTCCCTGTTATGACCGCGGTCATCTTTGCAGTGTTGTGCCACTTCTTAAAACCGTTAAAGAAGTCATAGGCTTCAGAATCCTCGTATTCATCGAGGTATCTCTCGAGAGCATCCTCGTATTCGCTCAGCACCTCGCGCTCTAATTCCCTTTTGTCGGCTGAACTGCCCTGCATGTTCTCGAAGATCTCATCTCCGTATTCATCGAAGAAGTCATCCCACTTGTCTTCATCGGTCGAGGTATCTCCGTTAAGGACGAGGTCGGTGATATCTTCAAGAGCGATATCGAGGAAAGCTTCTGAGATCTCCTCATTGTGTTCGTCTTCGATCCCGCTTTCCCGCATGATGTCGTGTAAAGTAAGACCGGAGTCATCGGTAACTTCCATGAGGTATTCCTTTACGTCTTTGCTGTTAAGGAAATCATGAATAAACCTGTCGTTCAGCAGCGTGCATTCCAGCAGGGCCGCATCCGTGAAGATAAATATCAGGAATGCGCCAAGCACGGCGAATGTTATCCTCAGTATATTTGCCGACGGATTTTCTTTCATGATGATTTCCCCGAAAGTAATACTACGCCAACAATAATAGCATATAACCCTGCGGTCTGTCTGCGTTGTGATACAATGAACATCATGAGGAAGATATTTGTTGAGAAGATCATATCGTTTGTGCTCGCGGTTGCCGCAATGCCTGCTTTTTACTGCGGTCACTTAAATGCGCAGACCCGTGAAGAGTATGTCGAAGGATTCGTGCAGCGCATGTATGAATTGGTCCTCGGAAGAGATGCAGATCCAATAGGACTTGAGTACTGGACCGGACAACTGCTTAGCGGAGAACAGACCGGAGCATCGGTGGCCTTAGGTTTTTTCGGAAGTGATGAATATGAAGAAGCGGACAAAAGCAATGAGGATTATGTTAATGATCTGTATCAGGTGATGCTCGGAAGGGAAGCTGATCCTACGGGCCTGTTGTACTGGTCAGACCGTCTCGGAGACGGTACTCCGAGGACCTTCGTTCTTGGAGGTTTTGTCGCTTCCGATGAGTTCGGAAGCATCTGTGATTCATATGGCATAGCAAGGGGCTCGATCCCTTCGAACATGTATGAATTTATCTCGCTCGTCCCGGGTGGAAATGATTTGGCATTGCTCGGCGGATTTAACCCTTCAGAAGGCGCTCTCGACTCTCTTTGCTCCGCTATGGCAGCGCTTAACGCAAGATGTGAATACGGCTTTCTTCTGATCGATATCTCTACGGGAGAGGGGATCGCGTATAATATCGACCGCCGTTTTTACGGTGCCAGTACGATAAAGGGTCCCTTTGTGGCAAGTCTTGCGTGTTATGCCCCCGATCAGGTTCCTGCGTTGCAGAATCTTATGACCAACACAGTTATATATTCGGATAATGATGCATATGATACTCTTAACCATACATACGGTGCGCAGTATTTACGGCAGTGGGCGATGGAGTGCGGTGTCGATCCCGCGCGTGTATCCCACAGATACGCCGCGTTTACGGTAAGGGAACTCGGGGAACTGTGGTACAGGAATTATGAATTCTTCGAATCAGGCGAATATGGCCGTCAGATTGGATCATGGTACGAGACTCCTAATTATTCGCTTATACACGAGGCTTTGGGCGATCTGTATGTGACCAGATCCAAGGGCGGCTGGTATGCAATGGAAGGCAGGCCGGAATTAAGTGCGGCTGCCGATGCGGGAATCGTTTATTCCGACAACGGTCCTTACCTTGTTGTCGTTATGTCGAACAATCCGGGTTCTTTTACTTCTCTCATGCCTCTCATGCAGGCTCTCGATGATGTGCACAGTTTGATGTGATCACAGGACCGGATATGATTTCAGTCGTTACAGATCCATGATCCGCGCGTATGTCTCTCTGTCGAGCAGCGGCTCCTGGTCCTGATTGGGTTTGCCGAATTCGAGCTTCGGGAATACGTATGTAGGTTCGCTTATACGGACTTCTATAAACTGCGGCCCTTCCTTCGCGAAAAGCTCATCATTGATATCTCCGGGCTCTGTCACAAGCGTATAAGGGATCTTATAAGCCGTTGCCACTGCTCCGAAGTCCGGCACCGTATACCCGCCTTCGGGTACCGTCTGTGTGTAATTATTGTCAAAATACATTTCCTGGAAGTGGCGGATCATGCCGAGAGATGAGTTGTTGAGCAGGATAATCTTAACCGGAAGGTTCTCCCTTGCAAGCGTCTGGAGCTCCTGGATATTCATCTGTATCCCGCCGTCTCCCGTGAAAGCGTAGACGTTCTTTCCGGCCGATGCGACTGCGCAGCCTATCGCTGCCGGCAGGGAATATCCCATCGCGCCGTGACCTCCCGAGAAAAAGATCCGCTGATCTTTCTTTATGTTAAACGACTGTGCGACCCAGACCTGATTCTGGCCTACATCGGTAGTTATCACAGAGCTTTCGGGGATCACTTCGCTTATGCGCTTTACAAATCCGTTAGGCAGTCTGTCATCGATATCCTTAAGTTCATCCCTTATCTTCAGACATACGCTGTTCCAGGCGGTAAGATCCCGGGTCCGGGCAGTTCCCATTGCTTCAAGCACATCTGATACATCGGCATTGATCCCGATCTCATCACTGTGCGCTTTAAACCCGAGTTCGCCCTTATCTATGTCCACCCGGATGATCTTTGCTCCGGGAGCGAAGTTATCCCTTACGGCGCCGACCTGCCTTACATCGAGTCTTGCCCCGAGACTTATTACGAGGTCGCTCTTTGCCGCTATGAAATTTGCCGTTCTTGCGCCGTATGCGCCGATGAATCCGAATGACTCCTCCGTGATATCAACGGCGAGCATCGTGGTCACAACGGGAATGTGAAGCTTTTTTACGACCTCATTAAACTTCCCCGCGGCTCCTGCCGTCTTTATACCCGAACCTGCGAGGATCACCGGGCGGGAAGCGCCGGCAAGCGCTTCGGTGAGCGGTTCAAACGATCTGTCATATGTGACCTTCTGCGGAACAAACCCCGGAAGCTTATCGGGGTCGATCTCGGCCCTCATGATGTTCATCGGGATATCGAGAAGGACAGGGCCTTTTCGCCCGTCCTGCGCAATGTGGAAAGCGGCCTCGAGTTCGGACTTTATATCGTCCGCAGATAAGATCTTGCGCGCGTACTTTGTAACAGGCTTTGCCATTGCGACGATATCCGTTTCCTGGAATCCTCTCTGTCTTACGCCCAGACCGTCTTTTGATTCAAAGGTGTTGACCTGCCCCGTGATAAACAGGACCGGTATCGAGTCAAAGTATGCGTTGCAGATTCCGGTAAGAAGATTGGTCGCGCCGGGACCGCTCGTCGCGTAGGCGACACCGGTCTTTCCGCTCTCCTGCGCCCATCCGCAGGCTGCAAATGCCGCTCCCTGTTCGTGATAGGTCAGGTGGGATCTGACACGGGATCCGGATAATGAGTCCATAAGATGCGTCACCATGCCCCCGGGATATCCGAAGACGTCGGTGATCTCACGCTCTTCCAGAAAACTTACTATGTAATCCGAGACTTTCATCGGTTCATTGTATCATATTGTCGCATAAAAAGACTGCCCCGGAGGGCAGCCGTAAAGTGACCGGAATGTGATCAAAGGCCGAAGAGTTCTTCGACTGCCGCTTTGTTGACTTCTGAACCGATGACACAGAGCTTGCCGGTGACATCCGCAGCTCCGGTCCTGACATCTGCCTCGCCCGGAACATAATCGAAGTGGATCCACTGTCCGTCTTCGCCCGCGACGATTCCCTTGGCGCGGAGGATCGTGCCGAATCTGGAGTTCTCATCGAGAGCGGCAAGAGCATCCCTGATGCCGTCCTGTGTGAACTTTCTCGATGTCTCGAATCCGATCGAATCGAAGATCTCGTCAGCGTGATGGTGATGATCGTGATCATGGTCACAACAGCCGCAGCTGCAGTGTTCATCGTGTTCATGATCGTGATCATCGTCGTCATCGTCGTCATCATGATGGTGGTCGTGGTGATGTTCGTGCTCATCATGCTCATCATGGTCATCGTGGTCGTGGTGGTGATGGTGATGCTCGTGTGCTTCGGCCTCTGCGAGCGCAGCCGCCATGTCCGCAGCTGTAAGAGGATTCTCGATCGCAGAGAGGATCTGCGCTCCGGACAGCTGTTCCCAGGGCGTTGTTATGATCTGTGAATGATCGTTGATCTCCTTTATGAGTTCAACGGCCTTATCAAGTTTCTCCTGCTTGATATCGGATGTCCTCGAGAGGATTATTGTTCCCGCATACTTAATCTGGTTCTCATAGAATTCCGCAAAGTTCTTAAGGTACACCTTGCACTTTGAAGCATCGATGACAGTGACAGTTCCGCAGATCTCGGTATCCTCCACCTTTTTGATCGCGGCGACCACGTCGGAGAGCTTGCCTACGCCCGAGGGTTCGATAACTATGCGGTCGGGGTGGAAACGGTCGATGACATCCTTCAACGCGGTGCCGAAGTCGCCTACCAGAGAACAGCAGATACATCCGGAATTCATCTCAGTGATCTCGATACCGGATTCCTTTAAGAATCCGCCGTCGATGCCGATCTGACCGAATTCGTTCTCGATCAGCACGATCTTCTGTTTGTCATAACCGTCGGAAATGAGCTTCTTAATGAGCGTGGTCTTTCCGGCTCCCAGGAATCCTGAAAATACATCTACTTTTGTTGCCATATTCTTACCTTCTTTCTGCAGCAGTGTTTTAACTGAAATAGATTATCTCGTTGGCGGGTACGCTCGTTACGGCGTAGTCCTTAACATCTAGACAGGGGACATCGATCTTCTGACCGTTCTGGCTGTCCTCAAAGTATCTTATCCTTCCGGTGACGTTTATCCATTGTCCGGCGGGGAATCCGGGCTTTATATCATAGAAACACAGAAGGTTGATCTGTCCCATATCCGCGGCGCAGCAGGTATATGCCTGTCTTTGAAGCGCAAATGCCTTGCCCTTCAATTCGCGGAAGATAGCTGCCTGCCCCGTGAGCTTTACCATTTTGCCGTTATATCTTGCGGCATTGTCCAGCGCGTCGGTCCAGAACAGACCGAAGTCATCGGGACTGATCTCACACACTTCCTTAGTAAGGTCATAAGGCAGGTAATTTCCGATGTCGATGAGATTGTCGTCTTTGTCGAGGAATGTCAGGTTTACTCCGGGGTTGACGGATTTGACGGAGCCTCGAAGCTTCGGGATGTTGTTCACTTCAGGATCGACACGGTTAAAGATCGCGGTGTCGCAGTAGCGGTAGTAATCCGCAAAGAAAGTCTGCATGTTTCTGTAGTATTCGCTGTATGTTGTTGCATCGATAACGACAACGGCAGCTGCGAGCGCCCACCTTTCCGGCACATCGATCTCATCGAAGAACTTGCCGGGGGATACAGATCCGTTCCACTCTATAAAGAGCACGTCGGGCTTGTGCTCGCTTTCGATCGCGAACATGAGGTCGCGGCTGATCTCATCCGTCTCCTTGGATATGATCACCGGCTGTTCCGGGAATTTGATATCATCATATTCGACATCACCGTCTTCTGTGGAGAGGATCACGATCTTTCTTCCTCTGAAGCTGTCCGATGATGCCCATTCACCTATGACGGATGTCTTTCCCGCATCGAGAAAGCCCGTAAAAAAATAAACAAGACAATCTTCCATAAAAAACAATCTCCTGATTAGCTACGGCTAATATTTTCACGCGCGCGCCCGGTATTTACAAGTGTCAAATGTATGAAAATTATGCCTTTTCGCGCAGGGCGTGTGTTACAATTCAACCTATGAGAAGGGTAATAATAGAGCAGGGACAGCATATCGCAAGGCAGATAGAGAACGAGACCGATAAGCAGATCGGCCGTTTCTGCCAATTCGAGCTTAGGAACCTCAAAAGGCTTCACGATTACCTTTATTCCCCTTTCATGGATCATCTCATGGTCACGGTGACATCTACGGGCAATTACGGTCTTATCTGGATATTCACGGCGCTCGTGCTCATGGTGCAGGAGGGGGCGCGCAGAAGCGCGGGATACAGCATGCTGATCGCTTTGCTGATGTGCATAACTATCGGCAATCTCATCATCAAGAACGTAGTCAAGAGGAACAGGCCGTTCTTCCACAAAAACTATAAACTTCTTATCAAACAGCCGTGGGATTATTCGTTCCCTTCCGGGCACACCTTGAGTTCGTTTGCCGCAGCGACGGTCATTACGACGATGAACAGGAATATGGGATTTCTTGCGATCGGATATGCCTGCCTGATCGCGCTGTCCAGACTGTATCTGCGCGTGCATTTCTTTACGGATGTATTCTTTTCGATGGTATTGGGGACGGGGCTCGGGATCCTCGCGGTAAAAGCATATGAGTCTCAGTTTTTCGGACTTATTTGATACTGACGCTCCTCTCGTTGCGCTCTCGCCCATGGCAGGGTTCTCCAATCCGGCCTTCCGGGCGATCTGTCACGGGATGGGATGCGACTACGCTCCTACGGAACTGACCTCCGCGCGTTCCATCGTATATAACGGCGTCGCGAAAAGCTACCGTTTCATGGCGATCGATCCTGAACGTGAGGGCGTTACCGCCATACAGCTGTTCGGAAATGATCCCGAAGATTTCACGGAGGCGATGAAGATCATTTGTGATGACGACAGACTCCGCGATGTCGATGTGTTTGATATCAACATGGGCTGTCCTGTACCGAAGGTCGTAAAGACCGGGGCGGGGTCTGCGCTCATGAAGACACCGGATATTGCATGTGATATTGTAAATAAGGCCCGCAGGACAGCGGAATCGTTGGGAAAAGTGCTGACGGTAAAGACCCGCACCGGCTTTGACGGGGACGATCATTCCGGTCCCGAATTCGCATATATGCTCGCCCGAAGCGGAGCGCAGGCGATCTGTGTCCACGGGAGAACGGCAAGACAGATGTATTCGGGGAACGCAGACTGGCAGACGATAGGGAAGATGAGAGAGAAGACGGAGGGGACCGGAGTCTATTTCTTTGCGAACGGTGACGTGACAGACGGTCCGTCTGCGAGGAAGATCCTGGATGTCACCGGTGCGGACGGGGTAATGATAGGCAGAGCTGCCTGCGGAAACCCGTGGCTGTTTTCTGAAGTCAAGGAATATCTTGCTAACGGAACGAAAAATGTCAGCCGGAATATCACAGTTGAACAGAAGTGTGATATGCTCTTAAGAGAGCTTGACGGCAGAGCAGAGCTTATCGGCGAGAAGATGGCGGTCCTCGAGATGAGGAGTGTCATGCCCCGGTACATAAAAGGTTTTCCGGGCGCATCCGCGCTCAAGGTCTCGCTTTGCCGGGCAAACACAAAAGAACAGATACGACAGATCTTGAATAACTGTCTGAAAGGAAATGATTATGAGTATTGATACGATCATCATGGGCGTTATCATGATATTAGGTCTTGCCGTCGGATTCTTCGGAATAAACATATACCGCTATGCAGTCATAATAATGAATGCAGTCGGCGGTTATTTTCTGGGGAAGATCGTAAGTTCTTATTTCCTCGGCAATCTTGCAGGTGAGGGCATCTTCCACGATATGGATACGAGCGCGGGAGGATCTTTCATACTCGCTGTATTCGTAATAGCGGGCGCTGCACTCGGCATCTTCCTGTATCAGATAATGGGCGCTGTAGCAGGCGCCGTCGGAGCAGGATTCATGTTCTCTGCAGGGATGCAGGTTCTTATGGGACAGAGCACCATCTCATCTCTCATGGGATGGTTT
>Ga0310694_10004475_pt1 | contig 13517 bp, 9 predicted proteins | sample 174DNAGHGhighgp2_FD_203884 | JGI IMG/M metagenome (GOLD analysis project Ga0310694, IMG submission 203884) | Sheep rumen microbial communities from Palmerston North, Manawatu-Wanganui, New Zealand - 1742 DNA GHGhigh gp2 (v2) (version 2) | ecosystem: Host-associated > Mammals > Digestive system >... | reverse complement strand
ACACGGTCAATTATCGCCTGCGTAAGTTCAACCGACGAAAATTCCTTGGATGCCAATCCCTTGGCCGCCTCCCTTATCCCCAGTTTATGCAATTCGCTCACGATTCGGCTCCTTCAACGATTTTGGGAAGATAGAATTCGTTCTCTGTGCGGCGCGGCGCATTCGCCAATGCCGCTTCACGTTCCATTGACGGGCGCACCTCGTCTTCGCGGAAGGCGTTTACTATCTCGCGCCCATGCATTGTTGGCGGCACTCCATCAACGTCAACGGACGATATCTTCTCCACATACTTGACGATATCCTCAAGTTGCCCTTGAAAGACCTTCTTCTCCGCATCCGAAAGCTCAAGCCGCGCAAGTTCCGCGACATAGCCCACATCAATTTTTTGATTAGCCATATGCCGCGAATTATACCATAAATCGGTGTGGCGGCGAATCAATCTTCTGTTGTCAGCAAGTCGATGTCGATTTCGCCTTCAAACACGGTACGAACAGGGCCGGTCAGCGTAAAGCCCGTGCCCTGCGACTGCCTGTAATCGCCATCAACCACCAAATCATAGCCTTGCGATGAGCGTACATGCATAGGAAGAGACATCCCATGCGCCTCAACTCCGGCAACAGCAGTCGCCACCGCACCCGTACCGCACGCCCCAGACTCCGCCTCAACACCGCGCTCATACGTTCGTATGACTGCTTTCGACGGCTTGATGTACTGCACGAAATCGACATTCGTTCCGTTCGGCGCAAAGGACGAAGACATTCTAAGTGCGCGGCCAATCTTCGCCACATCAACCTTCGCCACGTTTGCGACGGGCACAATGAAATGCGGAACGCCCACAACCAGATGATCACCTGTTACGGCTGAACCTTCCATAGTCGCGCCATCGGCGACGATTCCATACCTGCGGTTGACCGGCTCTGGCATCCAAACCTTCACACGCCCTTCATCGACTATCTCAGCGTCAACAAGCCCCGCACCGGTCTCAAACGTCATCGAATTTGACTTGACGGCCCCTATCTGCCGCGCAAACGCCGCAACGCACCGCGCACCATTGCCGCACAGCTCCGCCTCAGTGCCATCCGGATTGAAAAACAGCATCCTGAAATCGGCCTTGTCCGAGCTCTGCACAAGAATGACCCCCTCGCAGCTTATGCCAGTATGATCTGCGGCTAAGGCTGCAATCAGGTTGCCGCGAGCCGGAAATCCGCCGTCCCGATCGTCAATGAGCACAAAGTCGTTGCCGGCCCCATGCATTTTCGTGAAGTGTACCTTGTTCATTGCTGACCTCCAAAGATTGACCAGAAAGCGGATGTAGTGGCGTCTGGCGTATCAGGCGCATCGTTTCCGCCCGTAAGCTTTACAAGATCGGCAAGGATGTTGAACGCCTCGGCGAGAACGACGTCATCCTTCTTCTTGTCCTTGTCCTTATCCGCAATGGCCGGCTCAACGGAGAAATCGTCCTCGTCGTCGAACTCCGAATCCTCCTCCGCCTTGCGCATCTCGCGTTCCTCGCGCATCTTTGCAAGACGCTTTGTCCGCTCAAGCGGCACGGTCTTGGACTCGGCATTGTCGTGGAACAGCTTGACGAGCTTAAGGTGGGCCGCATACTTTGGATTTTCCTTTAGGCGCTCGTCGGAGAGGGCTTTCAACGCACCGACATATCCGTTCAGGTTCCACACGCTCGGGTGCGGTGCGCCGCCTACGCGCGTCCAGGGAAGAGCGTTGGGAAGCTTGTCCTCCCCGATATCCAGTTCCTCAAGGAAACTCGGCAGATTGATGTCCGCCTCCACCCCTTTCACCTGCGTGGAGCTCCCGTTAACACGATAGAAACGGGACGTGGTCACTTTCACGGAACCGTACTTCTCCGGGCCGATCTTGTTGATCACCTCCTGCACCGTGCCCTTGCCGTGCGTGGAATGGTCCCCCACGACCAAAGCGCGCCCGGTATCCTTAAGCACTCCGGCCACAATCTCCGACGCCGATGCGGACGCACGGTCCGTGAGTACGATCAGCGGCTTGCGGTAAGCGAAGCATGGCTGATCGCGGAACACCGGCAACGCCTGCAGCCCTCGCGGATCGCGAATAAGCACCACGGGTATCGGATTGCCGCGATAGGACGGCCAGAGAAAGAGCTGCGATAAGAACACCGCCTCCGGCAGCGCGCCGCCGCCGTTGCCGCGCAGATCGAGTATCATGCCATCCGAATCCACCGCATTGAAGTGCGCCACATATTTAGCGACGTCAAACGAGCATGACCGGAACGACGGATCATCCTGCTGCTTGTCGAACGTGCGGTAGAATCCCGGCAGTTTCACATAGCCAAATGTGTTGGTTACTCCATTGCAAACGACCTTCTCCACGCGCCCGGTCGCCGCCTGCTCATCAAGCTTGATCTCGTCGCGTATGATCGCTATGCGCTTGCGCGTTGCTCCTGAAGGGTCGCTCCGCGGCACTATCTCCAGCACAACCTTCGAACCTTTCGGTCCGCGAATCTTCTTTATGGACTTGCGCATGGGCTTATACATCACATCCTCAATCGGCCCATCGCCTTGGCCCACACCAACAATCTTGTCGCCGCGCTTGATGCGCTTGTCGCGGTCGATGGGGCCTCCCTTCATCACCTCCACAATCTTGAGCGCTCCATCATCCATGGAAAGCACTGCGCCCACGCCGCAGAGCGAAAGGGACATGTCCATATCGAAATCCTCCTTGCGGGTTGGCGTCATGTAGTCGGAGTGAGGATCGTATGCCTGGCAAACCGCGCTCATGTAGCGTTGGAACACCATCTCCTCGTCAGGCTCCGTAAGCACCTGCACATACTGGCGATACCGTTTGAGAAGATTATCCTTGGGCGTGAGCTCCGGCTCCTTGAAATCGTCGTCGTCGCTGTCCTTGTCATCCTTCTTCTCGGCGGTTTTCTTTTCGCCGTCCGTCACATTCTCTTCACCTTCGCCTTTCGCCTTATCCTGCTCCTTCTCCTTCTTCTCTGCCTCTTCCCTGTCGGCCTCCTCCTTGTCGAGCTCGCGGTTCAGCACGATGGATAGCATCTCGTTCTTGATGCGCTTGCGCCATAGCTCATTCTGCTCCTCGCGCGTTGCGGGCCACTCGGCATCTTTGCGCTTCCACCTGTAGTCCTCGTCAACCGTGAAATCGAACTCGGTGTTCATCAGAAGATTTGTGACGAAATCCACGCGGTCCGCGATGCGCTCAAGAAATATCCTGTGCATGTCGTACACGAAAGACACGTCGCCGGACTTCAACGCATCGTCTATCTTCGTCTCCATCTTGGCGAAGCGGTCTATGTCAGACTTCAGAAACACCATCCTGCTGTAGTCGTAGTTTGATACGAGATTCGTCCATGCACGGCGGCTCATCTCGTCATCGAACGGATGACGCAGCACATGCTTTCTCTCGAGCCTGACGACCACCTCCTTCGCAACACTTCCGTAGTAAGGCTGCGGAGCAAGCGCGGATGGCGCCTTAGTACCATCGGCGAAAACGCCATGTCCCACCATCAGTGCGGCAACAGCCGCAAAACACATTTTCATTGACTCTCCTTTCATACTCTACCACCAGACTCCATAAGCTGCACGAGCCTATCAAGATCGCTTTTCGGCATTGCGTCCGGCTGCGCCGCAAACCAATCCACCATCACTCCTGCATTCATCACCTTAACGGCGCCAACCGACGCCGTGCCGAGCCCAAACGTATCAGACGCAAAGCACACCATCGGAACCACCGTTCCACCAAAGCCGAACCGCTTCAATGCGGAGCGCACCTGATCGGCTTCGCGCTGCGCCTGCGCCGCCGGATCGCGCGAAGGGAGCGCACCGTTCACGAGTATATGCCCCTCGACTACATCCACCTTGCCCTGCCAGCTCTTGGTCTCCACCGAGAACACCCCTGCCGGTCCGGCCACGACATGATCCACATGCTCGCTGCCCGCAACGAAATCATGGAACACATGGTACGTATCGGGCAGGCGCGCCAAAACGCTGGCCACGCGCTCCTCGCCACGCGCTCCCCGGAAGAAGCTCTCCACCCGGCGCAGCCCCTTGCGCCAATAGACGGACACCGCAATAAGCGAAGCCACAAACAGCCCGCCGAAAAGCCATGCATGCTCGCCCAGCACCAGCGCCGCAAGGAACGCCCCCAGGAGAACAAAGGAAAGGAATAGCGGCCACAGAGAAAGAACCGTACCCCTCACACGCGCCCACTCGCCCGCCACACCATGTTGCTTAGCCATCGTAACGTTCCTCCATTTTGCGCAGATGCGCGGCTATCTTGAGAGCCACGCTTTCGGCATCAAACCCAAACTCCCGCTCAAGCTCATCCACGGTGCCGTGCCCAATGGCTGCGTCCGGCCATCCGAATTTCAGGTCCGCCCCCACGCTCTCGCCGAAGCCACCGCTGACGACACCGTTCTCCATCGCAACCGTAAGTTTCGCAGTGCTCTCGCCAAAGGCGATTGGCTTCACCCTGTCCACCGGCACCACATCGGCGGCGATGTCGCTGTTCGCAAGCAGCCGTTTTACCTTTATCGCCTTCTGCACCTGATCCCCAACAGCGAGGATGCGAACCCCATTCTCCCGCTGGCTGTTGACCGTTGGCAGTCCGTTTCTGCGCACCGCCTCGCCTTTCGGGTAGCGGATCGCCGAAGGCCCATCCGCAAAAAGCGCGTCATCAAGCACTGCCGCCATATCCTCGGCACATATCGGCGCGAATATCCTGATGCCTGTGAGCGAACGCAGCAGCGAAATGTCGTACAGCCCATGATGCGTAGCGCCGTCCGCGCCAACGCACCCAGCCCGGTCAATCGCAAACACAACCGGCAGATGCTGAAGGCACACATCGTGCTGAATCTGGTCGATTGCCCGCTGAAGAAACGTGGAATAGATCGCCACAACCGGTCTCATCCCCGCCTTGGCCAGCCCGGCGGCAAACGTAACAGCCATCTCCTCGCATATGCCGACGTCAAAGAAACGCCCAGGAAATTCCTCGGCGAAAACCGAAAGCCCGGTGCCTTCCTTCATCGCGGCGACTACGGCACACACTCTGTCGTCACGCCGGGCCGCCGCAACCATCGCTTCTCCGAACCAGTCGCTCCACGTAGATGCGGCTGATGGTGAAGGTTTAGTGTGAAGAATGGAATCGCATTCGCCTTTGGACTTCACCTCTGCCGCGCCCGCCAGCTCAAACGGCCCCACACAGTGCCACGCGGCAGGATCTGCCTCCGCAGGCGGAAACCCTTTGCCTTTCTGCGTCACGGCATGCACCACAATGCTTGTTTCGCACTCTCTCGCCGAAGCAAGCGCCTTGACGAGCGCCTCCACATCGTGCCCATCAACCGGCCCGACGTATGGAAGCCCAAACACCTTGAAGAAATCGGCGGTGAATGCACATCCCGAATCCGTACAGTCGTGCCCGTTGTAATTGAGGACAACTATGATCTTATGTCCCAGACGGACAAGATTGTGCAGCGCTTCAAGGCTCTCGCCGTTCATTAGCGCTGCATCGCCGACAACGGCAACAACCTGCGGCACCTTCCCGTGCGCCAGCCTCGCCTCACCGGCGGCCAAACCGGCCGCCGCCGCAATTGCGACACCAGCATGACCGGAAATGAACGCATCCGCATCAGACTCCGAAGGCGACAGGAAAGGCGCCACCCCGCCATGCAGTCGCAGAGCATGGAACTTTTCGGCGCGTCCTGTGAGTATCTTCCATGCATATGCCTGATGCCCAACATCCCACACAACGCGATCAACTGCCGGATCGAACACTTCCGTCAGCGCAAACGCAAGCTCAACGGCGCCAAGGGAAGAAGCCAGATGCCCTCCATTCGCTGAAACGGCTGAAAGTATCTGCTCTCGCACCTGCGCCGGAGTAATTGCGCACTTCATGCGCACCCCCATGCACGGAAATGTATCTTTATCATTGGCGTTGAATTATACCATATTCTGCGAAACGCCGTTCATGTCCTGAAAATTCACCCTGACGTTGCCCACGCCGCGGCGAATGCCGTTGAGGATATGCTCGCGGTGTCGCCTGATTTCCCGTTGAAGCTCCACGAACGATGAAATTGCTAAGGGGCGTTTCTGTAAATGCGGAACCAGCACGTTTCACCTGCGGACATCTCTATCGGCAGAACACCGGCCTCGGTCTTTTCCTCAAGCCCGCTTTTCACGTTCACGACCTTCGCCGGGAACGGCAGCCTGAAATCGTACCGGCCAGGCACTATGCAATGGCACGAAATGAAGTCCCCGTTCATATCAACCTGCATTACGCCAGGCTTTACCGCCACATAGCCGCCGGCATCCTTTACAAAGCCATGAAAAAACTCAGGCGAATATCCGGTTGGCTCTACGACAAAAGTCTTCACGCCGAAAGCGGTCAGTTTTTCCATGAACGCCGTCTGCCGCGCGGTTGGATGCAGAAACGCGCAGAGCGCCACTGCCTTGTAGCGCTTCATCACGCTGGGATCGTCATAGACATCCTCCGCCAGATAGAAGTCGTACGGCGCACCAGATATGGCAACGCGCGGCCATTCGCCCATCAACAGGTTGCCGACTTTTTCCACCTTCGGGCCATCCGGCGTGTTGTAGGATGCCATAGCCATTTCGTCAACGACAAGCGCAGCTTCAGGATGCCACGGGTCGGGCTTTACCTTCAGCATCTCGCGGCAGAACGCAAACACCTCGCCGCAATCGCGGGCGATCTCGTCCGGATAGTACCAGCCGCCGGCCATGTCGTATAGCCACCATCCCATGCGCTGCGCCAGCATTATGCCGGCGTGCTTGCGGAACACCGTCTGCCACATGGCCAGATCCTCGGCCGTGCCAAGACCCTTGGCGTCCACTACGCTCTGCGCCCAGCGCTCAAGCGCCGCATAGGTGCGCAGATCAAACTCGTACCACATCATCTTGCCGTGGCGGTGAAGCGTCTGGCACGGCAGCCGCACCCCCTGCCCCAGCGCAGGCTGCCGCTGGGCATAGGTGGGCTGCGGGACGATTACGTCCACGGAGTCCGAACGGATGAACGAATCAATGTCGTAGGCGGAATCATTTTTGCCGCCAAGCGGTCTCATGCTCCACCTTACGGCGATGATCGGCTTGCCAAAAAGCCGCTTCGCCTCGCGCGAGAAATCCTCCAGCGCAAAATAGCCGAGCTGCCGCGCAAAGCAGGAATACTCAGCGCCCGGATCACCCACCTTCAAGCCACGCTCCGCCAGATACTTCCTGTACTCGGCCTTGGCGTACGGCGAATGGTCCTCCACCGGCGACGCGAACTGCCCATCGTGATAGCCGCAGAAGTGGACGCCTATGATGCGCTTTGATAGTCCGGTGCGCTTCAGCTCCGCGACAAGCTTGGCGGTGATGTCCTTGATGGCGTTCCGCCAAGATGGAGAGGCGTAGGAGACCCACGGCCATCTGCGGTCGCCCCTGTCGAGTTTGCCGCCGTCGTTGTATTCATCGGGGATTGCGCTTCCGGAGTTGCCGCGCACCACGGAACCGTCCTTGCGCCGCCACGTCTCGTCAGGATGCTCCACCTCGGTGAACGCCGGATAGGCGGAGCAGTTCAGCGCAAGGATGAAACACGATTCATTCCCGAAACGCATCTTGTCGCGGATGTCCTGCACCGCCATCTGCACATCAAAGCCCCCTTCGTTCCATGGTGCGCGGCGGCCCGGAAGCTCTCCAAGGGCAAGCACAATGCACCCGATCTTCACGCCATACGGCTGAAGCGGCTTGCCGGAATACTGCGCACCGTCGCGGCCAGACACCTTGTAGGCGAAAGCAGGCGTTTCCTTCCCGTCCACAAGAAGGCGGCTGCAGCCATCTTTTGTGGCAATCTGCGCCGAATGCTCCACATCGGCAGCAAGCGCGGATTCGAACGCGCCGATCTCCAGCTTGTCATCCGAACGGTCCTGCGCAGAGAGTCTATGCCAATGCTCGTTCCAAGCGCCCTGTGCGGCGTCGAGTTTCTCGGCGGTCCAGTTGCGCCATACGCTCTCCGACGGCGCACCCTTCACCACAATCACCGGCGTAACCGGATCGACCGTCGGCACGAAGTGCGCATACTTTCGGTATGTCATGCCGGGTGCGGAGTTCACGAGCTTGCGCATATACGCATTTCCGCCTTTCGAGAACACCTTGGCTGTGATCGGATCCACAGGCAAAAGCTCCCGGATTGCGCCATGTGCGCACAGGTAGCCGACCGTGGCGTCAGGCGTTTCGGTACGCGCCGAAACATCCGCGAACAAGCGAAGCGGCTTGCCCTTCGCCGCCGCAAACGCTGGTGCGCTCACCGAAATCAGACCCTTCCCGTTCGTCTTGCGGATGCGTATGGCGCCGTCCTCAACTGTAACCTCGCCCTCGGCGCCGCCGTCGCGCCTTATCACAAAGCCGTCCTTTGGCGCCGTCCAAACCACCTTCACTGGCGGGAACTCGCTGCGCCGGGGATTGACGTTCTCCCAGCCCGCCGTAACACCCGCCGATGCTGAACCGCAAAGCACCGCCAGCAACGCGATGCAGCCATGTGACACCCGCATCACCTGTCGAACACCTTGCGGTGATCCAGGAATTCGCCGATGCGGTCGAGCCATGTGTAGCTGCCCGTGCCCGGCATGGCCTTGCGCTGGAAGCAGTGCTGGCGGAGCGCAAGCGTGTGCAGCTCACCCTGAATGCCCATGCGGCGCAGCTGTTCCCAGCACTTGACCGAATTCATCGCCGCCCAGCCGTCCGCATCGCCGTGGATGAAGAGCACAGGGCACGTATCCAGATCGAACGAGAACTCCGGCACGGGCCGCGCATCATCTTCGTTGCCGCCCTTCACGTTTGGCCGCTCGCCGCCATCCGTCAACGAGTAGGCCGGATAGATCGCCACCGCCCACTGCACATTGCACGGCAGCTTGTCGAGCTCGTCGATGGGATAATAGGAACGGTGCCGCGAACTCGTCACGCCCATGAGCGTGAGATGTCCGCCCGCCGAGGAGCCCATGATGCCGATCCTGTTCGGGTCAAGCCCTTTCGCCGCCGCCTTGGAGCGGACGATGCGGATGGCGCGCTGGAGATCCTGCCATGCCGTCGTGTGCTTCATGAGTCCGCCGAGCGGACGCGGCGTGCGGTACTTCATCGTCACCACCGTCATCCCCTTCGCGTTCAGGTAGCGGCGCGCGGGCGCCACCTCAAACCCATCCGGACCGTTGCCCATGTAGGAGCCGCCCGAATAGATGATCTGGATCGCCGTGGTTTTCAGCTCCTTCGGCATGTGCCACTCCAGATAAGGCGTGCACTGGTTCGTCTGCGCATCCGGCATCTTGCCGTCCGGCCAGACCATCTCCTTCTCATACGAGGCGCGCGCATCGTCGTTCGGGAAGCGGGACATCAGATCGACCTCCTCCACCTGCGGCCCCAGAAACTTCATCTGGCGCATGAACTCCACCGCCCGGTCAAAGCCAAACGCCCCGTGCGGCTTGTCGGGATAGAGATGCACCTCCGCCGGGATCTTCATGCGGCGCAGCTGACGGTACACGAATGTCGAGGACATCGGAGAATACGGATCCTTGCCGCCGTGCGACATCCACATCGGACAGGTCTTGGCGTCAAACTTGAAGACCGGGTCGAGCTTCACGTCCACGGCGTCTCCTTCGCGCGTGTTCTGGATGCCGTAACCGTCCGTCATGCCATACGCGATGGCGAACGTGCAGGCCCAATTGATGTGGCACGGCGTTTTGTCAAGCTCATCGATCGGCGCATAGGCCGGGGTTTGCGAACTCGTCGCCAGCAGCGTGGCGAGATGCGACCCGGCAGACATCGACATCGTGCCGATCTTCTCGGGGCTGAAGCCGCGCTTCGCGGCCTGTGAACGGACGAGCCTCACGGCGCGCTGTCCGTCCTCCCACGCAGTCTGGTAGATCGGCAAGCCGTTTGGCCGCGGTGTGCGATAGACGAAATTGACGCACGTCACGCCAAGTGCCGTCAACTTCTTCTGCCAGTCCTTCACCAGTCCCACGTCGCAGCAGTTGTTGTAGCTGCCGCCGGAAATGAGGATCATGCACACGTCCGTCTTGCCCTCGGCCGCCGGTGCATCGCACCATTCGATGTAGGGCTTGCGCCATTCGTCCGCGGCGAACCCCGGCGCCCTCGACACGTCGGTCATTGCCGCGATCTGGTGCGGCTGGGCGTCCGGCATCTTGCCGTCCGGCCAAATGTATTCACGCTCTGTCGCCGCAAACGCAGTACAGGCGGCGAATGCGACAGCAATCAGAAATCTATTTCTGTTCATCATAGTTCATCCTTGGTTTTGATCGTTAAATTAGCGTTAATTATACCACATCATCCTATCTGAGACATCAACTATTTCCCTACCAATTTTTTACGCGAGCGTGGAGCGTGGAGTGCGCGCTGTCCGTCTGGGCGGTGCGTGTGCGATGTGCTCCACCAGCAAAAACTGTCCGGTGCTTTGGGGAACTCGTCATCTTCCGCCTGCCCATAGCCGCCGCTCGTCCAGCGGACCACCATTGCCCGCACAGGCCATCGCCTCCGCGCCGTCAGACGCTCGCCTCCGCCCGCACAGGCCGCCGTCCCATTTTGCCGCCATTCTTCAACAACAAGCCGCCTCCATCGAAAACAAAGGCGGCAAATTATGGTATAATGGCACCATTTCTAAAAAACGGCAGAAGCAGAAAGGATCAGCAGCATGAAAGACATACGCAGAGAGATAGAGGCAACGACGCGAAAGACGGCAAGCGCCAACAAGTTTCAGGCAGACTTAACCCCGACGGAGATTCTGGATGAAGACGCGATCATAGCGCAATGGACGGCAAGCGCGGCAATCAGCACCATTCAGGCAAAGACGATGCTCACAAGCCTCGAATGTTTCATAATGGAGGCGCTCGGCAAGGGGTGTCAGCTGAACTTCAACCTCGCGTCCTTCTATCCGCGATTGTCCGGGGCGCTGTCCACCCGTGATGCCGATCCGGACGCGGACACGCTGTATGTGCGCGGAGCGGTAAAGGCAAGACGCCCTCTCATGGAAGGGCTCAAAAACAAGCTGAAAGCGGTTAACCGAACGGCGTCCAGCGGACCGATGATATTCAGCATCCTCGACAGAGACGCAAACAAGGGCAACGTCGTTGCCGCCGGACACGTGCTAAGCGCGGTCGGATGCGACATCGCATTCAATCCGTCGCGCGATGACGAAGGCGTATGGCTGGAGCGGCGCAGCAAGAAACAAGGCCTTGTCCGTGTATCAAAGGCGCGATTGCTGAAGATGGAGAACGGGCATCTTGAGTTCGTTTTCGACGGCCTCATCCCTCGCGGCAACTATCTCATCGCCATCTACACGCGTTCCGGCAAAGGCACGGACTACAAGACAATCCGCATCTGCCGTCAGGTAAAGGCGCTATAGGTCAGCCCCCCTTCATCCGGCTACCAATCCACCTTATCAAAAGAAAGCTGTTATATCAAATCCCCCGCCAAATAAATAGCACCTATTTTCCGTTTGGAATTTAGGTGCTAAAACATTCTTCCTCCACAAGACCACTCTACATGGCTTCTCCCGGCAAAGGCACAGACTACAAGACAATCCGCATCTGCCGCCAAGTAAAGGCGCTATAGTTCAACATCCTTCAATCCGGCTACCAATCCACCTTATCAAAAGAAACCTACCTGCCATCTCTCGCCAACCCCGCCTTCGCCAGCGCTTCTCGCGCATCCCTGCAACCGTGGTCAATCAGACGGCAGATCAGTCCAAGATGTTCTGGTTGAGCATGAAATCCATTAAACTAACAAAAGTGATGCCAGATTCGTCCGTGTATAAAGGCTGAACGCCATCCACGACCACAATTTTCCTGAATGAATCGCCGATTTTGTGAAGCCCGCGCGTTTCCTGCTCCATTTTTTCAAGCCCGGCGAGCCGATATACCGACTGAATATATATCTTGCCACGACCAGTGTTCACCACGAAATCTATTTCCAGCTGCTTTTTCTCTCGTTTCCCACCTTTGCGAGAATCGACCTCAAGCATTCCAACATCAACGTTCGCGCCACGGGCAATCAGCTCATTGTATATGGCACACTCCATGAGATGATCTGGTTCGACTTGTCTAAAATTAAGACGGGCATTGCGCAACCCCACGTCGGCTGGATAGTATTTGGAAGGAAAGTCAAGATACTTTCTCCCTCTGATGTCGTAACGCTCCGCTTTCCTGAACAGATAAGCATCCGTAAGCATGTTAATGTATCTGTCAACCGTCCGTGAATCGGGCTTCTTTCCAAGGATGGTTCCCAAATGGTTCGCCAGTCTCGTGGGATTGGTAAGGCTGCCGGATACGCTCATCAGCACATCGTTTACATTGGACAGAAAGCCGTCGTCAGGCAATTCACATCGTTCAACAACATCCCTGAAATAGATTGTCTTGAAAAGCCCGCCCAGATAGGCTTTCTTGGACTCGTCCGTCCGCTTGGAGAAAAGTTCGGGCATGCCGCCATAGAGGAGGTACTGCGTCCAGGCATCCGTCTTGTCGCCACCTATTGCCGCATAGTATTCCGAAAAAGACAGCGGATTAACCTGTATCGGTTCGCCCCTACCGCGAAACTGCGTTGCGACATCAGTCACGAGAAGCCGAGAATTCGAGCCCGTCACATAAAGGTCTATGTTCTTGCGTTCGCGAAATTCGTTCAGGACGTCGTAGAACTGCTCTTCGCGTTCGGCTTTCTCATCTGCCGTTTCCCGTCCGTTCATCTTCGGCCGCCTGCACTCTTGCACTTCGTCAATGAACACATATACCCGCCCGCGTTTTGTAGCGGTCTGCTTCGCCAGAAAATCATACAGCGAATCGGGGTCTCGCAGCCTTGCATCTTTCTTCTTGTCGAGTGCGATCTCAACGATGTTTTCACGCCGCACACCGCTCTTGAGCAGATGCGACTTGAAGAGATCAAACAGAAGAAAGCTCTTCCCGCAACGGCGGATGCCAGTCAGAATCTTGACAAACCCGTCCCCCTTGGCTTCTATCAGCCTGTTAAGGTAAAAATCTCTCTTTATTTTCATGGCACGCATTTTACCACAAGGCCGATCCTGCCGTCAATAGACCTATTCCATTTTTATGGGGATATCCACCTAAAAATGGAATCAGTAGCCAGCCACATCCACGCCTCCACCAACGCCTCTCGCATCCTGCTGGTGCTCACCCCGCCGCCGTTATCCCTATCTGCCCACGGTTGTATCCGATCCGGCAGACGAGCCGTTCGCGTTGTTGTAGTACGTTGTATTGCCCATTCGGGTGGAAGCCCCCGCCGACGAACCGTTCGCGTTGTAGTAGTAGGTCGTATTGCCAACCGTAGTGGACCTTCCCGCCGACGAACCGCTGGCATTGTTGTAGTACGTCGTATTGCCCGACCTGTAGGATGACCCCGCCGACGAACCGTTCGCGTTGTTGTAGTAGGTCGAGTTGCCCGCTCCAAACGACGAACTGCCAGAGCCGCGATTCTGCGATGGCACTGAAGAATACCACATCT
>Ga0310694_10004474_pt1 | contig 13518 bp, 11 predicted proteins | sample 174DNAGHGhighgp2_FD_203884 | JGI IMG/M metagenome (GOLD analysis project Ga0310694, IMG submission 203884) | Sheep rumen microbial communities from Palmerston North, Manawatu-Wanganui, New Zealand - 1742 DNA GHGhigh gp2 (v2) (version 2) | ecosystem: Host-associated > Mammals > Digestive system... | reverse complement strand
AGGAAGTCGACGAGTTCGCAAGCGGAGTCGATTTCGGCCTGCATGGTCGTCTTGCCCTGTCCGAGCATGGTGGCGGCGTTGATGAGCCAACGGTATTTGCCGCTGACGAGAGTGGCTATTTTGAGCATGACGCTTGCGCGTTCAATCCAAGGAGTGTTGGCCCATTCCTCGTGAGCCTTCATGGCTGCGTCGATGGCCATCTTGACTTCCTTTTCGCCGACTTTGTAGTATTTGGCGAGGACATGCTTATTTTCGGTAGGCATGACAATAGTGCCAGTATCTTTGGTGCGCACCTCCTTACCGCCGATGACAGCGGGTATTTCGGTCATCTCGTTGTAGAGCTGTTCGAGAGCCTCACGGATTTTGGCGCGTTCGGGGCTACCCGGAGCGTAGCCGAGTACAGGCTCATTCTCTGGTTTAGGAAAAGAAAAAAGAGTGTTGTTCATATAGAATGTGTTTTAAATGTTGATTATCTAAGAATTGCGTCCAAGAGAGAGTGAATTGCCACTCAATTCAGCCTGCAAAAATACATTTATTTTTCAAATATATAATAAAAAATGTAAATTTGCGGAGAAAATAGAAATTAACATAAAAGTGTTATAAGATTAACAATCAACAGATAGAAAAAGAATAAAAAAATCAAAGCAATGAAAAAATTCGGTATCATCATGATGTTTGTCGCCATGTTCGCCACCACGTCGTGCGGAACACTTGGCAGCGTCACCAACACAGCAGCAGCGACCTCAGGAGCTGCCTGCGGACAGGCACTTATTGCATTGAACAAGAGTAAAAAGGCTGGCACACTGTCCGTCACCAATGCCACAGACCTGAGCAACATGCTGGTCGTCATCGGAGCCTACAACAGCCTGAAAGCCAACAAAGAGGATGCCTCGTACAAAAAGTCGTTCACCAGCGGCATGGTGACCGGTGGCAGCGGACTGATCACAACCGCCACGGCTACCACGCTGACGAACAACCTGCTGAACGCCACGGGGCTGGACGGAGTGAACACGTCGAACATAGCACAGAAGGCGCAGACCGTAGGCACCATCCTCCAGTTGCTCAACGCCCTGAACCAGTAAGGCGATGCATATCAAACGGATGAAAGCCATTGTGATGGCTTTTGCACTGCTGATGACCGTATCATGCAGCAAGGGGAAAGTATTCCGTATGGAGCTGAGCGAATGGCAGCTGGACTACGGCGGAACAGAATATACGGTGACAGTACCCAGTTTTGTGCATACCGACCTGATGGCGCTGGGGATAATAGACGACCCCTACTTCGGCACCAACGAGGACAGCGTGCAATGGGTGTCGCAATGCAAATGGACCTACACCCTTCATCTGGACCGCAACGCGATGCCTGAAGACGACACGCTGTGGGTAGTATTCGAAGGGCTGGCCGGAGTCGCTGACGTGGTGTTCTACGATGACATAAGAAATGCCGACAAGATGGAGAGCCACACGGTGGACAACATGTTTGTCAGCAGGGTCTACCCCCTACCCTCGTATGCCAACGACATAATGGTGCAGTTCTACCCCCTGCACGACGAGACGCGTGAAAAAGAGTATGGCATAGCGCTGCCCGACAGGAGAGCGTTCACACGCATAGCGCCATATCAGCAGGGCTGGGATTGGGGGGCCAAACTGGCGACCTGCGGAATATGGAAAGAGGTGTACGTCACCAACCAGAAGCCCGAGGAGAGAGCCAGCACCGTGGTTGTCGACGAGCGTTTTGCATCAATAGAGTTCCGTCAAGAGAAAGACAGCACAGGCCAGTCGTTCACCTTCTACCGCGACGGGTCGCCGTTCTTTGTGAAAGGCGCCAACTGGATACCTGCGCATTCGTTCCCGCTGCTCAGCCGAGAGATGAAGGAGCGCTACCGCCTGCTGCTATGCTCGGCCAAGGAGGCGGGATTCAACATGCTGAGAGTGTGGGGCGGAGGCATCTACGAGCATGACTACTTCTTCGACCTGTGCGACTCGTTGGGGATAATGGTATGGATGGACTTCAACTTCTCGACCATGCTCTATCCTGCCAGCGAGGAGATGCTGGCGAGCATCAAGGATGAGGCTATGCAGAACGTGCGCCGCATAGCACGTCATCCTTGCGTTGTGCTGTGGTGTGGCAACAACGAAGTGAAGAACGGTTGGGAAGACTGGGGATGGCAAGATGTGTACCACTGGACGGCACAGGAGCGCATGACGCTGGAGAAGGGCATGGACACCATCTTCGGCTATGCCGGCACGACGGTGAACACCAGCACGACAAGCATCCTGGCGCAGGCAGTGCGTGAGTGCGACCCACTGCAGAGACCATACATAACCACGTCGCCGCTGTACGGCTGGGGGCATAGCGAGTGCGTGACGCACGGCGACAGCCACTACTGGGGCGTCTGGTGGGGCGAGGAGCCCTTCGAAGCATACAAAGAGAAGACGGGCCGCTTCATGAGCGAGTTTGGTTTCCAGAGCTATCCGCTCATCAGCACCATACGACGCTATGCGCCTGAGGTGGACAGCTACAGCACGCTGACTTTCAGCGAGGCGACGGATAAGATAGCAGCGCTGCGGAGCCACCAGAAACATGGACGTGGACTGCAGATAATAGACAAGGCGATGAAGCAATACTACGGCTTCGACAGCCACACGCTGAATGTGGAGGACTACGCCTACGTCAGCCAGCTACTGCAGGCATGGGGCACCGGCTACGGCATCTATCAGCATATAAGCCAGCAACCTCACTGTATGGGTACCCTCTACTGGCAGCTGAACGACAGCTGGCCCGTGGCATCGTGGAGCAGCATAGACTACTACGGCAACTGGAAAGCGTTGCACTACAGAGTGAAAGAGCTATATACAGGTAACCTGAAGAAATGGGAGGAATACTACAAGGTATACCCTAAGCAACGCACCTACCCTGCTCCACGCTACAATGTGAGCAGAACAGAAGGCGCAGTGCTGGAGGTGACCATCACAGCTGAGAGCGACCTATATGATGTATATATAGATACATACCCTCACATCGACGGCCATTTCAGCGACAATTTCTTTGACATGAAGAGTGGCGAGAGCAGAACGGTTCGCCTTGCACCGGTGAACGGAGAGAAGGTTGGGGAGGTTGAGATAAAGGTGAAGACGCTGAATGAGCTGTACAAGTAGTTTTTTTTGAATTGTTTATTTGTTCGATATTTATTGTTTACTGGAAACCTCTAATAATTTTTTTTAAACGGCTAATTACTCGAATTTAACGAATTAATTTGTGTTAATCAGAAATTGTTTTGCAAGCAAAACGCGAATTGGTCGAATTTTTAGAGGTGACCTACTGTTTATTGTTGAATATGTAAAATCTGTTTTGAATGGTCACTAATAAAAAAAGATGCCACATAAAGCGGCATCTTTTTTATTAGAGGTTTACTTGATTAGTGTCAGTAGATGACTTCGACAACGCCGTTGCGCTGTATGTCGCCGAGGTAGCCTTTGCCGACGAAGCGCCAGAAGTAGGTGCCTGCGGGAATGTGGTCGGCGGCGGGATCCCAGAAGTCGGAGTCGGATGCTATATTCTCCTTGTAGTAGACGCGTTTACCCCAGCGGTCGTAGATGGCGAGGGAGTTGGTGGGATAGCCGAGACCATTGACGAGGTTCTTGATGACGAAGCGGTCGTTGACACCGTCGCCGTTAGGAGTGACGGCATTGGGGAACTGTAGGAAGTCGTTGACAAGGAGTATGCGGTTCTCGATGGTATCGCGGCATTCGACGATGTTGCCGGAGGGGCCCATGTTCTGGGTCATGGCGATGAGTCGGGCGATATAGTTGCCAGAGATGTCGTCGCCGTCGGAGTCCCATTCGAATGTTGGGTTGACGTCACGTAGAGTGTGATAAGAGATGGTGTTGTCGCGGTCGTACTGAATTTCCCAGTAGTACTTGTTGTTGTCAGACTGTGGGATGGTGAGGTTGTGGAACTGCACGGAGGGGTGCATGACGGTGGGGTTCATAGGTTCCCATGAGAAGCGCGCTACAGGGCTTGAGTAGACGGTGATGAGGTCGCTATAGATGAGCGAGTCGTTGCAACCGTTGTCGTTGCGGACGTAGTACTTGAAGTCGTACTGTCCTGTGCCGAAGGTGTGCGTGGGGCTCTTAGCCGTTGAGGAGTCGCCGTCGCCGAAGACCCAGAGGTAGGAGTCGGCAAACTGCGAGGTGTTCTCGAAGTGTATGGTGTAAGGTTCGCATCCTTCGAGTGGATAGACGCCCGGGTCGAAGTTTGGCAGAGGCTGTCGGTTGACATTGACACGGATTGAGTCACGGGTGTGGCAGTGAGTATTGAATTCGGAATGTTCAACCTCGACGGTGTAGAGTGTGGAGGAGCCCATCATGGCAGATGTCATAATAGTATCTGTGTCTTGTCCGAAAGGTTCCCACTTGTAGGTGAAATTGGTATCGGAGTGACGATCCTTAGCGTCGAGGATAATACGTTCGACATCGCATAGGATGGTGTCGTTGCCGAGGTCGGGGACAGGAGACCAGATGGTGCGGATACCCGTGGTGGTGTCCCAGATGCAGCCGAAGTTGTCGTAAATCTTGACATCGATGGGGAAGTAGCCGGCGGTGTCGTGGCTGTGGATGACGGAGCGTACAGGACTCTTAGAATCGATGGTCAGGCCACGCCAGTATCCGAGGTCGAAGTCGCCATAGGCGGAGTCTGGTTTCCAGATGACGCTGTCGATGTCCACCTGATATTCGCAACCGGTGCCAGAGCTGATGCCGCAGAAGTCGAGAGCCCATTCGAAAATCCAGCCGTTATCAGACCCCCATGTATCACATACACGTATAGACCAGTCGCCGTTGAGTGGGCATCCGATAAGTTCGTGGAAATCATCGGCAGGGATGTAGTAGTTTCGTTTACCCTCATGATCGCTCCATTTCTTGGTTGTAAAATTGCCTGATTTCGTGGATGTGAAACCTGCATTGATATAAGGAGCCGGGATAGTGATGAAAGCTGGCAAAACGATAGTTGTATCCGAGGACGCTTTGTCGCAAAAATAGTCGGCGGCGGCAGGAGTGGTGGTATTAGCCTTTTTACCGGTTGTCAACATATAATCGCCATTGCGCGAGAAGCAGTAGTCATAACCATAGCCATACGTATTACAAACTGAGTCACACTTACTGCTATACTGACCAGGAGCCAATTCGCTGGATGACTTAGATACACATGGATTCGATGTATAATCTCCGTCGCCATCGAAACTTCCTCCATATGGGATGCCAATCTGCTGATAGCTACCATTATAAGCACCTGCAGGTGGTATAGTATCGTTCGCAATCATAGTTTTCAAGAGAGGGTCCTGGGTTGTAGTACCATACCACAGGACAGACTGTTGTTTGCTTGGGCAGACAATATAAGCGCGAAGGTCGCCAAGGTAAGAATGTTCGAAATTGATACAGATGGAGCAGATGTCCTCGGCAGACTGAACGACACGTCCCGGGGGGAAGTCGTCGAAGGTGATAGTTGCATTGAAGCAGTTCTCATTGTCGCCGTCAGCGCAAGTGTAATTTGCACCGTCGGGAAGGAATGTCTTACAGTCGATAGAGCGCGATTTCATCTTAGAGAATTCGATGTACTGCATGGAGATAGTGGCATTGGCGCCGCCATAGCCGATATTGACGATAGAGCTGTCGGTAGTACACATGGGGTTGAGGTCGTAAATGGTCTTGATAGGATTTTGGGCGATACGCACCTTGACAGACTCCATCAGAGTAGACTTACATCCTTTATAGTCGGTGATGCGAAGAGTGACGTCGTAGCAGTCGACATCCCTATAAACACCAGGTACAAGAACGAGGCCGATGCCCGATGTATCTTTACCATTGCCCATGGACCAATCGAACATAGACCATTCGTCGTTAGGATTGTAGCCATAGTAGTTGGTGTATTCGCCGTGACCTCTGATGACGAGTTGCTCGCCCTCGCAGAGGTGAACGCCGCGGAAGAACTGCGTGTCGAGCGTGAAGCTGGTGGAGTCGGCACTCCAGTTGGTATCGACTTGTTGCACCCAACGAGTGTACATGGAGTCGATGATGACGCCGTTCTTGACCTTATAGTAGAGAGAATCGATGACAGGCGTGATGGTCTCGCATTTATCGCGGCACTGTACATTGATAGCAAAGCCCTTACCGTTGATGCCGTCGCCGTTGGTCTTGAAGCGGATAGTGAGCATCTTGAAGGTGTTGGCGATAGTGGGATAGACCGTGACGCCATCGAGCGGGTTGAGGTTGTTGTTGTGAGCCGTTTTTGGGAACGAGGTGTTTGGACCGTCGTAGATGAAGAGCGTATCACCCGGGTCGATGTCGAACACTGTAAAATAAAGGCTCATAGACCTGTCGCCCTCACAGTTGCCAGAATCGACAACAATATAACGATCGATAGTGGCGTCATCCCTATAGGTGCCATCAGCGAAAGCGTCGTCGTAAATGTTGAGGTAGTAGACGCCATTGACGGTGGTCATGCTGACGGTGTCGCCATTGGTAGCATCATCGAGGTATGCGGAGCCTTCGCTCTGAGCCCATGAATAGAGGAAGGTCACCGAGAAAAAGATAAAAAGAAATATTTTTTTCATATAAAAGATGTTTTTTTACCCGTTAGTGCCATCGAGTAGGCAAAAAAGTTTAAAAAATATTCTTAAAAAGTGTTAATAAGGATATATTGTATTTATTGTCAAGCTTTTTTGCTGCGGATATGATTGATGAGAGCCATGAGTAGACCGAGGCAAAGGAATCCGCCAGGTGCGAGGATGAAGAGGAGCATGCCGTCGGCACCGCCGATGAAATTGACACCGAAGAAGCTGCCGGCGCCGAGAGCTTCGCGGACGATGCCGAGGAGAGTGAGCGCCCATGTGAAACCGAGGCCCATGAAGAGGCCGTCGAGGAAAGAGTGCCAGACGTTGTTTTTGGAGGCGAAGGCCTCGGCGCGACCGAGGACGATGCAGTTGACCACGATGAGTGGGATGAAGAGGCCCAGCGAGGCGTAGAGGTCAGGCAGGAAGCCCTGCATGACCATCTGGACAATGGTTACGAAGGTGGCGATGACGACGATGAAACATGGGATGCGAACCTTGTCGGGGACAACGCTCTTGAGGAGCGAAATGACGATGTTGGACATCATGAGAACGAAGGTGGTGGCGAGGCCCATGCAGAGGCCGTTGATGGCCGAGGTGGTAGTTGCCAGAGTGGGGCACATACCGAGGACAAGGACCCAGGTGGGGTTTTCCTTGATGAGACCGTTTTTGATTATATCTATAGCTTTCATATTAAACACTCCATATTAGTTGTTGAATGCGTTGAATGCAGAAGCGACGAGACGGCAGAAGGCGCGCGAGGTGATGGTGGAGCCTGTGATGGCGTCGACCTCGCCCTTCTTGTTGGTAGAGGGGTCGACGTCCTTAGAGACCAACATAGTGTTGGAGGCAGGGTTCATGCCGATGACGCTGCCCTTGCCATCCTTTTGGAACCACTTGTCGGCCTTTGCGCCGAGGCCCGGAGTCTCGCTGGAGGCGAGAATCTCGTAGCCACTGATGTTGCCCTCAGCGTCGAAGCCGACCATGGCGGAGAGTCGTCCGCCGAAGCCGTTGTCGTCGTAGGATTCGACAGCCTTGCCGACGAGGTTGCCTTCGGCATCGGTGGCGGTGTGGCGGACGATGAGAGCCTCGCCCTTAGCCATAGCGACGGCTACGGTGTCGGTGACGACGGTATAATCCTTACCCTCGGGGAGAACCTTCTTGATGGCGTCGGCCACCTTCTTCTTGTTGACCTCCTCGATAGGGCCTTTGGTGACATTATTGACCAGCGCGAGAGCGAAACTGGCCACCAACGCAATGAGCGTCAGTGAGAGAAGCATATTCTTTAAAGTTGATTCTGCTTTTTTAGCCATATCACAAATACTATTTAAGTAAATGAATACAATATTTATTTAGCGAAACGAGCTGGTTTGCACCAACGGTTGATGAGAGGCGTGACGGAGTTCATCAGGAGGATGGCGAAGCTGACGCCCTCGGGGTAGTTGCCCCAGTTGCGGATGATGATAGTCAGCAGACCACAGCCGAATCCGAAGATGAGTTGTCCTGTCTTAGTCATAGGCGAAGTGACCATATCGGTAGCCATGAAGCAAGCGCCGAGCATGATGCCGCCAGTGAGAATGGTGGTGACCGGGTCGACGAAAGCCGACTTGTCGCAGAGCCAGAGTATGGCGCTGAAGATGAAGGCAGTTCCGATGAAAGCAACGGGGATGTGCCAGCTTATGATTTTCTTGCAGAGCAGATAGATGGCACCGATGAGAATGGCGAGAGCGGAGACCTCGCCGAGGGAGCCGCCGATGTTGCCGACGAAATAGTTCATGATGTCGCCTGCCACCTCGACGCCGTTCTCCTTGATGAGGCCGAGCGGTGTGGCGCCTGTGGTGGCGTCGGTGGTGGGCACGCTGACCATAGAGAAGAGATTTTCGCCGGGTTTAGGCCAAGTGGTCATCTGCACGGGGAATGAGATGAGCATGAAGACACGACCTACGAGAGCCGGGTTGAAAGGATTCTTGCCAAGGCCACCAAAGCTCATCTTGCCGATGCCTATGGCGACGAGGGCTGCGATGATGACGAGCCATATCATTTCGCGCGTGGCCGGAACATTGAAGGCGAGCAGCAGGCCGGTGACGACAGCGGAGCCATCACAGACGGTGGGTTGCTGGCGCATGATGAATTTCTCGATCAGCCACTGGAAAGCGACGCAGCTGCACACCGACACTAAGCTGATGAGCAGAGCGTTGAGGCCGAAGAAAGCGACAGCGACAATGAGTGTCGGCACCAGAGCCAGATTGACGCGCCACATTATTTTTTTGGTAGACTCGTCGCTATGTACGTGAGGGGAGCCAGATACATTTAGCAGTTTCATATAGTATGATTTTTTTATTCGAGGATTAAAGAGGGAAAAGGAGAATTATTTTTTCTTAGCCATAAGAATGCCACGGTAGAGGTTTTTGCCGAGACGTATCTCGTCGAGTAGCGGCTTGTTTGCCGGGCATGAGAAGAAGCAGCACCCGCACTCGATACAGTCGAGAATGTTGTGGGCGCCAGCCTCTTCGATGCGTTGGTTCTTGACGAGAGCGGAGAAGAGATAGGGTTCGAGGCCCATAGGGCAAGCATTCATGCACTTACCGCAGCGGATGCAGTTGGACTCGGTGGCGCGGACTGCCTCGCCCTCGTCGATGACGAGTACGCTGGAGGCGCCCTTGGTGGTGGGTCCATCGAGGTTACTGACCGCCTTGCCCATCATGGGGCCGCCACTGATGACCTTGCCTGTAGTCTCGGGCAAAGAACCCATGGCGTGAGCGATGATGTCGTTGTAGGTGACGCCGAAGCGGCAGTGGTAGTTATGCTGAGCCTGCAGCTTCTTTCCAGTGACGGTGAGGATATTCTCGATGAGCGGTTTATTCTTCTGGATAGCCTCATAGACGGCGTAGGCGGTGCCAACGTTGCTGACGACGCATCCGACGTCGATGGGCAGCTTGCCAGAGGGGACACGGCGACCGGTGATGGCGTTGATGAGCTGTTTTTCAGCACCCTGCGGATACTTGACCTTGAGAGGCTCGACGATGATGCCTTCGAAGTTGGCCGCCATACGTCGCATGACCTCAATGGGTTCCGGCTTGTTGTTCTCGATGCCTATGTAGGCATTTGGGACACCGAGGCACTTGCGGAGTATGCTGACACCGATGCATATTTCCTCTGCATGCTCCATCATGACGCGGTGGTCGCTGGTGAGGTAAGGCTCGCATTCGACAGCATTAATAATAAGGTATTCCGCTTTTTTATCGGGCGCGATGTTGTATTTGATGTGCGTTGGGAAGGTGGCGCCGCCGAGACCGACGACCCCCATATCCTTCAGCTTGTCGACTATTTCCTTCGGCGAGAGGTTGCACTCGCGCTTGATGTCGGTGGAGCGGTCGATGGAGTCTTCCCATTCGTCGCCTTCGACGTTGATGTAGATGGCCGGTTTGGCGAGGCCGAAGGCATCCTTGCAGGAGTCGATTTTGGTCACTGTGCCGCTGAAGGGCGAGTGGACATTGGCGCACATGAAGGCCTCGGCCTTGCCGATGAGCTGGCCCACCTTGACTTTGTCGCCTTTGGCGACGCAGGGAGTGGCAGGGGCGCCGAGGTGTTGGTTCATCATGATAATGGCTGTTTTAGGGAGTGGGAACTCTTCGATGACAGCCTGAGTAGATATTTTGTTTTCTTCGGGGTGGACACCACCCATAGCGAAAGTCTTCATATTCTAAAGAGATAAGGCATTAGTTTTGAGGATTCTGAACAGGAGAGGCAGCGTCGGTTGCAGGAGCCGCCGGAGTTGCCGGCTTGGGAGGGAAATTGACGGCGTGAATGGCGCCCGTGGGGCATTCAGCGACGCATTTGCGGCAGAGCTTGCAGACATTGAAATCGATGTAAGCCAGATTGTTTTCGACGGTGATAGCACCGAAGGGGCAGGTCTTGGCGCATTTGCCACAGCCGATGCAAGCGGCGGAGCAAGCCTTGCGGGCGTCGGCGCCTTTTTCCTTGTTGCGGCAGGCGACATAGACGCGTCTGTTCTTCATGCCCTTGTTGCGCAGCTCGATGATGGAGCGCGGGCAAGCCTTGACGCAGGCTCCACAAGCGACGCACTTGTCCTCGTCGACTACGGGCAGTCCCGTCTCGGGGTCGATGGAGAGAGCGTCGAACTGGCAAGCGCGGGCGCAGTTGCCGAGACCGAGACAGCCGAAGGCGCAACCGCTCTCGCCGGAGTAGAGGCTGTTGGCGTAGGCACAGTCGTGAAGACCGTCGTAGTGAGTCTTGGCAGAAGCGTTGGCGCACGAGCCGTTGCAACGGAGCACAGCGACCTGCGGTTCTTTCTCTTCGGGAGTGCATCCGAGGATGGCGGCGACTTTTTTAGCCACTTCGGCGCCGCCGGCGGGACAGCTGAGGCCGTCCATGTTGCCCTGCTTGACGAAAGCCTCGGCCATGGCACGGCAGCCGGCCTTACCGCAACCGCCACAGTTGGCGCCCGGGAGAGCCTCGGCGACCTCGTCGATGAGAGGGTCTTCAACAACTTTAAATTTCTGTGCCACAAAGTAAAGCACAACAGCAAAAATGGCCCCTGTGATACCTAGTACCAGCACTGCCGACCAAATTCCAGTCATAATTGAATATATTTAGTTTTTATGGATATTATCATTGTAATAAAATGCAAATTTACACTTTTTTTTCCTTACGCATCAAAAAAAAATAGCATTTTACTAACAGATAGCCCGTATAGCACTGATTATATACAAGATAAAGTGTGGAAATTGTGTCAAAAAAGAATATTAATAAGGTGCGAAAAAGAAGTCAAAAAGGAGGATGAGCGATGAGAAATTAACATTTTTTTTGCCAATTCAAGAAATATTAGTACTTTTGTAGTCGCAAAAAACACTTAAAACCCCAAAACGATGAATAACATAATAGTAGGATTCGACTTTTCGACAGGGTCTGCAAATGCAGTAGACTTGACAATAGACATAGCCAACCGCTGGCAAACGGACATTCGCCTGGTGTATGTGAAAAGTGGCAATGAAGACGAGACGCCCATCCGTGCCGAGATAGAGCGTCGCAACGCCGGAGTGGCCCATTTGCTGAAAGGCATAAAGTTGGAGTATGTGATACGAGAGGGCAAAGTGTCGGAAGAACTTGCCGCGCAAGCGCTTGAAGACCAGGCGCTGATGATCGTTGTAGGTACAAACGGCATGTCTGGATATGAGAAGAACTGGATAGGCAAGAACACCTACAGGACAATCACCGACTCGCCCGTTCCCGTGCTGTCGGTGCGCGAGGGCTTCGATTTCAGAAAAGACCTTGAGAAGATAGTGGTTCCGCTGGACTCGACGACGGAGACGCGCCAGAAGGTACCGTTCGCGGCGCGCATGGCGAAGACGTTCGGCTCGACAATTCACCTGTTGGGCCTATACACCTCAGAATCAAAGGATATACGCACACTTGTTGACGGATATGTGGATCAGGTGGAGAAATTCCTTGACAAATACGAGGTGAAGCATGAGACGGAATTTGTTGACGCCAGCAAGAACCTGACTGTCACGACATTGGAATATGCGGACAAAGTCAACGCAGACCTGATAGTGATCATGACCGAGCAAGAGAAAGCGCTGACCTCGTGGTTGCTGGGCAACTACGCGCAGCAGATGTTACACCTGTCGAAGCACCCGATACTGTCGCTGAGACCAGAGCAGATAGGGTCGCAGTCGAGATAGAGTCTTTTTCCTCCTGTTGATGGGGTTAGTGTGCACGATGGACATAGTGGGCGTGATACTACTAAATAAAATTTGATTATGAGAAAGATACTGACGATAATATGCATGACGATGCTGATTTCGCCGGCGATGGGGCAGAGCGACAAAGGGACTGTAGAAATCACCGGAGACGTGAAGGTGTCACAGCTGGTGAAGAAGCATATAGAGTTCAACGAACGGATGCAGACCGTGCCGGGTTACAGGGTTCAGATAGCCTCGCTGTCGGGGCCCAACTCGCGGAATCAGGCATTCGAGCTGAAACGCCAGTTCAAGGAGGAATACCCTGACATAGAGGTATATATAGTCTTCACAGAGCCTAACTTCAGAATCAAGGTGGGAGACTTCACGTCGAAGCTTGACGCATACGTGCTGATGCAGACCATCAAGGAGCGCTACCCCGGGACTATAGTGAAGGAGAATGTGTACCCGATACATCCCGACATGAGCAACCTGATACCCGAGACGGACGATGATGCCGACCTGTAAACAGTGGGGTTCTCTTTGAGGCTTTATTTAGCAAAACAACCACAATAATAATAGGAACGCCAAATGGCGTTCCTATTATTGTGTCAATATTGAGGAAATGACTATCAGGCCTCTACGCAGGTGATTTCGGCGGTGTACTGCTGACCGCCAGCGTTCATGAGCTGAGAGGCATTGCCATCGGAGCATTCGCCTTTGTCGATAGTGGTAGTTCTCTCGGAAACAGTGGGTTCCATGCCTTCGACGTTCCATTTCAGCACAGTGGTGCAATTGCAGGTCTTGGACTTGTCGCAGCTGACAAAAGAGAGGAGAGCCACGAAGAGAGAGAGGGTGAGTAGTTTCTTCACAATGAATATTTTAAGATTATAAGTAAGCAATAAGATGCTTGCTCTTGGAACTTGACTTGAGACGCTTGAGGCCTTTCTCCTTGATTTGGCGTACACGTTCGCGTGTGAGGCCAAATTTCTGAGCTATCTCCTCAAGACTGAGGGCGTGAGGCATGCCGATGCCAAAGAACATGCGTATGACATCGCGTTCGTACTCGGTGAGAGAGGAGAGTGCACGCTCGATTTCGACGGAGAGCGACTCCTGCATGAGCGCCTCGTCGGTGGCCGGCGTGTCCTCGTTGGGAAGCACGTCGACGAAGTTGACATCCTCGTCGGCGATGAGAGGAGCGTCGATGG
>Ga0310694_10004473_pt1 | contig 13526 bp, 9 predicted proteins | sample 174DNAGHGhighgp2_FD_203884 | JGI IMG/M metagenome (GOLD analysis project Ga0310694, IMG submission 203884) | Sheep rumen microbial communities from Palmerston North, Manawatu-Wanganui, New Zealand - 1742 DNA GHGhigh gp2 (v2) (version 2) | ecosystem: Host-associated > Mammals > Digestive system >... | reverse complement strand
TATCCCAAGGAAAAAGAAGATGAAAGACGGCAAATACAGACTGCTTGTTATAAACCCTGGCTCAACTTCAACTAAAGTCAGCCTTTTCGAGGACGAGACGTCAGTCTTTGAGCGGAGCCTTTTTCATGAAGCGTCCGAGCTTTTGAAGTTTTCGCACATCAACGACCAGATGCCCTTTCGTCGCGGCGTGATTCTCGACATGCTAAAAAAAGAAGGCGTGGACCCCGCCTCAATCGACGCATTCGTCGGCCGCTGCGGAGGAACGCACTCCCAGCCCAGCGGCGTCATACGTGTTGACCAGAACCTCTACGATGACGCCGTCAAGGGGCTTGACGGTTCGGAGCATCCCGCCAAGCTCGGGGTGATGCTCGCGTGGAAGTTCGCGGAGGAGTTCGACAAGCCTGCATTCACGCTCAATTCCACGACCGTGGACGAGTTCAACGACTACGCACGGCTCACGGGCATCAAGGGTCTGTACCGCTTTTCGCACACGCACTGTCTGAACCAGAAGGCCGTGGCCGAATTCCACGCCAGGAAGATCGGCCGCAGATACGAGGACTGCAACTTCATCGTTGCGCACATAGACGGCGGCATCACCGTGGCCGCTCACGAGCATGGCAGGACGGTGGACAGCAACATGGGCGCGGACGGGGAAGGTGCGTTCTCTCCCACCCGCATCGGCTCGCTGCCGGTCTTGACAGTGCTCAACTACCTTGAGACGCATTCAGCCGATGATCTGCGCCGCCGCTGCACGCGCTCCGGCGGTTTCGTCGATTTCTTCGGCACGTCCAACTCCGATACGATCCACGCGCTCGTGGAGAAAGGCGACAGGAAAGCAACGCTTGTCTGGGACACGATGATCTACCAGATAAGCAAGCTGATCGGCGAGATGGCGGTGGTTCTTTGCGGGAAGGTGGATGGCATCCTCCTCACTGGTGGACTCGTCCGTTTCGCCGACATCGTCGAAGGCATAGAGAAGCGATGTGGGTTCATCGCGCCGGTAAGCGCGTATCCAGGTGAGATGGAACAGGAGGCGCTTGGACTGTCTGCGCTCAAGGTGCTGCGTGGCGAATGCGTCCCTCGTACGTATTCCGGACGCGACGTCTGGCAGGGGTTTGAAGGCATCGATCTTTGATTCGAAAGGGGTTCTGTATGGAAGTGGTGAAGAGGATCAAGGCCAAGGCGCGTGCCGCCGTGAAGCGTATCGTGCTGCCCGAGGGCGACGAACCGCGCACGGTCGAGGCGGCGAGGATTGTTGCGGAGGAAGGCGTGGCGGAGCCGATTCTGCTCACTCCTGAGTCTATCGCAAGCGCGGAGAACAAGTCCCGCCTTGCGAATTACTCCGCCGCGCTGTACGAACTCCGCAAGGCGAAGGGCCTCACCGAGGAGGCGGCCGCCAAGCTTGCGGCGGATCCGATGTACTACGGGATGATGATGGTCAAGGAGGGCGATGCCGATGGACTTGTCTCTGGCGCCGTCCACTCGACGGGGGACATGCTTCGTCCGGCGTTGCAGATCATCAAGACCGCGCCAGGGATGAAGCTCGTCTCTTCCAGCTTTCTGCTGGAGAGTCCGTTCACTGAGTTCGGAGAAAAAGGACTTCTCGTGTTGGCGGATTGCGTGGTGAACCCATGCCCGAACGCAGAAGAGCTGGCGAACATAGCGGTGGCGACGGCAAACACCGCCCGCGCGCTCTGCGACTTTGAAGAGCCGCGTGTCGCCATGCTGTCATTCTCATCCAAGGGCAGCACGGAGCATCCGCTCGTTGACAAGGTGCGCGAGGCGACAGCAATCGCCCATGCCCTCGCGCCAGACCTTCTTCTGGACGGGGAACTTCAGCTTGATGCCGCTGTTGTCCCGGAGGTGGGGGGGCTCAAGGCGAAGGGCAGCCCTGTCGCAGGGCGCGCGAACGTGCTCATTTTCCCGGATTTGCAGTCGGGCAACATCGGCTACAAGATCGCCCAGCGTTTGGGCCGAGCGTCGTGCTTCGCTGTACTTCAGGGGCTTGCCGGACCTTGCAATGACCTTTCGCGCGGATGCTCAGTTGACGATATCGTCAACACGATCGCCGCCACGGCCGTGCAGGCTCACGGCTGATGGGTGCTTGATGGGCATGATGGGGATGGATGGTCAAGTTCCCATGCTTGATGAGAAAAGCTGCCGGTAGCATTCATACGCGGCGATTGATACTGCGTTTGCGAGATTTATGGATCGCGCATGTTTTCCAGGCATAGGAATCCTGAACAGGGATTCCCGATAGCGTTGGTAGAAATCCTTGGGCAACCCGGAACTTTCATTGCCGAATACCAATGCATCCCCTGATTTGAAGGCACAGTCGTAAAGTGAACGCTCACCATGGGTGGAGAGCATCAAAAGGCGTTTTGGCGCGGTTGCCTTGAGATATTCATCCCATGTGTCGTGCAGTGTTATCTTGAGGTGTGGCCAATAGTCAAGCCCAGCACGTGCCACAGACTTGTCATCCAGATGGAATCCAATAGGACGCACCAGATGTAATGGTATGCCAAGTCCCACGCACAGCCTGCCTATGGCACCCGTGTTGTGCGGGATTTCCGGGCGCAGCAGAACTATAGAGAAGTCAGTTTCGTTCACGGTTGTTCGGCTTTTTGTGTTTCATCACTGGGAAAGCGTGCCTTTGATGAGAATGCGGTTCGCGCCATTGGGGGCCTCATAGTTGATCGGATAGTCCGCAAGTGCTGCAAGCGGTGATGCCCGCGACGTGAGAGACGGAATCTTCTTCTCGTTCAATCCGAATGCCTTGGCGTATTCCGCCAGCACAAGATAGTCCGTTGCGAGTCCGTTTTCAATTGTTTTTGCGCTGCGGAACATGGCAAAGCCATCACCGCCCTCCACAAGGGTGAAAGCGTTTCCGACCACGCGATATACGGCATGTGGATCAAGTGGCGTGAATGTGCCAGATCTGCGGTTGTACACCATCACATCCCTGACGCGATATACGCCGTTGGACGGACCGGAGATCCACGAACCAGTTGCGTCAACCCGCACAGTTGGCTTTACGGAGGCGTCAATCGTGTACTTTAGGCCGGCAACCTGAAGGAACCCTCCAAACTCTCCAGAACCTGCCGCTTGCGCTCCAAACTCAAGTGCGTCTACGATTTGCAGCCCATTCGCCTCGACCACGCCGATGCTGCCGCCAAATGGCTGAACCGTGCGCAATGTCTTTAGCGTAACTACGCCGACAGGGATGTCGGCTCGCACATTTCCGCCGTTCATGAACGCGATATCGCATGCGAGTTGCCGTTTCTCGTTTGCGTACCACCAAAGTGCGTCTGCGGCAAAGTCGCCGGCGGAGCAATCCTGCCGTCGTGCAAGGCGATCAGTTGTGCCAGGCATGTATGAACAGAGGGCGGTGGGAGCATAAGCGATTTGCGTGCCAAGCTGCCGCTCGACGGATTCCGCCAAACGCCTCTCAAGGCGCTCGACTTTTTTGTCTTTCTCCCCACGGGAATATATCGTTCCGGCGGATACGCATCGCCCGTCTTCAAACGAGAGACAGCCCAGCAATCCGAGATAGCTGCCGCTCTGGGTAAGTATCACATCCTTCCCGGCGGCATTACGCACACGCGAGCCGGTGTATTCTGAATGGGAGTGGCCGTCGATCAGCGCAACGAAGTTTGTGGTGTGAGCGATGACGTCAGTGGACATGTAGCCTGCACAATCTGGCGAGATCCCGAGATGGCCAATCACGATAGTGTAGTCCGCATGTGTCGCCGCCTCATTGACGGCGTTTTGTACGGCGGCATACAAAGCCTCACCGCGTTCGCCGGCGATGAAGTCATATGCGCGCCATGAACCGGAGGGATCAAGGAATGTTGATGGCTTGGCAGATACGAGCGTGGTAGGGGTTGTGACGCCCACGAATGCAACACGTACCGATCCGCTGGTTATGACCGTGTAGGCTGGAAACACGAGCGATCCTTTGTCTTCGGCCGTGTTCTTGCGGATGAAGTTGCAGCTTACGGTGCGAAAGCTTGCCCGTGCTACGTTGTTGAACATCGCATCCATGCCGTAGTCGAATTCATGATTGCCGAGAGTGGCTACCTTGTATCCGGCGGCGTTCATGATGTCGATCACGCTTCGTCCGGAGTCAAAACCTCCGAGCGCTGTGCCCTGCACGTAGTCGCCTGCATCCACGAGGATGACATTTTCGCCGGCGGCTTCAAGCCGTGCCCGCTCGGCGGCGATTTCGGAGAACGCCACCCGGCCGTCATCGACATGCGTGTGAGTGTCATTGGTGTGAAGTACGACTACGCGCGCATTCCCCGCGTATGCACATGGAACTGATGAGAAGCACAAGATTGCCGCAAATAACGCCATAATTCTCTCGTTGCAGATGTAAGTCATGATCTTTTCCTTTTTCTTGCCGCGAATTATATCAGATTGTCACTGCTTTAGATATGGAATCGGTGTGTCCCCATGGTTATGCATTTGATGCACATAAAACGGCTGCATTGTGGTATAATTCGCGGCAATATGAAATTCGAGGAAAACTTGGCAAGGCTTGAAGGCATCGTTTCGGAGATGGAGGGCGGAAAGCTCTCTCTTGACGAGATGATGAAGAACTTCGAGGAAGGCAAGAAGCTTGTTGCCGTCTGCACGCAGGAGCTTGAATCCGTACGGCAGAGGATAGAGAAGGTCGTCTCCGGAAATTCCGAGCCGCCTCAGGTGGAACCAATGGATATCGTATGATACGTGACATCAAGGTACAGGCAAAGGCCGATTACATCGCATCCCTTTCGCACGCATCACCGCTTGCGGCGGTTGAGGAGTTGGTTTGGAATGCGCTCGATGCGGACGCGCGCGAGGTCAAGATAGACGTGATCCAGAACGCCCTTGGTGCGGTGGAGGCTGTGCGCGTATCCGACGACGGGGCCGGCGTGGATGTTGATCGCATCGACGCGACGTTTGGCGGCCTTGGCGGAAGCTGGAAGAAGGATCGTGCCACCACAATCGGTCTGCGGCGTAGGCTTCATGGGCGGCATGGCCGGGGTCGGTTCAAGGCGTTTGCGATTGGTTCGCATGTGGAGTGGCGTACTACCCGTGCGACTGTTGCGGCGGGAGGGCCTGATGCGGCGGAGCCGCTGAAGTCGCACGTGATTTCTGGCGATCTTCAGGATCCAGGCCTTTTCAGGGTGGAGGAAACCACACCTGGTTTTGCCACAGGAACCGTGGTGTATATTTCAAATGTTCGCCCAACTGCAGATGTACTCACGAATGCAGAGACTGTTGTGCCGACCCTGTCGGCGAAATTTGCCCTTTATCTGAAAGCCTATCCTAACGTGCACGTCTATTTCTCCGGCATCCCAATCTCGCCGGTGATCGTACGCAAGGCGGTTACGGACTATCGTCTGCAGCTGCCATCCGGCGCGGAGGCGAAGATGGAGGTGATCGAGTGGCGGCGGCGGTTTGTCGGTTCCGGCAAGCTGGTGTTCTGCGGCAAGGACGGGTTTGCGCTCCATGAGCAGCCAGCTGGAGTGAGGCCGGGGGCGGCGTTCAGTTTCACCGCGTATGTGATATCGCCGCGCTTTGCCGAGCTGAACGCCGAGAACATGCTGGTCATGGATGAGCTGAATCCCGAAACGCGGGCCTATCTGGACGTAGCCCGCAAGACGTTGCGTGACCATTTCAGGGTGCGTGCAGCCGAGGCGGATGCATCGAGGGTCGAAGAATGGATTCGTGAAGGCAGCTATCCGTTTGCGAAGGAAGACGCGAGCGAGGAGCGCAAGAGGTTCGATGCGGCCGTTGAGGATATGCGCGCCCATCTTGACGGCTTTGATGCATATCCGCCCAATGAACGGCGTTACCTGTTTGGTCTTCTTAAATCTGTAAGATAGGGTGTTTGCAGTGACAGTCTCGTTCATTATCCGTCTTGTGCCATTGTTTGCCGTCTCAAGCAATCTTTGGGAGGAGCTTTCTGATGCGGCGGGACTGGTAATTGCGCTTCTGTTCATCCTTGCCGGCGGTCTAATTGGTTTCGTGCTGCGTTGGCTCATGGGACGTTGGCAGGCCGACTCCATTGAGAGGTCTGCCCGTCTTAAGGCGGAGGCGGCTCAGGCGGAAATAGAGTCGCTTCGCAAGGAGGCGCAGATCGCCGCGCGAGCGGAGGTGGTGAAGGCGCGCGAGGAGTTTGAAGCGTCAGTGGCAGCTCAGCGCGCTGATCAGGCTCAGGCGGAGCAGCGTCTCAACGCGCGCGAAGAGAGCCTCGAAAAGAAATCGGTGCTGCTTGATGCGCGGGAAGCCGCGCTTCGGGAGAAGACGGATGCGACGGAGAAGGCGGCAAAGGAGGCCAGAGAAAATATGGCCATTGCCGATGCGAGGCTTCAGAAGCTTGCCAAGATGACGCATCTTGAGGCTCGGCGCGAAATACTAAAGCATGCCAACGCGGCGCTGCGCGAAGATGCCGAATCGATGAGCCGCAGAATACAGGAGGCGGCAAAGGAACAGGGCGAAGAAATAGCGCGTAGTATCGTGGCTGATGCGATAGGTCGCTGTGCCGTGTCGCATCTGAACGAGGCTACAGTGTCAACAGTGCCGGTTCCAAGCGCCGAGATCAAGGGACGCATTGTTGGGCGCGACGGCCGCAACGTGCGTACATTCGAGGCTGTTACTGGCGTTACGCTGCTTCTGGACGATGCTCCTGATGCGGTGGTGCTTTCTGCGTTCGACCCGATACGGCGCGAGGTGGCTCGCCGTGCTTTGGAGAAACTTGTCTTGGATGGGCGAATTCATCCGTCAGCCATTGAGGATGCCGTAAAGGCGGCTCAGGAAGAAGTTTCCAAATCCAACGCGAAGGAAGCCGCCGCCGCCGCCGCTGAGGCCGGCGTTACCGGTCTTTCTGGCGATATCCTTGAATTGATGGGTACGTTAAAGTACCGCACTTCATTCTCTCAGAATGTGTTGCGCCACTCAGTGGAAGTTGCGCTCCTTACCGGCGCAATGGCCGTTGAGCTTGGTCTGGATGCTGCCAAAGGGCGACGCATAGGGTTCCTGCATGACATAGGCAAAGCCATCACAAACGCCAAGAAAGGTGCCCATGCTGCACTTGGCGCTGAGTTCCTTAAAGCGCATGGCGAGGATGAGAAGGTGTGCATTGCCGTTGCTGCACATCATGGCGAGGCGGAAACGGACGGCGGGATATATGGCGTATTGTGCGCGGCCGCCGATGCAATATCTTCAGCGCGTCCGGGGGCTCGTCAAGAGACGCTGGGTGATTACGTGCAGCGTCTTGAGGAGGTTGAGAAGATCGCCCGCAAGCATACGGGCGTAGTGAACGTAATGGCTGTGCAGGCGGGTCGCGACATGCGCGTGGTGGTCGATCCATCTGCGGTTTCGGATATGGAAGCATCTGCGCTTGCGCGTGAGATATGCCGCGAGATATCTGCTGCGCGTAAGTTCCCTGGGCAGATACGCGTTATGGTAATTCGGGAGATGCGTTGTGTGGAATATGCAAGATAGTTCGATGAAACATGCCGTCCTGGCCTTGTTCATGGTGGTGGGGTTCCGTCTGTTTGCGTCTGGGCCATGGCTGGTGGAGATGCGTTCTTTTGACGCCTTCCAGTCAAGACAGAAGTCTATCGGGACTACGGTGGGCAATGCGATGCTGCCGATGATGCTGGTTTCTTTCACGCAACAGCGCATCGTGAGGATGTACGGCAAGATGCGCGCGGCTGATCCAATTCGCTGGGCTGGATACTCTGACGACAATGGGCAGGTGGACGTGGTTATGGTCTATCCCACCGTTGACAAGGTTGCAAAGATGGTTCTCAACCATACAGGCGCAGAGAAGGTTTCTGGTGACACGGTTCTCTTGCCGGCAGATGAAGGGCGTCCGATTCCGACGTATGCGGTCTTTGCGCCTGATTTGACATACTGCGCCTTTGCCAGAACGCCTGAGCTCGCAAAACGCGCTCTTGGCGAAAAGTATCCAGCGGCGGCTTCCGATCTTTTCGCGATATCCGCTGAAGGAGCGTCAGGTGCGTTTGATTTTGACGACAAGGGCTTCAAGTTCACTGCAAGAACTGTTACGCCGGAGACCGCCAAGAAATTGAAAGGCGTGCCGTTTCTCGGTGAGCTCGCTCAAGAAGGCGTGACCAAGTATATCACATTCGAGGACGTGAAAAGGCTTGTCTCTTCGCTAGTCAAGGATTTTGCCGCCGCCAACAGTGTGATTGAAAAGTAATTCTGCTTCTGACATGAACGTAATAAAGCAGTCTGTTGTTTGTCTCTGTGTTGGCGTTAGCCTTGCGGTCTTTGCAGATACGGACTGTCGCCCGGAGACGTGGTTCCATGTCATTGGCGGCAATGCGTCCAAGGCGGGGCTGACGGCTGACTTGGAGGCTCTCAGGGATGCGGGATTCGGCGGCATCCAGCTCTTCCACGGACAGTACGGGAAGGCCGAGGCGTGGGATGGCGTCGCCGAACAGATTCCGTGTTTGAGCGCGAAGTGGGACGATCTCGTGACGCATGCCGCAGACGAGTGCGCACGGCTCGGGATGACGTTCAAGATGCAGAACTGTCCCGGCTGGTCGATGAGCGGCGGCCCGTGGATTGCGCCGTCGAACGCCATGCGCAAGCTGGTGTATGCACGGCGTGACGTGGCCGGGCCGGACGGCGTCGTGCCGGAGATTCCTGTTGCGGCGAGGTTCCGCGATGCGGACAGCGACTGGCACGATGTCTGTTACGTTGCGTTTCCGACGCCGTTGGGGAGCGCGGCGGATGAGGACGTCCGCATTCCCGCAGCTGTCGAGACGAACGGCAACGTGCGCATCGTCCATTTCGCGTCGCCGGTGACGATTCGCACGCTTGAACTGCCTTCGCCGAGCCATCTGAACCATAATTGGTGCTACAATCCCGATACGCGCGTTCTTTTCGAGGCGGAGACCGCAAGCGGATGGCAGACCGTTTGCGACGTTCGCTATCCGCAGGGGTGCTGGCAGGACCTCGTTCCGTTTTCGCTCGCGTGCAGCGAGGCGACGGCGAAGACGTGGCGGCTCTCGCTCGCGTCGCCGCATAAGATTGCGGTGCCGTTCCTGTGGTTCCATTCAGGGGCGCGCCTTGACAACTGGGAGGGGTTGTCGGGGCATGTCCTGCGCGGGCAGATGAAGCGCCCGTATCCCAGGCAGCCCGCCGCCGCGTACATCCCGCATGGCGTTGTGCGCGTGGTGAAGCCGGGAGAGGCGCTGGCTGACGGGAGGTGGACCGTTCTGCGCGTCGGGCACGTCAACATGAAGAAAGTCAACGCACCCGCACCGAAGGAGGCGACGGGATGGGAGTGCGACAAGCTCGACCCGCGCGGCATCGAGGCGAACTTCGCGGGATACATCGGGCGGCTTGCGGATGGCCCGCTCAAGGGCGGCAAGCTGAAGGGCATGATCGTTGACAGCTGGGAATGCGAGCGCCAGACGTGGACGTGGCGCATGGAGGAATGGTTCCGCGCGGCGAACGGCTACGACGTGAAGGAGATCCTTCCAGCGGTCTTCGGCTGGGTGATCGGCTCGCCTGCCGAAACGGAACGGAAACTCCTCGACTGGCGGAGGACGGTTTCGGGCCTTGTCACGAAGAACTACTACGGGCGTATGTCGGAACTGGCCCATGCGAAGGGGCTGACCGTGGCGTACGAGACGGCGCTTGGCGACGTTGTGCCGGGCGACATCCTCGAATACTGGAAGTGGTGCGATACGCCGATGTGCGAGTTCTGGCAGCCGTACACGCCCGATACCGGTTTCGTCGGCCATCCCAACTTCAAGCCGGTCAGGCCCTGCGTCTCGGCGGCGCACCTCTACGGCAAGCGGCGCATCGACAGCGAATCGTTCACCAGCATGTCGCTGACGTGGGACGAGAACTTCCGCGCTCTCAAGGAACAGGCCGTTCGGCACTACGCGCGCGGCGTGACGCATTTTGTGTTCCACACCTGCACCCACAACCCACAGACCGACGGGCGTGTGCCGGGCACGAGCTTCGGCACGTTCATCGGTACGCCGTTCATTCGCGGGCAGACGTGGTGGCCGTTCCTGCGTTACTTTACCGAGTGGACGGCGAAATGCTGCGCGTTCCTTGAGCGCGGACTGCCTGTTGTCGATGCGCTGCGCTACCTCGGCGACGAACTCGACCACAAGCCGGACGAGCTGGAGTATTTTCCGGAAGGCTTCAAGAACGACTATCTCAACGCCGATGTGCTCTTCAACCGCCTCGACGTGAAGGACGGGTGCTTTGTGCTGCCCGACGGCATGTCCTACTCGGTCATCTGGGTGCCAGATTCGGTGATGATCCTGCCGAAAACCCGCGCGCGGCTCGACACGCTTGCCGCGAAAGGCGGGCGCGTGGTGTATGGCTCGGCAGACGAAGCGGTGCGAGGGTTAAAGCCGCAGGTTGCGGCGAACTCTTCTCTGCTTTGGTACCACCGCGCCGATGGCGAGGCGGACTGCTTCTTCGTTGCGGCTGACGAGAAGGGATATTCTGGCGAGGCTGCGTTCATGACGCAACGTGGCGAAAGGAAGATTGCGCTGAGGCTTGCGCCTTTCGAAACTCGGCTTCTGGAGTTCTCGCCGATGGGGTTGGCCTGTTCGACAGGATTAACAGGATTTGCAGAATTGGAAGGGGAACGTGGCTCCACAATCGCCAGCTGGACGCTTTCTTTCCCGAAGGGCTGGGGCGCGCCGGAGAAGATGGCGCTTGACCGCCTTGTGCCATGGAAGGATCTGCCGGGTGTTTCGGAAGAAGGGCGTTCGTTCTCCGGAACGGCGACATACACGACGGCGGTGAAGCTGGCGGCGAAGCCGAACGGTGCGCTGTGGCTTGATCTTGGCGATGTTCGCGACTTTGCCCGCGTATTTGTGAATGGATGCGAGGCAGCGGCGCTGTGGGCGCAACCGTATAGCTGTGACATTGCGCCGTTTGCGAAACGAGGCGAGAATGAGGTCAAAGTGGAAGTCACATCAACCTGGTTCAATCGCCTTGCCTACGACTTCGGACAGCCGCCGGAGAAGCGCAAGACGTGGACGGTGTGGAACATCGACGGAAGGACGCCGCCTTGTCTTCGTCCTAACGCCAAACTCATGGATTCAGGTCTGCTTGGGCCGGTACGGATGATGAGACCATGAACCGCATCCTGCGAAATACCGCCACCGTTGGCGCGTTCACCGCTCTTTCGCGCGTTCTGGGGCTGGTGCGCGAAATGCTCCAGAGCCGCTTCATCGGCGCAGGTGTGGAGCAGAGCGCCTTCACCCTGGCGTTCGCCCTCCCCAACATGGCGCGCAAGCTCTTCGGCGAAGGGGCGTTGACCGCTGCGTTTGTGCCGGTGTTCAAAGGCGAGATTGAGGCACAGGCGATGGAAAGTGCGCGCCGCCTTGCCCGCGCCGTGATGACGATGACGCTGATGATGCTCGGTGCCATCGTCGTGTTGGCATTTCTCGGGCTTGAGGCGGCGGTCCATTTCCGCGTTGGGCTGGAGATGACGGAGCGGACGCTCCTTACGGTGCGGCTCGTGAAGACGCTGCTGCCATACATGATATTCATCTGCGGGGCGGCGTTCGGGATGGGCGTTCTCAATGCGATGGGGCGCTTCAAGGCGTCGAGCGCGATGCCGTGTCTGCTGAACGTGTTTTGGATCGGCATGCTGCTGTGGATATGCTTCCATCCGGAGCTGAAGCTCGACCAGCGCATTCATCGGGTGGCGATGGCGATTCTCGTGGCGGGTGTCTTCCAGATGGCGTTCATGCTCTGGCGCATGCACTGCGCGGGCGTAACGCCGGGCCTGACGCTGAAGGGCTGGGCGGACGCCAAGGTGCGCCTCGTCTGGAAGAACACGGCCATTGCCGCCGTTGGCGCGGGCGCCGTGCAGTTCAACTACATGCTTGACCAGGTGCTGGGTCAGATTGCCGCACCATGGGCGGCAGGCGTGATCGGCTATGCGGAGAGATTGATGGATTTGCCCCTCGGCGTGATTGGCGTCGCGTTCGGAACTGTGCTGCTGCCGACTTTCGCGGGACTGTTCGCCAAGGGTGATGTGGAAGGAGCGCGCGAGGCGTTCGTCACATCATCTCGCCAGATGCTGTTCGTGATGGTGCCCGCCGCCGTCGGGCTTGGCGTTCTGGCGCCGGACGTGACAACCGTCATCTATCGCGGCGGCGCGTTCGATGCGGCGGCTGTGACGCGCGTTTCGCGAGCCGTTGCCGTATATGCTGTAGGGCTGGGCTTCTTCGGACTCCAGAAATCGCTCGTGCCGTGGTTTCAGGCGCAGAACGACATGAAGACGCCGCTTCGCATCTCCATCTGGACCGTCTGCCTGAACGCCGTGCTGAACATCCTCGCCGTCGCGTGTTTGCCGGTGGAGTGGCGGCATGTTGGACTGGCGGCCTCCACGGTGCTGTGCGCAGGATGCGGCTGTGCGCTTCTCGCTCGCGCGGCGCGGCGCATGAACGGGACGTTGGGCCTTCGGCGGCTCGTCGCACCGGTCGCGAAGATGATTCTCGGTTCCGCCGCCATGGTTGGCGTAATCATCTGCATGAAGGCGTTCATTTCGCTTCCGCCAATCTTCTCGCTCGCACTTACCATCGCTGCCGGCGGCGCAACGTATTTCGCCATGATGGCCGCAATGGGGCTGAAGTTTGAGCGCCGCCGAGGGAGCTTGGAGTGAGCGAGTTCGTGGTGCGCCGCGCGTGGGGCGCTTGCCAGGTCGGCGGATGTGCCGTAGGTCGTGAATATGAGTACGCGCGGCCGATTAGCATCAGATCCTTCCCTCGTTGTGCTGGACGGCATACTCCAAAAGCGCGTCCAGCCGCTTGATCTCCTCAATCGCATTGTCTCTCTGCGGCATCGTCATTTCACCACGCGTGTCCCAGCACTAATACTCCGTTCAAACTCTACATCAAGCTCAACAAAGGCTTCCAACCGGAAGTAAGCTTTCCTTCACTTTTGTATTCATATTTTTTACCGTCATGGCAATACCAAAGGCCACCTTCTTTGACAACCAGACCGCCAAAGAAAATATTCTTTCCAGCCGACGTGTTCATGGATGTGATCTTTTCATTCAATCCCACTTCTCGTCCTTCCGGATTCTTAACCGTCATGCCAGCCTTGGTGTCGAATATGCCTATTCTGTCGTCCTTGAACATTACAATCCAGTCCGGATAGAAGAGGCTTTCTTGCTTCTCTGTAGTATTGAAGTATTTCAAACCAAATGAATCTTTCCCTGACGCACCATTCTTGAACCACCACTTGATTTTATCGCCACATCCCTCAAGGAAATCAATGAATTCAGTCTCATTTACACGCCCATTATATTTAGGCAAAAGATAAAATGGTTTAATGGCGCATAGCTTCGGCTCAACACCACTCGCACAGATGTATTCCTCATGATCGCCGGAATACTCGTATGTCTTTTTCAAAAGGAAAGGCAGTGATGGTTGTGTTCTTGACTTTGCCTTGCGTGAAAGCACATTCTTCTTTCGTATCGGAGCGTAATCCTTAAGAGCGGCAGTAATGGCCTG
>Ga0310694_10004471_pt1 | contig 13529 bp, 9 predicted proteins | sample 174DNAGHGhighgp2_FD_203884 | JGI IMG/M metagenome (GOLD analysis project Ga0310694, IMG submission 203884) | Sheep rumen microbial communities from Palmerston North, Manawatu-Wanganui, New Zealand - 1742 DNA GHGhigh gp2 (v2) (version 2) | ecosystem: Host-associated > Mammals > Digestive system >... | reverse complement strand
GTAGATATAGCTCCAAGTGCCGGGATTATTCACCAGCAGCATGCCTGCAATGGTGATACCGCGAAGGATGTCGAGCGAAAGCAATCGTTTATTGTCTTTAGCCATAATGCTTCAGTCTGTTTATTGATATAAATAATACTTGGAGGAACGGATGCGGAAGATCTCAACATCCTTGTTCCAATAGTCAGCCATATCCTCGACCTTATAGCGCTTGATGAAACGCTCACGTATCTCCTTGGTGCCGCACACCTTGTCAAACATGGCGTAGCGCTTGGGGTTCTGCTCAAACAGTTCCACATTGGGGTACATCTCATGGATGACCTGCAGGAAATAGAACTGCGTGAGACACAGGTTAGCGGCATCAACGTCGGTGATGTAGGTCTGCACGCCATGTACTTCCTGCAACGACTTGTCAACAGCGACGCTCAAGGCAAAGAAGGGCTTGTAGTTGATGGGCCTGAAGTGCATGCCCGGCAGGTTCAGGGCGTTCATTTTCATCGCCAGTGAGTCAGCATTGATCCACGAGGCGGCAAACGTCTGGAACGGCAGTGTGTAGCCGATGCCCGTATTGAAGATGTAGAGTTCGCCCAGGATGCCCGACACCGGGTAGAAATAGGCGCTCTCGGGCGTGGGAATCTGCGGTGACGGCAATACCCAGGGCATGCCCGTGTCGCGGAACTTCATGTCGCGCGTCCAGCCTTCCATGGGGATGACAGTCAGTTTGCATTTGCGGCCCGTCTTGGACTCTTGGCCGATGATGCCCTCCTCGTTGAGGAAGGTGGCCAACTCGCCAGGCGTGAGACCATAGAGGTAAGGAATGGCATACTTGCTCACGAAGGAGAAATAGCCTGGCTCGACGAGGTTGCCCTCGACCTTGTTGCCGCCCAACGGATTGGGACGGTCCAGCACCATGAACTCCACATTATGCTTGGCACAGGCCTGCATGCACACGCCCATGGTGGCATAGAAGGTGTAGCTGCGGCAGCCCACGTCCTGGATGTCATAAATAAGTACGTCGATGTCCTTGAGCATCTCGGCGGTCGGCTCGTGCGTCTTGCCGAAGAGCGAATACATCTTGATGCCTGTCAGCGGGTCAACGGCATCGCCCACGGCATCACCCGCATGGGCATTGCCGCGCACGCCGTGCTCGGGACCGAACAGGGCGACGAGCTTGACACCCGGCGCCTCGTTGAGGATGTCAACGGTGCTCTTGAGGTTGTTGTCGATGCCGCTGGGGTTCGTCACCAGCCCGACACGCTTGCCCTGCAACGGCTCGAATCCGCCGTCACGCAGCACCTCGATGCCCGGCTTGACAACGGCCCCTGCCGTCACCACCGCCAACACCATACACACAACAAATAATATCTTCTTCATACAACTGAATTTTTTTAAACAACTGAATTATTTTCAACAACTGAATTATTTTCAACAACTGAATTATCTGAAAAATCTGATGGCATCCGCATACGGATAACAACTGATCTATTTTTAGCGCATGATTATTATGAAACTGTTCTTTTCTTCATGAAATTAAACAAACGCTTAATCTTTACAGGTGTCTCTCCAAAGTTAACGAGCAATGCCAGATCCAGACCTGTCGCTTTTAAATAATTGAAAACTTGGGCTTCATGAACTTCATTCAATTGGGAGATGGCCTTGAGTTCGACAATTATCTTACCATAGCAAACAAAATCGGCGACATACTCTTGCTGAAGCATCTTGCCCTTGTAGTTTATACTGAGTTTTACTTCCCGTTCATAGGGGATACCGGCCTCTTGAAACTCAAGTTCCAGTGCTTCCTGATAAACTTTTTCAAGAAATCCACTACCCAGTTCAAATGCAACAGCTTTCAAACAACCGCGAATAGCATATGTCTCATCTTGATATAAATATTTCTCCATGATCAAAATCAGAATATTCAGATAATTCGGTTGTTTTTAAAAGTTGAGGGTTATTTGTGGCCGTAGTCGGGGTCTATCTTGCGGTCAACAAAGAAGGTCACCGCAATCGTGGCGATGCTGCACGCAAATGACAGCCAGAAGAAGGCGGCATAACCCATCGACTCCTGCAAGTATCCGGCAAACATGCCAGGGATCATCATGCTCAACGACATGAATGCGGTACAGATGGCATAATGAGATGTCTTGAACTCACCTTCAGAGAAATACATCATGTACAGCATATAGGCCGTAAAGCCGAATCCGTAGCCGAATTGCTCAATGATGATGCAGACGGCAATCACATAGAAGTTGACGGGCAGTTGCATCGACAGATACACAAACGTGAGGCACGGCAGGGTCATGCAGGCAGCCATCCACCACAGGGCTTTTTTCAGACCCACTTTTGAGGAGAAGATACCGCCCAAAATGCCACCGGCAAGCAAGGCAGCCACGCCTAACGTGCCATAAGCCAGACCCACATCCTGCGTCGTCATGGCCAAGCCTCCCTTGTCTGTGGGATCGAGCAGGAACGGCTTACACATCTTCAACAAGAAGGCCTCGGGCAAACGGTAAAGCAACATGAAGGCGATGGCGAGCCACACACCCGGCTTAGTGAAATAAGTGGCGATTGTGCGCCCGAACTCCGACATGACGGCAGCGCTGTTCGACTTGAAAGAGCCCTCAATCGATGACTTATCACTCGCAGGGCGAGGAATGATGAAGAGGTGATACAACGAGAACAGGCACAAGATGGCCGCTGCGATGGCCATGGTCACTTTCCATGCCTGTGGTATCGACGTCTTGGTCTCCAGGTAACCGGCAATCCACACGAGGACACCGTTACCGAAGATGTTGGCCAGACGATAGAATGTCGAGCGCACGCCAACGAAGGCCGACTGGTTCTTCTGGGACAACGCCAGCATATAGAAACCGTCGGCGGCAATGTCATGCGTGGCGCTGGCAAAGGCCGTGATGATGAAGAATATCAGCGTCACGGTAAACATGCTCATGGGTGTCGTCCCCGCTTGAATCATGGCCTCGCCTGGCGAAGGCAGGGTGATGGTGAGCAGAATCAGTGTTGCCGCCATAATAATCTGCATGGTCGTGATCCACCAACGTTTTTTCTTGATGATGTCCACAAAGGGGCTCCACAACGGCTTGATGACCCACGGCAGATAAATCAGACTCGTGAACAACGCCATCTGTCCGTTAGGGACACCCATCTTCTTGAACAGGATAACCGAAATCTCGTTCACCAGAAAATAGGGGATTCCCTCAATAAAATATAGCGTGGTAATCCATAACCACGGGTTTCTCTTGCTGGATTCAGCCTCTTTTTCTTTCATATCTTTATCTAGTTTTAAGTGATTAATCGTTCAGAGGGCAGGAGCCTTAATATCTTTTTTCAATCGATGCGCCCACAAAGTAGTGCAGCAGGATCCGCTTGTAGTCGTAGCCCTTGGCGCCCATCACAGCGGCACCGATCTGGCACAGGCCCACGCCATGGCCCCACCCTGCCCCGCGCAGCACGAACTTGGCGGGATAGCCGTCCTCGCCCTTGTCATGCTTCTCGACGACAAAGGCCGAGCTGTACAGGCACGAGGGCGACAAGGCATAGCGGATGGTCAGCTCCTTGCCGATGATGCGTTCACACTTCTCGCCGACGATGCGCAGGCGGTACAGGCGGCCACTGGTGCCACGCGCCACGGGCTGCAGGTCGCGGATGCGGCCATAGTCGATGCCCGTGCGCTCCTTAATCAACGCTGCGAGTTCGTCTTGGGTGTATTCCACCTTCCAGCGGTAGAAGTCCTTGGTCTCCTGGTCATAGTCGTTGAGGACCTGAGAGAGGATCTCGGGGTCGGTGGTGTTACAGAAAGCGCCGGGAGTCGACAGGATCCACTCGGCGGCGTTATCCTCGCGGGTGAGGTCGGGGAAGTTCTCCTCGTTCTCGCCATCGCGACGTGCCTCCAGGTAGTCGTGATGATGCGGTTCCCAGCAATTCTCGAATTCTTCCATCACGCCACCACAGGACTTGGAGAAGCGGGCGTCACACAAGGCTCCGCCGTGCATAAGCACCTGGCCCCAAGTGGCACGGATGGCCTGCTCGACTTTTTCGGTCGAGGCGCGGGTGATGCCCTGGTAGCGCTGGCAGTGGTCGTCGGCACACACGTCGAAGTTCACGTGGTCGTCGCGGTCCCACCACTTGACCTGCTCCTCGGGGGTGTCCATCATCTCGCCGGGGGCATCCGGATTGCGTTCGGCGGGCTTGACCGTCTCCTCGGTGTGGATCTGCGCCAGCAGCCAGCTGCGGGAGATGACGGCATGCGCCTTCAAGAGTTCGAGCGATGCATGGGCGCTCATCTCGCTGGAGATGACGCTCAGCAGGTAATCCTCGACACTCAGCACGTTGACGGGCGTTAATTTGCCGTCCTCGACGATGAGGTGCAAGGCCCCTTTAAACGTCTGGTCCTCCTGTCGTTTCCAGTGGAAGCTCACACCGATGGTCACCGCCTTGAGCGTAAACGAGGCGTTTTCGGCATCTACAGGCTCAAACAGCAGTTCAGCATAGCGCTGGCCGTTCCATTCCACCTGTCCATCGGCACAACGTGCCGTCTGGCCACCGCTGCACACGGTACCATTCACACGGTAGTCACCATTGAGCACAAAATCAATCGTCGGCTCGTTCATGATGCCCACCCTCACTTGAGGTATCTGTTTCTCGTCCATATTCTTTGTTTCTAATCTTTATTTGTCATCAAAAGAACCGTCCCTATTTTACCCTAGATGGGTTGGATGTCTTCCCAGTGCTGGGTGAAGCCTGAAATGATAGGAGCCAGTTGCTGGCGGGACATGCACAATTCATTATACAAGGCCTGGATGGTCTCGGGGGTTAGCGCCTCGAAGTCGCTTTGCTCAGGAACGGCCCAGAGGCCACCCATATCGACCGCACCGGGGCTGAGCAACAGGCGCCCCTCGCCCTCGCCGTAGCAATCGGGACGGTGCTTGCAGCGAGGGAAGATGACCGTGTGCCACAACCGGTTAGTCGTATTCCACCAGCACAGCAGATTGACCATAGGCTCGCCGCTACCCTCGGGGACGGGCAGCAAATCCATCAGGCGCAGGGCATAGCGCTCGGCGGCGCGAATGGTGCTCGTCTCAATCGTGAACAGGCTACGTCCCAACGAGTCCACATAGCCGATGAAACCCTCGTCACTATCGGCCAGCAGATGGGTCGTGGCATGCAGGATCTCGTCACACAGCGGCATCTCGCCCTTAGCACCTGCCTGGAAATGCATGTGGTCGGGCGCCGAGGCGCCACACTGCGGCCCGTTGTAGAAGACCACAAACTCGGGCAGCGCCTTGGCCAATCGGAGCATATCCCCCACCCTGCCCACCAGGCGTTGCGGCACGTGCTGCAGGTTGACAATCGTGAGGTGACGCTTGAAGATGGGATAAGGGTTGACCTGAATCTTGTAATGGTCGCCCCACAGGATGGCTTTCTGCTTGGCGGGCTGGTTCTCACTGCACAGGAAACACTTGCGGCGGGCCAGCGACTTCTTGTCGATGGCAGCAGCCGACGAGCGTCTCCGCTCGGGGTTGAACTGCAGCGTGATGGTAGAATCACCCATCGACAAGGTGCGCGTGACGGCACCGGCAAGCGCCGCATAATTGGCGCCGGCCAGGTCCCAGTCACGCAACTGCCTGACGATTAGTTTATTGATTACACTGCTATAGTCCATTTCCCGAATCCAGATCTCTACAGGATGTTGCAAAACTAATGCCTCAAATAATTATCGCGCTACGCGCGAGAAATTAAGCAAAATTATAAATAAAATTAAAATAAAAATCAATTTTGTTTAATTTTTATACAAATTTTGTTTAATTTCTCGGCCGATAGGCCGATTCATACTGCGTCAAATGAAGTTTTGCAACACCCTGAATAGGTTATTTCCAACAACTCAACCCTTGTTCATCGCAATGCGGGCCTGGAGTTCCCAGGTGCGGATGCGATCCTTGTACAGGTTGTTGCGGTTTATCTTCTCGACATCGAGCGCTGCATCGCTGTTGTCGTCCCAACGGCGGCACAGATAGACCGGCTCATAAACGCGCCCGATCTGGTAGTTGCGCGAGATGTTCAAGCCCAGGGCATAGTCCTCGCCATAGCTGGTGTTGGGCAATTTCACCTCACGCAGCACGGGAGTGTAGAAGGCACGGGGAGCACCCAGGCCATTGATGCGCAGGGCGTTGTTGCGGCCGTTCTCGGGGGTCCACTCCTTGTGGTCGATGATGCCGGGGGGAATGGGATTGAGGTGGATGTCGGTCATCTGATAGGTTCCCACCACCATTGCCACGTTCTGCTCATAGAAGGCGTTGACCATCGTCTGCAGGGTGTGCTCGTCCTTGTACATGTCGTCGCTGTCGAGCTGGACGATGAACTTGCCGACGTTCTTGCGGTGAGCGGCCAGGTTCCAGTAACCGCCGATGCCCATGTCATAGAAATCGGCGATGATGTGGATCAGGCGCGGGTCGTCATACTCGGCGATGGCCTCACGGGTGCCGTCGGTCGAGAAGTTGTCCACCACCATCAGGTTGAACTTGAAGTTGCACTCCTGCTTGAGCACCGAGTCGATGGCGTCGCGGATGGTGCGGATGCGGTTGCGCACGGGAATCATCACCGTTGCCTCGACCTCGAAGTTGTCCTCGCCGAACTCGATATGGCGGAAGTTGGGCACTTCCTTGCCGTCCACGATGCGTGTGGGAGCCAAGTAGCCGCCCACCTCCTTGAGGTGCTCGGTGCAGGCCTGCTCCATCTCGATCTGACGGCCGCGGTTGCGGGGATCCACGTAGTCGAAGTTCTTCTCACCGCTCGTGCGGGTATCGAGTTCAACGTCGCTGTATAGGAACTCGTTGATGTGGGTGATGGGAGCAAACTGCGACAGCTTGAGGCGCAGGTCATACAGACCGGCGAACTCGTAGTCGGCCTTCATCGCACCGGCAGCCTTCTTGAAGCAGCAGCCGCAGAAGAACAGCACTGAGCCGAAGTCGAAATCATCCCTGAGGCTACCCATCTGGTAGTCGATGACGGGGGCCTTGTCGGCGCCTTTCTCCGTCACATTGTAGTGGTCGGCATAGAGCATGCCCGAGCGGGTGTCGTCACCCAACTTGGCGAAACGTTCCAGCGAAAACGGACCCATCTTCAAGGTGTCATACTTGGTGTACAGCAGCACGTAGTCGGCATCGGCACACTCGGCGATGGCACGCATGGTGGCGCTTGCCGTTAGGCCCTTGACGGGCAGCAATTCACAACCCTCGACGGCAGTGGCGCCGTCCACGGTAGCGAGGAGGTAGATCTTGTTCACCAGTTCCTGCTCCTTGAGGTTCTGGATGGTTTGCACAGCCTGCTCAGCGTTGGCAAACGGGATAAAGCAATTGATTCTTCCCATGATTTTTTTATTTTATTGTTGATAATAATTTTTTTTAAAGGGTCGTTAAGGTCTTTAAGGACTTTAAGGTCGTTAGGGACTTTAGGGGATTATTGTTTCAGGAATTCCATGATGCGGCTCATGAGGCTGGTACGCTCCTGGACGGTGGTCACTGTCTCGAGCGGGAAGCCCACGACCACGGTGCGGTAGGCGCCACGGTTGCTTGCGATGGCGGCGGGCAGGCCGTTCTCGCCATAGCGCATCCAGGTGAAGCCGTTGTCATCGCTGGCGCGGATGGCATCGGGCGACTCGACGGCATAGGTCTTGTCATTCAACTTGCTCACAAAGCTCCATGCGCCAGGAGAGGACAGGCGGATATCAGGGCTGTCCACCGAGATGACGGTCCCGTCGAGCGATGCTCTGCCGTGCAGTCCCTCGAAGCCGAGCACCTTCTTGACAAAGGACTTGCCATCCTCGTCCTCGCTGCCGGCGGCATTATCCCACAGGTCGCTGCCCACATAGGCGCCCGACAGCAGCACGCTTCCGCCCTTGCCGGTGAACGAGCGCAAGGCGTTCTTCAGGCCTGCGGTGTATATTTTGAATCGGTTGGGCATCAGGCCGCTACCGATCTTGATCTCCTTCTGCTTGCCCAGGATGAGGTCCATCATGCGATAACCGTCGGTAGCATAACCAGCCTCAAGTGCCTGCTGGCTGCAGGAGACGAAGGAATAGCCGATGTTCATCAGCGCCTCGCCATGCACAGCGGGATAGTCAAAGGTGTTGCCGGCCACGTTCATCGTCTCGTGGTCGCTGCGGCTGGAGCCGAAACCGGGGGCATCGTCGTCTTTCCACTCAATGGCACGGCGGAACTCATACTGCGAGCCCAGGTAGTTGATCTGCTGGATATAGGGCACGCCGTGGTCCTTGTCGTCGTCAAAGCCCGCACGGTCGGGGCCGTCGAACCAGTCGGGGGCACTCACACGGGTGAAGCCGTTCACCACCAGCACATCACCCTGGCTGCCTGCCGCCTCGCCCAGACTCAAGGTTTCGCTGGGGAAGCTGCGGCCACCGTCGTTCATGGCGATGATGCGGTAGGAATGTATCTTGTTGTCGCTGATGCGCACACTGTACTGGGGACCCTTGACGGTGGCAATCTCCTTGAAGGCACCGTCCAGACCCACGCGCTCACACACGATATAGGAGGTGGCATCGGCATTGTCGCTCAGGTCGTCGTGGGTAGGCAGCCAAGTGAGCAGGTAATGGCCTTTCTCGGTCTTGCTGATGGCAAAACTGTTGACGGGCAAGGGCTGAACCACATAAGAACGGTGGTCGCGCTGGGAGATGAACTTCAACATGCCCTTGTAGATGGCGCGGCTCACGTCGAAGCGGAACATCGGGTCAAGGCCGTATTTCATGTCGGCAAAATTCTGGTGCGACAACAGTTCCATCAATACGGCGGGCACCTCAGGCACACGGGCCTCATAGTAACTCCTGTCCCACATGCCGCGGCGCGTCCAGTTGGGCTCCCACTTGGCGCGGATGTCCTTGACAATCTCGGTCGAGAGCAGGTTGCAGTAGCGGCGCGACAGTTCACGCGGCGTGCCATTGGCATACTCGCCGAACTTCTTGCCGCCGCTGTTGGTGCAATAGATGAGCAGAGTGCCCACAGTCTCGTCGTCGGGGGTGCTGCCGGCATCGGTGTGCAGGCAGAAGGAGATGTCCACGGGCACCTTGAGGCCGCCACGGTCGGGCAGCACGTCACTGCCGCCGGCCAGGTAGTTGACCCACTCGCCACGGCTGCGGTAATCGTCGGTGTAGTCGTTGATGCCGTGAGAAGTGGAATAGACGGTGTCGGGGAAGCCTGCCCACTGCAGGTAGTAGCGTGAGCCCAGGTGGAACCAGGGGTGATTACCGCTGCCCACATAACTGTACTCCACGCCTTCCTTGCCCAGGAACTTCTCATTTTCCTGCTCGGCAGCAATGCGGCGGTTCTCGTCGGTGGGCAACGCCACACGGCGCACGATATTGCCCTTGCCGCCTCCCACCTTGACCGCGTCGGCCGTGATGACGGCATCCTTGTCATCGCTCAGGTTAGAGACCTCGACCACGGACTTGTTCAGGCCCTTGGCCAACGGAAACATGCCCAGATAGACCCACACGCCGCCGGCCATCGTCTGGTCCACGCGGAACTGGCGCGGTCCGGCCAGGCTGTTGACGGTATAGGTCACGTCACGGGCGCTGTTGGGCAGAGACTTATAGGAAATGTATAAGGCGAACTCGCCAGCCTCGGGCATATCCACATCCCAGGTGGCGGTCGAGAGCTTTTTCTTGTCTTTCTCGGCCTTGACCATGCGGTAAGTGCCCTCGGTGAAGGGGTTCTCAAAGTCCTTGTATTGCGGACGCAGGTAGGCAAAACCGGCCTCCTGGCCAGGCTGCCACTTCTGCTTGCCGTTGTGCTCGGCATAGCCCTGCTGGGCCTCGCCGCCGTCATTATCGACCACGACACCGAAGTTGTGGGTGTCGCGCTCTCGGGCATTCCACACATAGGCTCCCGCATTTTCCAGCATGGGGATCAGGAAAGGCAGCACATAGCTGTGGGTGTACATGTCCTCGACGGTCTGCATCAGGCGTGCACGCTGCCACTCCCAGCGGTTGAGTTTGGGCTCGAAGTACCAGCCATGGCTGGGCCACATCGCCACGATATTGCCATCCAAGCCGTTCTTGTAATGGCGGTTGGCATCCAGTTCGCTGATAAAGGGCTTGTGGCTGCGCTTGTAAGCGGGCTCGTAGTCGGCAAAGTACTTGTTGATGTCGTTGCCCATGATGGTGATGAGCACAGGGCTGTCGTCATACTCCTTGCCCAGCGCTTCGCGTATCTCGCCGCGCATCTGTTCCACCCCGGCCTGGGTAAACGGCACGTCGCCGAAGTTCTCGCTCACGTCCACCTTGACGGTGTCGTTCTCGAACACAAGTGAGCGCACCATCAGCTGGCCCACGCCCATGTGTTCGGGTAATTTGCTCTCCACGATGCGCTGCACGGCATCGGTATGCTCCTGGTCAAACGTCTGCGCCTGTACCGGGAACACAGCCACCGCTACACAAGCGGCAACGCCCAACAATGCTTTATACGACTTCTTCATTTTTTGATTTGTTGCTTTTTTTGGTCAATCACTTATGCAACAAAAGTAGTATAATCCAACGAAAAACCAAAACAAAACACCCCCACGGCCCCTGTTTACAACATTTTTTATATATTAACTACATTTTTTAAGAATAAGGCGCCCGCATAATAAGAAAAACAAGCCCTATGCTTGCACTGTCATAGTCAAACATAGGGTTTGCTTCCCACTTGGGTTGTCGTTGTATAAACAGCTATTGATACACGTTAATTATGCGGGCAGGTCGCTGTGGTAGGCGACAAGGCCCGGCATGGAGCTGAGGACGATTTTGCGGACGGTGGCCCCGAAGTCGTTGGCCACCTCGAGCAGGATTTCGCTATAGGTCGTGGCGATGGGACCGACAAAATTGACGGGGTAAGCCTTGTAGTCATACTGCGCTACGTTGCGCTCAAAGAAGCGGCGGAACTCGCCGACAATCAGGTCGTGGACATAGGGGCTGTCCAGATGTTCGCTCAGGAAGAAGGAATAAGCCCGCAGGTTGCGCGTCGCCGCCGGATTGTTGAGGACGGCATCAAGCACCTCGGCACGCGTGACCTTGTATTTGTCAAAGAAGGCCTCGGTCAGCTCATGGGGAGCCAGTCCCTTGAGGGCATCGCCCAGGAACACGCGGCCCAATGCGGCACCGCTACCCTCGTCACCCAGGATGAAGCCCAACGCAGGCACGTTCTTGACGATTTCCTTGCCGTCATACAGGCACGAGTTACTGCCCGTGCCCAGGATGCACGCCAGGCCTGCCTCACGCACGAGCAATCCGCGCGCTGCACCCAGCAGGTCGCTCATCACCGTCACCGGCGTCTTGAACTGCGCCACCAGCGAGGACTCGATGATCTTGTTCTTCTCGGGTCCCGAGCAGCCCGCGCCATAGAAATAGACGTGGCTCCAGCGGCGCTTGAAGAACTCAGGCGGCAATTCCAGACGGATGCTGTGACTGATCTCGCGGCGCGACATGAAAAACGGGTTCAAGCCCACCGTGTAAGCGTGCTCAAGCACCTCGCCGTCCTCAATCAGGGACCACTCGGTGCGCGTCGTGCTACTCTCAGCAATAAGGGTGATATTTTGACCTTTGATCACTCCCATTCCAGTTAACAAATGTGCTTTTATGTTAATATTCCGTTAATCCCAGCATCACGCTGGCATTTTCGGCTACAAAGTTATGCATTATCTCAATTAAAATCGATAAACAACCAAAAATTATCCCGTTTTATAACTTATTTTAATATATAATCACACTTATTAAGCAAAATACACAGAACCAACAAAACAAGCGCCCGCGGCGGCAAGCTGCGAGCGCTAGTTGTTGTGGATTCTAATGAATTGAAAATTTGAATGTTGGTGGTCATACCGCAGTGGCACTCACAGGCCACAGTGTCGCATGGATGGGCATCAGCCGATCTCGATGACGCGGTCCATCTTCTTCTCGGGCTCGGGAGCGAGCTTGGGCAGTTCGATGGTGAGGATACCGTCCTCTACCTTGGCGCTGATGGCGTCCTTGTTCACCTCGTCGGGCAAAGTGTAGGCCTGCTCATAGCTGGCATACGAGAACTCGCGACGCAGGTAGTGGTGCTTCTCACCCTCCTGGGGCTTCTCCTCGTGCTGGGCCTTGTTCTCGATCTTGACAACCAGGTTACCCTCGTTGTTGATGTTGACCGAGCAGAGCTCCTTCTTGAGACCGGGAGCGGCAATCTCCATCGTGAAAGCCTTATCACTCTCCTTGACGTTGACAGCGGGAGCGGTGGTCACATGGCGCGGCGTCCAGTCCATGTCAAACAAGTCATTAAATGCGGTGTCTAACCAATTGTTGCGGTTGTTTCTGATTACAGGAAAATACATAATCTTTACCTCCTAATTGTTTTTTATTTTATGAGTCTTTAAATGTTTGTTCTTTCTCATTTGCCTGCGGGCCTTGCGACCCGCTTGCACTACCCATAAAACAAAATCGGTGCCAAAGCGCGAATGTTTAACCACCGTTAAAAAACCAAGCCACCGTGTCAGGTTTTTAGCAAAATTTAAACAAGAAACTGACAAAATGTCAGTTTCTTGTTGTAGAAGGCTAGATTTTCTAGAATATTTACCGGATGGCGATTTTTTGAGTCGTGGTGCGACCGTTGATGTGGACGCGCACGAGATACACGCCGGGTACTACCTGTGAGATGTTCAGGCAGTTACTTCCAGTGGCCTTGAGGGTGCGGCCATTGATGTCGATCAGCTCAACGCCCTGCACCCAGGTGTCGGCACTCACAACGATGTAGTCGCCATCGACACGCACCTGCACACCGGCCAGCCGCGCCTCGTCGATGCCGCTGGAGGCCTTCTTGAGCATGTTGTCGAGACGGATGGTACCTTTCTTTATCCACAGGTCAGTCCAGGGAATTCCGACTGGTACTATACGGATGCCATTGAACTTGACATAATCTCCAAAAAGATCAGACTGATTCGGCACAACTTCCACATACCGCCAACCATGGTAATCCAGCCACCCTATGACCACCCCGAAGTGTTGACCACTTTCGTCGGAGAAATCTGCTATAATAGTGTTGTAGCTCATATCTCCCCATATGTGGATGCCCAACGTGTCGCCTTTGTTGAAGTTGATGTCTGTTGTGCTCTTGGGACGGATAAATATTTGACCATTTTTATCGTTGAACTCGTAAGTCACCTGCATGGACTTGCTGCCAAAAAGCCTATCGGTTGACGCCGTCAGCTTGGTTTCTGTTACACCAATTGGGTCAACAACATTAAAGTCATCGGCGCTCTCAAAGTCCTCTACAACCTCCATACCGGGTTTGTCGGCACCAGCGTCAACGGCGGTGAAGTTGATGTCAAGCGCTGCGGGCAGGTGAATGCCGGCAGTGTCGGCGATATCCACATCAAGGATAAGCTTGTAATCCTTGCCTACCTCGAGGTCCTTGACCAGCGGAACGCGGATGAATCCGTAGTCATCGCCGCGCTTGTTGTACTTGATGCTGCGCTTGTTCCATGCCAGCTCG
>Ga0310694_10004470_pt1 | contig 13530 bp, 4 predicted proteins | sample 174DNAGHGhighgp2_FD_203884 | JGI IMG/M metagenome (GOLD analysis project Ga0310694, IMG submission 203884) | Sheep rumen microbial communities from Palmerston North, Manawatu-Wanganui, New Zealand - 1742 DNA GHGhigh gp2 (v2) (version 2) | ecosystem: Host-associated > Mammals > Digestive system >... | reverse complement strand
ATAAACCCAGTGATGAACGATGATGATGAACTGGTCTATTACATCGTCACCACACGCGACATCACTGATGAGCGTAATATGTATGTGGAACAACGTGAACACGACCGACAACTGAAGACCGTCAATGAGGACATTAAGCTGTATGACCAACGACTCAGCTACCTCTTGACGGAGAGCAAAATGTATATGTGGAAATACCGTCCGGCAGATAATGCCATCAACATGTCACGCACAACAGGACGGACGGAATATACCGAAACGATGGAGGAATACATAGAAACCATCGCACCCCACGCACGTGAAGAGGCCATGACCATGATAAAGCATGTCATGCAGGAGGGTAAGCCCTACACCACGGTACTGCCATTCACCCACACACAGTTCGACGACGGACCCTGCTGGTATTCCATATCGGGCATTCCCATCTTCAAGGACGGCCAGTTGACGGAATACTTCGGACTGGCGCGTAACATCACCGACCTCTTGGAGGCACAGGAAAAACTGCGCAAAGAGACAGCACGCGCCGAGGACTCCGGACGCCAGAAGGCTGCATTCCTTGCCAATATGACCCACGAGATACGTACACCGCTGAACTCCATCGTCGGCTTCTCGGATATTCTTCCTACCATTGAGGATGCTGAAGAGAAAAAACAGCTCATACGCATCATTCACGACAACTGCGACATGCTGCTCCGACTGATAAGCGACATTCTGGAAGCCTCCGACATCGACTTGCGGCCAATGGAAATCTCACCCACTGACATCGACTTTGCAAAAGCCTTCGACGACATCTGCCAGTCGCTGGAACAGCGCATGCAGAACCGTGACGTGCAATTCATCAAAGACAACCCTTACACCACTTTCCATACACGTTTAGACAAAGGACGAGTACGACAGGTCATCACCAACTTCTTTACCAATGCCGTCAAATATACGCAGCAGGGTCACATCAAAGTTGGGTATAAAGCATCTCAAAGAGAAAGCGATCATGCTGACGGACTGCTCATCTACTGCGAGGACACTGGAGCAGGCATCGCCAAGGAGGATCAGGCGCACATCTTTGACCGTTTTGTTAAGCTAAATGAATTTGTACAAGGCACTGGTCTCGGACTGAATATCTGCAAGTCGATTGCCGAACGCTGCGGTGGCAACATCGGTGTTGACAGCGACGGTAAGGGAAAAGGCTCCACCTTCTGGATATGGATTCCCTGCCGAGTCTAATCAATCATCATTCTTACCCTAAGGAACAAAAAAAACAGGTGCACCTGTTAATGAAAACAGGTGCACCTATTTAAGTAAACAGGTGCACCCGTTTGTGGAAACAGGTGCACCCGTTAGCAGTGATTACTTGATAACTACCCGGCGGCCGTTCTGAATGTAGATACCCTTTGCTGGGTTGAGAACACGGCGTCCGTTGAGGTCGTAGATGATACCATCGGCAGGATTCAGCTTGATGGTATTGATGCCCGTAGTGGTCTTGTAGGCAGCCACGGCAGTCTGCAGCGTCTGCAGTGCAGTGGTGATGTCGTCCTGCGTAGTGGCAGCGCTCTTGGCTTCCTTAGCAGCTGCTATGGCATCAGCCAGTGTCTTGGCAGGTCCTTCGGTCTGGTCAACATCCTTAATAAGGTCCTCTGCTGCAGCTATCTCTGCGTCAAGAGCCTCGGTATCGAGCACTATGGGTGCTGACTGCTTCACTGCGTCGAGTGTCAGCGTTCCTTCACTCAGATTAAACGTGAAGGTGAGGTCGTAGGTAGCGCCAACTTCATCTGGATTCCAGGTGTAGTTGCCAGTGGCAGGTATTTCGCCTTCACCCCACTGATGGTTCTTACGCAGCTTGTACTGATAGCCTTCGGCAGTTGCCTCGAAGTCCTCTACCACCAAGGTGTAGATATTCTCGTTGTCAGCATCCTGTGTCATGTCGGCATCTGCATCCCATCCGCCAGTCAGTTCACCAACAATTGAATAGATGGTAGCTGGTACGGGAACCATGTCGTAGTAGGTCTTACCGTTGACAAACTCAAGGTCATGCGTCTGTGTCTCACCGTCTGTTCCACCTGTTCCATTACTGAAGATGACGTATTGAGGCACGCCAGTTATCTCAGCTGGCAAGTTCCATGTATAAACGTCGTACTCTGTGCCGTTGATGGTCTCGGTGCCGGTCTTCTCGAGCTTATAGCCTGGCCAAGAGACATCGATGACTCCCCACGTGTAGGCATATACCTCGTTCCACTGCTTGCCATTGACGAACTTCACGAAGAGGTCGGCTTTGTCCTTACCCTCAATCTTCAGGGTCCAACCCTCATAGTAGTTGTCACCTTCAGTCCATGTAGCTGTGATGGTGTAGGTCTTATAACCCGTCTTTCCATGATTCAGCGTCATGTTCTTATTATCTTCAGTGCCAGAGAAGACACCCCACTCAGCAGGAGCTTCAACGGTAACCTTGTTGGTACCAATCCATCCTGCCCAGTTGTCGTTTTTGTCACCACCACCATTGACGACAAGCTTGAACTCCTGGTCGCCATAGATATCAGTAAGGTCGAGCGTGCCTGTCCATACGTTGGCATCGGCCTGCTTGGTCAGTGTGAGATTATCAACGCTGACATCCCAGTTCCAGGTACCCAGCAACTGTACGGTCTTGACAATGGACTCCTGTGGTATGTCGCCCTCTGCTTTCACGGTATAGGTGAAGTCAGGAGTGACGAAGTCGCCCTCTGCGAACATCCATTTGTGTGCAGCAGTTACTTTCTGTCCTTCAGTGCAGTTGGTCCAGGTGTAGGTCAGACCTTCGTGCTCAGCAAAACCGTCAGTCTTGTCGAAGACATAACCATCAACAATACCAACAATGTCGTCCTTATTGGTGCAGGCAAAGGTAACTGTAACGTCCTTACCTGTCTGAGTAAACGCCCAGGTATATTTCAGTTCCTTACCCTCATTCATACCAGAAGGAATAGTGTAAGAACCCTCACCACTGGTTACTTCCGGCTCAACAGGCTCATCGCCACCTTCTTTATAGAAGTAGATGTTATCGATATAGACAACCTCAGTTCCTGTACCTTGGTCTATCTTCAACTGGAAGGTCTTGTTGGTAAGATCGAAGCCGAAGTCAGCGATAGGCAGGTCAATGCAGTTCCACTCCTTGACGTTGAGTGTACCTACGGAAGTAGATTTCTCTGTCACGGTGCCTCCGCGCATAATAGGAGTAATGCCGAGTTTCATTGCCTGCATGGGCAGCACGTCGATGTGGATATGTGTCATTTCAGAAATGTCAAGATCAGTAGCATACTCGAGACCCAGATAATTATAATTGGTGAGCTTCAGCATCTCATTACCTTCAACGGTCTCTGTAGCCACAGCCGTGCTCTGTCCCCAACTGCCATAGTTATAGGTAGTTGCAGGAGAATAAGCATCACTATAGATGGACATGACATCAGCAGCTTCCTGCGTAGGAGCAGGAGCAGCAGTAAGCACGAACGGCTCTTCCGGCTCGTCGCCAGCAGCCTTCACCTTATAGGTAAAGTCAGGTGTAACGAAAGCGCCACCAGCAAACTCCCACTTATGGGCAACCTTAAGGATTTGTCCCTCTGTGCAGTTGCTCCACGTCTTTGTCAAGCCGGCAGACTCTGCAAAGCCATCAGTCTTATCCTGGATGTAGCCATCGACGATACCTGGTATCTCACTGGCATTGGTGCAAGCAAAAGTAATGGTGACATTCTTGCCCTCCTGAGTGAACGCCCAGGTATATTTCAGCTCTTTGCCATTGACCTCGGGTAATGTTGACTCAATAATAGCCGTCTCCTCACCGCTCGTAGCTTGTTCCACTGGCTCGTCGCCACCTTCGCCCTTCACATAATAGATATTGTCGAGATAGAACTCCTGACCTGTACCATTCTGTCCGTTAGCACCAGTCAGTTTTATCTGGTAGGCACGCGTCATGGAGAGACCAGCTGCCTTGAAGTCTTCAATACTGATTTCTACAGCATTCCACTGGTTAGCCGTCAGTGTTGGAGTATTGACATAAAGATTAGCATCTTCAGCAGCATTTACAGGTGTAACGCCAAGCGTCATATCTTCGCTGACAGGCATCACGTCGAGATGAAGCTTTTCAAACTGGCTGGCATCCACCTCGTCATGCTCTGTGCCAAGGAACAAGAAGTCTGTAATATGCCATACCTTGTCGCCAGCAACAGGCTCTACTTCTTCCTGTTTGGCCTGACCTCCCCACCAAACCTGATAGCTGAAGTGGTGAATGTCGGTATAGGCATCGCTGTAAAGTGCATACACCTCAGTAGCGTCAAGCGTTGGCTGTGGGGCTGCCGTCCATGCTGTAGTCGAAGCATTGATGGTCTGGGCTCCGCTCTTGTTCTCGTTGTCATCCTGTGCCACGACGCTGAAAGTATAGCTGGTTCCTGGCAACAGACCTGTTATGGTATAGGTTATCTCAGCGCCACTGTCACCCTTAGTGGTATAAGCCTTGTTGTTATTGTCAGTAATGACATAGGTTACTTGAGCTGACTTGTCGTCTGTAGCCTTCAGACGGAGCGTTGCACTGCCAATGCCTGTATTCACCAACTCAGCAACGTCGAGTACAGGAGCCTGAGAGTCGTCAGCTGCCGGCTTAGCGAAATAGAAGTGGTCGAGATAGAACTCAGACTCGCCAACCAGTTCTATACAGATATAGTTCTGTGTGATACCGTCGTTTGGCACGGAAACATAGTTCCACTGTCCAGGGACAAGACCTGTCTTGGTAATAGCATTGCCATAAGCATTGTCACCAAAGATCTTACATTCGGTAGCAGAGAAAGGATAGAGTGCAACATGTATGGTTGTGTAGTCTGCTGATACGGCAACACCATTTTGTGTACGGTTATTGAAACCTGTACCCTTGACATGTACCGACTTATGACCATCGGCTATCTCAACTTCCTCTAACGAGGTATAAAGCGGATTAGGAGCACCACCGCCGACACCCCATCCTGGGTTGTTATCGTTGAGTCCCTTGCCATACTTCGAACTGTAGAGTGCTATGACATTAGCGGTCAGGTCTTCAGGTTCATCAGGATTGGTTGTAGGATTAGAAACGGAAATAGCCTTAATTGTAGTGCTTACCGACACATCGCCAATTGTTGCTGTAACCTGGACATCGCCAGCAGCAGTAGCTGTCAGTGTAGTACCTTCGAGCGTTGCATTAGTCACGGAATAGGTGGCTCCTGTAAGCGCAAGTCCTACCTGATCTTGTGGGGTAAATGTCATTTCAGTAGGCTCGCCCACCTTAACGGTAGTAGGACTAACCAAAAGAGAAGTAAGAACGGAGGACTCTTTCTCGAGCGCTACAAAGGTGCGAATCTTCACACCCCAGGCATAGTTTGTTGCTTCAGTAGGTACAAAGACGAGATAACGTCCGCTGTTGGTTACAGAGACTGCAACATTCTTCGCTGTTTCCTGAGCATTGGTGAAAGTGGCAATAAGTGTCTCACCTGTCAGTGTGCCGTCAGCAGCCGGTTGGCTGTCAGTCACATAAATGTTGCCGCCAGCAGCAGCACCTTCCCAAGTTGAACGGATGGCGCCAATGCTCTTGGATTCTCCCAAATCGATGTAGAAGCCTTGAATGCCTAAAACAATGTTGGCATCATTAGCATATCCACCACCTTCAGGGAAGAGATAGACATTGTCGGTATTACCAGCAACGGTTATCTTCTGAAGGTCGTCATTGTTGATGGTGTAGTCAGTGGTTCCATTGTTGTAGGTCTTCAGTCCACCTAATGGAACGACTGTCTTACCTTCCGTCAGGTTTGTCTGCGCCGATAACGTGATAACGGCTAAGAGCGCAAATGCTGTTAATAGAAGTTTTTTCATAAGCGATGTTTTTTTATAGGTTTTGATAGTTTTTTATAGTTATTATAGTGGTTATAGTTTTTATAGTTTGGAGGACTACCTAACTAATCGTTTGTGTCCCCCTTGAATGTAAATACCCTTCTGTTGAGGAACAGTGTTAAGAAGGATTCCACTGAGGGTATAGCAAGGCTGTGTGTTGAGTGTAGAGCGTTGGGCATCAACAGTACCAATGGCAGTATCCTGAGTTGAAGACAGCATTAGACTGTTCAGATACATTGATGTGGAGGCACCATTATATATAATAATGTGATGCTGTCCGGCTGATAACGGGACTGTCACTTCTACATCTTGCCACAGGTTAGACGTAGAGGTCAGAGTGGTTTTCAACTTTGCATTAGCCGAACCAAAAGCATCCTGATAAACCCTAAAGGAGTTATCTGCACCAGACTTCATGCGCATCTTCAGTGTATAGTCGCCATCAGAGGGCAACGTAAACTGATAGGATAGCCATGTGCCAGACTGCATCTCTACTTGAAGCGGCACGTTGTTCTGTGCGTCTGTATTAGAACGCAGACGGGGCTGTTGGTTGTCAAGGCTGGCATCCACATAGTCTTTGGCCCAGACCGTTTCATCAGGAGCATAATACTTCGTGGTGTCGAACGACGACATATAGACATAGACACGTCCCAACTCCGAGAGATCGCTGGCGGCATTGTTGGTTTGGAAGATGCTCATGTAGGGATAAGACGACGCGCCACTGGCAGCATTACCCATAAACCAGGCATAGGCAGCTACAAGGTCGCTCTGTTCAAGCTTCTGTACCTTCTGCGTCATCTGGTCTATTTGGAAGTTGACACTGCTGATGGTGCCATCATTCTCCCATGAGCAGAACTCCGTGAGGAACATCAATGGGAAATGTCCGTTAGCCATACGATAGTTGTCAAGAAAGGCCTTCAGATTAGGATAGCGTCCATAAACATCGGTCTTAGACGTGTCGTAGAGGTCCTTATAGAAGTATTCGGTTGCAAACCATGTGGTAGCCGAATACCAGTTCATATAACAATGTAATGCCAAGTAGTCGAGTTTCGCCTCTGGCAGCAGACGGAAGAACTCATCGTACCACTCATAAGGGTTCCATGTGCGTCCGCCGACCTTCTCGCCAGAGAAGTTCAAGGCTGGTGCCACTATCTGCAATCCATAGTCGTCGGCTATCTTTTCCAGTTTTGGCCATGCCTCAGCAGCTTTCTGTGGTGTCATGTTCGCTTGCGACGAAAAGTTGGGCTCGTTGAAGCCTAACAAATACTTCACGCCAGGATGGGCGTTAAGATAGTTTCGCAGCGTCGTCTCGTTGAACCCTACATTCCAGCACATGGGAACATACTCCATATCCAAGCCAGGACCGACATTGGTGACATTGCCCTGAGGAGAAAGTCCCCAGTTGTAGTACCAACAAATGCCTGGTGACATCTTATCAACAGGCGCATTTGTCATGGGTTGCAGTTTTTCATCCCACCCCACACCACGCTTGACACTGCGTTGCTGTGCCAAGGTGGTGAAGGTGGAAAACACCAAAACTATAATGAAACAAAAAACTGTTCTCATTTAACAACGTATTTCTTTCCGTTGCAGATATAGATTCCTGCTGTTGTCGGCTTGCCTGACAGCATGCGACCATCGAGGGTGAACCAGCGTTGAGCCGCCGGTGTTGAAGGTTGTGTGGTAAATATGGACTCAATGCCATCAGACACCTTTTCACGCCAGAAGAACACATTGTCCAACTGCAGCTCATCGCCTGTATGACCACCACTCATGAACCAAACGAGGTTATCCTTCCAAGCCGACTGTCCACCCTTACCTTGTGGATAGAGGGCAGCGCCCTTCTGTGCTTTGATAACACTGTAAGGAATATCGAATGAGTACCACTCGTTGTTACGTACGTAGTTACCAATGACAGGCGTCGTAGCGTCGAACGGAGCAGATCCAATGGTAAAGCGTGACTCTGCGAAACCAATAAGATGGTTACACTGATCGGTACCACGCATGGCAAAGTGCAGGTACCAATCACCTTGGTCGAGCACTGTCAGGTCAGCACCTCCATCTTCCTCACAGATGAAGCCACCGCCAGACCAGCCTTTCGTACCTACCACCCAGTCAATCCAGCCCTGGTTTTCAATGCCAAAGGAGTTGACGCCGTCGCCACCATGAGTACCATCAGTATAGGTATTACCTTCCCAATTATATAAGGTATAGTAACCAGCCAGGATGTTCTCTTCCAGCGTACCACCGGCAGTCTGCATGTCAAGGGTAGCAGAAGGAACGCTGAAATTGATGAAATCCTTGCCTTCGAAGTTGAAGTAGCTGTTGCCACTGGCATCGAGGCTCTTCGTAGTGTAGTCACCCAGCTCGTTAACTTCAGGCTGTGTTCCATCCTTTTTCTTCCAGAAGAAGATGTTATCGAAAGCAAACCAACTACCAGTATAATAGGTATCCATGGTATAGAAACATACCAAGTTCTCATTAGGATTAACCACGCCATTGTTCTTTCCCCACAGTTTACCATACTTCTTCAGCTCAGCCACAGGAATATCGAAGGCATACCACTCACCATCGCGATTGAAGTCGGCGAAGATGGGGAATGTGCTGTAGGCGCCAAAGGTAATGATGGCATCAGAATCCTCAGCACCAAAGCGTACACGGACAGGAACATGTCCAACGGCAGCGTCAGAGCGCAGGGCTATATGCAGGTAATATGAATCGTCAATCATTGACAGGTCTTTCACCGTTCCAGAAGCTATGCCCATACCATTCCAACCGGTAAGAACATTGGAGCGCCACTGAGTGATACCACCTGTATATACACCAGACGAGTTGGCAATGCCATCGAAATGGTCGCCTGCCATCGTTCCTTCCCATGGATAGTAATTATTGCTCTGGGTATAGTCACGGTCAGCCGTTACCAAGTCAGTTTCCTGATATGTTCCATCACTCGTCACACCCTTCCATACATCCTCTGAGAGTGCTATGGGTATGATCTCGCCCACTTGTGTCAGGTCGAAAGCCCATGTGCCATTAGCAGTTACACTCTTGTAACCGTACTTTCCGAGGTCAGCAGAAGTGTCTGCGTATGTAGGTATCTCCTTCGTCTTGCTCTTATAGAAGAAGATGTTGTCGAAACAAAGTTCTGAATCGGTCACACCACCACTAATGAAAGCGATGATATTATCGTCGAAATTAGCTGCATTGTTATCCTTGAACAATGGGTCGGCAAACTGCTTGAGCACCTTGACAGGAATATCGAAGTAGTACCACTTACCATCACGCTTGAAGTCTCCGATACTTGCAAACTTTCCGTCACTGTTACCAACAATGAAGTTGGCATTGCTGACGGTTATCTGATGCGACGTATGTTGTGCAAGGTCGTCACCACGCATAGCGAAGTGGAGCCAGTAAGTATCGTCAATCATTGACAAATCCTCACCCTTAATATTGAAGCCTAAGCCCGACCAGCCTACACTGGCTACAGTGAACTTATTATAGCCCTCATCCCAACCGAAGGAGTTGGTCTTGCCGTCACGATTGACAGGAACGTAGGTGTCACTCCAGATGTACAGATTACGGTTGGTGTTGTTGACATTATAGTCGTGAACCGTAGCACCTGCAGAAAGAAGATGTCCAGTTACACCATCGCTGGTAGAGATAAGCACGGCATCAGATACGTCGTTGAAATCGAACGTCGTATTGCCTTGAGCGTCGAGAGCCTCTGTAGCAAAGCCAGAAAGTTCCGTTACATTGTCAGGCTGACTGGGCTGCTCAGGCTCATCCTCAATATTTGTCTGTTTGTTACCACTGGCATCAGTGAACATGTACTGGGCATCAGCATCGTCCGTTGCCTGATAGACACGTACCCAATCGACGTACATCTTAGCTTCGTCACCAGCATTGGGAAGTGCCGTAATCTGTGCAGGATTGTAAATATTGGTGAACGTACCACCTACAGCCAGGTTAAAGAGGAAATAGAACGGTTTTTGGAAGTAGTGACCGGCAGAGAGCTTATCGTCAGTATAGCTGATACCATATGTAAAATAACGTGCCTGACGTTTTTTGGCATTGGTATAACCCTCAAGATCATAATACATATAAAGGTATTCGCCATCCCATTCTACTGTAAATATATGATAATCGCCTTCAACAGCACCAATAGACTCGAACTTTTCCTTTGCGAATTCCTGGCTTATTTGCTGGTGATCCTGATTGCTGGCACTGGGGCCATAGTGCAGCGTGCCAGAGAAATAACGGTCTTGCCAACCTGCATAACTGCCAGTAATAGCATTGAAATGACCCATTTCAACAATATCCATCTCACCACAGCGTGGCCAACCATACTTATTCAGGTCGTTACCCATCATCCAGTAAGCAGGCCACAGACCATTAGCCGTCTTGGGGAACTTAATACGTGCCTGAAGAATGCCATGCTTGAAAGCCGCCTTCTGATTAGAATTAATACGCCCCGAAGTAAAACTCTTGCCTTGGTAGTTCTCACGACGGGCTGTAAGGACCAGACTACCATCGGCTACTGACACGTTTTCACGACGATAATATTGCAGTTCCTGGTTTCCACCACCATTTCCACTGACCTCAACAGTCCAGTTCTTTTCATTCAAAGTGGTACCGTCGAACTCGTCGCTCCATACCAACTTATAACCGTCGGGAGCGCTCTCAATAGCCTGTGCAGAGGCAGCAGTTGGGAAAACTGCTGCCATCAGCATACCATAAACTAATGATTTTATCTTCATATCTGACAAATGACTTGATTACTGCAAATATTTGCGTCCATTCTTAATAACTACACCACGGTAGTTCTGGTCAACTTTTTGACCTGAGAGATTATATATAGGAGCATTAGCATCCTCCATACCATTATTATTAATAGTCAACATGCCAGAGGTGTCCTTCTTATAAAGGAACACGTGATCGACAGCCAGTGCAGAGCCTTTTTCTGTAATGGTTATCTCATACATACCAGTGTCAGGATCGACAGCACCCTGTTTATACTTCGAAGGAGTAGCAGCATTGAAACCAACAGCAAAAATAATCTCACCTGTAGGCTTACTGAAGTCACACTCAAAACCAAAGTCACCTTCTGGGTCGAGCAAGTCTTTCAAAGGAATATCCAGATAGTACCAAGTATTTAACTTAGTTGCATTTCCTACACCAACTAAATGGCCAGCCATCTGACCTACAGCCTTGTTGACAACCAACTGTATTTCACTATTGCTGGGGCCGAAAGTAAACTTAAACTGATTAGAGGCTGTTGACGCGCCAATATTCATAAATCCAATATGCAAGATATGGTCTTCGTCAATTACACTCAGGTCGTATGGCTTGGCTTTGGCACCAAAATGACCAGCTCCCCAATCAAAAAGAGGAGTCATATTGAGTTTCTCATCACCGCCCCAAGAGTTCTTTTGGGTATCTTCAATATCATATAGCGTAAAAAGCTTGGCATCCCAATCAGCTGTCCAATAGTAGAACTGGTTGTCAACTCTATTGGGGTCAAGATTCTGATTCGAGAGAATCTTACTACCCATAGCACTGACTTGAGCTTCAGGAGCATAGATAACGACATAGTCCTTGCCCGAACTAAAGTCGAAACCACCGGCTGGAGCCTCATTAACATACTGTGCTTGTACGGCAACTGGTGCCATCAACAATGCAGCAAATGCAAAAGATAAAAAGTAATTTTTCTTCATAACGTTGTATTTTTAGTTGTTGTTTTTATAGATTGCGTTAGTATTTTCGACCACAAAGATATATTTAATAGGTGGGCTGACCATGAAAAACAACTCACAAAAAACTCACTTTTAGCCTAAAAAGCACCTCACATTGAAACAGGCATTCCACATCATAAAAGCTGCCAAAACATTTATTTACAGCACTTTACCATGAATAATCTTTTAAACTTTTCCACTTTTTGCTACCTCACAAGTGCATTCAAATGTTAATTATCACCAACAAAAGGTCTTTTATTGGACGAAAAGACGTAACTTTGCAGACAAACCTTACAATACTGACCTATGACATTACGGAAGTACCTCACCACATTATATATAATGTTCGCGTGCGCAATAGCTCATGCCCAATATCCCCAAGTACGTAATTTCTCCGTAACCGACTATCAGGCAGGCACACAGAACTGGAGTATCATTGAGGGTCCCAATCAACGAATGTTTATAGGAAACAACCACGGACTCTTGGTCTTTGACAGTAAGGACTGGGAACTACACTATGTTAATAACTACTCTGTGGTTCGCGCTTTATTCTTTGACGAGCCGATGAAACGTGTATATGCCGGTGCATCCAATGAGTTCGGATATTTCAAAGCCGACAGCATACATATGACCATCAATTACCATTCACTTACCCATCTGCTTCCGAAGGACCGTCAAAACATTGGCGAGATATGGCAAATCATGAAGCATGGCGACAACATTGTCTTCCAGAGTAAGGAGGAGTTGCTGGTATATTTGCCCAAAGAACAAAGAATTAATATATTCCGAGACAAGCAACGCCTGGAGTGCGCTGCCCTCATCAATGAGAAGGTCATAGTGGCAGGTTCGGAGTGTGCTGGCATATTGACGACCAATGGCATCATACCCCTGAAGGGAACAGAGGCTATAGGCGGAAAGGTGGTTCGCTCCATATTGCCTTACGGTTCAATGATGCTGTTTGTCACCAGCAATGACGGCATCTTGGCTTACAACGGACAGCAGATGGTACCCTTCGAACTGCCCATCACACATTATCTGCGTACCAACCAAGTCTTCTGCGCCGCCATCGATGGTGACAACCTTGCTTTTGGTACAGTGCGTGGAGGAATGGTGCTGTACGACATGAAGAACAACCACACTTCCTATGCCAATATAGACTCATGGCTGCAGAATAATACGGTTCTTTCCTTGTGCTTCGACCATAACCACAACCTATGGCTTGGACTGGACAACGGACTCAGCTATGTCATTAAAGAGACGCCTTACAGTGGACTCATCAGCAGCTACAGCCACATAGGCACAGGATATGCAGCCCTGATAAACGGGCAACAGTTATACTTAGGTACAAGTCAAGGACTGTTCTCAACGCCCTACCCTATCCATGCATCGCCAACTCCACCTCAGCCTCAACTGTTGACAGGCATGACAGGACAGGTATGGTCGCTAAACAACATTGACGGCACACTGTTCTGTGGCAGCGATAACGGCTCTTATATTATACGTGGCATGACAGTAGAGCACATTGCCGGAACTGAAGGCACATGGAACTTCGCTCCTACTCCACATAGCAAAGGACTCGTCATTGGTTGTGACTATAAAGGTTTCTTCGTTCTTGAACGTCAGGGGAACACTTACCGCATGAAGCACCGCATCAAGAATTTTGACATTATCAGTGGAGAGTTCTTTGTTGATAACGACGGGTCATTATGGATCAGCCATTGGCAGAAAGGCATCTTCCATGTACAACTAAGTCAGGACCTAACCAGTGCTACCCGCATAGAGCACTTCCACAAGGACAATGGTCTGATAATGGACGAGGGTAACCTGCTTTGCCGCATCGACGGGAAAATCTATGTGTCATGTGTTGACGGACTATATCGGTATGACCCGAAGACCCAAAAGTTAGTTTTTGACCAGCAGAAGAGCAAGT
>Ga0310694_10004469_pt1:12500-13531 | contig 13531 bp, 8 predicted proteins | sample 174DNAGHGhighgp2_FD_203884 | JGI IMG/M metagenome (GOLD analysis project Ga0310694, IMG submission 203884) | Sheep rumen microbial communities from Palmerston North, Manawatu-Wanganui, New Zealand - 1742 DNA GHGhigh gp2 (v2) (version 2) | ecosystem: Host-associated > Mammals >... | reverse complement strand
TCGCATTTCTTGTGTGTGTGAAAGCACACATGACGAAGCGTCGAGCCGAGAGTATACTCAAGGAGAAAACGGAGGCTGCCTTTACAGGTAGTCTCAAGTACGAGAAAGCAAGAAAGGGCGTACGGCGGATGCCTAGGCTCTCACAGGCGATGAAGGACGTGACAAGCTGCGATAAGCCGCGGGTAGGCGCAAATGGCCATTGATCCGCGGATTTCCGAATGGGACAACCCGGCCGGTTGCAGACCGGCCATCTCCGAAGTTTATTAGGAGAGGCGAACCCGGGGAACTGAAACATCTTAGTACCCGGAGGAAGAGAAAACAACAGTGATTCCCCCAGTAGTGGCGAGCGAGAGGGGAGTAGCCCAAACCAGAGGGGTTCCGGCCCTTCTGGGGTAGTAGGACCGCGCCATCGCAAGAAGCGTCGTGAGCGGAAGTGTCTGGAAAGTCACACCACAGACGGTGATAGTCCGGTATGCGAAGCGACGTGAAGCGTAGCGGTATCCTGAGTAGCGCGGGACACGTGAAATCCTGCGTGAATCCGCCGGGACCATCCGGCAAGGCTAAATACTAGTGAGAGACCGATAGCGAACCAGTACCGTGAGGGAAAGGTGAAAAGCACCCCTGGCAGGGGAGTGAAAGAGTTCCTGAAACCGTACGCCTACAAGCGGTCGGAGCACCTTTTTTGGTGTGACGGCGTGCCTTTTGCATAATGAACCTACGAGTTGCCGTCCCTGGCGAGGCTGCGGGCCACGAGGCCCTGAGCCGCAGCGAAAGCGAGTCTCAAATGGCGTGATGAGTCATGGGCGGCAGACGCGAAACCGAGTGATCTACACATGTCCAGGCTGAAGTCCCGGTAACACGGTATGGAGGGCCGAACGGATAAGCGTTGAAAAGCTTCCCGATGAGGTGTGTGTAGGAGTGAAAGGCCAATCAAACTCGGAGATAGCTCGTACTCCCCGAAAGGCATTTAGGTGCCGCCTCGGACGTTCCCCGCGTGAGGTAGAGCGACTGATTGGATGCGAGGGCTTCGC
>Ga0310694_10004469_pt1:0-10000 | contig 13531 bp, 8 predicted proteins | sample 174DNAGHGhighgp2_FD_203884 | JGI IMG/M metagenome (GOLD analysis project Ga0310694, IMG submission 203884) | Sheep rumen microbial communities from Palmerston North, Manawatu-Wanganui, New Zealand - 1742 DNA GHGhigh gp2 (v2) (version 2) | ecosystem: Host-associated > Mammals > Digestive... | reverse complement strand
TTCTGCAGCGGGAGCCTCGGCACATTCACTTGCACAGGTGCTGTCGCAAGCGGTGCTGTCGGTGCAAGCGCTGTCGCATACACACTCAGTCGTTTCTTCAACAGCAACGGTGTCAGTTTCTTCAGCCTGTGCGGTTTTGTTACCACAAGAAGCGAAAGATACAGCTACAACAGCTGCGAACACAAATGCTAACTTTTTCATTTTTCTGTTTTTTAAAAGTTGTAAAACAATCTATTGCTCATAAAAACGCTGCAAAGGTACGGCAATTTTTAATATGTTGTATCACTTTTTTCGATTTTTTTTAGGAAAATTTGTATTTTTGCAGTGTGAATACGCTAAAAGGAAAGAAAGCGGCTTATTTTACATTGGGCTGCAAGTTGAATTTTGCTGAGACGAGCGAACTGGCTGTGCGCCTCGCACGTCTCGGAGTGGAACGTGTCGCACGCGGCGAGACGGCTGACATCTGCATCGTGAACACATGCAGCGTGACGGAAGTGGCTGACGCAAAATGTCGGCAGGCCATACATCGGATGGTGCGTAAGCACGCTGGTGCGCTTGTGGTCGTGACAGGCTGCTACGCACAGCTGCGGCCGGAACGGCTGGCTGACATCGACGGCGTGGACCTCGTGCTTGGTTCGGAGCAGAAGGGCGAGGTGGTTCGTTACATCTGCGAGCGGCTTGCCATGATGCCCGAGGAGCGTGCGCTGGCGCGCCACGAGTTCCATACTTCGCGTACGGCTGACATCCGCACGTTTATGCCCAGTTGTTCGTGCGGAGACCGCACGCGATACTTCCTGAAAGTTCAGGATGGCTGCGACTATTACTGTACTTACTGCACGATTCCTTTTGCCCGTGGCCGCAGCCGAAACGGCAGCATCGCGTCGCTGGTTCGACAGGCCGAGGAGGCAGCTGCCGCTGGTGGCCGCGAAATTGTGATCACGGGCGTGAACATTGGCGATTTTGGCCGTACCACAGGCGAACGTTTCGTGGATTTGCTTCGTGCTCTCGATAAGGTGGACGGTATCCAGCGTTTTCGCATCAGCAGTATTGAACCCAATTTGCTGACGGACGAGGTGCTGGAGTTCTGTGCCTCGAGTCGTGCCTTCATGCCTCACTTTCATATTCCGTTGCAGAGCGGGTCGGACGACGTCTTGCGCCTGATGCATCGTCGGTACGACACGCAGTTCTTTGCCGACAAGGTGTCGCGCGTGCACCAACTATTGCCCGATGCCTTTATTGGCGTGGATGTTATCGTCGGCACGCGCGGTGAGACGGATGTCTTCTTCAGCCAGTCGCTTACGTTTATGCAGCAGTTAGACGTGGCGCAATACCATGTTTTCAGTTACAGCGAGCGTCAGGGCACGAAGGCGCTGCAGATACCGCTTTCCGTCTCGCCTGCCGAAAAGCACGCTCGCAGCCAACAGGTGCTGGCACTCAGCGAGGAGAAACTGCGATCTTTCTACGCGAAATTCATGGGTTCCACGCGTCCCGTCCTACTCGAACACACGCGGCAGCCCGGCCTGATGCACGGATTTACGGACAATTACGTGCGTGTGGAGTTGCAGGTTGACAGCCGACAGGCCGACAACTGCATTGTGCCTGTAAGGTTGGGCGATTGGAATGCCGAAAAAGATGCCCTGCGGGGCGAAATCTCAGATACATGACAGCAATTGTTATCCTCAATTGGAATGGCCTTCACATGTTGCAGCGTTTCCTGCCTTCGGTGCTGGCTTTCTCGCCGCAGGCCGAAGTGGTGGTGGCCGACAATGGTAGTACGGACGCCTCCATGCAGTGGCTCGAGCGCGAGCACCCGTCGGTGCGTCGCATCATGCTGGGCGAGAATCTTGGCTTTGCCGAGGGCTACAATCGTGCCCTGCAGCAGGTAGACGCCGACATGTACTTGCTCCTGAACAGCGACGTGGCCGTCACCGAAGGTTGGCTCACGCCGTTGCTCTCCTACATGGAAACGCACCCCGAGGTGGCAGCTTGTCAGCCTAAGTTGCGCTGCGAGTGGCAGCCCGAACGTTTCGAGTATGCTGGCGCGTGCGGCGGCTTTATCGATGCACTGGGCTACCCTTACTGCCGCGGCCGACTGATGCAGTCGGTGGAGCGCGACGAGGGGCAATACGACGAGCCGCTCTCCGTTCTGTGGGCCACGGGCGCCGCACTGCTCATTCGCGCGCAAGATTATTGGGCGGCAGGCGGTCTGGATGGTCGATTTTTTGCGCATCAAGAGGAGATAGACCTCTGCTGGCGGCTCAGAAGTCGTGGCCGAGGCGTGGTCTGCGTGCCACAGAGTGTGGTATTCCACGTGGGAGGTGGCACGCTGCCAAAAGATAACCCGCGCAAGACGTTTCTCAACTTCCGCAACAATCTGCTCCTGCTCTACAAGAATCTTCCCGAGCGTCGCCTCCGCTCGGTGATGCGCTGGCGCTTCTGGCTCGATGCGCTGGCCAGCGTGCAGTTCTTCCTGACTGGTCAGTGGGGCAGCTTCTGTGCCGTGTGGCGTGCGCGCCGTGCATTCCGGCACATGCGGTCCGAGTTCGAACAGAGCCGGCGCGAGAACTTGGCGGCCGCCGTACTCTCGCCCGTACCCGAGCAGTCGGGCTTCTCGCTTCTCTGGCAGTATTATGTCAGGCGTCGGCGGCGCTGGTGCGACCTGCCGCAATGAAAAAACTACGTGTCGCAACACTCGATGCGACACGCAGTTTTTCTTTTTCCCACGCGTGGTAATTGCAGCACTGCGTGGTGAAATGTCCGAAACGATGTTTTTCGACCATAATATTTGCGCTTTTAGTTTAATTTTCCTACCTTTGTCGTGCTGAACATAAAGTATGACGTATGAAAAAGTATCTTTTCCTTTCCATCGTTTCGGTGCTTTGCATAGGTTTTTCTGCCTGTGGTGACGACGAAGACACCACTCCTCAAAAAGAACAGCCCACACCGCCGACTCCCCAGATCGTGCCAGAGGACTCAACTGTGGTCGTAACTCCTGTAGGACAGGCGCCCCAAAGTGTACAAAGCATAGATTTGGGATTGCCCAGCGGCACGCTGTGGGCCAGTTGCAATGTGGGAGCCGAGCAGCCTGAGCAGCCGGGCGACTATTTTGCTTGGGGCGAGACGTCTGGTTACACCGGCGGGAAGGAAACTTTTACATGGGAGAACTACCTTTTGTGCAAGGGAACGAAGAACAGCATCACCAAGTACACTGCCTCCGACGGGCTGAAGGAATTGTCGCTGGCCGACGATGCCGCATGGATGAATTGGGGCGGAGAGTGGCGCACGCCGTCGAAGGAGCAACTGGAAGAGCTGATAAACACGGAATACACGGCGATGACGTATATTTCGGAAGGTGAAAAGAAGGGGTGGCAAGTGACGAGTCGTGCGAATGGGAACTCCATCTTCCTGCCTCTCTCGGGCTACCGCTACGACGACAAACTCGATGCCGGTTACAATGGCAGCTATTGGTCGCGTACGCTGGGTGCTGGATTCAGTGCCGAGGGTCTTGGTCTCTACGCTGGCTCGTTTAACATCAGCATGTACGAGCGCCGCGTCGGACAGACGGTGCGTGCCGTGGCCTTCAAACAGCCCTAAGCCTGTACCTTTTCAGAACGCGGGCAGCGTGAGTGACTGCTGCAGGATGGTACGTGCTATGCGTTCGTGACCGCGCTCGTTGGGGTGGAGGCAGTCGCGCTCGGCGTTGAAAAAATATTTGCTATACTCAGGCAGGGTGGGCGAGAGCCCACTCAGTGCGTAAAGGTCAATGACGGGAACCGACCAAATGCGGCCCGCTTCTGTAATGGCACGTGCTACATCGCCGATAAACGTGCCGCGCGCGTTGCTGTACGACTCGTCGGGCTGCACATTACGCTCGCCGAACTCGGCAAAGCCGCGGTGTAGCGGTGTCAGCATCACCAGTTGCTTCTCGGGATACAGCGTTTTGATTTTGTGAATTATCAGGTTGATGCGTCCGCAGATGGTGTTGTCGCGGAGCACAGGCGTGCGCCGCAGCGCAAACTCCTTGTGCCGCGGTGTGCCTGTGGCGCGCTCCACCTCGGTTTCCTCCTGTACGTACAGCTCGCCCAGCGGCAGGCCTGCGTTGAAGTCGTTCGTGCCCAGAAAGACGACAATCACATCTACGCTGTCCCCGCGTTCGGCATGCAGCCGGTCCACGTTCGAGAGTCCGTTCTTCAGCGTGTGCCCGTTGGTGGCATACACCAGCGGAGTCGTGCTGAGCCATTCGGCAAGGAAGTCCCAGTAGTGCTTCATCCCGTCTGTCTGCTTCACATTTGGGTCGCTCACCGAGTCGCCGATGTAGGCCACGCGCTTGCCGGTCCACGGATGTGCGAAGGAAGCGGGCGCGGCGGCTTGCTTTTTCGCCGTGCCACCCATGCCGAGCAGTACGGCCACGAGCAGCAATAACAATTTCTTCTTCATCTCAGAGTTTGTTTCGTGTTGTTTTTACGAATGCAAATATATGAAATTTCCGTCACACGGCCGTTGCCGTTTCTTAATAAATGCCAATAAAACGTAAAAGACACGCCTGCGCGAGCGCCCTCTGCCGCAGAATTTGTAATTTTGACGTGCAAAAGCAAAACTCGTTACGTATGAAAAATCGTCGCCTACATTCTGCTGCTCCCGCCCTTGCGGTGTTCGTCTTGCTGCTGGCCACGTCGCTGACGGCTGCCATTGCCAGTTATTGCGCCCAGTTGCGCTACATTCAGGCCGACGTGCGTTGCGCCTTGGCCCAGACGCTTGCCGAGCGCCAGTCGCACACCTTGGATGCCGACACACTGCGCGTCTATCGCAGCCACATCAGTCAGCCGCTGGTGCGCGACACGGCATACATAGCCCTCCGGCAGGCAGCTGCCATGTCGGCCGACCGTGTTACGCTGGTGGCCGAGGCCGGCTGCTCCGCTGCCACCGTGCTGCGCCTTTCCGATCAGCGCATGTCGGGCTTGCTGGCTGCCCTCGCTCTGTTGTGGTGGCTGCTGACAGGGCGCACAGTGCCTCGCACTTTGCTACCCGCGTTGGGCGGACTTTCTTACGAGGCGTCCCAGCATTGCTTTTATGCGTCCAATGGCAGCGAAGTCACCTTCACACCCATGCAGCGCCGCCTGATGGAAATGTTTTTCAGCGCGCCGAATCATCGTCTCACGCAGCACGAAATCAGCGTTTCGCTGTGGCCCGGAAAACCCGATGCCAGCGAGACACTCTATCGCCTCGTGTCGCGTCTGCGGCCGGTGCTCGACAAACACACCTCGCTCCGCATCATCGCTCGCAACGATGCCTCCTACGAGTTGCGCGGCGAGGCTAATATGTAGTCTGCGACACGCACCATCCGTTTCGGAACACTATCTTATAATCCTGATAACGGTATATCTTCACGGTGATGCCATCGTCTGTGGTTGTGTTCACTAGTGTTGCACCTTTGTATTCCCTGAGAAAATCGCCCAGCGACGTGCCGATAAGTTTGTGCTGACGTAGCGCATCCATCCTTTTGGATGCGGCATCCCAAAAAGCACGGTTCTCGGCCTCCTTTTTCTTTACGGCAGCGGTTTTCGCCGGCATCGTTGCGACGACGTCGTCGTACGAGAGATATTCGTTGTGGAATTCCAATCTTTTTTCTTTGGCTATTCTTTTCTCTTTTTCTGTTGTCATATTGATGGGGTAGGCCAGCAGATTGCAGCAGGAAAGCGCATTCTTCGTTTCGCGACCCCATACTTTATCATTTATGACGACTTGCAACTCATGATTCTTCACCATGATAGAATCAATGGTGGAGGCATTCCAGTTCATTACGTCCTCTCGCCACAATCGGTCGTCCTCGAAGTAAGCGAAATTACTGCCTTCTATAATTCTCTTGCCAACCATTGCTTGCAATTTCTCATACCACTTAACGCTGATACACTTCTGCAAATTGTCACATCTGCCACGCTTTTGTAGAAAAAGCACCACATGATCGCTGGTATGTAAGTTCTCTGCATAGCCTGTGATAACGTCGTATTTCATGCTGTCAAGCATGAAAACTCTTTCGCCAACCAGTGCTTCCAGCGCTCGGTCCGCGTCGGAATCATCGGTTTGACCTATGAAATATTGCATACTCAACGTGCCGTCGTAGACGTATGCAGGTAAATCTTTCCGATATTCAATGTGGCGCACAGATTCCCACATGCTCAAGCTTGCATCGTCCGAGGGACCTGTGCCAAAAGTGTCGCCTGTGCGCAGATTTATGAAGGTGCCCCATTTGAAAATACCGAATGTGTCAGTTTGCATTGACTCAAGTTTTATGAAATGCTTGCAGGCGTCGCTTTCCGGATAACGGCTGAGCGACTTTTTCTTGGCTGTGTAATAAGATAAAAATCGTCGTGGGCTCAGCACAAACTTCTCGTCGCGATACGTATCCAGTGTGCTGGCATTATGTTTGTCCGCCCACTTCCAATATGGAGTCCTCGCATCGTATGCGCGTTCTTGTTTTGTTTTGATAGGCCCTTCTTCCGCAGCTAAAAAATCGGCCACGTCAGCCCAGTATTTCTTCAGTTGTGTCTGGCGTTGCTCCTCCTCTGCTGCAGCTTTCTCGCGTGCTGCACGTGCTTCCTCCTCTTTGCGCTGCTCAATGATGGCTTCTTCGAGTTTCGCCTCACGCTCGGTGTAGGCCGTCACCAGTTCGTCCCGTACTTCCGCAAGCATAAAAAAGGCATAGTAACCCGAAGGAATTTTTATTTGGTTTTCACCCAGTGTCACGGTGAGTTCAGTTTTCTTGGCCTTGAGTACCTCCAGCACGTCGTCATGCGTAACGGTATAATACTTGTAGTCTTGATTATTGGTTAACAAATTAGTTTTTACGTTCATCAGCTTAAGATCTTTGTCTTGTTTCCTTTCGCCATAGTTTGGTTGCAGGCAGATTTTTTCCCCTATCAAGGATTTCACGTCTTCCACCTTGTCGAGTGTCTGAGCTCGTAGCGCCGTAATTTTTTCGTTGTACTGGATTTCCAGTTGTTTCACTTTGTTCTCATCGGGGGAAAACGACGCATTTGCACTGAGCCACGTTCCAGCTACTACAAACGCGATAAAGATTATTCTTCTCATACTATACATTATTAATATATGCGCGAACTACATGGGATGCAACCTTCTGTATGGATACAAAAAAGCGCAGCCCCCAGCCATATCTCCTGACGGGCTCCGCAAATTGCCCCAATACACATATGGTGAAGCCTGCGCATAGCGCAGTCCCAACGTGTATTTGCTTGCCTATTCCAGTGAATTTTGCGGATTCGTCAGGAGGTTTGGCAAATATAATGTGCACTTTCGATGCACGCTGCAAAGTTAGGTAATTTCTTTCATTCTTCCATACACTTGCTGCAAAAAGATTTCTCTTTCTTGTCTGCTCCCAGATTTTTCCGTACCTTTGAACACGAAAAACAGCAAGTGATGGAAGCAGCATTGTATCTTATTCCAGTGACGCTGGGCGACACACCGCACGAACGTGTGCTGCCGGCTTGGAACCGTGAGGTGGTGAGTCAGATTCGGCACTTTGTGGTGGAGGAGATTCGCACGGCTCGGCGTTTCTTACGCCGCGTGGACCGTGAGTTTCCCATCGACGATTGTCGGTTCTACGAGATGGGCAAGCATGCCGAAGGGCAATTCTCGGAATGTCTCCGCCCATTGGCTGAGGGCCAAAGCGTGGGCGTCATCAGCGAGGCCGGTTGTCCGGCGGTTGCCGACCCTGGCGCGCTGGTGGTGGCGCTTGCCCAACAGCGTGGCTACCGTGTGGTGCCGCTTGTCGGCCCCAGTAGCATGATTTTGGCCGTGATGGCCAGTGGGCTCAACGGGCAGTCGTTCGCCTTCAACGGCTATCTGCCTGTGCCGCCCGACGAGCGGGCTCGGCGACTGAAGGCGCTGGAGTCGCGGGCGTGGAACGAAGGTCAGACGCAGCTCTTCATCGAGACGCCGTATCGCAACAAAAAAATGTTCGATGCTGCGCTGCAGCACTTGCGGCCGCAGACACGGCTCTGTGTGGCGGCCGGGATAACGACGCCCGACGAGTGGATTCGCACCAAGACGATTCAGGCCTGGAAGCGCGACACGCTGCCCGACCTGAGCAAGGTGCCGGCCATTTTTCTCATCGGGAAGTAGTCGGTATTCGACAGCAAAATAGTGAGCCGGCAACCTGAGATGTCAGATTGCCGGCTCATCGTCTATGCCCTGCAGCGCTTTATTTTGTAGCTGCGCAGATGCCGCGGAAGTAACCCACGCTCTCGCAGATGCCAAAGAACGGGTCCTTCATGTCCTTCTCGTACTCCAGACTGACGGAACCGACGTATCCCACCTTGCGCATCAGGCGTACGTATTCCGAAAAGTCGATGACACCGCGTCCCAGCTCCACCGAGCGGTCGGCCTTGGTATTGCCCGTAACGTCCTTCATGTGCATGTCAAAGACGCGCGTGTGGTATCGTTTCAGGTCGCGCAGCGAGTCGCTTCCGTAGCGCAGGTTGTGGCCGATGTCCAGGCACATGCCCATGCGCGGGTCGCGGTCCTTGATATTCTCCCAGATGTCGGTTGCGTCTGGATAAAGGAAACGGTCCGAACCCTGCACCTTCATGTCGGGGCCGTGTAGATGGATGGCCAGACGGATGTCGTATTGCTTCACCGCTTTTTCTGCGTAGTCGAGCAACTCATAGTTCGGCACGCCGACGAGCAGGCTGACGCCTACACGTTTGGCGTAAGCAAAGGCCCGGTCTACTTCTGCCTCGCTCTTCATGTAGATGGGTCCCACGCCGTAGCCCACCACTCCGGCCTCAGCCAGTTTCTGTTTGAAGGCTGCAATCTGCTCGGCTGAGGCATCAAGCGGCAGGTGGAAGTCTTTGATGCAAAGATAGTGCACGTCGAGCCGCTTCATGAAGGCCAGCGTCTGGTCGATGTCGAAGTGTCGGAATGTGTAGCCCGCCATTCCCAGATGGAACGGCTCTTGCCGCTGTCGGCGCTCGTAAGTGGAGTTCTTGCTGGCCGGGATGTCGCCGGGTGCGGCAGCCACCAAGCCTTGTGGCAATGCCAGTGCGGCGGATGCGGCCACACCTGTTCTCAGAAAATCTCTTCTTTTCATAGCAATGGTATTACGGTTTGTTCTTGTCAGTCTTCAGCTGCGAATTCCCATATCTCGGTGGCCTCTTTGCGTTTCTTGGGCGTGGCCGTGTCTGCAGGATAGCCGATGGGAATCAGTGCCACGGCCTCGAATCCGGCTGGCACAGGAAACTCCGCCGCCAGGAGCGGCGCATCGAAGTTGCAGACCCAGCAGGTTCCCAGTCCCTGCTCAGCCGCTGCCAGCACCAGGTGCTCCGTGGCGATGGCCACGTCCACGTCCGCGTGATTTTTCCTGTCGGAGGGCCGCACCCAGGCAGCCGTCTTTTCGGCCAGACAGACAATGATGGCCGGCGCGGTGCGAATCCAATCGCGCGCATACGCCCGATAGAGAATCTGCAGCCGCTCGTCGTCCACCACGACGAAGCGCCACGGCTGACGATTTACAGCGCTGGGAGCCAGGCGCACACACTCCATAATATACTGTAGTTTCTCTCGTTCCACAGGTTGCGACGTGTACGAACGGCAACTATAGCGTGCAGCACAGAGGTCTTTGAACATGGTTTCTACGTTTTCTGGGTTTACTTGCTCTACAAAGTACGTGCTTTTTTGCGAAAACTGCAAGCGTTTGCAACTGAAATTGCGCGTGGCAGCACGCCGTCAGCAGTACAGGTCTTCGACGTAACGCTTTAGGCGTCGGAAGAACGGATGGCGGCAGAGTGTCTCGGGGTCGCCAATAAGAAATAGTTTCATGCGTGCGCGCGTGATTGCCACGTTCATGCGGCGCAGGTCGCGCAGGAAACCCAGTTCGCCTTGCTCGTTGCTGCGCACCATACTGAGCACGATAATGTCGCGTTCCTGCCCTTGAAATCCATCCACTGTGTCGATGGTTATGAGTTGGTGGAAGGGCTTCCAGAAC
>Ga0310694_10004468_pt1 | contig 13534 bp, 10 predicted proteins | sample 174DNAGHGhighgp2_FD_203884 | JGI IMG/M metagenome (GOLD analysis project Ga0310694, IMG submission 203884) | Sheep rumen microbial communities from Palmerston North, Manawatu-Wanganui, New Zealand - 1742 DNA GHGhigh gp2 (v2) (version 2) | ecosystem: Host-associated > Mammals > Digestive system... | reverse complement strand
CTTGATGGGACGCAGACTGCCGTCGAGTGACAGTTCGCCCATGAGCATGTAGCGGTCCAGCTTGGCCGGGTTGATCTTCTCGTCACCAGCGAGGATACCGACAGCCAGCGGCAGGTCATAGGCCGATCCCTCCTTCTTGATGTCGGCCGGTGACATGTTGACCATCACCTTCTTGCCGGGGAAGTCAAATCCCGCCTGCTGGATAGCGCATCGCACGCGTTCGGCACTCTCCTTGACCGCCGTGTCGGGCAGACCAATCACCATGAATCCCATGCCCCAATCGACGGTCACCTCAATCTCGACCCTGATGGCGTCGATGCCATGCACGGCGGCGGCTATCGTCCTCGCTAACATAATTGCCTTTCAGTTATTTAGGTTGTGATTTCAGTTTGCCCTGTGCTGCCCGAATTGCAGCGTCAACGCTGGTGCCATTGTAGATGACGAGCCCAGCGGAATCGGTCACTGCAAACCAGGGAATGGTCGTGAGACCAAACAGCTGGATGCCCTGTTCGAGGGGGCCGCCAGGAGCCCAATAATGTTTCCATTCCTTGGGGTCATCGGCGATGGTCTTGTGCCAGCGCAGGGTGTCGCTCTCGGCCAGGACATCGATGACGCGGATGCCCTCGTCGATGCCCGCCAGCTTGTCAATCAAAGCCTTGCGGTTCTCCTCGGGGAGTGTCCAGAAGCTGATGAGGCTCATGTGCTCAGTCATATTGATTTCCTCGAAGCTGCCGCCATGCTTGACAAGCGTGAGCGCCATGACGCGCGGCAAGTGGTTCATCCTGCTTCCCACAGGATTGTCCTTGTAGGGCTGCAGCAACGACTCGGGGCGTGCCTTGATGTCGATGCCCTTGAGCATCTTGTCCATCTTGTCATGGTCCCTGAAATCGCTGTAATCCGTCATGAGCAGCACCGTCGAGAGCATGTCGGCAGGATGCTCGCGCACAAATTTCTCGATGGCCGCATCCAGGCGGTCGGGGTTGGAGTAGAACGACGCATGCTCGTCACGGAAGAGCTGCCAATCCTCGTTCAGGCGGTTGCCCTTGACCTTGATGCTCATCGGCTTGGAGGCATCGCCCTTGACCTTGAGGTGGTCACCGTTGACCACGGCGAGGCTTGCCAGCGGTTCCCCGCGCATGTCGGTCAAGCTGACGATGACCGGGCTAGAAGCCACCCCACTGAAAGTGAAACGTCCCTTGGAGTCCAACTCGACCTGCTCATCGACCATCGCCGAGTCGGCACTGAAGACCACGACGACAACCCCGCCGTTGAGGTTGGAGATCTCGCCTTCAATCTTGAAACTGTCGCCGCCGCACGATGCAAGTAGGATCGCCATCAGCATCACGACGGGAAGGTATTGTATCTTTTTCATCATCATTCCAGACTTTAGGCGCTCAAGGCTCCCGCCAGTCGCCGTTTTGCTTGATGAGCTCCACAAGACGCTCGATGGCCTCCTGCTCGGGGATGTTCATCTCGACGCACTGCTTGCCCTTGTAGAGGCTGATGCGGCCCGCTGCGGCACCCACATATCCATAGTCGGCATCGGCCATTTCGCCGGGACCGTTGACGATACAGCCCATGACGCCAATCTTGAGGTGCGTCAGGTGGGCCGTCGCCTGCTGTACACGCTGCACCGTCGTCTGCAGGTCAAACATCGTCCTGCCACAACCCGGGCAAGAGATAAACTCCGTCTTGGAGACACGCAACCTGGCCGCTTGCAGGATGGCAAAGGCATAGCGCACCACATCGGCACAGCTATGGCAATTCGGGGCTTCGAGCCAGATGCCGTCGGCGCGACGGTTGAGCAACACTGCGCCCATATCAGCTCCCGCCTTGACCTGCAGCCACTCGTTGGAGCTGTCGGTATAGGTATTGCGCACGATGACGGGGCAGTTGATGCCAGCCCTGTCGAGCGCATGAATCAACGCCTGCTGCTCCCCAGGGATGTTTTTCCCCACCGGCGTGATGACCAGCACCGTGTCATCGCGGCCACGAAGGAACTCCAGACGCTGTACCGGCGTGGTTGCCGGCAACTGCAGGAAACGCATCGGGGTCGACGGGCAGCGGTCCCACTCGCCCAATGTGAGCAACGGGAACGCGTTGCGCTCGCCCTTCCATGCGGCAAAGGGCACCAGAAAACGGTGCATGCCGTCGATCATACCGTCGGCGCTATAGTACAAGTCGGGCTGCAAGTCAGCACCGTCGATTTCGTCGGGTCGGTAGCTGGCGATGACGACAGGCTGCTGCGAGCCTCCTATCCAGCCGTCCACGGTCACCGTAGCACGCCGCTCGGGGCACAAGGGGTCGTAACCCTCGCAGTAATCCCCCTCGACCAGGTCATGTCCCTCTCGAGAGCCGATGTAGTCCACCAGTTTGCGGGCCACGGGCACCTCCAGCTCGGGTTCCTCGCTCAGCGACACACGGATGGTGTCACCCAAGCCCTCGGCCATGAGGGCACCAATGCCCACGGCGCTCTTGACACGTCCATCCTCGCCAAATCCCGCCTCGGTAACACCCAAGTGCAACGGGAAATGCATATCCTCACGATCCATGGCTGCGACCAGGCGTCGCACCGCCTCGACCATGACCACGACATTAGACGCCTTCATCGAAATCACCACGTCCAGGAAATCCTCCTCGACAAACACGCGCAGGAACTCCATGACGCTCTCGACCATGCCTGCTGCCGTATTGCCGTAGCGGCTCATGATGCGGTCGCTCAGGGAGCCGTGGTTCACGCCCAGGCGCACCGCCGTCTTGTGCTCGCGGCACACCGCGATGAACGGCATCAGGGCCTCGCGGATGCGGCCCAGCTCGGCGACATATTCTTCGTCGGTATATTCCAGTTGCTTGAACGTGCGCGCCGGATCCACAAAGTTGCCCGGATTGATGCGCACACCCTCGCACACCGCTGCGGCAGCCAGGGCGGCCTGCGGATTGAAATGGATATCGGCAATGAGCGGGATGTTGCAGTCCTGGGCACGCAGCAGCTGCGACACCTCGCCGATGCTGTTGGCCTGCTTGACCCCCTGGGCCGTGAGGCGCACATAGTCGGCTCCGGCATAGGCGATGCGCTGGCACTGTGCCGCGCTGGCCTCCACGTCATCAGTCGCCGTATTGGTCATCGACTGCACCCTGACGGGCCACTCGCTGCCCATGGCGATGCCGCCCACATCAACACTGACAGTGTTGCGACGTTTATAGTTGAATGTATGATTCATAGTTCTATGTTTCTCTTTCTGTTATGGTATGGGAATATGGTATGGGACGCCTGTCATCCCAAAAACCTCATGGTTAACGACACACACAAGAAGCCCAAGACGGCCCCCGCCAGCACCTGCCACAGGCCATGACGCCTGAGCGCAAGCCTCGCCGAGCCCAGTGCGCCCGCCACAATGATGACGAAGCACAGCAGCCACAGCAAGTCAAAGGCACTCAAGCCCTGGACATGCAACTGATAGAGCAAAGCGACAACGCCGCCGATGCCCGCCATGTGGGCACTGATTTTCCACTTCAGGTTGATAAGTGCCATCAGCAACACTGTGATGGCCGAGCCCACCATGAACATCACAAACCACTGCGGTGAATGGCAGTAATACAGGTAATAGGCCGCCACAGCGTAGCACAACACCGTGAACAGGTAAGGGATAAAACGCTGCTCACGTATATCGACATGAAGATTCTTGACCAGCTTGAAGTGGCGTAGCACACTCAGGAAGATGAGCGGCAAAATGCATGTGATGCCCATGCAGATGAGCAAGACAGCCACACGCGTGCCGTAGGGCAACAGGCACAACACCGACACCCACAGCACCAGAAAAACGCCATAAGTGGGCATCAGCAGCGGACTCAGCACAGTGGACAGGAAATTGGCCACTCCTGCTATCATCCTATTGACGGTAATTCGTTTCATTTTTCAGTTGACAGTTGTCAGTTTTCAGTTGTCAGTTGTCAGAATCCCTTTAACCTTTAACTTTATTTCGCCATCTTGCGGCGGATGGTGCTGCTGGGAATGTTGAGAGCATCGCGGTACTTGGCCACCGTGCGGCGCTCCAGCTTGTAGCCCATCGCCTTGAGCTGGTCGCACAGCGCATCATCGCTCAGCGGGTGACGCTTGTCCTCGGCATCCACCAGTTTCTTCAGGTCGTCATACACCTCGTGGCGCGAAGCCCCGTTGATGTCCTCGCTGAAGAAGGACTTGAGGCTCTTGATGCCCCATGGCAACTGCACATACTTGTTGTTCACGGCACGCGACACCACCGACACGTCCTTGCCGATCATGTCGGCAATCTGCTGCTGTCCCAGCGGACGCAGGTCACGCTCGTCGCCGCTGAGGAAATAGTCCTGCTGGCACTTGACGATAGCGCTCATGGTGTTGAACAGGGTCTCCTGGCGCTGCTTGAGCACCTCGATGAACATGCTGGCGCGCTGGTAGGCATCCTGAATCTGTTTCTTCTCCTTGGTCTCCTTGACACTTAACGGTGCCCCACCCTTGTAGCGCTCGTTCATCAAGGCATAGCTCTCGCTGATCTGCAGGGCGGGAATGTTGTTGCGCAGGGTGACCGTCAGGCGGCCCGAGTCCTCGTCCAGTTCCACGTCAAAATCGGGTGTCACCTGTTGCGTGATATAGGACTTTGTGCCGAAGGCATTGCCCGGATAGGGGTTCAGGCCACGCCTGATCTGGTGCTTGAACACCTCTTCCAGCCGTTCGGCAGGAATCCCCGTCTTGCGGGACATGGCGTCAAAACGCATCGCCACCATATCGTCAAAGTATTTCTCTACCATCTGGATGGCGATGTTCACATCCTCGCTCGCCGGCTTGCGCTGCAACTGAAGCAATATGCTCTCACGCAGGTCACGCGCAGCGATGCCCGGCGGGTCCAGGGTCTGCACGACGCTCAGCATCTGCTCCACCTGGGCAGCATCGACCATGTAGCCGTCGTTGAACGTCACGTCGTCGGCTATCTCGCTCACGCTTCGGCGCAGGTAGCCATCGTCCTCCAGATTGCCCACGATTGCCCGCGAGATGATCTGCTGCGTCTCGTCGAGTTCCAACTCGCCCAACTGGTCGGTGACATATTCCTGAAGTGTTTTTTCGCTCACCGCCGTGGGCGCATAGTACTCGTCGTCACGGCTGCGGTTGTTGGCAAAGTAGCGGTACCAGGCCGCCGTGTCTTCATCGCCATCGGTATTGATGTCACCGCTGGGCGAGGTGTCGTCCCTGGCGGCTTTGTCTTTGTCCTGGCGTTCGCCCGATTCAGTGGCATAGTCGTCATTGTCATCGTCTGACTTCTTCTCCAGCGCTTGTATCTCGCTGACCTTGTTGTCGATGAATTCGGCCATCTCGGCATCGTTCTTCTCCAGCACCAGTCCCAGCATGCGTTGCTGCTCCAGTGCCAGACGCTGCGTCTGCTTCTGCTCCAGTGTGAGTCCTTGTTTTGCCATTGTCGATAGAGGTTTTGTGTTTAACTCACAAAGTTACAACAAACTTTCAGACCACACCTAAATATTTCCCAAAAATCTTGGAAACACGGGCATCCGCAGCCTGTTTTTTTCAGACAACAGGGACAACTTGGTTGACCACTTGGACATAATTGTGTTATTTAGGCATCCGCACTCGAGTTTTAAACGCGGATTGCACTGATTTTCACGGATTTAGACAAACTATTTGTTCAAGTTTGAGGGAAGGAGTGCGCCGCTCTTGATGTAGCCGCTGTAGAGGATGGTCTGGATGATGCCGCGCAGGGCGAGGAAACTCAGGTAGGCAATCCACAGGCGATTGTTGCCCCAGCCGTCGGGGGTAAGCCAGTAGATGACGAAAAACAGCGACCAGGCGATTCCCGCGCTGATGAGCATGCCCATCGAGCGCGTGAGGCTGATGAACACGCCGTCCCACACAAAGGCCGCCATGCCTGCCGCAGGAATCAGGGCGCACCACACGCGGTAGTCCATCGCTGCCTCGATGACGCTCTGCTGGTCGGTGAGCAGCCAGAAGGCCACCCGTGGGAACGAGTAAATCAGAGTAAAAATGGCGGCCACGCCAGCGCCCCACAGGAACAGCAGCCTGATGCATCGACGCATGCGTGCCATGTCGCCCATGCCGTAGTACTTGCCCACGACAGCCTCGCCGGCAAAGGCGATGCCGTCCATGAAGTGGCTATAGAGGGTAAACAGCTGCAATATCAAGGCATTGACGGCCAAAATGAGGTCGCCGCTGCGGGCTCCGATAGAGACAAAGGCGAGGCTGACGGTCATCAGCAGGAAACTGCGCACGAAGATGTCGCGGCTCACCCTGAAGTAACGTCCCGCGCCCTTGAAGCGCCACACGCGGCGCCAGTCGAGCACGCCGTTGAGGCGAGGGAACTTGTGCTGCACCGTCAGGGCGGCATAGAGCAGTCCCAGCCACTCGCCCGCCATGGTACCCACAGCAATGCCCACAAATCCCATCCCGAAGAGATAGACACAGATGAGGCTGGCCGCGATGTTGAACACGTTGGTCATGATGGAAATCCACATCGCGCTCTGGGAGTCCTGCATGCCCAGCAGCCACCCCTTGAAGGCCATCATCACCAGCACGGGCGGCACGCCCCAGATGCAGATGGTGAAATAGGTGATGGCCAGCGAGGTCACCTCGGCCGAGGGGCCGATGATCCACAGCAGCAACAACCTGATGGGCCACTGCAGCACGATGATGATGGCCGAGATGAGTATCGCCAGCGCCGTGGACTCACCCAGCAGCTTGGCGCTCTCCTTGAAGTCGCCGCTGCCATAGGTCTGCGCCGTCATGCCCGACGTGCTCATGCGCAGGAACCCGAAATTCCAGTACACCAGGTTGAACATCATCGCGCCCACCGCCACGGCACCGATAAACACCTTGTCACCCAGGTGCCCCGCGATGGCGGTATCCACCAGTCCCAGCAGCGGCACCGTGATGTTAGCGACAATCGCCGGCAACGCAATTTTCAGGATTTCCCGATTCATGCCCTCTTTCATGCCTGCAAAGGTACATCAAAACAACTGAATAATCTGATTTTTCTGATTCAATCCTTGGTATAGGACCAAATCAGTTTCTTCAGATTATTCAGTTGTTGATTAAAGCCTGTCGGCGTTTAGTTTAGAAGGGTTTCTCGTCGGTGCCGGTGAAGGACTGGAACAGCGAGTTGGCCAGGCTGGAGGCGCCGATGCGGAAGTACTGGTTGTTCAACCACTTCTCGCCCAGGACTTCCTTGACGATGGTGTAGTACTTGACGGCGTCCTCGGTGGTGCGGATGCCGCCCGATGCCTTGAAGCCCACCATGCGGCCGTGCTGGATGAAGTATTCCTTGATGCACTGGCACATGACGTAGGCAGCCTCGAGCGATGCGCCGGGATAGATTTTGCCTGTTGAGGTCTTGATGAAATCGCAGCCCGAGTACATCGACAGGATGCTGGCGTTGCGGATGGCCTCGGCACTCTTCAACAGGCCGGTCTCGAGGATGACCTTCAAGGGGCGGTCGCCCACAACGTGCTTGATCTCGGCAATCTCGTCACTCAGCTCCTCGTAGGCCTCATCCTTGAAGTAGCCCACGTTCAACACGATGTCCACCTCGTCGGCGCCATCGGCGATGGCCAGGGCGGTCTCGGCGATCTTGGTCTCGATGTGGGCCTGGCTGGCGGGGAAGCAGGCGCTGCACACGGCCACGTCAACCCCGCTCACCTCGAGCGTGCCGCGCACCACGGCAGCAAAGTTGCTGTACACGCAGATGGCAGCCACGTTCTTGTACTGGGGATAGTTGTTGTCAAAGTCGTTGACCTTCTGCACAAAGCGGGCTACGCTGCGCTCACTGTCCTCGGTGGCGAGGGTTGTCAAATCGACGCAGTTGAGCAGGAACTGCTGCACCTCGGGGGTGTTGTTCCCAGCGGCATGCTTGTCGATGATTTCCTGCACGGCGGCAGTGACGGCGGCATCGTCGATGGTCACGTTGCTCTGGTTGATAGCGGTCATGTACTTGTCCATGGGCTTGTGGTCATGCTCGTGATGCTCACAGCCGCATCCGCAATGTTCGTGTTCGTGGTTGCTCATAATCAGTTGATATTTTATTGGTTAACGTTTTAATTTCCATAACTCTAGCGGCGCCTCAGCCATTAAAACATGTTTTATGGCTTTCGGCTTTCAAATAGTTTCTCGTTGTCAAGGTGACGGTGGCTGTCGCGCGAGGTCTTCTTGGCGAAGTTGCGCTCCAGTGCGGCTTCCAGGTCGATGCCCGTCTGGTTGGCCAGGCACATCACCACCCACAGCACGTCGGCAAGCTCGTCGGCAAGGTCCAGGTCGTCGCCGGGCTTGCTCGACTGGTCGCCATATCGGCGTGCAATGACCCGTGCTACCTCGCCGACCTCCTCGGTAAGCACCGCCATGTTGGTCAACTCGCTGAAGTAGCGCACTCCATACTGGCGAATCCAAGCGTCAACACGCTCTTGAGCTTCTTGTATTGTCATAGTGACGCAAAGATAGTAAAAAGTTTCTACTTGACGGCCATTAGTCACCGGATTTTAGTTTTCCTGCTTTTTAACAATTGTTGCTAAAAACGCATGAATTAAGAACAAAATCGAAATTTTTTACAGTTTTTGACGATATTTTTTGGTCATATCAAAAAATATGCTTATAATTGCTCGCTGAAAACAGTAAACCATTCAAAACCTCTCATCACGATGACGATTAAAAAGTACAACCCAAAAGCTATTGCCAAGACCATTAAGGTCGAAGAACTTTATGACTTGGATGTGACCATTGCACGTTTTATCCTGCCGCGACTCATGGTGTTCAAGGTTCAATGTGAACGGACCCCCAACCTGAACATGTCTCAAGATGAATGGCACGGTATTTTGGACAAAATGATCTACGCCTTTGAGCGCATCGCCATGCAGACCGAGGAGGATACCCCCGAGTACAAGGCCTATATCAAGGCCATCTGGAACAACGAGATGGATCTGGCTGACCTGAAACGTTCGGCCAAGGCATCCCTCAAGCCCATCAGCGAGGGCCTCTCGCTCTATCACAAGTACTACCGCAACCTGTGGTGGTGACTTTGTTTAGAGAATAGATTAAAGATAATAGATTACATTGGCTGGCGGACTCGCTTTGTCGTGCCTGCTATTGATGTCTGTGGCCTGTCGTGACAATTTTAATGGCACTTGTCCGTTATTGTAGTAAACTAAAGAGATCAAGCGATGAAACGAACGATTTGCATTCTATTGGCATTACTGACGTTAGTCCCTGCCGCCATGCACGGCCAGGAGTTCGAGGGCCTATATAGACCCTTTGGTCTCGGCTTCCACGTTGGTGCTGGCGCGATGTTGCCCACCGGCTCGCTGGCCGATGATTTCAAGGGATATGCCCTGTTTACCGCAGGGGTGAATCTTAACTACAACCGGCTGAGGTTCAAGGGCGACTTCTCCTATGGGCAGCCGTCGTTCAAGAACGAGAACCCCTATGCCGTCTTTGATGATCAAGGACGCAACCTGCAGCTCAATGCCACAGCCAACCCCACACTGTTCGGCGGGGCCTTTCAACTGGGCTATACCGTGTGGCATAACGGCAAGTTGTCGATTACCCCTGCTGTCGGCGTGACTGCCAGCCGCCTGTCGTGGGACTTGAATCACATCAAGTATGAGAAGGACGATGACGGCATCGAGCGCCCCAAAATCGATAATGTGACCAGCACCCACGAGAACAACTTCAGTTGGATAGCAAGCGTGGATTTTGACATCAAGCTGCACAGCAAACTGGTCAACTACCCGTCAGGTGACAGCAACGAGGGCCATTACACCTCGTGGCTGCGCATTTCGCCCTTTGTCACCCATGCCAAGTTCAACAACTTCAGCCCTCAGGCCAAGGGTTGCTGTGTGGGAGTTACCATCGGCTATTCCGGCCTGCTGCACGCACTCTCACGCAACTAGTTAGGAGTTAGAGGTTAGAAATTAAGTTAGGAGTTAGGGGTTTGGAGTTAGGGGTTTGGAGTTGGCATCCGCTTTCTTGAGGACTAGAAACTAAAAACTAATTTTAACAGTCTTTTCTTGCTGGGATTCATTTCTTTATCCTACTTTTGCGGCGAAAAATGAAACGCACTTTCCTCATATTGGCTATCGGCGTGGTAATGACGGCGTTATCGGGTGTCAAGGCATCGGCCGCACCTGCCGTGAACGACCCGCTCGACAACATCGAGTTGCCATCGGTGCTGCAACGCACCTTTGCGGGCTACTACCATTTCATCGAGCCCTCGACGGGCGACACGCTGGCGATGCTCGTCTTCAACCCCATCATCATCTATCCGCGCGAGCGTTTCCGCAACAAGGCCGAGGAGAAATACTACTGGAAGACCGTGCGCGACATCAAGAAGACGCTCCCCTACGCCAAACTCATCAGTTCGACGCTGCTCGAGACCTATGAGTACATCGACACCTACCAGACCGAGAAGCAGAAACAGGCCTACCTCAAGCGGTTTGAGAAAGAGCTCTTCGCGCAGTACAAACCGCAGATGAAGAAGCTCACCAAGAACCAGGGCAAGATGCTCATCAAGCTTATCAACCGCGAGACCAACCAGAGCAGTTACAGCATCTTGAAGGCCTTCCTGGGCACCTTCAGGGCGGGGTTCTGGCAGACCTTCAGCAAATTCTTCGGCGCAAGCCTCAAGGCGGGCTACCACCCCAACAAGAACAAAGATGACGCCATGATCGAGCGCATCTGCGTCCGCATCGAGCAAGGCGCCCTATAACGCCCCAGCCACTTCGAGGGGTTATCAGACAACCATAACAACCTGGTTGGCAACTTGGACAACCTTTTTTTTGGCATCCGCATTCTTTATTTTAAACGCGGATTACGCTGATTTTCACGGATTTAAACAATATGGCTTCGCTGAGGTTGTAGTAAAAAACGAGTGCGCAGCCTCTTTAAACATTAAACACTATCCCTTATGCACGGCACCAGCCGTTTACAACACACTTTATGCACGGCGACAGCCGTTTACAACAAGAATCTGCGTTTTATAATTGGAGACGGTGAGGTGGCAGCGGCGGGGGTGGTGCATCATTGGGACGGGTCTCGTTGATGGCGTCGCTTCGCTTTGGCCATCAGGAGAACCGTCCCAGCTGATAGCACCCGCAAATAGCAAGGATGCGGGTGCCAACTAAAGTCTATAAGCTAAATAGAGGCGGACTGTGGGGTCCGCCTCTATTTTAATCATGGGATGGGAACGGGGATTACCTCACGCTCACCTTGAAGGCTTGCTTGCCTACGGTCACGATGTAGATGCCGGGTGACATCGACAGGGTGCTGTGGCCATCGGCAACGAAGTTGCTCACCTGACGGCCATCGACGGTATAGACGCGCACTTGCTGGCCCTCGTAGCCCTCAACGCTGATGGCGCCCTTAGCGGCCACAATCTGCTGCTTGGCGGTCAGCTCGTTGACGGCGCTGGGGGTCTCGACAGCCGTGATGCGCACGTTGTCGAGCCAGATGCGCTCACTCATGGTGCTCATGTAACCGCGGAAGCAGATCTTGGCAAAGTTGGCTAACTGTGTGCCCGTCAAGGGGATTTCAAAGAGCTGCCAACCGGCCTCGCCCTCAGTAACGTCAATCGTGATGAGCTCCTCGTAGGGATCGTCATTCAGGCTCTGTGACACTACCAGCGTGGGCAGTACGGCAGAGCTTGAGGGATAGCCCATGTAGACATAGAACGAGAGGGTGTACTGCATGTCGGGGTCAAGCTTCACCTTGGGCGACACGAGGTCAGCCCAGTGATACTGGCTGTAGTAGTTGCCGTTGTAGCACATGGCAAAGCCGTTGTCACCGTCTTGTGCCGTCTGCTCGCTGTCATCAGCCAGGATGTACCACACGGTGCCATAGTTGGCCACATCGCCCTCGGTCATCCAGCCGGTGGTTGAGAGGATAGCATCGCTAAACGACTCGACGAAGGGGATATCCTTCAACTTGCCCAGGATGATGTCGTCGAGGACTGCCTGGCCAACGCCTGCCGAGGTAGAGGTAATCACTGCATAGTAGTGCATCTCCATCTCGTCAGTGGGCTCGCGGTCCACGATAAAGGTGGTCTCGGTGGTCGTACCGAGTACTACCATCTGCTCCTCGGGGGTAGCCCCGTCGGGGAAGTACTCGACTACGGTGTAGATGAGCGAACCGTCAACGACGCCGCCGTTAGCACCTACTGCCGAAGGAGCATCCCAGGTCAGGACAGCCTTCTGGTTATCCTCGTTACCACGGATCCAGAAGTTCTCGACTGCCAGGGGAACGTCAACGCCGGCAAATACCGTTGCCGTGCTGACCTTACCGCGGCCGTGCTCGTTCTCGGCGACGATGATATAGGAGTTGTTGCCGCGCAGGGGCTGCTCGTCAACCCATTCCAGTGCCTGACCCGGCTCAACATTGCCGAATGTAGCCAAGGGGATGGCCGAACCCTCACGGTAGATGTAAACCGTCAACGGGCCCTCGAGCGGACGCTGTGCATAGTCAACACTGGGAGCGTTGAAGGAGAAGTTCACCTTGAGCAGGCCTGTCATGTCGTGCTCGACAACCAGGTTCTCGACGCTGTAGGGGGCAAATGCCGAGCCCACGAGGGTGATCGAGATGTCGTCGATGCTGGGCGAGATGTAGCTGCTGGCCTGGTCGGCTGTAATCAGGATGGAGGGATAGTACTTGCCCGTTTCGCCGGCAATGACCTCGTTCTCAATCCATACCTTCTCACCATAGTTGGTGTAAGGCAGCTGGTCGGGATAAACACTCTGTGCGTCAGGATCCATGGCCATGCCGATGCCGGCAAAGCCCGGGCAGGTCTGGTTGTAGTTGCTGTAGGTCCAGTTGAAGGCATAGGTGTAAACCATGTCCTTCTCGAGCTTGATGGCGGGCATGTAGAGCCAGATGTTCTCTACAGGATGCTGCACGAAGTAGCCGTATCCGCCCAGTGCCAAATTCTGGTTATAGCTGCTCCAGATCCAGCGGTACTCGTTGCCGCTGCTTGCCGAGTCGTTGACGGTGACAAAGAAGCGTGCATCCTGCTCGGTGTCAAACGCATTGGTGTAAGTCGGAGTATATACGCCGATAAAGGCCTCGGCACTCACGCGCTTGCCCTCGCCGGCCTCATTGCTGATGCCCACGGTGTAGGTGTGCACACCCACGCCCTCGACCGTGTTGTCGGTCCACAGGGCCTCGGCGCCCACCTCAACGGGGAACTGGGCCACGGCGGTCTCCTCGCCATCGCGGTAGATGTTGGCGGTGAGCGGAGCGGTCAGTTCGGCACCATTGAGCGTGGTGGTGGGAACGGTAAAGGTAACGTCGGCAATCATCTCGCCCGACTCCTCGGGAGTGACGGTGAGGTTGGTGACCTCGGCGGGAGCCCCGTTCAAGCCGAGCTTGTTCAGTGCCATCGAATAAACGAAGATACCCGAAGCATTGTCCTCCCTGTGGGTATAGACGCGCACGGCAAAGTAGTAGGTTCCCGTCTCGGGCATCTGGAAGTCGGCCTCCCAGTCGGCGAGAGTTCCACCC
>Ga0310694_10004466_pt1 | contig 13537 bp, 10 predicted proteins | sample 174DNAGHGhighgp2_FD_203884 | JGI IMG/M metagenome (GOLD analysis project Ga0310694, IMG submission 203884) | Sheep rumen microbial communities from Palmerston North, Manawatu-Wanganui, New Zealand - 1742 DNA GHGhigh gp2 (v2) (version 2) | ecosystem: Host-associated > Mammals > Digestive system... | reverse complement strand
ATTCATATTTGTTGGCCCAACTTCTGTCGGAATCATAATCAGGGTTGTAAATCCATTCTATGGTGTTATAAGAAGGATTACCACCATAGAGTCCCAATCCGAAGTCGGTGTCCTTGGCCACGAAACGCCACACTCCACCTTCCGTTCTGGGTCTCCACATCACGATGTTGTTTCCAGGAAAGTCTTGGTTGTTGTAAAATAGGTTCATCACCATCAAGTTGATGAATTCCTCCCAGTCTATCCATTGCGCATATTCCTCCAATGTGTGGCCATGCTCAGCATAAAATTCTTGGAACTGATTCCAATTAACCTTGGTGCCCTCCTTCAAATCCCACCAATTCTCAATCATGTCAATGTCTTCCAGTTCGTTGTAGTTGCTGAAAATGTTATCAGCAGTGCTTCTCTCCCTGATGTTGAGCATGCCTTTGTATACGCCGTTGACATAGAAGATGGCCGGGCTCCACGCCTGCCAGTCGAGGTCGGTGTGTGCGGCCATCGTGCGCTGTATGATGGCATCACGCATATAGAGATAGTCGAAGTCGTTGCCGGCATTGCGGAGGATGATGGATTTGAAATTGTCCAATCCCGGCTTCTGGTCTGGGAAGAACTCATGCTTGAGCCTTTTCTTGCCAAATCTTTTGTTGGCATACACCACAAGCGATTTCAGTTGACTGCCCCTCGACGCCCCACCCTGCACACGTGTTTCGCAGAGCTGGTTGAGACGACTTTCCACCTCTGTGCCCTCGAAGTATTCGAAATTGATGGGTCGGCGCCAATCGTACTCATAGTTTTTTTTCCCGCTTTTGTAGGTGCCCTCCACATAGATGCCTAACTTGTTGTCGTAAAAATACTTGTCGTCGGTGACGATGGAGATGACCGGCAGGGTGACGTTTCTTGTGTGATAGATGTATGAATGGGTCGTGGAGCGAGGCGACAGCCACCCGTCACAAAAGAGTTTTGCCCTGATGGTTTGCGTGGAGTTGATGCTTATGGGGCCTTGGTAAGCGGGGCTTGACGACGTGGGCTCCGTCCCATCACGGGTGAGACGGATGACAGTTCCTTCGGGAGAACCATCCGGCAATGACAGTTGAAGGGTGACGACCTTGCTGCTTGCAAACACCCTCCCTTTTACACTAAAGACAGGTTCTCCGAGAATGTTCTCACATATCTTTCCGCAGTTGGCAGCATTGGGTGTTGCCTCTGCCTGGTATCCCCATTCAGGAACGGCGTTGGTCTTCCTTCCATAAGAGATGTTGGGAGCTGGTTGCTTGTTCAACCCAGTCACCTGGTCAACAATGACCCCATTCTTGAAAAGGAAGACAGCGCCATCATTACCAGACTCCAATTTGAAATCGGCATGCAACTTGTCGGATACCTTGTCGCAAAAGATGATGACATATTTGTGAGACATGACCTGCTGATTAGGCAGTCTCCATGCCTTAGAGGCCTCTTGGGTGACACCGATGCTATAGTCGCCAAGATTGATGGTGGTTGAGCTGGGGTTGTAGAGTTCCACCCATGAGTCGGGAAACTCGTTCATGTCATCCATGATGCAGTCGATGTTCGACTGCATCAGCTCATTGATGAGGAGTTGGGCGTCTGCCGTAGCTCCCATTGCCAAGATGACAACGAGTGTTAGGAAAAATCTACGCATGGGGTGATGAGGGTGAATGGGATTTAAGCGTTTATTCAACCAAGCACTTATCCAGTTCTTTAGCGATGGCTTTTTTGTCCAGATGCTGCCCTATGAAGACGATTTTTTGCATGCGGTCGCCATATCGGCTGTCCCAGTCCCTTCGTAAACCTGGCTCTCGTTCAAGAAGTTGACGTAACTCGTCGGCAGGCATGGTTGCATACCATTGTCCGGCATTCTTGATGCTCAACTGCTTGCCTGCCTGTTCAAACAGGTAACAAATCTCTTGCTCGTCATAAAAATAGCAGAGCCCCTTGGCACGGATGACATTCTTGGGCCATTTGCGTGCGACAAACTCATCAAACAATCCCAAATCCATAGGCTGACGACGGTAATATACATAAGTGCCAATGCCATATTCCTCGGCCTCTCCCTCACCATGATGATGGTGGTGATGATGGTGATGCCCGCCTTCTTCATGGTGGTCATCGTGGTGATGATGCTCGTTTTCATCGTGGTGATGATGCTCGTCTTCATCATGGTGATGATGCTCGTCTTCATCTTCATCCTCATCTTCGTCGATATGTTTCTCTAATTCTGCAATCCAAGTAGCCGACGATGCCACCTCGTTGAAATCAAACATACGGGTATCAAGGATTTTTGCCAAATCCACGTCACCGTAATCACACTCGATGATTTTTGCCTTTGGTTGCAAAGAACGAATGACTTGATGTAGCCTCGACAATTCATCACGTTCCACTTCCGAAGCCTTGTTGAGCAAAACGATGTTGCAAAATTCTATCTGTTGAATGACAAGGTTTTCAATGTCCTCTTCATCAATATCGGATTTCAAGAGGTCGTTGCCACCTCCGAAGTCGCTTTTCATCCTCAATGCATCAACAACAGTGACAATGCAGTCGAGCCGAGCCAGACCGTCTTTCACGTATTCCGGCCCCATGGTAGGTATTGAGCAGATGGTTTGCGCGATGGGTGCCGGCTCGCAAATTCCACTGGCTTCGATGACAATGTAGTCGAATTTCTTGAGTCTTGTGATGTCCCGCAATTGTTCAACGAGGTCCATTTTTAATGTGCAACAGATGCAACCGTTTTGCAACGCCACCAGACTCTCGTCTTTCTTGCCAACGATGCCACCCTTCTCTATGAGGTCGGCATCTATGTTGATTTCCCCGATGTCATTGACAATCACTGCAAATTTAATTCCTTTCTTATTGGCGAGGATCCTGTTCACCAATGTTGTTTTCCCGCTTCCCAAGTATCCGGTAAGCAGGAGTACGGGTATCTCTTTTATTCTCATTGTTGTGTATAAAATAAATAGGACTGCAAAGGTATGCAAAAAAAAGGAAATGAAAAGATGAAGAGCGTTAAAAAAAGTCTAAATACTTTGTATTTCCAACAAATTGTTCTATCTTTGTAGAATCGATGTGAACGACAGAAACCTTGCGTAGGTGGCATGTCAATCACCTTAACTTATAAACCTGTTCGACAATGAAGAAGAAAACGATATGGAAGGCAAATGTCATCTTGGGGATGTTCATTTTCTTTGCCACAACAATGATGGCCGTTCCCGTCAAGCGTGGGATTTGGCGCGACCTTACCTTGACCAATGGCAAGGAGGTCAAGGCTCAATTGGTGGGCGACGAGTGGTTCCATTACTATGCTGATGTTGACGGCAATGCTTATGTGGAGAAAGGCCAGGGCAAGTATAAGAAAGTCAGCAAAGGAAAACTGGAGAGGATGCGCAAGAAGAGTCAGAAAAGAAGAAATACAATGATGAGGAGATGAAAATGCGACGGATGACATTTTCAGCCATGATGCTGCTCCTTTCCTTGGTTGGAAAAGCCCAGGAAGCAGAACCCTTCTGGCTTGGGGCTGACATCAGTGGCACGACAGCCATGGAGGCACGAGGGCAAAGACTCTACAACACAAAAGGCGAAATCAGGGAAAACACAGCCTTGATGGCCGAGTATGGGTTGAATGCGGTCAGGTTGCGTGTATGGGTGAATCCCCGCGATGGTTTCTGCAACAAGGAGGATGTGTTGGAGATGGCAAAGCGTGCACGCTATCATGGCATGGCATTGATGTTGGACTTCCATTACAGCGACTGGTGGGCCGACCCAGGCAAGCAGCACATACCCGCCTCTTGGCAATATATGAAATATGACGAGATGAAATACGCCCTGGCTGCTCACACCCGCGACGTGCTCCAGTTGCTCAAGGATCACCATATCGATGTGAAATGGGTGCAGGTGGGCAACGAGACCACCCACGGCTTCCTATGGCCGATGGGAAAGGCAGAAGAGAACATGGAGCAATACGCCGGGCTGACACAAGCGGGATGCCAAGCGGTGAAAGCCGTCTACCCTGATGCCAAGGTCATCATCCATCTGGATGGTGGATGTGATCCCAAGCGTTTTGATTTCATTTTTGACGGCTTGCGAAAACATGGCGTCCGTTGGGACATCATCGGCCTGAGTGTCTATCCTTATTGGGACCAGGAAGCTGGGTTGGAGAAAGACACGGAAGGCACAATCCGAGACTTCCCGCTCAACATCAAGCGAATGTATGAGAAATACGGGACGGAATCTATGGTCGTAGAAACTGGTGTGGAGGCGAAGAAACCTGTAGAGGGCAAAGCCACTATGAAAGCCATCATCGATGCCGCCCGCAACAATTGCGACGATCATTGCCTTGGCGTATTCTATTGGGCACCCGAATTGGAAGGTCCCTATCCCCTTGGGGCTTTTGAAAATCATCGCCCCACCATTATCATGGATGCCTTCAAGGAAGCATCGAAGTAAGATATATCAACCTTCTTAGAATCAACAATTAAATGAAACACACAACTACAAAAATCATCGCATTGATGACATTGGCAATAGCGCTTTTCGCGTCTTGTGCCAGTACGCAAACACCTGGCTTGTCCAAGGCGGAAAAGAAAAGGATACAAGCAGAAAAAGTGAGGCAGGCTCTTTATGACCGTCATTTCACCATCAATGTCACAAGTGCCCATCCCACCTCTTTTCCACCCGTCAACCTCACCAGCCCATATTCGTTGGAGGTGCGTGGCGACAGCGTCATCTCCTACCTGCCATATTATGGAAGGGCCTACTCCGTACCTTATGGCGGTGGCAAGGCACTCAACTTCTCAGGCAAGATGAGCGGATTTGACCTTTCCAGGACGAAAAAGGAATACAACATCAAATTGGCGATTGAAAACGATGAAGACAAGTATCTCTATTATATCGACGTCTTCGACAATGGGCATGCATCCATACTCGTCGCGCCACAAAACCGAACCGACATCCTCTTCTACGGGGAAATGGAATGAAAGATATTTGTAATTCTATATAAAACAATCAAAATAATTAAGGTTTCAATGAGAAAACATGCCACCCTTTTGTTGTTCGCCTTTGCCTCCACGGCGCTATGGGCACAAAAGACATTTGATTTGACACTTGACAATGAGAGCAAGATGAATGTCAGCCAATACCCCGTCAGTCTCCAACTGAAAGACTACGACATCGACACACAATCCGCATCGGTCACCAACGAGGGACGTGAAATACCATGCCAGCTTGATGACTTGGATGGCGACGGGAAGTATGACGAACTCTTTTTCTTGACCGACTTGGACAAACGAGGAAGCAAGACCTTTCAAGTGACACTTTATGACACAGGGGTGCCAAGACAATATGAAGCACAGGTATATGTAGACATGATGCTCACCAACAGCAAAATCAAGGAGTCCAACAAGCAGAATCTATATATCCAAAGCCTCATGGTTGACCGTGGGGTCAATCCTTACTCGATGTTGCATCACCATGGGGCGGCATTCGAAAATGAGTTGGTGGCCTATCGTATTTATTTCGACCATCGTCAAACAGTGGACATCTATGGCAAGTATAAAAAAGGACTGGAATTGAAACAGACACAGTTCTATCCAGACAAGGAGCAGGCGGCTGCCGGCTTTGGCGACGATGTGCTCTGGGTGGGAAACACGTTGGGCTTGGGCACGCTTCGCGGTTGGGATGGCACGGCACCTGTGATGATCGATGATGTGGAGCACAGGGGGCAGCGCCTTGTGGCACGTGGCCCGTTGCGCACCATCGTGGAGGTGAAAGACGAGGCTTGGCGCATTCTTCCCGACAAGCAACCTGTCGACATGACCACATACTACACCCTGTATGCAGGACGCCGAGACTGTCGTGTCGATGTGAAGTTCGACCGCAACGTGAGCGACTTGAGATTCGCCACCGGAGTCATCAATGTGAAGAACTCCACTGAATATAGTGACAAGCATGGCCTTCGGGGCTGTTGGGGAACGGACTGGCCTGTATCAGAGAAGGACTCGGCAGGTCACAAGCGGGAGACGGTGGGCCTTGGCGTTTGCCTGCCTCCAAACGTGGTGGAAAAAGAGTTGAATGCAGATAAAGACAACTATGCGTATGTATTGCATATTGACGGCGACCACCTCACCTACCATATCTCTTTCTGCAGCGACAACGAGTCGTTTGGCGTGCACAGCGCAAAGGACTGGTTTGCCTTTCTTGAGGAATGGAAAAAGGCTTTGGCCGTGAAAGTGACAGCGAAAACGCGTTAAAACTCAAATAAATTTGGCTTTTCACTCGATTATTCGTATCTTTGCAGTCTTGTAGGACATCATCCGAAGAATTGTTATCATTAATTAGGAAATATGGATTTCACAGCTAAACAGATTGCGGAATTGACAGGAGGCAAGCTGGAGGGCAACCCAGAAGCCGTTGTCAACACTTTTTGCAAAATAGAAGAAGGCCGGGAGGGAGCCATTTCTTTTCTCTCCAACCCTAAATACACCCATTTCCTTTATGAGACCCAGGCGAGTGTCGTCATTGTCAATGAGGACCTTGCGTTGGAGAAACCAGTCTCAGCAACGCTCATTCGAGTGCCCAATGCTTATGAGACGGTGGCAAAGCTGCTGCAATTGTATGAGTCGATGAAGGCAAAGAAGAGCGGCATCGACCCTTTGGCATTCATCTCCCCCACGGCAAAGATTGGCAAAGACTGCTACATAGGAGCCTTCGCTTATGTTGGAGAAGGTGTCGTTCTTGGCGATGGTTGCCAGGTCTATCCCAATGTATATTTGGGCGAAGGTGTGCAAATGGGAAACAATTGCTTGGTCTATCCCAACGTAGTGGTCTATCATGGTTGCAAAATCGGTAACAATGTCACCCTCCATGCAGGTTGCGTGGTAGGAGCCGATGGCTTTGGTTTCGCTCCAGGTCCCGATGGTTACGACAAGATTCCACAAATCGGAATCGTCACCATCGAAGACAATGTTGAGATTGGTGCCAACACATGCATTGACAGGTCCACAATGGGAAGCACTTATGTACGAAAGGGTGTCAAACTTGACAATTTGGTGCAGATTGCTCACAACACCGACATCGGTGCCAACACGGTGATGTCGGCACAAGTTGGCATTGCTGGCAGCACCAAGGTGGGACAATGGTGCATGCTGGGTGGACAAGCTGGTTTGTCCGGCCATATCACTGTTGGCGACAAGGTGAACATTGGAGCCCAGTCTGGTGTCATAGGCAACCTTGACAGCGGTTTGACATTGATTGGATCCCCCACCCGGGAGCCTCGGGCATTTTTCCGTGAAGTGGCTCTCACACGACGTCTTCCTGAAATGTACCAACAACTGAAAAACCTGCAAAAAGAAATAACAGAACTCAAGAAAAATTTGGAACCAAATGAATAAGCAAAAGACTCTAAAAGGCAGTTTCTCTCTCTTTGGAAAAGGCTTGCATACCGGACTTAACTTGACCATCACTTTCTATCCTGCCCCAGAGAACAGCGGCATTAGAATCCAGCGTATAGACCTTGAAGGTCAACCCATTGTGGAAGCCAAAGCTGAATTGGTATGTGACACGAGGAGAGGCACCGTGCTTTGCCAGAACGATGTCAAAGTGTCCACCGTGGAGCATGGTCTTGCTGCCCTTTATGCTCTTGGCATCGACAATTGCCTGATTCAAGTCAACGGACCAGAGTTTCCCATCCTCGATGGCAGTGCCGCCATTTATGTCGAGCACATCAACAAGGTTGGTGTGGAGGAGCAGAACGCCCCCAAGGATTACTATATCATACGTCATAAGATTGAAGTGAGGGACGAGGAAAGCGGCTCGTGCATCACCATCTTGCCAGATGAAGACTTCAGCATCACTGTGATGTGCTCCTTCGAATCCAAATTCATCAACAGCCAATTCGCCACACTCGACAACATCAACCTATTTCCCGAGGAAGTGGCCCCGGCTCGCACATTTGTTTTCGTTCGTGACATCGAACCACTGCTTAATGCCAATTTAATCAAGGGAGGCGACATGGACAACGCCATCGTCATTTATGAAAAGCAGATACCACAGGACAGACTGGACCAATTGGCCGACTTGCTCAAGGTTCCACACATGGATGCCACGAAAATGGGATACATCCAACCCCGCCCCTTGCAATGGGAGAACGAATGCACACGTCACAAGTTGCTTGACATCGTTGGCGACATGGCACTCATCGGAAAACCCATCAAAGGGCGAATCATCGCCACGCGTCCCGGACACACCATCAACAACAAATTCGCACGGCTCATGCGAAAGGAAATCCGCAAGCATGAGATACAAGCTCCCATCTATGACCCTAACGAAACACCGGTGATGGACAACAACCGCATCAGAGAGCTGTTGCCCCATAGATACCCTATGCAATTGGTGGATAAAGTGATAGAGTTGGGCCCAAACTATATCGTAGGCGTGAAGAATGTCACCTCCAACGAGCCTTTCTTTCAAGGGCATTTCCCGCAGGAACCTGTCATGCCTGGCGTGTTGATGGTTGAGGCCATGGCCCAATGTGGCGGCCTGCTCGTACTTAACACATTGGAGGAATCCGAACGCTGGTCAACCTATTTTATGAAAATCGATGACGTGAAATTCCGTCAAAAGATTGTTCCAGGCGATACCTTGCTCTTCAGGGTGGAACTGCTGCAACCTTTAAGGCATGGCATCAGTTCGATGAAAGGGTATATGTTTGTGGGCGACCACGTCGTAGCCGAAGCCACTTTCACTGCACAAATAGTGAAGAACAAGTGAACATCCATCCACGTCTTGAATTAGAAACCCCAAATAATTATCGAATATGAATCAAATCAGCCCCATGGCCTATGTGCATCCCGAAGCCCAATTGGGCGATAACAATGTCATAGGACCATTCTGCTATATCGACCGTAATACGGTCATTGGTGACAATAATGTGTTGCAGAACAGTGTGACCATTAATTATGGTGCGCGAATCGGCAACAACAATGAGTTCTTTGCCGGTGGAAGTATTTCCGCCAAGCCTCAAGACCTGAAATTCAGAGGCGAGGACACCATCTGCGAGATAGGCAACAACAATAGCTTTCGTGAGAATGTGAACATTTCCAGAGGGACGGCTTCGAAAGGCACGACCCAGATAGGCAACAATTGTCTCTTGATGGAAAACGTCCACATAGCCCATGACTGTTTCCTTGGCAACAACCTCATCATCGGAAACTCTACAAAAATAGCTGGCGAGGTGTTGATTGACGACAACGCCATTATCAGCGCCGCAGTCCTCATGCACCAGTTCTGCCGTATAGGTGGATATGTGATGATCCAGGGAGGAAGCCGTTCAAGCATGGACATCCCCCCCTATGTCATAGCCGGAAAGGAACCCATTCGCTATTGTGGCATCAACATCGTTGGCTTACGACGTCGAGGTTTCAGTACGGAGACGATAGACTTGATACACAACACATACCGGCTGCTTTATTCCAAAGCGGTGCGGAAAGAAGGCATCGAGGCTGTTAAGAATGAAATGCCGCAGACCGACGAAGTGAAATACATCCTACGCTTTGTTGAAGAGTCACAGCGAGGAATCCTCAGATAGGTTTTCGCGTATGGAGACGCTGTTCGTGGTGACGGGCCCCACCGCTGTTGGCAAGACGGAGCTCACCCTTCGCATAGCGGAATTGCTGGGTGTGCCCGTAATCAATGCCGACTCGCGCCAGCTCTACCGGGAGATTCCCATAGGCACCGCCGCCCCCACCTCTGAGCAACAGGAACGTGTGAGACATTACTTTGTGGGCACGCTTGGCCTGGCCGACTACTATAGCGCATCCAAATATGAGAATGACGTTCTCAGCCTGCTCACACCTCCTGGCGAATTGTCGTCCATGCCATATGCTTTGATGTCGGGCGGCAGCATGATGTACATCGATTCTGTTTGTGACGGCATTGATGACATTCCAACAGTTGATGCCGACACCCGTTCCATGCTGAAACAACGGCTCGAGGTGGAAGGGCTTGAAAGACTTTTGGAAGAGTTGAGATTGCTTGACCCGGATTATTATCGCATTGTTGACAGGAAGAACACACGTCGAGTCGTGCATGCCTTGGAAATCTGCTATATGACCGGTCGCACTTACACTTCGTACCGAACCAACAAGCGCAGGGAGCGCCCTTTCAAGATAGTGAAAATCGGGCTTAACAGGAATCGTGAAGAACTCTACCACCGCATCAACCTTCGTGTGGAGAAGATGGTGGAAGAAGGATTGGTGGAAGAGGCTCGCAAGGTACATCCGATGAAAGGCGTCAATGCGCTTGACACGGTGGGCTATCGTGAAATGTTTGACTATCTGGAAGGACGTTGCAGCCTCGACGAGGCCGTCACACGCATACAAGGCAACACGCGCAGATATTGCCGGAAACAACTTACTTGGTTGAAACGCGACGAGCGCATTCGTTGGTTTCACCCTGACGATGAGCAGAAAGTGCTCTCCTTCGTAGAAGAACAGGCGGGGCGTGGCCCCCACTCCATTTAAATCATTGCCCTATGAGATTTCTCTCTTGGCCTTTCAAGATGATGAAAAAGGTGCTCAGATGGTATGTGCACCTGTTCAAAGGTCGTCGATGGTATGTGAAAATCCTGTCGACCATTGTTTCGTTTATCGTGTTCACACTGGTCTATTTCGGAATGGTAGACATCAACTTCCTTGGATTGTTCGGGAAATCTCCCGGCTTCTACGAAATACTCCATCCACCTACGAGTGTGGCGTCAGAGGTGTTCAGCAACGATGGCAAGTTGATAGGCAAATTCTACAATGAGAATCGCAGTCCTGTGGAATATGAGGATGTCGCCCCGATTTTCTGGGATGCACTTGTGGACACGGAGGATGAACGTTTTTACAGCCATCGTGGCATCGATTTCGCAGGAGTCTTGGGTGCGGTCAAGGATGCGTTGGTGAGGCGTGACGCACGTGGCGCCTCGACTATCACACAACAATTGGCAAAGAACATGTTCCGCATGCGTTCCCAAACCTCCACCGGCTTGCTGAGCAACCTTCCCGGCTTGCGCATGCTGATAGTGAAGAGCAAGGAATGGATATTGGCAACGAAGATAGAGTTGGTGTATGACAAGAAGGACATCTTGACGATGTATGCCAACACGGTGGATTTCGGCAGCAATTGTTATGGCATCAAGACAGCCAGCAAAACCTATTTCAACACCACCCCCTCCGAATTGACGACTGACCAAGCTGCCGTGTTGGTGGGCATTCTCAAGGCCACATCCTTCTACAATCCGCTCATCAACCCCGACAACAGCCACCAACGTCGCAACGTCGTGTTGTCTCTGATGGTGAAAAACAATCATCTGTCACAGAGTGAATACGACCGTATGGCACCTGTGCGCACCCCCCTCAATTTCCATTCCGATGTCAGCTCTCAAGGGCAAAGCGCGTATTTCAAGGATGCCGTCGAGGCTAGTCTTGCCAAATGGTGCCATGACACGGGATACGACCTCTACACTTCTGGTTTGAAAATTTACACCACTCTCGACACTGACTTGCAGGCGTATGCTGAAAAGGCTGTGTTGAGCCAGATGCGCTCATTGCAAGTCAGTTTCAACAATGACTGGGGTGGTCAGGAACCTTGGAGGGACGATGATGGCAAGGTCATTCCTAATTTCGTACAGAAATTGGCTAAGAAAGGTCCCGAGTATGCACGTTTGAAACAGCATTTTGATGGTAATGTCGACTCCATCGATCATTATATGAACCTTCCTCACAAGGTGACGCTTTTTGACTACAACAGGGGCAATTATGAGGCAGAAATGAGCACCCTCGATTCCTTGCGCACGATGTTGCGTTTCCTTCATGCTGGCATGGTTGTGATGGAGCCCCAAACTGGCCATGTCGTGGCATGGGTGGGTGATGTGGACTACAACACGTGGCAATACGACAAAGTGTCGGCCATGAGGCAACCTGGTTCGACTTTCAAGCTGTTTGTCTACACAGAAGCGATGAACCAAGGCTTGGCTCCTTGTGACAAACGCCGTGACGAAGCCGTCACCGTACCCATTTACGACTCTGAGACTCATTCAGAGACAATATGGTCGCCTACCAATTCAAGCAAGAGATTTTCGGGAGACTCCTTGTTGCTGAAAAGGGCGTTTGCCACTAGCATCAATTCCATCGCTGTCAGGCTGGGAGTTGAAATGGGGGTGAAAAATGTCATCAGAACTGCCCATGAGATGGGTATCAAGAGTGAACTTGACCCTCATCCATCCACACTTCTCGGAGCTTCGGATGTCAATTTGCTTGAGTTGGTCAATGCATACTGCACCATTGCCAACGACGGGATGCGCCATGAAGCCATTTTGGTCACAAGAATCCTTGACAGTGAAGACAACCTCATTTATGAAGGCCCTGTGGACAGTCCGCGTGCCATCCCTTATAAAAGTGCTTTCATGATGCAGCAAATGCTGATGTATGGCGTCGACGAGGGGACGTCGAGAGGATTGCGGGGCTATGTGGGCAGATGGGCCGGTACAGACCTGGGTGGCAAGACAGGCACGTCGAACAATGCCGCCGACGGATGGTTCGTTGCGGTTACTCCCAAATTGGTTTGTGGAGCATGGGTGGGTGGCGAATATCGACAAATCCATTTCCGAAGTGGAAGGTTGGGACAAGGGGCATACACTGCTCTGCCCATATGCGGAAAATTCCTTGAATCGGTTTTCATCGACCCTGCGTATGCCAAATACCATGGCAGATTCGAGGTTCCTGCAGGCGAGGACATCAATCTCGATCTCTTTTCTTGTGAGCCGAAAATTCCGGCCGCCCCCAAGCCTGTCGTCGACGATAGCTTGTATATGGTAGATGACAGCCAGGAAATGGAAGAGGAGAAAGAACCCGAAGACGAAGAAAACAAAGAAAACACCAGGGAAACGGAAATCTATGTCCCTGAAAGAGAAGAAGAAATCTTGTTCCAAAACTAAAAGCAGCTTGGAAAAACTCACCACCATAGACAACGATAATCCGGAATTTGGCAAGGCTCTTCAAATTGTCCAATACACCAACCAAAGCCTTTTCCTTACGGGCAAAGCCGGCACAGGAAAGTCCACGTTCCTAAGGCATGTCTGCGCCACTACGAAAAAGAAGCATGTGGTGTTGGCTCCAACGGGTATCGCTGCCATCAACGTGGGAGGAACCACGTTGCATAGCTTTTTCAAGATTCCCTTCCATCCTTTGCTGCCCAATGACAACCGTTTCTCGGAGCGCAACATACGAGAGACCTTGAAATACACAGGAGCCAAGCGTAAAATCATCCGTGACGTGGAACTCGTCATCATTGATGAAATCAGCATGGTAAGGGCGGACATCATCGATTTCATCGACAAAGTGCTGCGTGTCTACACCAGAAACCACTACACCCCTTTCGGTGGGAAGCAAATGCTTTTTGTGGGAGATATCTTCCAACTCGAACCTGTTGTGCGCGATGAGGACAGGCAACTCTTGCGTCCCTTCTACCCTTCGCAGTTCTTTTTCGACGCACA
>Ga0310694_10004465_pt1 | contig 13537 bp, 10 predicted proteins | sample 174DNAGHGhighgp2_FD_203884 | JGI IMG/M metagenome (GOLD analysis project Ga0310694, IMG submission 203884) | Sheep rumen microbial communities from Palmerston North, Manawatu-Wanganui, New Zealand - 1742 DNA GHGhigh gp2 (v2) (version 2) | ecosystem: Host-associated > Mammals > Digestive system... | reverse complement strand
GATTAAATGGTAGATAAGAGAGGTAATTTTGGCAGCAAGTTGGGTGCTGTGTTGGCGTCTGCGGGCTCGGCTGTAGGGTTGGGCAACGTGTGGCGTTTCCCTACCGAGGTCGGCAACAATGGCGGCGCGGCCTTTATCTTCGTTTACCTAATCTGCATTGCCGTGATAGGCATCCCTATCATGTTGAGCGAGTTTCTGATAGGGCGGCATACGCATGCCAATACGATTTCGGCATTTGCCAAGCTGGCTCCGGGGAAGTGGTGGCGTGTGGAGGGCATTGCCGGTGTGTTTGTGGCCTTCGTGATACTGTCGTATTACATTATCATCAGTGGTTGGACGCTCTACTACCTTATCGAGTCGGTGGCCGGCACCTTGCAGGCCGACCGCGATTACAGTGCGTTCTACAATGACTATGTCAGCAATCCGTGGAAACCCGTGTTGACGGGTATGGCTTTCATGGCTTTGACGCACATCATCATCGCCAGAGGTGTTAAGTCGGGCATTGAGCGCTTTTCGAAGGTGATGATGCCTATGTTGCTCTTTATCATAGGCATTCTGGTCGTATGTTCGTTCAGTATGCCGGGCTCTTCCGAGGGTTTGCGTTTCCTGTTGAGGCCAGACTTCTCGAAGCTCACGGCAAGCGTGTTGCTCAGTGCTGTGGGTCAGGCGTTCTATTCTCTCAGCCTGGCAATGGGCTGCCTCTGCACTTATGCTTCTTACTTCAGGTCCGACACCAAGTTGCCTAAGACGGCTGCAAGTGTCAGCACGATTGATACGTTTGTAGCCATTTTGAGCGGTTTCATCATCTTCCCTGCGGTGTTCAGTGTGGAGGGTGTCGATGTTAATGCCGGTCCGGGCTTGGTCTTCATCACACTTCCCAGTGTGTTCAACATTGCTTTCGGTCATTTGCCGTGGCTTGGTTACATCTTCTCAGGGTTCTTCTACTTGCTGTTGCTGCTTGCAGCCCTGACCAGTGCGATGTCGTTGCATGAAAGCGTGACGGCTTATGTGCTGGAGGCTTTCCATATATCTCGGCATAAGGCGGCAGTGGCGGTGTCGGTTTCTTGCATGGCCCTCGGTGTGGCATGCTCCCTTTCGTTCGGTGTTTGGTCTGACGTGACACTTTTTGGTCTGAATATCTTCGAGCTGTTCGACTTCACGGCCTCCAAGATAATCCTCCCCATCGGCGGCGTCATCATTTGCCTCTTTACGGGCTGGTATCTGGACCGCAAGCTTGTTGAGAGCGAGCTGACGAACGGCGGCACCATTCGCTTCCGCCTGTTCCGCCTCTATTACTTCATCATCCGATATGTAGCGCCGTTGGCTATTGCTGCAGTCTTCCTGCAGGAAATCCTTTCATGAGACGCTTGCCCACACTCACCAATGCACAGCGTCGTGCGCTGCTCGTCGTAGAATGGGTACTGATTATTGGAATAGTCTGTTATTCCGTATGGAAGGAGCAGAAGCCTTCCGCCTCCATTACGAAGATTGATACAAGCCATGAGTGGTATGGCAAGCCAGTCAAACCGTTCACGTACGCAGAAAAAGAGTGCCAGGTGGAGTCTTTCCCTTTTGACCCTAACACGGCAGACTCTACCGCGTTATTGCGCTTGGGACTCTCCCCTTGGCAGGTCCGTAGCATCTATCGCTACCGAGCCAAACAAGGGCGATACCATACGCCGGAGGATTTCATGCGTGTGCCCAACTTGACCAACGAGCAATGGGGGCGTTTGAAGCACTACATTCGAATCGCTCCACAGTTCCACTATGTGGTACCTCCGCAGCGACGTTCGTATCCGCAAAGCGCTCCAGTAGCTTATGAGCCAGCCGAAATAAAGCCAGCCAGGCAAGATTCTCTGCCCAGACAAGAGAAGATAGCGTTCGGCCAGACCATCGACATCAACACGGCCGACACGTCGCAGCTGAAGATGATTCCAGGCATCGCGTCCAAAAGGGCAGCCCGAATCGTGGCCTACAGAAGGTCGCTCGGCGGATTTGTCAACGTCGAGCAGGCAATGGAAGCCATCGAGTTGCCCGACAGCGTGCTGCAGTACCTGACCGTCACGCCCGTCGAAATCAGGAAGATAAACATCAACAAGCTCTCCGTTCAGCAGCTGATGAAGCATCCCTACCTCAATTTCTACCAAGCCAAAGCCATCTTCGAGCGCCGCCGCAACAAGGGTGACCTGCATACCCTCGACGAAGTGGCAGCCCTCGAAGGCTTCCGCAAGACCGATATCGACAGGCTTCGTCACTACATTTCCTTTGATTAGTTCATTGCACGGTCGCGAACATGCAATTGCACGTTCGCCATGATGCAATTGCACATACACGAACGTGCAATGAATGCAGCGTGCTGAGTCGGCCTTCGCAGCGTGCTGCAAAAAGCGACGCAGGCAGGAGGGTGTTTTGCTCCTCCTGCCTGCGTTTTCCGATGCACTGTTAGGGTGGTGGTGTAGGCGGCTATTTTGCCATCTTGACGACGCTGCCGTCGGGTCGCTGCATGATGTAGATGCCGTTCTGTGGTATCATTCCCAAGTCCAGTTTGCGTCCTTGCAGGTCGAAGTATGCGATAGGCTTTCCATTCAGACTCTCCTGCTGTTGGCGGCTGATGCTGGACGGAATCTCCTCGGCATCGATGCGTTGCAGGCGGAAGTGGTCCACCTTGAACCATCCGTGGCTGTCGTTCGTGGAGCGCGAGCCGTCAGCCTTGAAGTTGCTGCTTCGTATGCCGAGTTTCAGGCTCTCGCCGTCCTGGAGCGTCACCATGACGGACATCGGTCGCAGCGTCATCTTGCCGGAACCGGATGCGCCATAGTTGGCAAAGGTGTTCGTCTCGCCCGCGGTGAGCACCGACTCTGGGTAGTCGCTCTTCTTTCCGTAGTATTGCACGTTCTTGTTGGCAAAGAGGCGGCAGTTCGCCATCTTGTCTTTCTGCACACCCAGCACGCAGCTTACCAGGTAAGTGCCAGCTCCGAGTTTCGATGCGGGTATGGTCTGCGACAGTTCGTATGTATTGGGTAGCGGCTTAGCGCTTGCCCAATAAGTGTTGATGCCGTAGAGGTGCTTTGCGTCCTGATTGATGCCCCAGGAGTTGCCGTTCATCGTTCCGACAGCATTCCAGCCGTTTGGAACGCCACGCACCAGTCCGCCTTGAGGATTGAGCGTGCCTCCGGCGCCGTACTCGAAGTCGGGATTGGTGAGCAGGTTCGTGAGGTCTTCGCTTCCGGCACTGAAGGGAATGCTCGCCACGGCACTGACCGAGATGCCCGGGTCCATGAAGAAGACACGCACCTTCACCTTCTTGTCCTTCGTGCTCGTATAGTGAACGGCCGCAGGAATATAGCCCTGTGCCACCGTCTCATCCCAGTTGTCGGTCATCGCAGAGAGCTTGATGGAGATGGTCGTCGCGGCTTGACCGTCAACAGAGATGCCAGCACGGAGGTCATACGAAGTGTTGAGTGGAAAGTTCGGCAGGCAGCGCACCTGGATGACGTTGAGTCCCTTCTGCACCGGCAAGGTATATTCGACGTAAGGCGCCGAGGAGGTAGAGGCGTAGGCCTTCATATCGAGAGGCCACACAGTAGCGCTACTGCCTTCAACACCAAGGCCGTTCAGCGTCTTCACCGTGGAAGATGCTCTATCGTAACTGCCTCCGCTGAGGATGAAAATGTCAGGCTGCAGGATGCTGCTCTGCTGTCCCGCCACATCATCTGCAGTGGCAACGGCCGGCATCAGGTGCTGGCTCCAGTTGTTCGGCTTGTAGCTCATCATGCCGTTCCACTTGCCGGCAGCGATGCCAGTATTGTATTTGTTGGTCAGCGTCACGATGTTATCGAACGCACTCTGTGCTTTCTGTGCATAGTCGAGCGCCTTGTCGCCCTGTCCGGCCCAAGCATAAACAAAGCTCTGTCGGGCGCGAAGCAGCTTGATGTTCTGGTCAGCACAAGCACAGACGGGGTATTCTATGAGCTCATAATAAGCGTTCCGCAAGTTAGAAGGGATGCGGGCACGAAGAGCCACAGCCCTCTGAGAGAGGTCCTGGTATTCGGCGATGCGAGCATCAATCTCAGCATTCGAGTGGTCGAAATGGCAGAGCTGCACATGCTCAGGCTTGGCAGCGATGCCCAGGCGATAGTAAGCCATCTTGATAGCATTGATGTCGTCGGCATAAGCCTCGCCAAAGGTCCGTGCCGCCCAGTCGCGTGTGTAGAGATAGGCACGCTCCGGCGTCCAACTGTTGATGTCCCATGCAAGGTCCATGCAGAACTCCAGTTCCTCCTCCGCAGGCTTGATGTCGCCCACATTGATTATCCACTGGTCGCGCACACCCTGGTCGTACGCCTTGCTCAACTCAAAGCTGCACAGCGAAGGCGATATGGTGCTGAGCCAAAGGTACGAGTCTGGCGAGCCCCAATATGAGAGATGGTAATAGACGGCATTGCCGCCAGAGCGGGCTTGCTCGGCAGGCGACGGCATCTGCCTGATGTAGCCGTGATTGTCGTCCACCCACATGAGCGTGACATCATCAGGCACCTTCAGCCCCGCATTGTACGCGTCGAGCACCTCCTTATAGGGAATGAAGAGTTGCGGGATAGTTGTCGGGTCGCCTATGCTGTCAGCAAGGAGCTGACGCTGATAGGCAATGATGTCGGTCAGGGCAGCTACTCTCTCGGACGTCGAACCGTAGCCGTTGATGCCCGTGTCGTGCACTCCGCGCATGCCCAGCGTGTAGATGGCATTCTTACCTCGGCTTTCACCCACGCGCTCAGCCCAGTAACGCTTAATCATCTCCCTGTTCGTCTTCCAGTTCCAGTCATCGTTGTAATGGCCGCCATAGCGGTTCCACTCCCATTCGTTGTCGCGCAGCATCTGCTCGCAGTGGCTGGAGCCCATGTAGATGTCGTACTTCGTGATGAGTGGGATATTAGTCTTCAGGTCCCAGAAAGCACGGCTGCAGTTGTGCATCGCAGGCCAAAGCGTGTTGGCCCTCAAGCGCAACAACAGTTCCATGATGGCGGCATAAGTCTTTGGCCCTATGTTCTTCAGGGAAGCATCCTCCATGTTGTTCTTTGCCCAGGGTTGCAGTCCGAAGTCCTCGTCATTGAGGAAGATGCCGCGGAACTTCACGGAAGGCGAAGCAAAGACGCGTCTGCCAGGCGTCACATAGAGCTGCGACTTGGTAGCAGGCGTCACGTCGGCCCACCATATCCAGGGTGACACACCCGCCATACGACTGAGTTCGAACATGCCGTAAGCAGTAGCGCGTGGCTGTGAACCGAAGATGACGAGGGCTTTCGCAACGCCCTCCATCGGATTGTCTATTACCTGCATTCCGTAGGCCTCCCATTTGCCAACGACATCGCTCACGTCGATCTTCCCTGCCGCAATAAGCCCGTCGATGTGGCTCGACTGCCCAATAGTGCCTACGATAATAGGGTTCTTCAGCGAAGATGGCTCTGTCTTGTACTTCATGTAGGACTTCTTGGTGACAGCCTTCAGGTCGCTTGCCAAGCAGTCAATTACTGTCTGCACCACCTCTGCATCATTGGCATCATAGAGGATGATAGCTTTGTCTGTGACGGTGGAGCCGGAAATGGCAAAGCACCCATCTACGGGAGTTGTCACAACCTGCAGCTCATCGGCTTTCGCTCCGCATAGGGAAAACATGAGGCAGATAACTGCCAAAAGCGTGTGTCTTGTGTTCATAATATATATTAAATAATGTGTGAAATGTTTTGTGCAAAGATAGAGATTATTGCACTCAACGTTACAACTAGACACAAAAAAAGCTGCTTAATTGCTTATTTTTGCATAAAAGCAGCCAGAAATGGTATGATATTTGCATATTCTCATGGTTGTTTAGCTGCAAACATACTGTTTTTTCAAGTTTTCAGGGCACGAGCATCGAGCTGTCGCCATAGCTGAGGAAGCGGAAGTCGTGGCTTAGGGCGTAGTCATAGACTTGGTGCCAGGCGTCACCGATGAAGGCGCTGACGAGCAGCAGCAGTGTGCTCTGCGGCTGATGGAAGTTGGTTATCATGCGGCGCACGATGTGGTATTGGTAGCCAGGAGCAATGATGATTTGCGTGCTGGAATGCAGCACCTCCTCGCCTCGCTCGTCCATGTAGTGGAGTAGGGCAGTGAGGGCTTCTACCGTGGAGAGCGAATTGTCGTATTCATACGGCATCCATTGGGGAACGTGAAGCAATTGACAATTTGACAATTTACAATTTACGATTTCGTCCCGCCCGTCATTCTTCATTCTTAATTCTTCATTCTTCATTTGCCATGCCAGCACTCCCATGTAGTACAGACTTTCGAGTGTGCGGACGCTGGTGGTTCCGACGGCGATGGCATTGCCGCCGTGAGCCAGGAGCCGCTCGATGGTGCGGCGATGGACGGCAATGTGTTCGGTGTGCATGTCGTGCCCGCCGATGTCCTCACTCTTGACGGGACGGAAGGTGCCTGCGCCTACATGGAGTGTCACTTCTTCCCGTTCGATGCCCTTTGCATCGATGTCAGCCAAGACGCGCTGCGTGAAATGCAGTCCCGCAGTAGGTGCTGCTACGGAACCTTTTATCTTGGAATAGACCGTTTGGTAGGTTGTCTTGTCGCTTTCCTCTGTCTTCCTGTTCAAATATGGCGGGATGGGAAGTTCACCGACGGCATCGATGACTTCGGCGAAAGTCAGGTTAGCGTCCCAATTGAACCTGATTTCCTGGCTCGTGCCATGTGTTCCGATGCGCTCCGCCGTGAGTTTGAATTTTGAATTTTGAATTTCGAATTCCCTCGTCAGAGGTCCTTCCTTCCATTTCTTCAGGTTTCCCACGAGGCAATACCACGAGCAGCATCCCTTTTGGGCGAAGTTCTCCTGATACTCCACGGGATTTGCCGGCTCCAGCAGGAATATTTCGATGAGAGCCCCAAGGCATTGACTATTTGACGATTTGCCATTCGCGATTTCCTCTGAACGAAGGTCTCCCCCTAAAGGGGGCTGGGGGGTCTTCTTCCTGAAATGCAGCCTCGCCTGAATGACTCGCGTGTTGTTGAAAACCATGAGACTGCCCTTGGGCAGCAGTGAGGGCAGGGAGCGGAATGTGGTCTGGCTGATTTTTCCGCCTTCATAGACAAGCAGTTTGCTGCTGTCACGCTCTGCCAACGGGAACTTCGCTATGCGTTCATCGGGCAGGGGATAGTCGTAATCGCGTATCTGAATGTGTTTTGTGTCCATATAACGGCTGCAAAATTACAAAGAAAATAAGAATAACGGAAGAAGAACAAAGAATTAAGATGCAAATAAGTGCTGTGTGTGTCATTTTTTGCTATATTTGCAACGGAATAAATGTATATGCTTATTAACTTATAACCCCTCAGAGTCATGAAACTTACAGGCAGGAGAGAGAGTACAAACGTAGATGACCGTCGTGGCATGTCGGCAGCCAGGGCTGGTGGCGTGGGCATTGTCGGCATCATTGTCGCTCTTTTGATGACGTTCCTTTCCAAGGGCAGTTTGGACCTCACAGATGTCATCAGCAACGTAGGAATGCTGGGCAATGTGACGGAACAGGCTGAGGGCGGACGGGAGTTTACGGAGGAGGAGCAGGCTCTCGCTACGTTCTCCAAGCAGATTCTTGCAGGCACGGAGGATGTCTGGACGGAGGAGTTCAGGAAGCTTGGCCGCACCTATGAGCCTCCGAAGATGGTTCTCTACACGGGCGCAGTGCAGACCGGCTGCGGCAACGGGCAGTCGAGCATGGGCCCCTTCTATTGCTCGGCCGACCAGTGCCTGTACATCGACCTCTCGTTCTTTACGTCGATGAAGCAGCAGCTGGGTGCCGACGGCGATTTCGCCTATGCCTACGTCATCGCTCACGAGGTGGGACATCATGTGGAGTACTTGCTTGGAACGCTTGGAAAAGTGCACCAGCAGATGTCGAGACTCAGCCAGACAGAGGCCAACAAGCTGAGTGTCCGCCTCGAACTCCTTGCCGACTTCTATGCGGGCGTGTGGGCTTATCACGACAACGAGATGTTCGGGAGTCTGGAGGACGGCGACCTGGAGGAGGCCATCCGCTGTGCGCAGGTCATCGGCGACAACTATCTGCAGGAGAAGGCACGCGGCTATTCGCAGCCAGAGACCTTCACTCACGGCACTTCGAAGCAGCGCATGAAGTGGCTGAAACTTGGCTTGCAGACGGGCGACATCACAAAGGGCACGACCTTCCAATGCAGCGACGCTGAACTCTGAAGAAGCCCCTCGCTTATCATACGGCATTCCGTGCTGCCCCTGTCGGGCGGCACGGATTTTCGTTTCCTCCCAGTGCCGATGAATAGGGCTCTGCAGAGGTGCTGCCGACGCAGGCAGCTGCATCGCCCGATGCAGCACGGAGGAAAGGCCTTCGCAGGCAGCAGCGTCGGGCTTCGCAGGCAGCTGCATTTTTCGACGCAGGCAGCTGGCTCCGAAAGTGGCCCCAGTCAACTCCGTCAACTTGGTGTGCCAACTCCGTCAACTTGGCGTATGAAGTTTGCGATTTATGCACGCCATAAAAGAAATTCTTCGTATCTTTGCAAACGGAAACAAAACAGTATTGACGATGAAGATAGGCGATCAGGTGCGTTTCCTCTCCGAGGTGGGAGGAGGCAGAGTGAGTGGCTTCCAAGGGAAGAACGTAGTTCTCGTTGAGGACGAAGACGGGTTCGAAATCCCCATGCAGATAAGAGATGTGATTGTCATCCAGACCCCATCCGGCTCCCACGAGGGGGAGAGTAAACCTCACATCAAAGAGTCTGAAGAAGTAGTAGAAAGCCTTCCTCCTCGGGGGAAGGCTTGGAAGGGGGCTCCCCTTGAACGGCGTGAAGGCGAGCGGCTCAACCTCTACTTGTCCTTCCTGCCCGACGAAGTGAAGGAAATCTCCAGCACAGGCTTCGAGTCCTACCTCGTGAACGACAGCAACTACTATATGCAAGTCTCGCTCATGAGCGCGGAGGGTGCAAGCTGGCGACTGCGCTTTTCGGGCATCATAGAACCCAATAGCAAGCTCTTCGTCGAGGCTTTCGACCGTTCGCAGGTCAACGATTTGGAGCGCCTCTGCATCCAAACCATCGCATGGAAGCAAGATAAACCCTTCTCCCTCAAACCCGCAATAACAACAGAACTTCGCCTAAACCTGACGAAGTTCTATAAACTGCACGTCTTCCACCCAAATGAGTTCTTCAGCGAACCCAACTGGACGGAAGACGTTATCCGTGATGATAAACCTGTTCGGAATGTCTTTGTGGACGCCGAACAAGTGAAAGAGGCACTTAATTCTTAATGTCGCCGAACTTCGTGTCGGTGTGCATGCGGCGCATTGCTGCTACATCTTGGCGCGGACAAATCATCAGGAACTCTCCTTCCTCTGCCACGACATAGTCCTTCAGCCCTTTGATGACTGCCGTGTGGCCCTTAGGCATGCGTATGATATTGCCCGAACACTCGTAGAGGAGCGCCTCAGTGTCGAGCAGCACATTGCCTTCGCTGTCACTCGGGACATCCTCGCCGATGCTTGCCCATGTGCCGAGGTCGGCCCATCCGAAGTGTCCGCGTTGCACATAGACGTGCTCGCTGCGCTCCAGGATGCTGACGTCCATATTGTAGTTGGGCAGCACATTGAAGCTCTCAGGCACTAGCTTCGGGTCAGCACTCTCGGCTTCTGCCATCATGCGGGGTATCTCCACACGATACTCGGGCACGAGCATGAACAGATTGTCCAGCATGACGCGGGTGCTGAAGCACAGCATACCGGTGTTCCAAAGGAAATTGCCTTCCTGCATGAATATATTGGCGAACTCGCTGTCGGGCTTCTCGGTGAACGACCTGACAGGGAAGATGTCGTGACTGAGCGGCTCGTCGTCGTTCATCTGGATGTATCCGTAGCCCGTCTCCGGACGCGAAGGGGTGATGCCCATCACGAGAAGTCCGTCGTTTTCACTGGCGAACTCCAGTCCGTCGAGCACGTCCTGCCGGTACTCTTCCTCTTTCAGGATGAGCTGGTCGGAAGGTGTGACGAACAGTGTTGCCTGCGGATCTTGTGTTGCGATGAACACCGAGCCCCATGCCACAGCTGCCAATGTGCCTCTGCGCAGCGGCTCTTCCAGGATGTGCTTGTCGTCCACCTCGGGCAACTGCTCATAGACGAGCGGCAGGTAAGCCACGTTCGTGCTGATGTAGATGTGCTCCGGGTTGATAAACTTAGCCACGCGGTCGTAGGTCTGCTGCAGCAAGGTTCGTCCCGTCCCGAAGAGGTCGAGGAACTGCTTGGGCTTCACCGTGCGGCTGATGGGCCAAAGGCGACTGCCGTTGCCTCCAGCCAAGATAAGGCAATACTTGTTGTCTGCCATATGATTGATTAGCGAAGTTTCTTTATGACGGGAAGCAGAAGGCCCTCCATGACGGCATAGCCTTCAGCATTGGGATGTACACCGGGATTGTCGTTGGCCAGCTCTGCCTTCATGGCCGTGCCGTCGGCATTGACCATGGCGCTGAAGTAATCCACATAGGGAATCTTGTTCGCCTCGGCATAAGCCTTGACGCGAGCGTTGAGGCTGCGTATCTTGTCCATGCTGTCGGTTACTGACGGACGCCAGCTGAAGCCGCCGGCTGGCAGACAGCTGGTCAGGATAACTTTACACTTATGATAGCGGGCGAGCTCAACCATCGAGAGGACATTGCCGTAGGTCAAGTCTTCATTGTATGCTCCGGTGTTCTCAGCAATGTCGTTTGTGCCGTAGTTGATGACGACGACCTTGGGCTGCAGGTTGATGACATCCTCGCGGAAGCGGAGGAGAAACTGGTAGCTGGTCTGCCCGCCAATGCCTCGGCCAATGAGGTTGTTGTCCTTGAAGAACTCAGGACGCGTGCGAGGCCAGCCGTCGGTAATGGAGTTGCCCATCAGTACGACGCGCTTCTCGCCCTTGGCAGGCGCGCCAAGTTCCTTGTTGGAGCCGGCATAACGCTTCCAGTTCGCGAATTCATGTTTTTGGGCCTGTATGCCGAGTGTCATGCTGAGCAGAGCCACGGCAGTTATGATTCTTGCTTTCATGATGTTTCGTCTTAGTCGTTGTTCGGTTTGACGTTATAACATTATTTCGTTATGACGACGATTGATTCACTGGAACGCCTTGCGGATGCTGTCTGCTATCTGCTCGAACTCCTCCGGCGTAAGCTTCAGATGCGGGTTAGTGAAACGCATGTCGGCCTCGCTCTGCATGGGAACGAGGTGGATGTGGGCATGAGGCACTTCCAGCCCGAGCACGCACTGTCCCACCTTCACACAGGGGATAGCCTTCTTGATGGCCTTTGCCACCTTCTTTGCAAACACTTGGAGGCCTGCGAGTTCATCGTCTTCGAGGTCGAAGATATAGTCCACCTCGCGCTTGGGAATCACGAGGGTATGACCCTTCTGAAGGGGGCTGATGTCGAGGAAAGCGTAGTAACGGTCGTCCTCAGCAATCTTGTAGCTTGGGATTTCGCCAGCCACAATACGGGAAAAGATGCTTGCCATAATGATATTAGGAGTTATAAGTGAAGTTATAAGGGGAGTTAACTCGCTTCGCTCGTGGAAGTTAATTCACTATGTTCATGGACGATAGTCTCTTTTGTGCCATGTTGTATTGTCCAGCACGAAGTGCTTAACTTCCATTTTCACTTCCTATTTTACTTCCATGAGCAACGTGAATTTACTTCATTTAATCAAATGCGATGCTTACCACTTCGAGTTGAATGGTGCCTTGAGGCACTTTGATTTCGGCGATGTCGCCAACCTTCTTGCCCAGCAAACCTTTGGCAATCGGTGTCTCCACGCTTATCTTGCCGCTGCGCAGGTCAGCTTCGGTGGCGCTCACAATGGTGTACTTCATCGTCATCTTGTTCTTGATGTTGCGCAGCTCGACGGTTGAGAGAATCTGCACCGTGCTGGTGTCGAGGTGTGTGGTGTCAATAATCTTTGCTTCGATAATAGTCTTCTTGAGCATGGCAATCTCAGTCTCGAGCTTGCCCTGCCACTCTTTGGCAGCATCATATTCAGCATTCTCCGACAGGTCTCCCTTGTCGCGAGCCTCTGCGATGGCTGCGCTTGCAGCGGGCCTGTCGATGCTCTCCATGTGCTGCAACTTTGCTACGAGCTCGTCGTAGCCTTTTTGTGTCATGTAAGCCATTTAATCTGTTTATGTTTTAGTTATACATTATCTATATATATAGTCTGCCGGCTTTTGTCAAAAGACTAAAAAAAAGAAGAATTCCAACTGCCTAAGTCAGAACCCTTATCATTTTCTCTTTTTTATGATAGCCGATTGCAAAGGTAAGGATTATTTCCTTTCAATGCAAACTTTTTACAGGAAATTTCACCACTTGGCACATTTTTATGACCCCCTTAATGTGTCAAATGCCCATTTCCCGTCTTAAAAATCACAACGCAAGGGCCTTATCGTCGCAATTTGTACTTGCCCCCGACGAGCATTTGAACAGCCCCCTTCATTTCGAGCGAAAAGAGAAGGCTGGAGAGTTCGCCAACGGGGATGTTTGTCTCGACGGCAAGGATGTTGATTTGTTTGCTGTCGTCTTTGGCAAGTGCCTGTAGTACAATTTGTTCCTCGGCGGTAAAGCTGTCAGCGAAGAGCTCTTGTTGTATGCCGTCGCTGAGTTGTTTCCGATGCGCTTCATCACTCGTCCATCCCATAGCCAGGCAGAAGTCTTCGGCTCCAGTCAGTAGTGTGGCGCTGTTCGAGAAGATGAGTTTGTTGCATCCCGACGAGTATTTGTCGTGAATGCGACCAGGGAAAGCCCACACCTGCCTGTCGTAGCTGAGGGCGATATCTGCGGTGATGAGGGAGCCGCCCTTAGTCGCGCTTTCTACCACGATGACCGCATCCGACAATCCTGCCACGATGCGATTGCGCTGCACGAAGTTTCGCTTGTCAATCGCCGTTGCCGACATGAACTCCGTCAGCAAGCCGCCCTGGACGACCAACTGTTTTGCGGTCTCCCGATGCAGACGCGGATATATCTGGTCCAGCCCGTGAGCCAGCACGCCGACAGTCTCCAAACCCTCTTCCAAAGCAGCCCGATGACAGTTCACGTCCACGCCGTAGGCCAATCCGCTCACTACCAAAGCGTCGGGGCAAAGCTGCTTCAGGTCGCGGACAAAAGTGTGGCAGAGGTCCTTCCCGTAGCTTGTGATCTGTCTGGTGCCCACCATACTGACGATGTGCTGCGTGTTGAGGTTGGCCGTGCCGCGATAGTAGAGTAGGGCAGGAGCGTCGTTGCAGTCACGAAGTCGCTGGGGATAGTCCTCGTCGTTCAAGCCCAGACATCTGATTTTACCCTTTCGGCAGAACTCGAGTTCCTGCTCTGCTCGACCCAGATAATTGCAAAAATTGCCCATTCCATCGAGAAATTTCTTCGATGCTGACGGCAAAACTTGCTTCAGGTCCTTGCGGTTTTCGTAGATGGCAGAAGCCGAACCCAGCTCCTGAATCAGCAGATGCAGGTTCGTCA
>Ga0310694_10004463_pt1 | contig 13540 bp, 25 predicted proteins | sample 174DNAGHGhighgp2_FD_203884 | JGI IMG/M metagenome (GOLD analysis project Ga0310694, IMG submission 203884) | Sheep rumen microbial communities from Palmerston North, Manawatu-Wanganui, New Zealand - 1742 DNA GHGhigh gp2 (v2) (version 2) | ecosystem: Host-associated > Mammals > Digestive system... | reverse complement strand
TATGGCTGGTCTCCGCTGGCTCGTGGACGAAATGGAACGCCGCTACGCCTTGCTCGCCAAGTACAACGCTCGCAACATCAAGGCTTACAACGAAAAGATAGCCTCCGTACCGCTCACGAAGACCGCCGACGCGAAGATGCGCTACGTCGTGTGCGTGGTCGACGAATTTGCCGACTTGATGATGACCAGCGGAGCCGAACTCACGCAGCTCGTACAGCGTCTCGCGCAGAAGAGCCGCGCAGTGGGCATCCACTTGGTTTTGGCAACCCAGAGACCGTCCGTAAAGGTCATTACGGGCGACCTCAAGGCCAACTTGCCGTACCGTATCGCGTTCAAGGTCAGCTCGGCTGTGGATAGCTCCACTATCCTCGGTCACGGCGGTGCCGAACGCTTGCTCGGTCTCGGTGATATGATTCTCTCGGCAAACGATGTCGAGGAACGTGTCCACGGCGTGTTCTTCAGCGACAAGGCTATCGACGACATTCTCCGCTTCGTTTGGATGAACACGTTCGTGTTCTTCAGCAAGAAGGTGGATTTCGCCACGGGAGCCGTGTCTACCGACGGCAATCTTCCGGTCAGCGTGGACTTGTTCAACGAGCTTCGCGGCGGTCGTCCGATGGCCTCCACGGAACTTGCCGAATACGCCAAGCTGCTGTCCGATTACGAAGTGAAGTGCTACGGCAAGTTCACCCGCTTCCTGATGCGCTTTTATAAGCTGTCCGACAACGTAGTGGCGAAGTACATCACGAACAAGGACGCTTTCGGCGGATTCCTCCAGTGGAAAAGCCTCCGCGAGGTTGCGTAATTCTGCCCGAATTACTATATTTTCTGCGATGCGTCTGCATCGCGGAATTTTTTATTTTTAACCGAGGTGTTTTTATGGAAGAAATCTACAAGGCACAGAAGAATGCTCGTGAACCGCTCTACTGCTGCTGGCACGCCAACAACCTTTATGTAGCCGTGAGCAAGGATGCGCCGTCCTACTTTGTGCGCTTCGAAGACTGCGACCGCTCTAACCGTGGCTGGAGCTACCTCCACCTTCTCAGCTACAGCGAAGGTCTTATCGGTACGAAGAAGGTACACAAGCTCGTCGTCCGTAACGCGAATGACGAAAATGCAGCTCCGTTCCTCATCATCGCGACCAAGATGACTCGCGGCTCGTTCAATCCCAAGCCGGATAATGAATAAAACCTCTCCAAGAGTGCCGTTCGTCAATGCGACCCCGGAACAGATTGAGAAACAGTTGATTGCTGTGGCCTCCGCGAAATCCGCCGTGGAACTCGTGGAAGCCCAGTACCAGCTTTTCCGTATGGTCTGGAGGCTGCCAATCAACAAGGACAAGCGGAAGCTCACCAAGTCGTATCTGTGGCCTAACATAAGGGAATGGCGCAAGCATTACAAACTCGACATCCAGAGCCTCCGCTGTTACGTTATCACGATGAACAACACCTTCAACCACCTAAAGACAGGACAGAAAAATGCCTAGAATAATATTTTGTATAGCCATCCTCACTCTGCTGGTCATACTTCTAGCAAAGCTCGGCCACAGAATCTACTGGCGCATCCGGAACCGTATGAACCACTGCAAGGGTCGCGTGGTCAAGCGTATGTGCAAGAGCCAAGGCAAAGTGCTCTACTACGCGCAGATTTACAGGGACTTCGTTGGCTGGGAGGACATTCCGGGTCTGCATTTCGACAATATCTCCGACGCGATGACCGCAATGGACAAGGCTCTCGAACGCACGTTCGCCGAACTGGCCAACGATAACGACGAGCAGATTATCGTAGAACGTGAATACAAGCCGCGCCGCTAGTAGGAGGATTTATGCGTAATTCTGATCAGCTTACAACGGTCGGCGAGGTTATGGACACCAAAAAATGGGTGGACAAGCCAGTCAACGGCGAATCCTACGAACGGTTCTTTATCAAGGACAAAGAAACCCACGAATGGATTTTCGGGATGTCGAGGGAATCGTTCGCGAAATATGTTTGCGGCATCAGGGTCGAAGGGAATGTATGCCCTAACCCGAAGTTCGAACCGCTCCGCGATGAAATACATCATCTTATTGTCGGACGTCTCGGCTATGTCTATTTCGACAGCGTCGAATATCAGCCCGGTTATATAGGACCGCTGGAATCCCCAGTTTAATTTTTGCTTCTATGTTCAAAGAGCTTGCCTTCGGGCAAGCTCTTTTCGTTTATCGGCGGTGAGTATAATGCTTCTCTGCCACGTTCTCCGACAGTCCAGTATCTACTAGGACGATGTCTCCGTCACGGTTGATTCCGTAGCTGGAAATGCGCGTGAGATCGCCTACCGGAGGATCCCAGTTGCCGATATACTCGTTTATGCCGCCTAGTAGGTTCTCGGCTTCCACATACTCCTCGAACTTGGCTGGCTTGTCAAAATGCATATAGCGGTTGGGGTGACCGCTGTGCTCTTGGCTGAGATAATTGACATAGTTGCAGTAATCGGCGAACGTGATGCCCAGCTTCTTGCGGAAGTCCGACGTTCTGGCCTTGGTGCATAGTTCGCTCACGATCCAGATATCCTCGTTCGACGCTGAATACCACTCGGCGATGCCCACGACTTGCCGCAAGTACCAGTCGGCCTCGGCATTGTTCTGGTCTAGTCCCTTCGCGTTTTTCGCCAGTTTCAGAACCTTCTCGTCGTTCAGCTTGAATACCATACGAGAGCTGCCCGAACCCAGATATAGGATTCCAGACTCCTTTACGGCGCGGATTACCGGGGCGAACTGGTGAGTGCGTTTCCAGATAGACTCCAGCTCGGAACAGAGATTCTGTATCTCTTCATCGTTCAGCGTTCTGGGGCCTGTATAAGGCGCGTCTGGCTGTTCTTGGGGAATCTCCTCCGGATGTACTGGCTGGGCGTTGTCCGGGCGCGGAGACGGTTCCTTTGAGACGTACAAGTCCGTAGCCGCTTGGACGGTCGGATTCTGATCCAATGATTCCAAATATGCCTTAAACTTATTCATACAAAAAACTGCCGGTAATCTACCAGCAGTTTATAAGAAAATATCTTTTAATTTTACTTCTTCACGTTCATTTCCATCACGGTAAACGCCGCGAAGTAAAGGATAGCCAAAACCAGATAGAGCATCGTTCCGCTGAAGGTATTGGCTAGGAGCGGACCGACGATACCGCCTACGCTCCATCCAGTAAGCGTCATAGAATGGACTCTCGACGCGTTGGACATACCAAACCGCTTTGCGAGCAAGCTAGGAAGCACACTGAAGTTGCCGCCATATGCAGCTTCACATAGCAAGATTCCTATTACGGACAATACCGGGTTCCCGGTTATGCAAAACAATGCACCGAGGATTCCGAACGAACAGACAAAGTGATATGCCGCCTTGCGTCCAATCTTGTCAGACAGCGTGGAGAATCCGAGACGACCACCAGAGTTCGACAATGCGGTTCCGGACAAGATTGCGGCGATTGCGGTTATGCCTAACGCGCTCAACAAAGACTTCTCTTGGGAGATGATTGACAGTCCGCACGAAATGTTGACCGCGAACATAAACCAGATCGACCACCATTCCTTGCTCTTGAGCATATAGGAATACTTGAAGTTGTTTGCGCCGTACTCTTGTTCTGTATACGGATATTTGCGCAGCAACAGTGACGAAACAACCATCACCAGCGCATAGACACCGCCCAGAACATAGAACACTTGCGATAGAGTTACCGTCGCAAGTAGCCACTCGATAACGGGCGACGCGACAAACTTCGCCAGTCCAAATCCGGTTATGGCCAACCCAGATGCCAGACCCTTATGGTCCGCGAAGAACGCCATAAGCGTCTTGACTGGTGTCACATAACCAATTCCGGTTCCAGCTCCGATGATTGCGGTCGAGATGTAAAATGCCGGAACCGACACTACATCGACGGACACACCGAGCATCAAAAAGCCCAAGATGAACACGACGGTCGACAGCCACGCGCCCAGTCTTGGGTTTTTCTCGATCGTGCTGCCGAATATCGCGGCGCACATACCGAGGAAGAAAATGATAAGGGTAAATCCGAAGTCGGTCTGCATCTTCGATAGATTGAAGACCGACATCAGGTTCTGGGAGAACTGCGACCAGCAGTAGACCGACCCGATGCAAGTAGTCAACGCGACACCGGGAATCGCACAGTTTAGCCATTTGTTAGGCATATTTCCTTGGGTTATAAGCTACCCCAAGTTTATAGCGCATAGCAATGGAAGTTAGCTTCCTTGAGCTTCACTGTGCCGAAAACGGCCTCAAAATCTCGCTTCTGGTCGGAGAGAATTTCTTGGCCGAGGCGTTCGCATTTCGCCTTGGAATCTACTTGAACCTGGATCACAGCGGGACCGCCGCCATCGAACATTTTAAACGCTAGAGTCACGACTAATAGCCACATTTTTTACCTTTCCTTTTTGCGTTTTCTTTATGATATTCGCTTACCATCAGCGGGATATTGAACAGCCACCAAGCGATATGTAGGACAATCGCTCCAGAGAGGATTTCAGAAGCGAGCATATAGACATAGTACAAGCACTTATGTTCCACGTCCATATTGTCCGTTGACATCTTCAACGTGACAAGGCAACACAATGCTGCTACCAAACAGACGACAGTTCCGCCTAACGGATTCTTGAAGCACAATACCGCGAGCATAACGATGTCGCACACGACGACGGAAACTAGATAGGCCATCAAGTAATCGAAGTCGTCCAAATTCAACAAGAAACGTTTCAGGATATGCTTAACCATTTTTGTCTCCCATAAGTCGCTGTGATATACTAGCCGCGAGGCCATTGTACTTTGTCAGCAGTTCGGCAAGTTCTTCGTCAACCAGATCGACGAACTGCAACGCTTTTTTGATGTAGTCTGAATCCGGGTACTTGTTTTCCTTGTCGAACTGGAACGCCCGATTTTTCAGCATCCGATTCCGACCGAGGATATAGTAGACCGCCAGATGCTTGAATCTGGTTTCATCAGCCGTCAGCACAAACGAAAAAATGGCATAACCGTAGATAGTTTCCTTGCGGAAATCTACGGAACGCCATTCAATCTGTTTCTGATAACCAGAACCCTCAAGCTGCTTGTAAAGCTGCTCCAAGAATTCCCTAGTAGGCTTGACCTTTTTTGTAGTTCTCGGCATAGAACTCCTTAAAGTTATCCCATTTGTCACGGTTGTCACGACACCACTCGATCATTTCCTTGATTCCTGGATAGGTCTTGCAGAGCATATCGTAGGCGACCAGTTCCTCGATGGGCTTGACTTTCAAGTCGTCCAAGAACTTGACGAAACGCCCAATGTAGGCGGCGGCAAGCTTGTTTCCGGCACAGCGAGACTTCGCGGTCGGCATTTCGGAATAGACGCCGTATTCGACCTTCTGGGCTGCATCCTTGAAATTGCAGAACTCGTACATATAAACGAGTACATCCCAGTTGCTCGTGTCAGCCAAGTCACGGAAATGCGCCGTAAGGAAGTTGGGTTCCCCCTTGCGAGATCCATTCTTGATATCGTCCAAGGTCAGCATACGACCGAGCGTACTTACCCAGTTCTGCATCGACGAGATGTGGTTGTTGGCAAGCGTCGTCAAATAGGAAATGATTTCGGTCAAGATGTTCAGCAACCACGTCGGAGCCTTGGAATCCAACGTGGCGAATGCCTTGTTGAGTTCCTTGAGCATAATGGCGGCACGCTCAGAATTGAGGATAGTTCTCATAGCCTCTAATTCCTTCGGCGTGACTCTGTCAATGCGCATATCTCCGAAGATATTAGCCATCGTTCTTCTCCTTGAGAGAGCGGCGGAAGCTGCCACACCAAGTGTAGGTATCGATGTAGGTCTGTGCGGCCTTGGCCGTTTCCACGGCACGAGTCGCCAGTTCCTGGAGGTTAGGAATAACCACCGCATCCTTGCTGACCCTGTAGCTACAATGGATTCCGTTGTCAGTAGAGATACTGACGCTAATCGGATAGCCAGTGATGTACAGTTGGTCGTCGGGGTCGGACTGGACAACGAACACGTTATCTTGGGAGCCGAACATCAGCTTCGCGATAATGAGCTTGTTGTCGTCCGATACCTTCACGGTGAACGGGAGTTCACCGTGCTGGAGTAAGTTTCTGGCCTCTTCAAATTTGGACATCGTTAACCTTCGAGCTTAATCTGGTTGTAACGCTCGGAATTCAGCTTGTCGCAGAGAATTTCGAACGGGTCGGTCTTGTCGCAGAAGACCATATCCATAGTGGCCTGATTGAGGCCGCTAATCATCACGATACCCGCTGCGTTGGTACGCATCGGCGCACCGCCGTTACGGCTGGCCAAGTTCCAGAGGACAAGACGCGGCAATTCATAACCGTAATGGTTGTACTTGCGGCGGATCGCGTTGAACAAGGTCGGATCTTCGTTGCGGAAGCCCATATTGCCCGGTGCCTCGCGGTCGAACTCCATATCGGAGAAGATAACGAGGGTCGGCAACACGGCATCGGTCGGAATACCAGCACCCAAGATGGTGCTCAAGTAGAGTTCGAACACCTTCACGATGTCAGTATTGTAGCCACAGTTTCCGCGTCTCATAATGCGGTTGATGTTGTCGGCCACGGTGGAGCCGTCCGCGTCGATGAACTTCGGAATACCGCTGAAGGAGATAATCTTGTTCTTGAAGGCCGCGCAGTGGTTGTGGTTTGCGCAGTACAAGGACAAGCCGACTGCAGCGTCGATCGGACGGATTCCGGACTTGGGGTCAATCCTGACATTCTGCATCGACTCGGACACGTCGCAGACCGGAAGGATGGAATAACCGTCCTTCATCAAGTCGGGCATAGCCTTCCAAGAAGCTTCCACGGCGATGTCCGGAGTGAAGCTCGGATTGTACTGGAAATTCTTCAAGTAGGAGTACACGATTTCGGCGGGAGACACGGTTCCAGCGTTCTTCTTCACTTCACCCTTCACCGCCTTCACGTTGAAGTCGGCGAAACGGAGGTTGTCGTTACGGTTGAACGCCTTGCGGTAACGGTGTACGGCGACACCCGGCACCTTGGAGTAGTCGATGGAATCCCACTGCTTTTCGCACATCTTGGTTTCCACGATGTCGATTGCCTTGCGGAGCGTGGCACAAGTCTTGCGGTAAGTCTTGTGGCTGTCGAACAAGGCGGTGGACAAGATACGAGCGTACTTGCGGGTCTTGTCGGAAGACGCGTTGATAGACGGCAACCACTTGCCGAGCAAGGAAATGGACTTTCCAGCCTTCAAGTTGTCGAGGTCAGCGAGAACCTGATTCTTGATAAGGGAAGCCACCATCGGACCGAGTTCGGAATCGTCGAGCAACGGCAGCAACGAGTCGAAACGGTTGTACTCACCGACGAACTGCAAAACGTGCGGATGACGCTTTGCCACATACGGCAAGATGGTACGGAACAAACGGCGTTCGCCCATACCCTGACGGATGTCGCCAGCGTAGAAGAGCCAGCGGACGGCGAGGAGGGGGTCTTCCTCGTAAGCCTTCGCGAAAATCGAAACGATTGTGGACGGGTCCTTCTTGCGCATTCCGAGCGCGTTGAAGTTCAAGTCCAGCAACGTGTGGCCGGTAGAATCAAATACAACTGCACCATTTTCAGTCTTGGTAAACATTTTTAACCTCTTTTTGTGCTAAATATAGCAATGTTGAATGGAGTTGTCAATAGATAAAAAGAAAATTCCTCTCTTGCGAGAGGAATTATAGCATTTTTGTCGGCAATGTGCAATTTATTTATCCGAAATCTTCAAGAAGAGCTTCCAGATGGTGTCTGACTTCTTCTTGGTTTCGGCTCTGGAGGTCCGCAGCTGGGCTTGCAGCTCCTTGACCGCGTTAATGAGCATAGGCTTGCTCATACCCTCCATCTGTTCATTGGTTAGGTCCTCGGCCTTCTGGGTGGTTCTGGCTCTCAACCAGTCGCCGATTTGCTTGAATCCTTCAACAATCATTTTACTTTGTTTTTGTCTTTGCCTCTTGTTTATACGTTTTGTCCGCGTGGGTCTTGTTCCAATCATCCGTTTTCTTGGCGATTACGGGGTTGTTGCCCAGCACACGGATCTTCTTGATGTCGCTCAAGGTGATATCCGTGCTGAACTCGGACTGGACGTGGTTCGTTCCGCTATACCCCTTGATGTATCGAATCGGAGTCGCGACGAACGTAATCAGGTCGCCGCTATTCAATCGGTCCATCGACTTGGTATGGCGTACCCAAAGATGGTCGCAAAGCTCGTGGTCGTTCTCGTCTCGGATGCAGATGAGTAGCGAACTGGGCTTCTTGCCTTGGGTTCCCTTGCGCACATAGGTAGCCTTGTACTTGTGTGGCGTAAGGGTCTCCCCTAGGTTTCGCATCTTGTGGGTATTTTCTTCTTTTGGCTGGTTCTGGTCTGACATAATAACTCCTACATATCTTTTTTAGGAAATATAGGATTCCGGTGTTTCGGATGCAAGTATGGCTGCTAGAACTGGATCAAGGACATCGTGTTCAGTGCGCGTAAAGACAGCATATGCTTGACTGCGGAAATGGTCGATTCCTGTTCGGTCGTGATGTCGTCGTCGGTAACGTCGATCATCGCGATTTGGTGGTTGACCATATTGTGGCATTTCATTTCGCGGAACGTGGACATATACAAAAGGTTGTAGGCTGGTGCTTCGCGGTCGAAGTCGGAAACCGGCTTGTCGCGGGTCTCAATGCGGCGCAACAGTTCGTTCGCATCCTCGTTGACCAAGAAAAGGACGAAGGTGTCGCGGTTATTGTCCAGATACTTCGTGATGCGTTCGATTCGGTCCTTCATACGGACGGTGAACAGCATAGACGCGGAAATCGTGGTGGTCTCTCGGTCGAGAAATTCGAATTCCAGCTTCACCGGTTTTTCGTCGGTTTGCTTACGTTCAGTGATGGTGTGGTCGCCGAAATACTGTTCGAGAGCCTTGATGACGGTACTCTTGCCCACACCGTCGGTACCTTCGATGACGACGGTAATCTTGCGAGTGACCTCTTCCTTCTTCGCCACCTTCTTGGGATTCTTCTGTTTGGGAAGAATCAGTTGGAGGTTCAGCTGCGTTTTGCCCCGTGCGATAAGTTCTTCGATGTCGATGGACTTCACTTCGTAATCGTGCTTTTCCCACCAGTCGTTTGCACTTTTGATAGCACCTTCGGCGTCTTCTTTCTGTATAAAGAATCTGGCGTCACTCAAGTTGTTGGATCCTGCGTCACGTTCCATATCACCGCAACCGGTGTAGTATTTATGCTGCTGGTAACTTTTTCCGGCGAGCTTATTTTCAAGATAGTATAAGTTCATTGGGCTTCCTTTTGTTGAGTTTTAAATGACCATCGTCGCTAAACGGATATCGACAAGTTTCAAGAAAATCCACCAGAAAACCGGGGCGAACTTGGAACGTGGGTTAAACGGAACCGCAGAGTCGTCCAAGTAGAACTTGGCCATAATCTTGCGTCCGTAGCGGATGCCCACGTCGCCTTGCTGTTCCCCGATTGCCATATTCACGTTGTCTACGGCGATGCCGTTCTTGCGGCAAAATTCTACGGCTTCGTCAAGGTACTTGCAACTGGAGCGGTCGATACCGTCCGCACCCTCGCACTTGTCGAAGTTGTCGCCGAAGAAGTTCTCGCGGCACGTCCACATAACGAGCTGGTCGCCCATACGCTTGCGCTTCTTGAGCCAGTCGGCGACGATCTTGTTGAGTTTCGCCTTGGTAATGTCCGGCCAGCCGCCACAAGCGACCGTCCAGTCGAAATCGAATGCAATTACCATAATGTTCCTTTCATTGATGTATTCCAATGAACAATATAAATAACCCCTTGACAGATGTCAAGAGGTTATTCGGAGAAAAGTTATATTTTTAGTTCCAGTCGTCGGAATCGTCTGCGAAGTCGGACATCCTTCCGTAGTCCGCGTCGAAGTTGAGTTCCTGAGTGTCCTCGGCCTCTTCCGCTTCGTCAGTTTCAGATGTGGAATCGTCGACGAAGTTGTCCGTGCTGATTACTTCATCGTCGTTCTCGAAATCGAGGTCGCCTTTAAGCTTCTTGTTCTTTTTCGGTGCTGCCATTTTGTACCTTTTCCTTCTGCGATTCCAGAGCGTCGACCTTCATCGAGTCAAGAACCAGCAAAACTAAGTCCTTAGTGGATAGCTTATCAAATTTTGCTTCGGCCTTGTTCTGCTTTGCGACCTTTTCAAGCTCGTCACGCTTGTGTAGCGCGGTAGCCACGATGTAATCGAGCGGCGCGGTGAAAGACACGACACCCGGCTCGTCATAAACAAACACTTGGCCTTGGTCTTCTTGCCCGTCCTTATTCTCCGGTTCGATGTACGACATACCGAACTCGCGGAGAGCTGCGGCGACATCGTCCATAAACGCCTTGTCGTTGGCCGCGTCCATAATGTTCTGGCTGAGCTTGACGGTAGCCATCATCTTGCCCAGCAACTTACGGACGGAACCCAAGTCGTACAAGGCTGTATCATCGTCCTTCAGCCACGGTAATGGGAAACCACGCTTTACGCCACGTTCGTCTTCGTAGACAAGTTCGTGTGTTTCCTCGTTGAAGTCGAAGCCGTTGTTCTCGAAAAGTCGGAGAACGTCCTTCTTTGGTATCTGTGTTTCAATCATAATTTCTTTCCAGCGATTTGATTTCATCCTCGATGAGCTTGGAATCCATCAACTCTTCTTCTTTGTGTTCGCGCTGCGCGATCGCATTTGCGTAGTCACGGATATTCCTAACCAGTTTATCAGCACTGAACTGGTCGGTCGGCTGAGCCAAGCAAGCCTTGTGGAGCTGTTCGGCGAGATTGGGCGCGAGGATTCCGTAATTATGTTCGAGTTCGGACTTGTAATTTGCGACACGGCGGAGCAGAAGCGTATAGGCGACAATCTGCTTGAGGATTGTTTCCGGGTCTGACGAGAACTGAGGCAATGTCTCGTCGGTCGGATCAATACACATCATATCTGCCATAACGGCCTTGTCGAAGCCTTCCTTGAAGATTACGTCAGTGGGGAAACGGCAATGGAGTTTCACCTCGTTGAACGGTTTCTTCTTTTCGGTTCTCACATAGTCGAGCCAATCCATAGCTTCCATATTACGCTACCTCCGCCTTGTCGGCGATATCCTCGAACAGCTGCGACTTTCGCATACGTTCCAAGGCACGGTTCTTGAGCTGCCTTACGCGCTCGCGGCACATACCTAGTTCAGTACCCACTTCGTTCAAGGTGCTGCCTTCTGGGTTGTTTATATAAATTTCGGCCACGATTCGCTTCTCCACCGGCGGAAGCTCCTTCATAAATTCGTCGGTCAGCGTGGTCAGGTCGTTGAACTGCGCGAGCCAGTCGGTGGACTCGTCCGTGTTGTCGATAAGGGACTCCACCAGCGAATGGCCGTCTTGGTCGGGCTTGTCGATGGACACGCAAGATACCGTCTCCAGCTCTTCGTCGCGCTGCTTCTTCAGCTTGGCCTCGGAACGCTTCACCAGAAGGGAACCGAACCTCTCCTTGTTCATCTCGTTGTATGCCTTCGGTACGAAGTATGTGTAGAACGAGGTTCCTCTGGTCTGGTTGAACTCGCACAGGGCCTTGTCGAATCCGAAGATGGCCGCGTTCACGAGTTCGTCCGTGGTGGAACTGTAGACGTGTCTGATCTTGATTGCCATCGCGTACAAGAACGGGATGTACTTGTAAATCAGCGTCTGCTTTGCCGCACGGTTACCTTCAACCGCGAGGCGTACATATTCCAGCTCGGTGCGCCGGTCGGGGATGCGCCGCCGAGCCTTGATGTACTCCTTTCTGTATCTCTCCATAATGATTGGTGCTGTCACGTTTTTTCTGTCCTTCTTAGGGGTATCATTTAAGGTTAAGCTCTTTCTTGAAGTTCTTCAGGTTAATCTCGCGATGGGACGCCGTGCGCCGTTTCACCCGTCGGATAATGGACTGGATTGCCGGATAGAACACCTTGAGCTGTCGGACAATGTCCTCTCGGAGCGAGTATTCGTCGGCACAAGGGTCATACTTCTTGTACGCTTGCAATGAAGCGTTTTCTATATCGACAAGCAAGCGGACAATGGCGGATTCGGTCGGCTCGTCCGCGTCCTGAGTGAACTGTACCGTGTCGATGCAGATGTCGGCGACGCTCTTCTCTTCGTCGGTAGCCACGTTCACCCGTACACGCAAGCCTTCTAGTACAACAAGCAGATTCATTAGAACAGTTCCTGAAAGTCTTGTTCGGACAAAGTGCAACCCATCGACCCTTCGGCGAACCCGGTTTCTACAAGGTTCTTCATAACCTTGTCAATTTCCTTGAGTTCTTCCGGCGTGGTCTCGACCGTATTCATATGGGCGGCGATGAACACGGCGACAACCTTCGTGTCGTTGATAGCGTTCAGTCCGCAGTTGCCCACGATTTGTCCCATAACGGGTTGGTTCGCGTCATAGATCTTGTTTACGGTTTCCATCGTCGGAATCTCCAGTGTCATCAAGGTTGGTAAAATCGATGTCGGTCACGACACCAGCACGGGAGATTCCGGTGGAATCAGGGTCTTCCCAGCCGTGCCATACAGACACCTTGCTGTGTCCACCCTTCGTGCGGATGAAAGTGACTCCGGTCAGTTTGAGTTTGCGGTCTACCGTACGTCCGGAAATATGGTAGCCGCATCGTAGTAATACGGTCTGGAGTTCGCCGAACGGCTTCCTCAAATAATCATTCAGATTGATCATCTTGACACCTCATTAAGTGGTCTTTAAGCAATACCAAAGCGTTCCGCTGGCGAATCTTCTCGCCACGGAATCTGTCAGTAACGACTGCTTCTGCGATTGTAACGTAATTGCCGTAACCGTCATCGGGCTTTGCTCGGTCATCCCTCATATGCAGAGGGTCGTCCCTCTTGATGCTCTCGTCAAGGTTCTGAATTGCGGCATCAAGCGTCTTTATGGCGTTCTGGTCCGTTGGCATTTTGTTAATAAGTGGTTGGTTTACGGCTCTAGGTTGGAATATTCTAACTACAATATAACAATTTTTTATGCTTTGAGAACGGTAAATATAAATTTTACATAAGAAAAAGCCGGCCCCGGTTAAGGGACCGACTCAGAGGACAGAAATCCAAATTATTGGGCGGACTGCTGTTCGTCTTCCGCATCAGACTGTGCCTCGATAGCCTTGCGGTCGCGGCGCATCTTGATTGCGGTGGTAACGATTGCGACTACGCCGAGCACGGCGAACACGACAACGGAACCCTTTCCAAACTGCTTGATTTTTTCCAACATAATAGTCCTCTTTGGTTAATTGTGATGCGGTAATTATAGCAATTTCTCGACTGTCTGTCAAGTCACTGGCCGTCTTTTTCTGCATCAAGCTGCTCGCAGAACGCCTTGGCCTTCTGCTCGATGCCCGGAGACAGCAACAGACCGGTGGCGGCGTTGATGTTATCTGCCAGTAGCGGAGCGAGCTGAATCGCGAGCAAGCGTTCTACGGGGTTTTCAGAATTGTCGGCGATGATGGCGAGTCTTCTCTGGGTTGCCTTCAGTTCGTCCA
>Ga0310694_10004461_pt1 | contig 13544 bp, 27 predicted proteins | sample 174DNAGHGhighgp2_FD_203884 | JGI IMG/M metagenome (GOLD analysis project Ga0310694, IMG submission 203884) | Sheep rumen microbial communities from Palmerston North, Manawatu-Wanganui, New Zealand - 1742 DNA GHGhigh gp2 (v2) (version 2) | ecosystem: Host-associated > Mammals > Digestive system... | reverse complement strand
CAATGGATGGATAGAACCAACGAAAGAAGAAAGGAAGGTGAACTCAAGAGAAGACGCAAAAGAAAACATCGATGGGATATCGATGAGAAAATGGTGCTCTGCTTGCGGCAATCCGTTCGAGACGGTGAACCCGAGTAAGAAGTTCTGCAACCAATGCTTCCACAAGAGGATGGAGGCAGGGCTTTACGACAACACGAGAATAGGAAAGGAACTGAACTCATGGCTAAAGAGATTATGATTCAAAGACCGGACGATGCACTTCTGTCGGCAATGTCAGACGGAGCGTTTCACGCCGTCCGTTGCGACAGCAGGAGCGGATGGCTGTCCCAGAGGCTGAAGTCTATAGGCTCTTCCGACGCCGCCTCTGTCATGGGGATGTCTCCGTACATGAGCGAGACTGACCTGTGGGAGAAGAAAAGGTCTTCCGCGATATCCGAGTCCGAAGAGAACGAAGATATGCGGAGAGGGCATGACAGCGAACCTCTCTTGCTGTCCTTGTATTCCGTCGAAACTGGGCATGGAGTCCTGTGGGGCGACGGGATAGTTCTTAGGTCGAAGAGGATGCCGTTCATGTCAGCCACGCTCGACGGAATCGGAGTAGACCCGTCCACGGGAGAGCCGTACATTATTGAGGTGAAGAGCATATCTCGTAAGGGGGACGATTGGACGGAAGATTCGGTTCCAGTCCACTACTATCTCCAAGTTCTACACCAGTTGTCCGTGACCGGATGGAAGAAGGCCGTCCTTCTTGCTAGATTCTGCCGGACTGAATGGGGAGGAGACTCCGCATACGAGAGGTGCTACCACTTCGACAGGGCTGATCTTGAGAAGGAAATCTCCTCACTCGAGAAGGTCGAGGAGAAGTTCTGGAACGAGTGCGTGGTCGGAGGGATTCGCCCAGCCGTCCGCGTACCCGAAGTATAGAGTTGCGCGAGCGACTATATTGTGGTATGATAAACCAACCAAGAGAGGATAAGAGAATGGAACTTGTATTGAGAACTTCGACAGACGCGACCGTCGAAACGAACGTGTCGGAAGTGGTCCAGTATTGCAAGTCGATGCTGGATAAGTATCGTGGATGCGTTGCCACGAAGGAGACTCTTCGTGACGATAAGAGGGTATGCGCCGACATAAACAGGCTAAAGAAGTTCGCTTCAGACCAGAGGATTGCGTTCACGAAGCGCATCATGTCGTGCCCGACCGTCGAGAACGTCATTTCTTCGATGAAGTCTATCGAGTCCCTATGCGACGAGATTCGCGACCCGTACTGGGAGAGCGTCAAGGCCATCGAGGATGCCGACAAGCCGAAGGAGGAAAGGATGGCCGAGTACGGTGTCGTACTTGGGAACGTCCTTCCTTCCGAGGTCATGAAGGTATTCAAGTATGTCGAGAAGTATCTGCCGGTCGTGACTGTGCGCAAGGCGTAACAAGAAAGGAAAAAGAAGATGAGCGAAGAGAACAAGGAAGTCAAGCAAGATGCGCAGGAGCAGAAGAGTGCTCCTGCGGGAGCCGTTGTGAACTGGAAGAGCCAGAGCATCGCCGGGATGTTGAGCCGCGAAGGCTCGCCGTGGAAGCGTGAGCTTGCCAAGGTCCTGCCAAACGAAACGGAGGTGGCGCGGTTCATGGCCGTCGCACTTCTCCAGTTGTCAGACCCGAAGGTCGGTGGCAAGCTGGCGAGATGCACGAAGGAGTCGTTCTACAACTCAATCATGTCTTCCGCTAGGAGCGGAATCCTTCCTGACGGAACTAACGGCTATCTCATTCCTTACGGGACTACATGCACCTTGCAGTTCTCGTACCGTGGTCTGTGCGACATGGCGATAAGGAACGGCATCGCCACGCACTTCGCAAGCGATATCGTCCGCCGCAACGACGTGTTCGTGTGGCGCAACGGATGCCTAGTCGAGCATACAGTCGAAGGATGGGACGACGAGGAGCGCGGAGAGGTCGTCGGCGTATGGTGCAGGGCGTTCCTTCCAGATGGTCAAACGCAGGACATGCGCATGTCCAAGAAAGACATCGAGAAGGTGCGTAGCAAGGCTCAGAGCGACAACGTGTGGAGCGAATGGTGGGAAGAGATGGCCAAGAAGGCTTGCCTGAAGAGGCTGTTCAAGACCATGCGCAACACGCCCCAGCTCGCCGAGGCAATCAAGGCGGACAACGAATTTTACGATTTGTCGAAGCCTTCGTCACTGAAGAAGCGCGTCGTGTCGAACCGCGTATTCGAAGAGGGCGAAGACGATGCCGTAGAGGCGGAGGTTGTCGGAGAGGAGGCAGACTGACATGGTGAAGATGGTAGACTCGGTGCTGTTCGAGCAGGAGTGGTTCATGGACCTCGACCTGTTCCACAGGCTCCTGTACGTCTACCTTCTCACGCGGACGACAAACTCCGGCATGTTCGACGTGAACTGCCGGAGGATGTCGTTCGACATGGGCAGGAAGGTTACGGAGCACGACATATTCTGCACCTACGGGAACAGGATCGTTCGAGTCCCCGGCCATGAGAGTAAGGGAATATTCCCATCGTTCATCTCGTTCTGTTGGAAGCGAGGAAAGGAGCTTGACCCCGAGAAGAACAGGGTGGTGAAGGGAATCGTGTCCGAGCTTTCAAGGTACGGACTGACGATACAGAAGGTCGAGGAGCTTGCGTCATCTTCGCCAAGTATGTCAGTCGCCCAGACGGCAGTTCAAGATGAACTTCCTATGGAAAATGTTGCATCTCAAGAAGAACCTACACTCATAGTCGATGCAATGTTCGCCGAGTTCTGGAGCGAATATCCTGCTAGACGCGACGGCAAGCCGAAGAACATGGCAAAGTACAGAAGGATATTGCTGGACTCAAAAAACCCGAATGAGGAACACGAAAGGATAATGGCAGGTCTGCGCGGCTGGAAGTCGTGCAGGAAGTGGACGAAGGATGACCATGCGTACGTCGATTCGATGTCCAAGTTCTTGAACAACAGGCTCTGGGAAGTCGAGCCTGACAACGCGGGAGCGAACAATGGAAACAATACGAAGTGCATTGTCAGAAGAGCAGACAACGCATACTCGTCCGGCGGTGAAATCTCCTCCGCCTTTTGACGAGCTTGCGCGAATACTGGAGAGGAATGGATTCTCAAAGAAGATAGCCGGGGACGACTTTCCGCTTGCTGTCAGGGCTGTGTCCGATTCCATGTCGAAAGGAATGGGCATCCTAATGACAGGTGCTTGCGGATGCGGCAAGACGCATCTCATGCGTATACTCTATGGACTTACGTCAGGAAAGAAATACTGGTACGACTGTCCATCGAACGCAGCTCATCTACTGAATCCGAAAGACAAATCAACAGATTGGGAAGAGACTCCGTTTATCGATGACCTCGGTACGGAGATACTGGTTGAGTACGGACGAAGGGTCGATACTGTTGCGGAGTTCATTCGTGTGTTTCACAAGGAGGGATTCATGAAGAGAGGCAAGAGGATATTCATAACAACTAACCTGTCGTCGAAGGAGCTTGTGGAACTGTACGACGAGCGAGTCGTTGACAGAATGCTCGACATGTGCGTAGTCCTGAAGTTCGGCGGACGTTCTCACAGGTCGAGGGAGGTTGTATCGTGAAGACGATGCTATCGTACACGGGTGTCGCCGTCTGCATGGCGGCGACTTGCGTTCTCGCCATTTACGGAGAAGGTGGCGTTGCGATATTCACTACGCTGGCGTCACTTCTCTGCATACCACCAGTTGAAAGGAAGTGAAAAAAAATGAGCAAGCGATACAGCCCGCTGACAGTTTGCGACCGCGACTGCGCTGACGCAAACGCATGCACGATGGGCGGCGAACAATGCCCCGACTGCGGTTGCTGGTACTGCCCCGTGAGCGACGACTACGACGAGGACGGGCGTTGCGACGACTGCGCCGAGCGGCACAGGCGTGAGATTGAACAGGATGAACGTGAAGAACAGGAGTGACAAAAATGAAGGCATATAAGGGATTCAACAATGACATGACGTGTCGCGGCTTCCAGTACAAGGAAGGTGCAACCTACACGACCGACATGGCGAAAGTCTGCGACTGCGGCTTTCACGCTTGCGAAAGCCCGATTGACTGTCTGGTGTACTACGAACCGAGCAAGTCCGTTTATCACGAGGTCGAACTTGGCGGCGAGATTGACAGGCAGAGTGGCGGCGATACGAAGGTTGCCGCGACCAAAATCAAGATAGGCGCGGCGTTGTCAATACCCGCGCTGTGCAAGGCCACGTTTGAGTACGTGCGATCAAAATGCACGAACGAACACAACGCGGAAGCCGGAAAAGCGGCCACGGCGGGCATTTACGGCGCGGCCACGGCGGGCGACGGCGGCGCGGCCACGGCGGGCGACTACGGCGCGGCCACGGCGGGCAAATACGGCGCGGCCACGGCGGGCATTTACGGCGCGGCCACGGCGGGCGAAAGCGGCGCGGCCACGGCGGGCAATTACGGCGCGGCCACGGCGGGCGACGGCGGCGCGGCCACAGCGGGCGAAAGCGGCGCGGCCACGGCGGGCGACGGCGGCGCGGCCACTTCACGCGGTTCTGTAGCCGTTGGCGAGAACGGAGTTGGCACGGTACGCGCGACTTTCCCGAAGATAAAGGGCGGAATGGGCGCAATGCTGACGATTGCGAATGAGAACGAAGACGGCTACGACATTGTGGCGTGGAAGTCTTTTGTAATTGACGGAGATAAGTTCAAGCCAGACACATGGTATACGATTCGCAATGGCGAGGTCGTAAAGGCAGAGGAGGGTGAGGAATGATTGACGAAAAGCAAGAGACTGTCGCGGATGTCTTGGTTGATTTCCGACAATATGTATCGAACACCAAGATTCCGTTTGAAGTTGCCGAGACAATCGTATGCTACCTTGACCGCATCAAGGCGGCGGCGAATCGAGAGAAGGCCGAGACCGAGGCCGACGCGCTCGCCGTCGGCGGAATCGTCGAGGCGGCGCGAACTACTGAAAAATCGTCGGCAGTTGGCAACTCGGCGGCGATGCGCGAGACGCTGACTAAACTTGTTGCTTATCTTGACAAGGAATTCAAAAGAACCGCCAAATGCAAGATGTGCAAGTTCAACGGCAAGAGCTTTCGCGGAGAGCCTTGCTACTGGCACGTGAACTGCGGTATTGACCAAAATGACGACGAGGCAAGCGACAATGCTCTGTATCTTATAAAAAAATTCAAGCTCAAAGAAGCCCTATTCGAGCCGCCGCGCAACTGCGACGTTGGCACGGCGGAGGAGCAGGCGGAGCGAATGCGTTTATATTGCAATTCTCATGGCGTGGACGAAAGCGGATGTTTCCGTTGCGCTAAGTGTCCGCTTTTGACGGTCAAGATGTGCTGGCTTGCATGGGCGCAGATGCCCTACGAGGCGCAGGAAGGAGGCGCGAAGTGAGCGCGGCAATCAGAATCAAGATTACAGGAGGAACAGACATTGAAGAAGCCTACTACGATTGCGAGAAGGTTTCTATTGCGCTCGGCGGAATATCCGTAGAGACTGACTTCAATGGAGTGGAGATGTTCTATTGCCATCAGCCTGTCAAAGAGTGGATAGAGGAATACCGTACGGAGTATTTCGGTAAAGCAAAGAAAGAAGAATAGCAATGAGAATATCATACAGAGTCTGCGACATCTGCGGACAGAAGCTGACGGACGGTTGCGTCATCGACGTTCGCTTCCGCACCGTGAAGGACGGCAAGAACGCGCAATCGCAACGGTGCATCGACATGTGCGACGGTTGCTTTAACGAAATCATGAACCGCATCGATGCGGTCGATGCAATGAAGGGAGAAAAGAAATGATAGACAGCAACGACTGCATGTACGCTATACCACACGAACTGTCGGGCATCGGAACCGTATGCGGACTCTTCTGTAGCACCTGCAATGGCTACGGGAAGAGGTGCCTCGGTTACAAGCCGCACGATGATGTATCACGCAAGGCTATTGAAGATGCTATCAGAGAGAAGAGAGAGAAGAAAGGGAAATCCAAATGACTGCCGAACGAGCGCACAGATACCATATCGTCATACGAACATTGCCAGGAGCGACATTCATCGAGTGCGTAGGAACGAAGAAGGAGTGCATGGAATACGCGAACAGGGCTCCAAAGAAGTATCTGAAATTGTGCAGGATGGTTCCTGTAATGAGGTGGGACAAGAAAGGAAAAAGAAAATGACAGTAAAAGAACTGAAAGAGTTCATCGAGGAAATCCCGGACGACACTCTCGTCCATGTGATTTTCCGTGGCATCATCGACCAGCAACCGTCGCTGAACGTGGACGAAAAAGTCCTGTATGTGGAGGGAATGTGATATGAAAACTAACGACTGTCGCTGGCTTGATCGCTACTTCGGCACGGTCTGCCGAAACCAGAAGCGCACCCGAACGTGATGCATCTGGACGACGATACGCAGGTGTTCTGCGAACCGTCCTGCAAGCGTTGCGAGGGATGCGGCTACGAGCCTATCACGCCGGACGCGCCAGCATGGGACGACGACGGGGAGGACGGACAATGAATAAATCCTACAACATGAACATCGATACGGGAGAAAAGACGTGGCTTACGCCGCCAGAAATCATCGACGCGCTCGGCCCGTTCGACCTTGACCCGTGCTGTCCGCCTACTATGCCGTGGCGCACTGCGACGCGCATGGTACATTGGCCAAACGACGGCTTGAAGGTAGATTGGACTGGCAAGCGCGTATGGCTCAATCCGCCATACGGGCGCGAGGCCGTGCCGTTTCTCCGCAAGATGGCGGAAAACAATACGGGGGGTGGCATTTTGTTGTACTTTGCCCGCACGGATTCCTCGATGTGGCACGACCTCATATTCCCGAACATGTACGCCGCTCTGTTTCTTCGCGGACGCATCAAGTTCTGCCGCCCAGACGGAACGCCAGCAAACACGGCTTCCGCGCCCTCTGCACTCGTCGCGTACTCCGAACAGGACTTTGCCCGTCTGCGCAACGCGGGGCTTATAGGCGCGTTTTTGCGCGTATCATGAAAGGAGCATGAAATGACGTCATTAAACCAACTCGCCACCCGCCTGCGCCTCAACGCCGCCAGCATGGAACACGGCAAGCCGCTCGGAGGCAGACCGCAACAGCAGGACTTGTTCGCACAAAAGGAAGGAGAAACCAAATGCTCGTGAACATCGAGGGCGTCGCCAAGCCAGCAGACGCGAACGGCATCCGCGAAATAGTGCCATACGTCTACACCTCTACGGACGAGCGCGAAACTCCGTCCGAAGTGCGCGACGCCAACCACGCGCGGGAGATCGTGAGACGACTTTGCATACCCGAATCCGTGTTCGTGGACGCCGAACCACCGCGCGCCAACGGCTACGACCCAATGTGGATCGTGCAAATCTCCGTGCTTGGTACGCGCCAGAAAATCACGCGCTACCGAACTGGCTACCACAAGTACGACGGTTGTCCTCTCGCCGCAATCGGCTACATGATGGACATACACGCGGCCATCCGCAAAATCTTGAAGAACTCCCGCAAGGAGCTGGAGTCTGAAAGGAAACAAAAACAGAAACAGGAGAACAACCAATGATAACTACTACACAGATGTACTGGATTGTGACGTTAGACAGCATAGTCATGATGTCTATTGTGTTAACAATAGGCGGCATTTTCCTTACTCTATTCTCAATGTCTGCGGCTTGTGACAACGAAGTCCCTTTTGGTGTGCCGATAGTAATAGCGTCCATATCTGTCTTTTTTATTCTGGTTGCGACATTCGTGCCGTCAACGAAACAGATGGCGGCAATCCTAATCGTGCCGCGAATTGCTAATAGCGAGAAGGTGCAGACGGTTGGAAACAAGATATATGACTTGGCGTCCGAATGGATGGATGAACTTAGGCCAAACGCGGCGAAAAATAAGGAGAACGAGAAATGAGTAGTATTCGCGAAAGCGGTACAAGCCCGATGTTAAACTTCGCGTATATCGTGAACGAGATGCGCGAGGCCGTCAAGAACAAGATGTCGGCAGAACACGAAATGTCAGCCGACGAACGCGCAGTTGAGAAGTTCTGCAAGGACATGATCGCAGATTGGGCGAACTGCCTTGCACGGCAGTACATGGAGATTGGAGAAGCAGTATTGGATTTCTGCAACGCCTTCACTCTTGTCTATCCTCCGAACGACAAGGACTGCCCCGCGTTGCTCGCTGGCGCGTTCGAGGAGTTCAAGGAAGCGATGGGCATTGAGACTGTCAAATGCGTAGGCAAGGAGGAGAACGAGAAATGAGAAAGCCACGAACTACAAAACAAGACCCGAAATCAGTAATCCGTTGCGGCAATCCCGATGACGCGAAGCTCACGTACATGGCAATGTTCCGCTACGCATTCGGTCGAATGACCTACATGCCGTCCACGGTCATCGGCATTATCAAGGCCAACGCTGACACGCTCACGATGTCCACCCTCGAACTGCTCGACCGCGACCTCACGGATGAGGCGAATAGGTACGATCGGCTTTACAAAAGAGAGCCTACCAGCAACTACGGACAGGAATGCGACCGCCAACTCTGGCTCGCGTTCCATGCGTGGGTGAAGGAGCAGATTGCGAACAAGAAGGAGAAAACGAAATGACACGCAGATTACTAGACGCCGCACTCGGCCTCGGCCTCGGAATCTTCACACTTCCAATCATTCTCGTAGCGTGGCCCTTCGTAGCCGCGTGGTGGATGTGGAACGAATCGGACGATAACTATAACGAAGGAGAAAAGGAATGAAACCATACGAGAAGGCGCAGACGATACTCCTAGACGAATCACTCGATAGAAGGATTCGCGTCACGAAAAAACAGAAGGAAGAGATAAGAAAACTGTATTCGGGCGGAAACATAAGCCATTCCAATCTTGCAAAGATGTATGGCTGTTCGAAGGCTCTGATCGGAATGATAGTCAATCCCGAAAGGGCGAAGACCGTAAGCGAACGCTTCAAGTCGAACTGGAGAAAGTACGCCGAAAGAAGAGGAAAGGAATACCATGCCGCGCAGGTTCGCCATACGCGGCGATACAAGTACCGTCTCTACAAGGACGGGATATTGAAGGAGTATGAACAATGAGCGCGTTCATGGGATTCGTAGTTGCGCTTTTCATCTGGCTCCTCCTGAAGGACGAGTAAAAATATCATTGTCGTGTTTACATACGCAACCTGTTATGGTATGATACACCCGTCGCCAGAGATGGCGTGAATTTAAACAAACAAACGAAAACAGACCATGATGAGGTTGTGACAAGATGCTTGGCTTCGAAGACATAGATAAGGACAGAGATGTCGTGAGGAAGTTCGCCACGTGGCTCTCGGGTTCAGGGCAAAAGTACGTGACGGTCATACCGTTCGACTGCTCGATATCGGACATCGCGAAGTCGATGAGGAACGTGCTTCGGCACGATCACATCCAGACGAAGATGGCCGAGCGAATCAGGAGAATCGCAAGGTGAACAGGCACGGACGGCTCGCGGACGACTCGCAGATATTGCACGTCGTCGTCCCAAAGGAGACGCGCAATCGCATCCTAGGGTGCGTATGCGCCAGCGAGCCGTCCGTGTCTCACGTTGTCAGGAGGCTTATCAGTGAAGGTCTTTATAGGAGAATCTGCGCAGGAAAGTCCGCTCACCGTGATTGTCGCGGCGAGGCTGGATTTAGAGATGTGGGGCCGTCTCGTGTACATCAGCAGGAACGCGGGAATATCGATGTCGGACGCAATACGCCATGCGATATCGTCGGGGACCAACGAGTCGATGTCTGACGAGGCCACCTCCGTTATCGTGAAACACAAGAGAGAACTTCTTTCCATGAAACGCAAGAACAAGAAAGGACACGTAAATGTTCAACGCTAGCACATGCGCGTACGTATCGCCGTTAGACAGATGGTTTTCACGCCCCGGCGTGATATCGCATCACGGTCAGGAGATGGCGGAGAAGTGCCATCAGGTCGCAGAATCGCTCCTTCATCTCGATCCCGAGCATGACGAGCAGGTTCCAGAATGGGCGCAGAAGCTCCTTACCTGCAAGTTCATCTCGTCCGTCGGCAAGTATGTCATCATGAAGGAGCACATCCGTGACATATCCCTCATCAGGAACGCGAAGAGCAACGCGGCGGCCAAGCTCGCCAACGAGAAGAAGGCCGCGTTCTATCGTGGAGAGGTTGATGCCGAACTAAAGAAGGTGCAGGAGAACCCTTCAGAAGGTTTTGAAAAGGAGAACAACCAATGAACATGATGACGTTCACGGGATGGGTCGAGCACATTTTCGATCCAGATGATTACCGATGGGAGTTTTCGGTCACGGACTGCGACCCAGAGAATCCGGGCGATGTCAAGTGGCCCTCGACGTTGAAGTTCACCACGTCGAAGAAGACGGGAACGTCGGCACTCGTGGAGAACATCGGAATCGGAGATAAGATAACCGTCGCGTACTATCTTGTCGGCAAGAGCGGAATGTCGAAGAAGAGCGGAAAGTATTTCTGCTTCAACGAGCTTGCAGTAGCCCGCAACAACGGAATACGGATGATCGAGAAGAAGTCCGTCCCTAACAATGCGGAATCTTCGGCAGACGATGACGGCGGTGAAGAACTCCCATTCTAGGAGATATGCTATGGATAGGGTATATATAGGCATAGACCCCGGACTGTCTGGCGCGATGGGAGTAATTTCTCCGAACGGAGCATACGCAATTCCTTTCGACGAGGAGGAGTATGTCACTACTCTCAACTCATGCATCGACGAGAAGTACGCAATCCGCGCAGTCGTGGAGCATGTAGGAGCGATGCCCAAGCAGGGCGTCGCATCGACGTTCAAATTCGGAACGAACTTCGGATGGATTCAAGGAATCCTATTTGCTTTTGGAATCCCATACGAGCTTGTGCGTCCGCAGAAGTGGAAGAGAGAGTTTTCTTGCACTTCCGACAAGAATACTTCCGTGGCCGTAGCGCGAAGGCTGTTCCCTTCAGTATCGTTGCTTGCCACTCCTAGGTGCAAGAAGCCGCACGATGGCATGGCAGAGGCGTTGCTGATGGCGGAATACGCCAAACGCAAGGACAATATTTAACGGCGCGTGGGACATGATAGCGCAGAGATTGTACATCCGCAATCCGTTGGCTACGTGGCCGGGAAGGGCCTATCGCGCCGAGTGGTTCTACCCTTCCAGCGGTCTAGAAATAGCCACATGACGGCGCGAAAAGGCCGTCAACGACTTTAACTGCTAAAGAACAAGGAGAAGCCAAGATGGAAGACATTGTTGCAATGCTCACCGTAATAGACTGGATAGCCGACGACATCCACTACAATTCAAGAGGCGCGTCGTTCTACGGTCTTCACCTGATGGCGGACAAGATTCGCGACTTCGGGGATGCCGCCGACGAGTTGAAGGAACGGTACTGGCTCGGATTCCTAGATACTACTCCTCCTTCTGGGAAGTATTTTGCACAGAAGGCCATTTCTCTTTACGGGAGATACGAGGGACTTGGGTATCTCGATGCGGCCAAGAAAGCCGCGACTGACTTGGTTAGCATGGTGAAGTCGACATCATCCGAGAAAGACCTTCCGAACGGAGTGACTGCGATCCTCGACGAGATTTCCTCACACGCCCTCTTGTGTTCGTTCTTCGCATCTGCGTCAAAGAGCAAGGCGGAATAGCATGGCGAATGCCCTCGCTAGGAAAGGTGAGCTTGGCGGTGGACATCCGATGCCGGAGGCCCAGCGCAATGCTATGCGCCGACTTCTTGAGGACGGCATAAGGAATATCTCCAAGATAGCGGAGATGTGTGGAGTGTCGCGCACGACCGTCTACAAGGCGTTGCGCGACGACCCAGAACTGCGAGAGGCGCACGAGGCCGCTTGGATGGCCCGCATGGAGGACATCGAGGAAGTCGCGATGGACTTGGCAGAGAACAGCGAGAACGATATGGCGCGCGCCAAGGTTCTCGAAACTCTATTGAAGGGTCGAATGTCGAAGGTGTACAGCGAGGCCCTTCACAAGGTCAACGATCCTTCGAGCGCGCCGCGTAGGATAAACGTCATGCCTATCCTTCCAATCATAAAGACCAACGTGGACGGTATGCCGATAGAAGGACAGAAGATTCCAGAGGGAGTGAACTTCAAGAAGCCTGTCATAATCGATGTCAACGCAGAGTGACATAAACCTTGCAGACCTGTGGAACCCCGCGTTCAACGAGGTCTGGAACAAGATAGCCCCGTACGTCATAGGCAAGGACGCGCGAGGCGATGCGCCTCCTTCCGAATACGACGAAGTGTTCCTGATGGGTGGACGAGCCAGCGGCAAGTCTTACTTCGCCGCAGTAATCATGTGGCTAGTCCTAGAGAACGATCAGAAGAAGAATGGCGTTGTCGTTCGAAAGGTAGGCTCTTCAATACGCAAGTCATGCTGGAAGCAGATGATGCGCATACGCAAGCGTCTCGGCTTCTTCCATTGGGAACCTAACAAGACCGACATGACCTTCACCAATTCGTTCACAGGACAGCAGATATTCATGTGCGGACTCGACGACGAGGAGAAGGTTCGTTCCATAGCCGTCGAGAACGGCTATATATCTATCATCTGGTTCGAGGAAGCCAAGCAGTTCAAGAACATGGAAGAGATTGACCAAGCCGTCGCGTCCGTTCTTCGCGGAGGAAGCGATGATGAGGACTCCATGTCAGACGACGACGAGGGCGAACAGGAATACATGACGCTCGTCACGTACAATCCTCCGAAGTCCGCGCGCCACTGGATAAACCAAGAGGCTCGTGCGCCAAAGAAGTCTCGTCTTGTCCACAAGTCTACCTATCTGACGATGCCGAAGAAGTGGATAGGAAAGAAGATTCTGTCCGAAATCGAGCAGATGAAGGAACGCAACCCGACGCAGTACAGGCACATGTATCTCGGAGAGGTCACGGGAACTGGTCTTGAATACTTCACCAACATCGAGGTCAGGAAGATAACAAAGGAAGAGATAGATTCCTTCGACTACTTCAACATGGGCGTGGACTGGGGCGAGATAGACCCGAACGTGTTTCTGAAGACCTACATCGACACCGACAAGGCGATAGCATACGTCTTTGACGGAATCTATCAGAAGGAATGGGATAGGTCGTGCGGCAAGACGAAGCTCCAGCAGTTCGCCGAACAGGTTGTTGCGCACGTGTCTACTTGTCGTGACGAGGTGATATGGTGCGACGCGCAAGGAAAGGCGGAAGCCGGAATACTGTCTGGTAAGCCGTACAACTTGAACATCCAGTTCTCTCCGAAACAGGGAGACAACGGTCGTCTTGCAGGATATGGCTACATGCAGAAGCTCCGAAAGATAGTCTTGGACGAAGACCTTCCCGAAGAGATAAAGAACGAGTTCATTCTTTTTGAGGCACGAACGCTTCCGGACGGAACCCCTATGGACGAGCCGGGGAAGAAGGGCGACCATTCACCTGACGCGTTCAGATACTCCGAGAACGAGGCCATAAGGGAAGGTGCGTTATCGGTCGAGGACGATGACGATCTTGAAGTGCCTGATGCTGATTTCG
>Ga0310694_10004459_pt1 | contig 13551 bp, 7 predicted proteins | sample 174DNAGHGhighgp2_FD_203884 | JGI IMG/M metagenome (GOLD analysis project Ga0310694, IMG submission 203884) | Sheep rumen microbial communities from Palmerston North, Manawatu-Wanganui, New Zealand - 1742 DNA GHGhigh gp2 (v2) (version 2) | ecosystem: Host-associated > Mammals > Digestive system >... | reverse complement strand
CTTGAGCTGCTGCTTGCGCAGCGATGCCTTGCGCGCACTCACCAGCAGCGCAATCGTCAGCAGCGCCCCCATGAGTAGCGCCCCCAGCAGCGACAGCCACAGGATGGTCTGGTAGCGCAGGTTCTTGTACTTCAACGCCTCGTTGTCATATTTCGTCTCCACATCGCGTAACTTGAGCTGCATTTTATTGGTCTCAACCGAGTCGGCGATGTGGTCGGCTTCTTCAAAATAGTGCTGATAACTGTCGATGTCGCCTCTACACAACGCAATTTCGGCAATACACATGCCTCGTAATACCTGCAACCCATCAGATAGCTTACCAGCATCTACCTGCTGCAGGTAATGGGCGGCCGAGTCAGGCTTGTGCTGCTTGGCCAGGGTGAAGGTCGCAGTCAGTAACAGGTTGTCACGATCATTAAACTCTCTGCTGTCCTTATCCTCCAGTATCGACAAGGCCAAGCCCTTAGCCAGGGCTATGTCATGGGCATCATGGCTGAACATCTTGATGTTTGCAATCCCTCCCATTACAGTAAACATGACGGGTTTGTTGTGTAACCGTTCGGCCAACCCTCTGGCTTGTTCCAAGTAGATGAGAGCACTGTCTTTGTTCAATTTAAACCAGGACAAACCTAAGGCTTTGGCACTGGTCATGACGTAAAAACTGTCAGGAACCTGCTCAAAGTACCGCAATGCCCCCTTCAGATAGATGATGTCGCTGCTGTCGGCAACAAGGTTGTCTTGATAGATTTTGCCGATTCTCAGCCTTGCATAGCCCTGGTTGAAGTAATCATTAGGTGCAGCGACGTCAAGGGCTTGCTTGAAGTGTTGCATGGCTTCCTCGGGCTGGCCCAACTCCTCCATCACACCGCCCTTGTAGATATGGGCCCGCGTGAGTTTCTCACGCTCACCCGCATGCCGCTCATAGTAGTTCAGGGCGAAGTTGATCAGGCTGTCACTCGTGGCCACCACATAGCACCGATAGCGCGCCTGGCTCAGCAGCAGGGCATGATATGCACGGTCGCCCTCAGTGGCCAGTTGTCCAACATCCATCGCCTCCAGCAGGTGCAATGCACTGTCGGGGACGGTGGCAATCATGCTGTCGGCACGTGTCAGGCGGCTGTCATAGTTTACAGCGTCATGACGGCACCCCGTCAGCAGGGGAATAACCACGATAAAGACCAAAAACCAATATAAAGATTGCATGTGTTTCATGCAGCAAAATTACTCAAAATATCCCAAACGAAAAGCCAAAAAACGCCCTCCAAAACACCCCTCAAAAATCGCGTTACACGAGTGTTACATGAAAAATTTTTAACTTCCTGATAATCAACATAGTAAAAATTAAAGTGTTACACCCCGAAACATCCTTTCTTCAACAAGATGCTATAACTTTGTAACCGACAAAACATATTATTAACCATTAAATCATTTTATCATTATGAAAGAGATATTTTTATCAAAGTTAAGAGTGGTGTTAATTACGAGATTGAGGCATCTGGTAAGGTGACGCTTGAAGATGGCTTCAAGGTTGAAAAAGGGTGCCTATTTCGCAATCACTCCAGCCAGTTACAAATAATCAATTATCATTTACAAACAAACTAAAGTACAGAGATATGAAAAAGTTATTAATAATCTTATTGTTTTCAGTTCTGGGCATAACCCAATTGAGTGCACAAGAATATGAATATGTGCCGTTCGTTCGTGAAGGCGTGAAATGGGTTTGCTACTATTACGATTACGGCACAAGCTATATGAACCAGTATTTCAAACCAGGAAAAAACTATTTCACACTTGAGCTGAAAGGCGACACCGTCATTGACGGGAAGGAGTATAAAGCGCTGCACAAGTATGGCGGCGAAGAAATCAACACTGCTGACGATACAGTACTCGTCTATCTACGTGAAAAGGACAGAGTGGTCTATGGCATCGTACCTGAGGGCCAGAAATTCTATGGTTTTCATGACATCGGATATGGCCCTTCATACACTGGATGTATATATAGCTTAGTTAGTTCAGGTCAGGAATTCATTTTGCTGGATTATAACGACACCGAGGATTACTATCTGGGCATCTTTTCAAAGCATCCTTATGGCAGAGAAATTGTTACCCTTGAGCCGGATTATGTTACTTTCGGAGACAAGAAGGTACTTCGCCACAAATTCTATAAACCATCAAATTATGAGTATTACATCATAGAAGGCGTGGGTGTTGACGGCTACTATCCTGGATATCTGTTGAACTATATGAAAATGGTTGGAGATGTACTCCCTTATTATTTGAGCCATATCATTGAGAACGGAGAAGTCATCTACAAGGGCATTAACTGTGACTACGTGGCACCCATAGACGGCCGCCTTCCGTTGTTGCGCGAGGGCGTGACGTGGGTGAACGAGCGTGTGGTCATCGACCATGGCGTCACCACAAGGTACTACTATAGTTATGAGTTGCAGAACGAGCCTTCTGAGTATCTTTCCACTCGCATGTCGTGCCATTACCACAGCTACGATAAGGCTAATGGTGGCGAAGATGCCGTGGTAGCAGAGTTGGAGGAGGATCCCTATTGGTGGGAGTCATATTACCACACTAATCTGCCCATGGATAAAGTGGTTGAGGAAAACCGCAATTTGATGAACTACAACAATTCCACCGCGGCATATTCGAATGGTGGACACAGGCTGTTTTTCTTTAATCATCATGACACCTATTACACCATGAATCAATATATCGGTTCACAGAGAAAGCCGAAAATCTTGACTACTGACAATTTCACCGAGGTAGAGCCTGTGGATATTGAGGGCGTGCAATGCCGCCGCTATGCCTATGTGGATGAGACAGGCGAGGTGCAGGCCTACGTGGTGGAGGGCATCGGCTTTGACAGCCGCGACATGGGCGACCTGTTGACGCCGTTCACCCGCAAACCCGACCCCGATGCCGAGTACCAGGAGTGGTGCGGACTGAGCCACGTCATCAAGGACGGCAAGATCATCTACAAGGGTCTGCGCTATGATGCTGCCGCCGTCGAGGGACTGACGGATGAACTGCCTGGCGACGTGAACGATGACGGCATCGTGGACATCAGTGACGTGACAACGATGATCGACCTGGTGCTCAACGGCAGTCAGCTCCATCGCGTTCCAGCCGACATGGACAATGACAGCAGTGTCGATATCAACGACGTGACGAATCTCATATCAATCATCCTCGGGAACAAGTGAAAAAGGCTCCCGAACCGCACAATCAGACGAAAAACCATGTAAGAAGGACGGTAAACACACAATGACAGCACCAAACGGAAAAAATAGAATAGGATTAAGGTGCTAGATCCAAATTCATTACTGATGCATGCGGTGTCGCCTGTTGTAAAAACCCGCGGCACCGCATTCTTGTGTGCCAGGAAGACAATTGTTGTAAACGGCTGGCGCCGTGCATAAGGGATAATGTTTAATGAGGCTCCGCACTCGTTTTTGAGAAACGAACACCGTGAAGCCATATTATCTAAATCCGTGAAAATCAGCGCAATCCGCGTTAAAAAAGCGAACGCGGATGCCAAGTTGTTAAAGTTGTGCAAGTTGTCTTTAAACCCAACGAACGCGGATGCCAACAAAGAAAAGTTGTGTTTGTTTTCAACCAAGTTGTTATGGTTGTCTGATTAATCCCTGGCTGCGGGTGCCAAGTTGATGGATAAACGGCTGATTGTTGTTAAAATACAGGCGATTGGGTGGCTGTTTCAATTATTTGGATTAAATTTGCAGCCGCATGAATATGATGTCATTAAAAATAGGTATGAAGAGATTTTGGTTGATGGCAATCCTATTGGTATTGTCACTTGGTGATTTAACACACGCCCAAAGCCCTGACAATTATCCGCCCGATGACACGACGGTGGTTATCGACCGTACTAACCTGCCCATCGTGTGGATCGATGTGGATGGCCAGATGATTGACCGCCAAGAGCGCATCTCGGCCCGTATGAAGATTATCCACAACGGCAAGGGCCGCTTTAATTATGCGGATACCATCGCTCATCCAGGGCAGACCATTGACTACGAGGGTCCCATCGCGTTGCGCTATCGTGGCAACTCTTCGTTTGCGATGAGCGACAAGAAGCCTTACTCCTTTCGCACCCTGAGCCAGCCTCTGGAGATGGGCTATGACAAGAAGAAGGTGTCCATCCTGGGGATGGGCAAGGATAACAACTGGGCCTTACTGGCTCCCTATTCCGACCGGAGCATGATACGCGACCTGCTGGCTTTTGAGTTGGCCCGCCCATGGATGGAATATACGCCCCAGGGCCGTTTGTGCGAGGTCTATCTCGACGGTACCTATTATGGCGTGTATATCCTGTGTGAAGTCGTCAGCAAGGGCAAGCACCGCCTGAACCTCGACGACCCGGGAGACGAAGGTGATGCACTGACTGGTGGCTACATGCTGGAGGTGGCATCCAACGATGGCATGTACCACATCTCCAAACACCATCCCGTCAGCTCGAGTGGCGTGGAGTATTCCGATGCCTACATCCTCTTCCAGTACAAGATACCCGATTACGAGGATATGACCAGAGCTCAGGTCGCTTACATCAACCAGCGTGTTGACGAGATGGAGGATGCCCTGGCTTCGCCCAACTACAAGGATCCCGAATTGGGCTACCGCAAGTACATCGACGTGCAGTCGTTCATTGACTACCAGCTGAGCACGGAACTGAGCCACAATCCTGACGGCTACCGGCTCAGTGCCAAGTTCTATAAGCGCCGCGACAGCATCGACGACCGCTTCAAGATGGTCATCTGGGACATGAACCTGGCCTACGGCAACTGCCGCCATAACAATGGCTGGCGCACTGATACATGGATCTCGCAGAACAACAACTTCATGTATCCCAATGGAGACTACCTCATCCCCTTCTGGTGGTACAAGTTCTCTAGGGACGGCAACTACACCAAGCAACGCCGAGAACGCTGGACAGAATACCGCGAAAACAACGTGCGCCTCGACAGGGTAATGGCAACTATCGACTCCCTGGCCAACGAGGTGACCGCCTTTGGCGCCGAGGAGCGTAATGCCAAGGCATGGCCGCGTTGGGGCGTGTGGGTGTGGCCCAACTACTATGTATCAGACAGCTACCAGGACGAAATCGACTATATCAAGGACTGGATAACAAGGCGCATCGAGTGGATCGATAAGCGATATGGCTACGTAGCACCTCCCCTGCCGCCACCCGACCCCGAGTACCTCAGGGGTGACATCAACGGTGACGGACAGGTGAACATCGCCGACATCAACGTGCTGGTTGATATCATCTTGGGCGGTGAATACTTCGACGATGTCCTGGCGCGTGCCGATGTCAACGAGGACCGCGAAATCAATATTGCCGATATCTCGGTGCTCATCGACATCATCTTCAGCGCCGACTGAAGCCCGCTGCTTGAGCGTTCAGTCTTACCTTGCCGTTGTTATGGAGCATCCTAAGTTCATTATTACCAGTGGTGGGCATCTGCGCCTGGGGCTGGTGACGCTGCATCGCGACCTGCTGATGCCGCACGAGCAGTGTCTGGGTGGCGGATTCTATGAGTTTGACTATGTGAGCAACCGCTTGTTGCTCTCGGGCAAATCGTTTGACTACGGTCCGCCTCGCTGGGGCAAGATTACTGTGCTCCTTCTTCCGGAAACCTTGCGTGACATTCCCGTCATCTACCGTGACCCCCGCGGCGACGAACTGGTTCTTACCGAGGAGTACAAAATAGAATACTATTAAATCCTAAAAATAAGACGGATAAGCGATTTATTGTGTATCTTTGCCGATATGAAAGATTACAAAGGTTTCTTGAACGAAATATCGGCAATCCTGCCCAAGGACAGGATTTATACCGATGAGTTGCGCACCTTGGCATGGGGCACCGATGCCAGCTTCTACCGCTTGACCCCACAGGTGGTGGTTCGTGCCAAGGATGAAGACGAGGTGTCGCTTATTGTCAAGGTGGCCAATAAGTATGGCTTGCCGTTCACCTTCCGTGCTGCGGGCACATCGCTGTCGGGGCAGAGCGTGAGCGACAGCATCCTCATCGTGGCAGGTAAGAACTGGGAGGACTACAGCGTGGCTCCTGACGCCGAGAGCATCACCCTGCAGCCCGGCATCGTGGGCGCGAGGGTGAACCAGATACTGAAACCCCTGGGCCGCGTGTTCCCGCCGGACCCTGCCAGCATCGGCTCGGCTATGGTGGGCGGTATCGTCGCCAACAATGCCTCGGGTATGAACTGCGGCACCCATGCCAACAGTGACCGCATGCTCATCTCGGCGCGCCTGGTAATGCCCGACGGCACGGTGCTCGACACGGGTGACGCTGCCAGCCGTGAGGCCTTCGGCAAAAGCCATCCCGACTTCATCGCTCGCATCGAAGCCCTGCGTGACCGCATCCGCGCCAACGGCCCTCTGGCCGAGCGTATCCGCAAGAAATACAGTATCAAGAACGTGACGGGCCTGAACCTGCGGCCCTTTGTCGCCTACGACGACCCGTTTGACATCATCGCCCATTGCATCGTGGGCAGCGAGGGCACACTGGCCTTTATCAGCCGGGTGACCATGCGCACGCTGCACGACTATCCCTGCAAGGCATCGGCGATGCTCTACTTCTTCACCATGCGGGAGAGCTGCGAGGCCGTTGTGGCCCTCAAGCAGCTGAAATCCAGTGACGAGGATATCGCCATGAGCGAAGAGAACCTGATGGTCAAGAGCGCCGAGATGCTCGACTACCTGTCGCTGGCCTCGGTCGATGACCCCGTCTATCTGCAATACAAGCAAGACGTGGATGCCGGCCGCATCCCCGGTGTGGAGCCTGGCGACTATCACAACCTGACTGCCATCCTCACCGAGACCAAGGCCCTCACCCCCGAAGACCTGCAGCGCCGCATCGACACGATAACCGGGTGCCTGTCGCAGTTCAAGACCTATATCCCTGTCGAGTTCACCACCGATCCAGCCGTCTATGGCAAGTACTGGGCCATCCGCTCGGGCATCTTCCCCAGCGTGGGCGGTGCGCGCCCTGTGGGCACCTCGTGCCTCATCGAGGACGTCGCCTTTGCTGTCGAGGACCTGCCCGAGGCCACCGTCAAGCTGCAAAAACTCATTGCCAATCACGGCTACAAGGATGCCTGCATCTACGGTCATGCCTTCGAGGGCAACTACCACTTCATCATCAACCAGCTGTTCAGCGACGAGAGCGAGGTGCAGCGTTATGCCGCGATGATGCGCGATGTGGCGCGCCTTGTGGTCGAGGAGTATGACGGTTCGCTCAAGGCCGAGCACGGCACGGGCCGCAACATGGCGCCGTTTGTCGAGTATGAGTGGGGCAAGGAGGCTTTTGCAGCCATGCGTGAGCTGAAGGAGATTTTTGATCCGCACTATCTGCTCAACCCGGGCGTCATTTTCAACGATGACCCCGAGTGCTTCATCAAGCACTTCAAGCCGCTGCCCGAGCTCCGTCTCAAGGGTATGGACGAGGACGCCGGTCGTGCCAACAAGTGCATCGAGTGCGGTTTTTGTGAGGTGAACTGCCTGACCTGTGGCCTGACGCTCTCATCGCGCCAGCGCATCGTCATCCAGCGCGAAATCTCTCACCTGCGTGAGACGGGCAGCGATCCCAATCGCTTGGCGACCCTCGTCAAGCAATACCGCTATCAGGGTGACCAGACGTGTGCCGGAGATGGCCTGTGCGCCACCTCGTGCCCGATGAAGATTAACGTGGCTCACATCACCCACCTCGTTCGACAGGAAGCCCTGCCGCCAGGCAGCATGGGCTATCGTGCTGGCGATTTTGCCGCACGCCATTTTGCGGGCGTGAAGAGCGGTCTGCGCCTCGTGCTCGACACGGCGCGGCTGGGCCACAACATTCTGGGCACCTCAGCCATGCAGTCTGTTGCAGGTGCCTTGCACAAAGTCGGGTTGCCGCTGTGGACACCTGCCATGCCCGGAAAGGCTCGTCAGCCACAATCCGGCAGGGTGGGCGAAAGTGACCTCAAGGTCGTCTATTTCCCCTCATGCATCAATCAGACGATGGGCCTGGCCAAGGGTGCGCCCGTAAAGAATACGCTCGTTGATGAGATGGTGCAGCTGTGCCGCAAGGCTGGCTACGAGGTCATCTTCCCCGAGGGGATGGAGCGGATGTGCTGCGGCACCATCTGGGAGTCTAAGGGCATGCTCGACATCGCCGACCGCAAGATTGCCGAACTCGACGAGGCACTGTGGCAAGCCAGCGAGCACGGCAAGTATCCCGTCGTGTGTGACCAGAGCCCCTGCTTGCACCGCATGCGCAAATGCATCACCCGCATGCAGCTCTACGAACCCGTCGAGTTCATCTGGGACTACCTGCGTGACCGCCTTGTGTTCACGCCCATCGACCGCCGCATCGCCTTGCACTTCACCTGCTCGACCCGCGAGATGGGCCTTGTGGACAAGATGACGCAGCTCGCACGCCTGTGCAGCAACCATGTCTTCCTGCCCGAGGGCGTGGGCTGCTGCGGCTTTGCCGGCGACCGCGGATGGACCCACCCCGAAGTCAACCGCTGGGCACTCAGGAAACTGCGCCAGCAGCTCGAGGACAACCGCATCGAGATGGGTTACAGCAACAGCCGCACCTGCGAAGTCGGCCTCCAGACCCACGGCGCCATCCCCTACCAGAGCATCATCTACCTCGTCAACGAAACCACCACCAGCCGTCATTAAACAACTGACCATTCTGACCTCTCCGAAGGCATCCGCATCCTTATAAGGCAGGAGAAGAAAGAAAGACAGGAAAGACAAAAATATAGAAATTGTCTTTGTCGTCTTTCTTCTCTTCTCAAAAAAGATGCGAAGTTGCTTAAAGTTGCCAATTGTTTTTAAAACCCCGAACGCGGATGCCCACTAAAGTCTAAGGTCTAAAGTCTAAAGTCTAATCAAAAAATACTATCTTTGCAGGTGGTATGAGACGTTTGCCGGTTGTCATATTGGTCATGGTGGCGGTGCTCGTGGCGGTGGTCACAGGCTGCGGCGCGCACCGCTACGACGGGCGCCTGGTGGCGGCCGACAGCCTCATGCGCAACGACCCCGACAGTGCCCTCGCCCTGCTTGAGGCCTTGCCGACTGCCAGCCTGACGACCGAGGGCGACCGTGCCTACCACGGGCTGCTGCTAGCGCAGGCCCGCTACAAGGCCTATGTGGTGGCCACCAGCGACAGCGACATCAACCGCGCCCTCAGCTACTACCGCGACCATAGCAGCGAACGCGAGAAACTCACCCGCGCCTACATCTACAAGGGGGCCGTCATGGAAGAACTGGGCCACCCCGACAGCGCCATGTACTACTACAAATCAGCCGAAGCCACCGCCGCCCCCGACGACTATTTCAACCTGGGCTACTGCAAATATAGAATTGGTGAACTTTTTCAAGCACAAATTTCACAAGACAGTATCGCTATACTAATGCTAAAGGATGCTTTACATTACTTTACTCTTCTTAATGACACTAATTATATTATTGCATGTTACGGGGTATTAGGGGCTGTATGTGGTGTCAACAAACCTGATTCTACTGAGTATTATCTATCAAAAGCCATTAAACTCTCTCAGCAATTTGATTCAACAAAACAATATACATACAAGTCTAAACTTGCAGGGTTCAACCTTTATTATAAAAAGGATTATGATTGTGCAAAAAACATCTCTATGGATATAATGAGAAACGGAGCTAATTATTGTGAAGAATCACAATTTTATTATTATGCAGTTCTTTCATATATCTATTTGGGGAATATTGATTCAGCGAAACTAATTGCTAATATCATTCCTGCTCCAATTGATGCTGTTGACAGTATGATGCATTATGATGTTGTTGCAGAATTGGCAAAGGCTGAATTGGAGCATGAAAAGTATTCGAATACCTTGTCTAAGAATATGGACTTGAAGACAAATTATATATACGGACTACAAGGTAAAAAACTGATATCAACGGAAAAAGAATTTAGACAACTGCAAGCTATCAATAATGCCCAAAACAGAATTACTAATCTTAACCTCATTCTGTTTATTGCTTTTATTGCAACTGTGTTTCTGTTAGTGTTAGTATTCACGATGAAAACACAAATTAAAAATCATCAAACAAGAATCAATGAGATTTATCATCAACTAGATGAGAGTTTGCAGCATTTAGAGCAGGAACGTGAGAAAAACAAGCACAATAAAACCGTAAGCCAGTTAACCGCTTATAGAATTTCAGCCTTGCAAGAGTTATATTATGATATCAGAGTAAAGGCTCCCACCAGTGGGGATAATACAAAACAGATAATACCTCTTTCCAGCTTACTTAAAAGAATGAATGAAAGGAACGAATTGCTTAAACTTGAACTTCGTGATACTTTTTGGGAAAAAATCAAGCTGTCAGTGGATGGAGAATATAATGGTATTGGATCTTTTGTAGAGCGGCATTACCCTGATATATCAGATAAAGAAAAGAAATTATTCTACCTTTCTTGTGCTAACATTTCACCCCAGATTATTAAGCTTTGTCTGAATTACTCGAATGCAAAAACAGTTAGTAATTATAAAATCAAATTGGTGAGAGAAGGATTTGGACTGAACATGTCTTTTGAAGAGTTTGTCAGGCGCTATTTGACTGGCGAAATCTCATAAACTAATCTGAATTGGTATAGGAAAACCATGATGACCACAAAGATTTTTTAATTTGTTAAAAATCAACTATTTAACAATCAAAATGATGACCTGAAAAATTTGGGGTTTAGTTTGATGATATGTAACTTTGCCTAAAAATCACATACATTTAACTTAACTATACCTATATTTTTTTCAGTATATGAGTTACAGGATTCTTTTTTCACTAATTGCTTTTTTTGTTTCGCTTCAAGTGTTTGCAGATTTGAGGGATGCTTCGGGTCAGATTTATATTGAGCATCGTCCCAAAGGTGGCATCCATTCTGGCCTACCGATCTGGCCTGCTGACCAACCTGATGTGTATTACGATGATGTTGAGCAAATAATCATTATCGATGGTCCTGGGAGCGAAGCAAGTTATTATGATGTGGACATCGTCTCCATGTCAACGCTTGACTTGATGCTCAGCACTCAGGTCAACGGTACTTACGACACCATCGATGTGTCGTCACTCCCCGATGACAACTACAAAATTGTCATCACGTCCTCTAACTTCAATGAGTACAAGGGCTACTTCACCAAGGTGCCAGGGAAAAACAGATGAAAATGAATCTACGATGATGAACAACAATAAATACAAATATTATTAACCATTAAATCATTTTATCATTATGAAAAAGATATTTTTATCAAAGTCAAGAACAGTGTTAACTACGAGATTGAGGCTTCTGGTAAGGTGACGCTTGAAGATGGCTTCAAAGTGGAGAAAGGCGCGACTTTTACTGTCATTCCTTCTTGTTTTTAATGAATAGTTTTTGCAGCGTAAAATTATTATTGTAGATTTGCATTAATATTTTTAAGACTTTTCACTATGAAGAAAATATTATTATTTATATTGGCCTTCCTGGGCATGACCCAGCTAGCCGCCCAGGAATATGAGTACGTGCCGTTTGTTCGTGAGGGCGTGAAGTGGGTTTATGTGATCAATCGTAATCCATTTTACAATATTGACAATGATAACCCAGCACAAGGTGATAACCAATATTATTACACGCTTGAAATCAAGGGTGACACAGTGATCAACGGCAAAACCTACAAGGCTATGCACAAGTACTCAGGCAATGCTATCAATACCGAAGCTGATACGATACCGATTTATCTACGTGAAGAGAACAAGATAGTTTACGGCATTATCCCTGATGGTAAATTTTACGATGGTTGCCCAGTTTATAATCTTTTCTTGGAAAGTAAACTTATTGACCCATATTGTGGTGAAGAATTCGTGCTGTATGACTTTGCCGATCCTGTTTCTTATTGGCCGGAGGTGGCATCTCCGCAGTACACTGTTAATATTACTGATATCGAGATGATTCAGATAGGATCCCACATGGCTAAATGCTACAAAGGCGATTTTTACGGTGGCTTTAGCGTGATTGAGGGTATTGGGATGGTTTGTCCGATGAACTCTTATACATTGGGCTTCTTTATGCCGGTTGCTACTGGTTCATTCGGCTCATTTTACACCCTGAGCCATGTCATTGAGAACGGTGAAGTCATTTATCCCCAGAACTTTATCGACGACAGGTACATACCTTTAATCCGCGAGGATGTGAAATGGGTGAACGAGCGTGTGACGGTCAACAATGGTGACACCACCAGTTATTACTACTGCTACAAGTTCAAGGGCAATCATCCAGTCAAGAATGGATATGGCGAAACATTCAAGGCGATGTACAGCTATACAGGCGAGAGCCTTGATATGGAAAGCGATGGTCCTGTTGCAGGTTTAAGGGAAAACGGGGCACTTGTAATCAGTTACACGAACCAGCCACTGAATAGTGTAATCGAACAAGACAGGAATCTGATCAATTTATATAATTATCAAAACAGTAACAAAGGACACTTGCTATACAAGTTTGCTGTTGATGCTGCCGATGAGATGTTTGGTATTGAATATTACATGCAATACCAGAGAGAGCCGTTCTTGACCTCCGAGAATCTAGTCATGCTGGACCCCATTGTGATAGACGATTGCATCTGTAGCCGCTGCGTGTATTTGGATGACGACGGTTTGCCTCTGGCGTATATAGTTGAGGGCATCGGCTTTGACAGCTACGACATGGGTGACCTGCTGACGCCGTTTACCCGCAAGCCCGACCCTACAGCCGACCATCAGGAGTGGTGCGGCCTGAGCCATGTGGTCAAGGACGGCCAGATCATCTACAAGGGTCTGCGCTACCGTGAAAATGTTCACGTGGGCATCAATGAGGTGGTGGCCGACGTGCCGCAGCGACAGCTGGACGGGAACTACTACAACCTGATGGGGCAGCCCGTGGGCAAGGATGTGCCGACGGTGCCCGGCATCTACATCCACCAGGGCAAAAAGATCCTTGTGAGATAGTCCTGAATTGCCAAATAATGAAAAAGAGAAACGATTATGAAAAAGACATTATTATGGATTTTGTTGGCACTGTTGGGCATGACCCAGTTAAGTGCCCAGGAATACGAGTACGTCCCCTTCGTTCGCGAGGGCGTCAAGTGGGTCTGCTTTTATGACAATGACGTACATGGGGTATGGCCTTATGACGATTTAATCCCCAATGGCATTCATTATTACGCTCTTGAGATGAAAGGTGATACATGCATTGATGGTAAATGGTATAAACCTGTTCACTATTATAGTGGCAACGGCATCAACGAGTTAAATGACACCGTACCAGTTTACGTGCGTGAAGAAAACAAGGTGGTGTATGGCATCATCCCCGATGACAGGAGATATTGGGAATGCCCAATCGGAATAGGGACAATAGCACGGTTAATAGATTGGGAAATTGTCTCGAATGTCTCGACTGGTGTGGAATTCATTCTGTATGACTTCAATAACCCTGTTGTATTCTATGAAAATCTGGATCC
>Ga0310694_10004458_pt1 | contig 13553 bp, 8 predicted proteins | sample 174DNAGHGhighgp2_FD_203884 | JGI IMG/M metagenome (GOLD analysis project Ga0310694, IMG submission 203884) | Sheep rumen microbial communities from Palmerston North, Manawatu-Wanganui, New Zealand - 1742 DNA GHGhigh gp2 (v2) (version 2) | ecosystem: Host-associated > Mammals > Digestive system >... | reverse complement strand
AGGAGTTCCTCCTATTGCCGGATCATATACATCATTTCCGCCAAAGTCTTCTCGAAACAACAATGTTCCATCAATGCATAATTCTTCAGTTTGTGCTGCATTAGGCAGTGCAAACAGTATACAAATCAGTATTATGTGTACAATCCTTATCATTTTCTAATTATTCTCGGAAGTGATATAATTTTTAAAAATTAAAGCAAAGATAAAAAATATTTTTGATATATGCAAATTATTTGTGCAATAATTGTGCCTTTTAGGCTAAATTCTTGAAAATTTCTCCAGATTCAGTCAACCTTGTATAAAGTGCTGCACTTTGGGTACGGGTTGGGAGTTGCAACAACCTGAAACTGAAAACCAAACGCGGCGGGACATTGCCGCGCACTAAACGACTGCATAACGTTTCGCGCTTGGAAGCCGGAATGCAGAACACTAAGCATACTTAGAATGGAAAGTAACGAACATGATATAACGCTACGCTGACGCGAAGCGCAGTTGACAAAGACCTTTGAATATGGCATTGTTTTTAGGAGATTAGGACGAGAAGTAAGAGCTATATATGATCCGCCAATCATGGCGGATGTTGGGACAACGCACATGTGGGTGCTGTTTGCGGTGTTTGTACTACGCTACGTGCAAAGAGGGATACTGTCCTAATGGAAATTAAAAATTAAAAATTAAAAAGTAGTACTACTGTCCCGGTCTCTAAACTCCAAATAGAAGGTGGTGGTGGGTAAAAAAAACTTATAAAAAATAAAAAAGCCAGCCGCTGCCTTTTTTTTGTATTAGGCAGCATTTTATTTTATTTAATATTTATTTTATATGTGTTCGGAAAATGGACAAAATTGCACGGATTACGTGCAGTGATGTTCAAAAAATGGACAGGTATGTCCGAAATCTGTGCATTTATGGTGCTTAAATTGACACTCTATCGCCTAAAGGGGGCAAAATTGTGTCCGAATTTCGGGCAGTTGGTGTTTTTGGTGCAAGTTCTCGGTTTATATTGCTGAGAATCAGTCCGTTAACAATACGTATATATGCTTTACTTTTTAGGCGATTGATAATATCGTTCATGGTAGATGGGCTTGTATGCAGAACAGTAGCCAGGCGTCGAACAGATCCGTGCCAACCGGGTTGTTCCAGTTCTTTGGAGTTGGTCAGGCCATGAATATACGCATATACGGCAGCCTCGGACAGGCTGAGTTTCATATCCTCAAGCATCCAGGATTGAATTACAAAATAGAATGGTTTTGCCATAGATTATACTATTAAGAAAAGATACAAAAAGTTTAATCACTCACGATAATGGTTCGATAAAGGTTCGATAAACCCTCGATAAACCCTCGATCGAACGGAACGTTTTTGGTTAACAAGACAGGCACGGGAGTTTGTTGGCTTATCATAGGAAGATGGTCGCGTGATGGTCGTGGATCACTCCCGATACGTACACGTATTTATTCCGATAGCCGATTTGCCCGGTGCCAAACAATCTAAATCAGCAATCTCGTTTGCTTGCGGTAGTCGGCATACGCAGGTTTGTTCGCCAGTTGTCGTTTCTCCATCAACGGGATACTGATACCAAGGAACAAAGCGGTCATGGCAATCGGTCCCAGAATGAACCAATCGAAGCCGTAGATAGCGGCGTACATGATCCATATTCCCCACCAGAACTGAATCTCTCCGAAGTAGTTAGGATGTCTTCCTCGTTTCCACAGTCCCACATTGCAGACCTGTCCCGGGTTCGCTGCGCGGAAATCGTGGCTTTGCTTGTCGGCAATCAGTTGTATGGTGGCGGAGGCGAGGCAGATAAGGCAGCCTATTAAAAGGACCGCTACGCTGAGAGAGGAGAGACCGCCTTCGGCTGACAGACCGCTGGCGCTGAGAGAGGAGAGACCGCCTTCGGCTGACAGACCGCTGGCGCTGAGAGAAGAGAGACCGCCTTCGGCTGACAGACCGCTGGCGCTGAGAGACGGTTGGTAGAGTTGCAAGCCGGGGAGCATGGCGGCAAAGACCACAAGCGTGGGCACCATGTTCAAGCCGAAGAAGTTAATCAGGTGGAACAGGGCAGGGTGGAGGCTGCGGTACTTGGTGTAACGCCAATCCTCGTGTGCAATGCCCTTGAAGGTGATCACCCAGTTGCGCGTGAGTCGCCAGCCCCAGTACCAAGAAGCGATAAGCAACAAGATAACCGGCAATGACCAGTTGCCTGTATAGAATGCCCACAACAGAAAGACAACAGGCGGAAAGACACTCCAGTATGGGTCGTAAACGGACACATTCTCGTACAACAGTCCGAACGCCCAGACCACGATAGTGGCGAGTATATCGGCAGCAAACAGAGCCCAAATTGCGCCTGTTCCGATATCGGTTAACTTGACAAACAACAGCCATGCCGCAATGCCGGCAAGCAGGTAGATAGCGGTGATCAGCAAAATGCTGGTCGGTTTGGAATAGTTACGTTTCATATCCTTGTGGAGTGGGTTAGAATCAGTTGAAGGCATTGATGTAGGCCGTGTCCGGATGGCAGCATTCAAACTGAATGCTGTCGAGGTAGGCATTCATCGCGTGTCGCGCGTCGTTGATGTTCGGTCGGTGCTCGCGAATAGCGGCAAAAGTGTGCCGGTCGGCGACAGCAAACTGCTGCACAAGTTCCCATCCGTCGGGCACACCTGCGTGCATCCAGCAGCTACCTCCAAGTTTCTTGTATGGCCACCAGAGTAGTCCGATATTGTTACGACGAAGTGTTGCTGCTTCCTCGTGCAGCCATTCGTGGGGTCGGTGACCCGTTTCGGTCATACACATGGCAATATGCAGCGAGTCGCGGAAATGGATGAAATCGCGAATGCCGCTTTCGTCCGCCGGATGTCCGTAGCGATGGCAGGCGTAGAGGAGGTTGGAGTCCTGCATCAAGCCGTGGAAGACCGTAAACGTGCCGTTCCATTGCGCGCCGCCAGGGAGGATAATATGCCGCTTGTCAACGGAGCGTATGCTGTCGATACAACGTACATACAAGGGTTCGAGCAGGCTGTTGAGTGTATCCATGTCGTCGGTAAAATAAGTGGCGATCGGTTCGTTCATCATTTCGTAGCCAAGGATAGCGTTGCAACTCTCGTAGTGCCCGGCGATCTCCCGCCAAAGTGAGCAGAACTGTGCCTGCGCTTTTTCACTGAGGAACAAGAACGGATAGCCGTAACTGTCGTCGATATTGTCGCCTGTCTGGCCGCCCGGGCAATCGTGCATATCCAGCACGACATACAAGCCGTAGCGTTGGCACCATGCAACAGCCGAATCGAGGCGTGCAAAACCCTCGCGCGTGGTGCAGCCGAGGTAATCGTTGTCGGTAAGCAGGGCGTAATGAAACGGCAGGCGAATCGTGTTGGCACCTGTTGAAGCAATGAAACGTATATCGGCTTCGGTGATATAACGGTTCTTGAACTTGTGCCAGAACGCATCCGTTTCGTCAGGTCCGACCATCTGCGCGAACATGTCGTTGAGCAGCCGTGGCGAGTTGCACTCGCGGTCGGGCATAAGGAACATATAGCCCTCAGGATTAAGCCAGTTGCCGAGGTTGACACCTTGGATATAGAACGTGTCGCCGGCTTCGGTGAGCACATACTCGCCACTGACATGTAGCAGAGGCATACTGCTGTCGGCTATTTTGGAGTTGCTGTTCGCGCAACTGCATGCGAGCAGGAGAATGAAGGAAAGAATAGATAGTAAGGTCTTTTTCATGTTCGTAGAGTGACAATTGCAAAAATACAAAAAAGTGAACATGTGCCACTTTTTTGTATTTCTGTGCATGATAAGGGAGTGCTTATTTCAGTCGAGCCTTGATAGCTTTCGATTCCTCCTCGTATCCGGGTTTGTCGAGCAGGGCGAACATGTTCTTCTTGTACGCCTCCACGCCAGGCTGGTTGAACGGATTGACACCGAGGATGTAACCCGAAATACCGCAGGCACGCTCGAAGAAGTAAACGAACTGACCGATGTTATACTCGTCCAGACGCTCGAAGCTGATATGTACGTTAGGTACACCGCCATCGACGTGTGCCAGACGTGTGCCGAGTTCAGCCATCTTGTTGACTTCGTCCACACGCTTGCCGGCAAGGAAGTTCAGACCGTCGAGGTTCTCGCTATCGCTGGGGATACGTACTTCCTGTTCGGGAGTGTCGATAGAAATAACCGTCTCGAAGATGTTACGCTGACCTTCCTGTATCCACTGACCCATCGAGTGCAGGTCGGTAGTGAAGTCCACCGAAGCGGTGAACAGGCCTTTGTGGTCCTTGCCCTCGCTCTCGCCGTAGAGTTGTTTCCACCACTCAGCAAAGTAGTGCAGGCGCGGGTTGAAGTTAACGAGGATCTCGGTGGTCTTGCCATATTGGAGCAGTGCGTTGCGGATAGCGGCGTACTGTGCAGCCGGGTTCTTCTCGTAAGGCACGTTGGCAGCAGTGGCTTTCTGCATATCCTGTGCACCCTTGACGATAGCGCGAATGTCCCAACCTGCCACAGCGATAGGCAGCAAGCCAACCGGCGTGAGGACAGAGAATCGTCCGCCCACATTGTCAGGAATAACGTAGGTCTTGTATCCCTCCTTGGTAGCGAGCGAGCGGAGCGCACCTTTGGCTTTGTCGGTAACGGCTACGATACGTTTGCGTGCTTCGTCCTTGCCGACCTGCTGCTCGAGCATTGTCTTGAGCAGACGGAAAGCGAGAGCGGTCTCGGTGGTTGTGCCGGACTTGGAGATGTTAATGATACCGAACTTGCGACCTTTGAGCAGCGCCATAAGGTCAGCCAGATAATCCTCGCCGATATTGTTGCCGGCATAGACCACGATAGGGTTCTTGCGCTCGGGCATATATGCGTCGAACGAAGAAGCCAGAGCCTCGTTCACGGCGCGTGCGCCCAGATATGAGCCGCCTATACCTGCTACGACCACGATCTCGCAGTTCTCGCGGAGTTGTTTGGCAGTAGCCTCAATGTCGCTGAGCAGTGCGTTGTCGATCTCGGCAGGCAGTGTTACCCAACCGATGTAATCGTTGCCGGCGCCACGGCCGTTCTCGAGAAGTTCGTTACATGCTGCAGTCTGTGCAGCGATGGCTTTCAGGCTGCCTGCAGGAACAAACGAGGCAGCGTTTTGTAGATTCAGTTTCATATTACTGTAAATGTGTTGTTAATTCTTGAATAACGAGCGATGGCGATTTGTGCTCGTAGAGGATGGCATACATGGCATCCACGATTGGCAGTTGCACATGCAGACGCTCGTTGGCGTGATGGATACAATATGTCCCGTAGTACCCTTCCGCCACCATTTCCATCTCAAGTTGTGCAGCCTTGACGGAGTACCCCATACCGATCATCTGCCCGAACTGGCGGTTACGGCTGAACTTGGAGTACGCCGTGACAAGTACATCGCCCAGATACCCGCTGGCATCGATGTCGCGGTGCACCGAACTGAGTGCAGCCGTGAAATGCTCGATCTCCTGCAGTGCGTTGCTGATGAGTACTGCCTGGAAATTGTCGCCGTAACGCAGGCTCTGGCATATACCTCCCGCAATGGAGTAGATGTTCTTCATGACGGATGTATATTCGAGTCCGATAACATCGATGGATGTGGCAGTACGTACGTATGATGTTTGCAGCAGCGGCGCGAGTTCTTCTGCCTTGGCGCGTTCGGAGCAACCGATAGTAAGATAACTCAGTCGCTGCAAGGCAATCTCCTCGGCGTGGCATGGTCCGGCAATGACCAGCAGGTTTTCCTCGGGCACATTGAAGCGCTCGTGCAGATAATCGGTCACGATCTGGTTCTTCTCGGGGATCATTCCTTTGACAGCCGAGATGATAATCTTCTGGCGCATGGTACGCTTGATCTTCTTGAGCGTGGGCTCAAGGTAGGGCGAGGGAATAGCCAAAATGAGTATATCCGAGTCACGAACGACGATATTGATGTCGTCGGTAAAATGAATACGGTTGATGTCGAATGTTGTGCTGTTGAGGTATGTGGGGTTCTTGCCCGTTCGCTTGAACTCCTCAATCACCTCGGGACGACGTATGAACCAGTTGATCTCATCGACATTGGTCAGCACGATCTTAGCCAATGCCGTAGCCCAACTGCCGCCGCCGACTATAGCTACTTTCTTGTTTTCAAACATGATTTTATTATTTTGCTTCAGGTTTCATGGTGGGGAAGAGCAGTACCTCTTGAATGGTGGGCTGGCCGGTCATGAACATTGTCAGTCGGTCAATGCCTATGCCTATACCGGATGTGGGCGGCATACCATATTCAAGCGCGCGCACGAAGTCATGGTCGATCACCATTGCTTCGTCGTCACCCTTGGCGGCAAGTTTCATCTGCTCTACAAATCGCTCGTACTGGTCAATCGGGTCGTTGAGCTCCGAGTAGGCGTTAGCCAGTTCTTTGCCGTTGACCATCAGTTCGAAGCGTTCGGTCAGTCCGGGTTTGCTGCGGTGCATCTTCGTGAGCGGTGACATCTCCACCGGATAATCGGTTATGAACGTAGGCTGGATGAACTGTCCCTCGCAGGTCTCACCGAAAATCTCGTCAATAAGTTTGCCTTTGCCCATGTGCTCTGTATCTTCTACGCCGAGAGTCTTGGCAAACGCGCGCAGTTCCTCTTCCGTCATGGCGGCTACATCCTTGCCGGTCTGCTCCTTGATAGCATCCAGGATAGGCAGGCGGCGATAGGGCGCTTTGAAATCAACCTCGTGGTCACCGATCTGAACTTTGGTTGTGCCGTTGACAGCGATGGCAATCTTCTCGAGCAGTTGCTCGGTGAACGACATCATCCAGTTGTAGTCTTTGTACTGGACGTACAACTCCATACATGTGAACTCGGGGTTGTGACTGCGATCCATACCTTCGTTGCGGAAGTTACGTCCGATCTCATACACGCCCTCAAATCCGCCAACGATAAGTCGCTTAAGGTAGAGCTCGGTAGCTATACGGAGGTACATATCCACGTCGAGCGTGTTATGGTGTGTGATGAACGGTCGTGCACTTGCTCCGCCTGCAATGGCTTGCAGAATAGGCGTTTCGACCTCGGTGTATCCGGCTTCGTCAAACACCTGGCGCATCGTACGCAGAATAGTGGCGCGCTTGAGGAACGTATCTTTAATGCCATCGTTGACGACCAGATCGACGTAACGCTGACGATAGCGCTGCTCGGGATCGTTGAATCCGTCGTATGCCACACCGTCCTTGTACTTGACGATAGGCAGCGGGCGAATACTCTTGGCGAGCACGGTGAGCTTCTTGGCATGCACACTGATCTCACCCATCTGCGTGCGGAACACAAAGCCCTCAATGCCGATAAAGTCGCCGATGTCCAGCAGTTTCTTGAACACGGTGTTGTACATCTGCTGTTCGGGCGTCGTAGGTTGTTCGCCTTCGGGTACAGGTGCTTGTATATCATCACGGCTGACATAGACCTGAATACGTCCTTTCGAGTCCTGCAACTCGATGAAGGAGGCTTTGCCCATGATTCGCTTTGACATCAGTCGTCCTGCAATACTGACAGGCTTGCCGGTGTACCACTCGGAGTCAGGTTCGGGAGCACCTTCTTCGCGGTCAACAAACGCCGCCTTGATGTCCGATGAATAACCTGTTACCTGATATTCCGCCGCAGGGTAGGGATTGATTCCCAAATCACGCAATGCTTGCAAACTCTGCCGGCGTACTTGTTCTTGTTCTGATAATTCCATATTATTATATTGTTTATTATTTCGATTTATGTGTGCGTTCACCATTTAATTGCCCAGATCGCTGTGGAACTGAATACGAACGAGTCGCACCTCAATCTCGGTGTAATAATCTTCACCCAGTTCCTGCATGGCAAGTTTGATGTTATCATTCTCGGCGTGTTTGAAATAGTCGAATATCTCTTCGATAGCATCAGCGTCGATCACCTCTTCGAGGAAATAGCGGATGTTCAACTTGGTGCCGGAATAGACGATAGCCTCAATCTCCTTGACGATCTCCTCCATCGACATGCCGAAACGTATAGCCAGATCATCGATTGCTATACGACGGTCGATAGCCTCAATGATAGCCACTTTGTGTGCGGACTTGTGCGCTACGGTTTTGACGCGCAGGTCCTCGGGACGGATAATCTCGTTCTCATCGACATACTCCTTGATAACCTTCAGGAACTCGCTGCCATATCGTTTGGCTTTGCCCGCACCTACACCCGGGATGTTCTGCAGTTCCTCCATCGTGATAGGATAGAACGTAGCCATGGCTTCCAAGCTGGGATCCTGGAAGATCACGTATGGCGGAACATCGTGCATCTTTCCGACTTTCTTGCGCAGATCCTTGAGTATGCTGTACAACTCGGTATCTGCCGCCGAAGAACCTATCATGTTCTGCTCGATGTTCTCCTCGGCATCTTCGTCAATGACCTCGATAGGAATCTCGAACTTGGTAGGTTTGCGCAGGAACTTCTTGCCTTGCGGTGTGATATGTACACTACCGTAAGTAGTCATATCCTTCTCCAGATAGCCGTGAATCATGGCTTCCTTCATGATGGCGTTCAGCAGTTCCTCTTCCTCATCGGATGCTATGCCGAAATTCTCCAGTTCATCGTGCTGGAAGGCGAGTACATCCGGTGTTTTGTTGCCGTGCAGGATGTCCACAATATGTTCGGGTTTGAAACGCTCGTTGCAATCCTGTACGGTTTCGATTGCCAGCCCGAGCAGTTCGGTGGCGTCATACTGCTTGAATACCTTATTACAGTTGTCGCAGCAACCGCAGTTCTCCTGTGGATACTTCTCGCCGAAATAGTGCAGCAACAACCGTCTGCGGCATGTGGAGGATTCCATGTACTGCTGCGTTTCAGCCAACAGTTGGTTGGTGATCTCCGCCTCCTGCATATTGTTGTCCTGGCGGCTCTTGTCCTGCTGGAAGTTACGTAACCTCTCTATGTCTTTCGGTGAGTAGAAGCACAGACAACGTCCTTCACCTCCGTCACGTCCGGCACGACCGGTCTCCTGATAATACCCCTCCAGCGACTTAGGTACATCATAGTGTACAACAAAGCGCACATCCGGCTTGTCGATACCCATACCGAATGCGATGGTAGCAACAATGACCTGACATTTTTCCATCAGAAAAGCGTCCTGGTTCTTGCTTCGTTCCTCCGTATCCATACCTGCATGATAGGGCAGAGCGGAGATATTGTTCACCTGCAGGATCTGCGCGAGCGACTCAACCTCCTTGCGCGCCATACAATATACTATACCGGATTTGCCCTCCATCTGCTTGATGAAGCGCACAAGATCCTTGTTGACATCTGCGGTCTTTGGACGAACTTCGTAATACAGGTTAGGACGGTTGAACGAGCTCTTGAATACGGTGGCGTCACTGATCTGAAGATTCTTCTGAATATCCTGTTGTACTTTGGGAGTAGCGGTAGCGGTAAGGGCGATAATCGGCGCAGAGCCGATCTTCTCGACAAGCGGGCGGATATTTCTGTATTCAGGACGGAAATCATGTCCCCATTCGGAAATACAGTGTGCTTCGTCAATAGCATAGAAACTCACTTTCACTCCCTGCAGTAATTCCACATTCTCGGGTTTCTGCAGTCCCTCGGGTGCCATGTACAGCAGTTTTGTTTTGCCGTTGATGATATCATCATGCACTGCATGAATCTCCGTCCGCGAGAGTGAGGAGTTGATGAAGTGGGCTATGCTGTCCTCGTCATAATAACTGCGCATAGCATCCACCTGATTCTTCATCAGTGCAATCAGCGGCGATATGATAATCGCCACACCCTCCATCATCAACGCCGGAAGCTGGTAGCACAGACTCTTGCCACCGCCGGTAGGCATCAGCACAAAGGTGTTGTTGCCGTCCATCACGTTGTTGATGATAGCTTCTTGGTTCCCCTTGAAATTATCAAATCCGAAATTATGCTGCAAAGCAGCAATCAGTTGTTCGTGTCTGGTCATATATAGTATAATGTATCGACTTGTGTATAAAATGCAGAAAGACAACAAGAAACGCGTCTTCCACGATTTCTGACTGCAAATATACAAAAAAATATTGAAATATGCAAATTTTTACGAGAAAAAAAAGTTTTTATGTAAAAAATGCGAATATGCTTGCAAATGTCATTTTTTTTTTGTACCTTTGTACCGCCAATTGTGCATACAGTGTAAAAGACTCAATATATGCAATTACTTCTACAGATTATCACGCTTATCGGTTCCGTAGCGATGCTCATGTACGGAATGAAGGTGATGAGTGAGGGCCTGCAAAAGATGGCAGGTAGCAAACTGAGCAATGTGCTCGGTACGATGACCACCAATCGTTTCTCGGGTGTACTGACGGGTGCATTTATTACTGCGGCCGTACAGTCATCCACCGCTACAACGGTGATGACGGTCAGTTTTGTGTCAGCAGGAATATTGTCGCTGGCGCAGGCTATATCCGTAATTATGGGTGCGAATATCGGAACGACGTTCACGGCATGGATTATGGTTCTGGGCGGCAGCTCGTTCGATATGCGACTGGTGGTGTATGCAACCATCGTATTGGCTGTAGCACTTATTTACACAAAAAAGAACGCCAACCTGGGTGATTTTCTGATCGGTTTGTCGTTGATGCTACTGGGTTTAACTACTCTGAAGATCAACGCTACCGAGATGAAACTCGACCAGATTGATGCAGTTCGCACGTTTTTTGACTCAACATCGAGTTGGGGATATGGCAGTTACTTCCTGTACCTGTTGGTTGGCGGTATACTGACATTTGCCGTACAGTCGTCAGCAGCCATCATGGCAATCACGATGACCTTGTGCTCGGTAGGCGTACTGCCGATAGATATGGGTATATCGCTGGTGCTCGGTGAGAACATCGGTACGACTATCACCTCTAACATCGTGGCACTATCCGCCTCCGTACAAGCACGCCGTGCAGCTATGGCGCACTTGGTATTCAACTTGTTCGGCGTTATTTGGGTGCTGATTGTTTTCCGCCCGTTTGTAGGATTAGTTTGCAAGCTGTGGGGTATACCGTTTGAACCGGGTGTACGTCCCGAGAACGGACTGTCACCGGAGAAACTGAGTGCCATTCTGGCTACGTTCCACACGATGTTCAACGTAATTAACACCTGTATTCTGATTGGTTTCATTCCGTTGCTGGAGAAGTTGGTTTGTGTGATTATCCCGTCAAAGCCGGAGGGCGACGAGGATTCGACACTCAAGTTCATCACCGGTGGTTTGATGTCCACGTCCGAGCTCTCAATCATGCAGGCATGGCATGAGGTACACGTGTTCGGCGTGCGCACGCGCAGGATGATAGATATGGTAAGCGACCTATTCCATACCAACGAGGAGCAGGATTTTGTGAAGATTTACTCCCGAATAGAGAAGTATGAAGGAATATGTGACCGTATGGAGGTTGAGATTGCTGCATACCTCAATCAGGTTGCTGACGGACGTCTGTCCGACCAGTCAAAGCATGAGGTGCACAAGATGTTGCGTATAGTCAGCGAGTTGGAGTCGGTAGGTGATGCCAACTTCAACCTCTCGCGTTACATCTCTTACCGTCATCGTGACCGACTGCCATACACCGAGGAGCAGAACCGTAATATCGAAATGATGGAATCGCTGCTCGCACAGGCTGCGAACAAGATGGTAGAGGCGTTGGATAAAGAACATATCTCCGACAGCGAGTTCGTGGAGATGATGCGTATTGAAACGGAAATAAACAACTTCCGCGACGATCTGAAAGCCGAGAATACGCTGAACGTAACAGGGCATGTATATGACTACCTGACGGGTGTCAACTATATGGATACGATCTCCGAGTTCGAGAAGATGGGTGACTACATCATCAATGTTGAGGAGGCGATATATGAGAAAAAACACGACAAATAAATGATTTCTGTTTTCTTTTGGCATCCACAGATCTATCCAAAACAAATATAAAGAAACCTTATAATCAAAAATCATAATGAACAATCTGGTAAACCGTCACATCGGGCTGAGTGAAGCCGACAAACGACTCATGTTACAAACCATCGGTGTTGCTGACGAGCAGGAACTGATTCGTCAGACCATGCCGGCAGATATATTGCTGCCGGAGGATAGACGTCCGAAGATAGATGCACTTACTGAGCAAGAACATTTGGATTCGATGCATGACTTGCAAGCGCAAAACCAATTATGGCGCACGTATATCGGTCGCGGTTGGTACGGAACGCTCACACCGTCAGTAATCACGCGTAATGTGCTGGAGAACCCGGTGTGGTACACCTCCTATACGCCATATCAGGCAGAGATTTCGCAGGGTAGGTTGGAGGCGTTGTTTGCCTTTCAGACACTTATCAGCGATCTGACAGGTCTGCCGCTTGCCAACTGCTCGCTGCTGGATGAAGCAACGGCTGCCGCCGAAGCGGTAACGATGATGCGAAACTTGCGTAGCCGCCAGCAGGTGAAAGATGACGTGAAGAAAGTGTTTGTCGATGCCAAGATCTTCCCCAACACCTTATCTGTAATGCGCACGCGCGCGCTCGGACAAGGTATAGAGCTGGTGATCGGTGATTATGCGGCGTTCACTCCGTCGGCTGAATATTTCGGTGCTATCGTACAGTTGCCTAATGCTGATGGTTCCATCGAAGATTACACACTCTTTGCTGAAGACTGCCACGCTGCCGGATTGAAGGTTGCGGTGATTGCCGACCTTATGGCTTTGTGTCTGCTCAGACCGCTGGATGCCGATATCATCTGCGGCACAGCGCAGCGCTTCGGACTGCCGATGGGCTTTGGTGGACCGACCGCCGGATATATGGCTACACGCGATGAATACAAACGCGAACTGCCCGGACGAATAATCGGATTGAGCAAGGATATGTATGAGCGTCCAGCTTACCGCCTGGCATTGCAGACCCGCGAGCAACATATCAAACGCGAGAAAGCCACATCGAACATCTGTACTGCCGAAGCACTGTCCGCAATGATGGTGGCGTTCTACGCCGAGTATCACGGAGCGGAAGGTTTGCGCAAGATTGCCGAGACCATTCACGGCAAGGCAGTTTACCTGAGCGAGATGCTACAAGCATACGGCTATACACAGGAGAATGTTGAATTCTTTGACACGCTGAAGATCTATCTGCCTGAAAACGTGAGCATAGCCGACTTGAAGGCTGCTGCCGAGGAATCGGAGATCAACCTGTATTATGCTCCCGAAGGATGGGTTGGATTGTCGTTGGACGAGACGGTTACTCTGAACGACATGAACGATTTGGCGGAACTGTTTGCCGGATTAGCGGGCGGCATGGCTATGCCTATAGATGACGAATCGGCGTTTGAAGGCTTGTGGGCAATTGACGAAAGCCGTGTACGCGAAGCGGATTATCTGAAGGCTGATGTGTTCCAAAAATACCACACAGAGACCGAGATGATGCGGTACATGCACCGTTTGGCTCGCAAAGATATCAGTCTCACGCACTCGATGATTCCGCTGGGATCATGTACGATGAAACTTAATCCTGCTTCGGCAATGCTGCCAATCACTTTCCCGGGATTTTTGGCTATCC
>Ga0310694_10004457_pt1 | contig 13555 bp, 11 predicted proteins | sample 174DNAGHGhighgp2_FD_203884 | JGI IMG/M metagenome (GOLD analysis project Ga0310694, IMG submission 203884) | Sheep rumen microbial communities from Palmerston North, Manawatu-Wanganui, New Zealand - 1742 DNA GHGhigh gp2 (v2) (version 2) | ecosystem: Host-associated > Mammals > Digestive system... | reverse complement strand
ACGCCGAGGAAGAAGATTATCTTTCGTTGCGTCGTCGTCAGGTCGCTGGCGCCTACCGTCTGTGCCTGGCTGGCGGTAAACGACAGCTCGCCCTTCAACTGCAGTGACAGGATGTAGGCCGGTATGACCATTGACACCAGCGAGGGAATGAAAATCTCGGCAATGACGCCGGCAGCCGTGATGACGCCTTTGTTCCACAGCATAATTGTGGTTACATCGCCGATGGGCGAGAAGGCACCGCCCGAATTGGCGGCTATCACCACCAGCGAGGCATAGATGAGCCGGTCCTTCTTGTCGCTCACCAGCTTGCGCAGTATCATAATCATGACAATCGATGTCGTCAGGTTGTCAAGGATGGCCGACAAGACAAACGTCATAAATGCAATGCGCCACAGTAGTGTCCGCTTCGACTTCGTCTGCAGCGTGTCGCGCACGAAGTTGAAGCCACCGTTCTGGTCCACCAGCTCTACGATGGTCATAGCGCCCATCAGGAAGAACAGCGTCGTGCTGGTAGACCCCAGATGGTGCTCTATTACCTGACTCACTGCCGAGGCGATGTTACTGCCCACGGCTTCGCTCACATAGCTGCCTGGATCAATCATAAAGAGAGTCCAGGTGGCCACAAACATCAGCAGCGCAACGGCTGCCTTGTTCACTTTTGTCACGCTCTCTATGGCTATGCAGAAATAGCCTATACAGAAAACGATGACAATCATCAATGATAATGTAGACATAGCTATAAACTATTTGTTTTTTTTAGATTACGACCGCAAAATTACAACTTTCTTTTCTTTTTTCATCTTATTATCCAAATCTTTTTTGTTGTTTCAGCAATATTTCGTATTTTTGCAACCACATTCCGATACCTATTTAATATATAACATAGAAGAAACAAACAAAAACACAATGAAGAACATCAGTCTTGACACAACAAAGGCCGCCTGCTTCCTCAAGTCAGGCGCCGTAGAGGCTTTCGAGCCAAAGGTAAAGGCCGCCCAGCAGGCCTTGGAAAATGGCACCTGTCCCGGTAATGACTTCCTGGGATGGTTGCACCTGCCCAGCAGCATCACGCCCGAGTTCCTTGACGAAGTGCAGGCCACTGCCAACACGCTGCGTTCTAAGTGCGAAGCCATCGTCGTGGCCGGCATCGGCGGCAGCTACCTTGGTGCACGCGCCGTCATCGAGGCTCTGGCCAACTCGTTCAGCTGGCTCATTCAGGACAAGCAAAATCCTACCATTCTCTTTGCAGGCAACAACATCGGCGAGGATTACCTCTCAGAGCTCACCGAATACCTGAAGGGTAAGAAGTTTGGCGTCATCAACATCTCCAAGAGCGGCACCACCACCGAGACCGCCCTCACCTTCCGCCTGCTGAAGAAGCAGTGTGAGACACAGATGGGCAAGGACGTGGCCCGCGACGTCATCGTTGCCGTCACCGACGCCAAGCGTGGCGCCGCCCGCACCTGTGCCGACAAAGAGGGCTACAAGTCGTTCGTCATTCCCGACAACGTCGGCGGCCGCTTCTCAGTGCTCACGCCGGTGGGCCTGCTGCCCATCGCCTGCGCCGGCTTCAACATCAAGCAGCTCGTCGCCGGTGCACAGCAGATGGAGACAGCGTGCGGCAAGGACGTGCCTTTTGCCTACAATATAGCCGCTCAGTACGCTGCCGTGCGCAACGCCCTGTACCAGGAGGGAAAGAAAATTGAGATTATGGTGAACTACCAGCCCAAGCTGCACTATGTGTCAGAGTGGTGGAAGCAGCTTTACGGCGAGAGCGAGGGCAAGGACAAGAAGGGCATCTTCCCCGCCAGCGTTGACTTCACCACCGACCTGCACTCCATGGGCCAGTGGATACAGGACGGCGAGCGCACCATCTTCGAGACCGTCATCAGCGTTGAGCAGCCCAACCGCAAGCTACTCTTCCCCAGCGACGAGGAGAACCTCGACGGTCTGAACTTCCTGGCCGGCAAGCGCGTGGACGAGGTGAACAAGATGGCCGAGCTGGGTACGCGCCTGGCCCACGTTGACGGCGGCGTACCCAACATTCGCATCGCCGTGCCGTGCCTCAACGAGTATTACATCGGCCAGCTCATCTACTTCTTCGAGATTGCCTGCGGCATCAGCGGCAACGTGCTCGGCGTGAACCCGTTCAACCAGCCTGGCGTTGAGGCCTACAAGAAGAATATGTTTGCCCTGCTCAACAAGCCCGGCTACGAGGCAGAATCGAAGGCCATTCAAGAAAGGTTAGCCAAGGAGCAGTAATTTATTTGCATCGGACGACAGGGCTCGGAGGACTCTGCTTACAAGAAAAGATACTAAAAAGTTGTGAAAGTCTTGTTGTCCGATGTAAAAAGAACCCCCGATGAACGAAACAATCAACAAATACCTACAGAAGCACGGCTTTGAGCACTTTGAGCCCAAAGCCGTGCTCTTCGACATGGACGGCGTGCTCTACAACTCCATGCCGCGCCACGCCATAGCTTGGCAGCAGGCAATGGCAAGTTTTGGCATACGCATGACCGAGGCCGACGCCTATGCCACCGAGGGCGCCCGCGGCATAGACACCATTCGCCAGATGGTGAGCCGCCAGCGGGGCGAGGACATCACCCTGGAGCAGGCACAGGCGATGTACGACGAAAAGACGCGCCGCTTCCACCTCATGGGCGAGGCACCGCTCATGGAGGGCATCAACGAACTCTTGCGCATCATCCATTGCCACGGACTCACCATCGGCGTGGTTACGGGTAGCGGTCAGCGCCCGCTCATCAACCGTCTGCTCACAGACTTCGGCGCTTACCTCGACGAGCAGCACATCGTCACCGCCTACGACGTCAGCCGCGGCAAGCCCGCTCCAGACCCTTACATCATGGGCATGCAGAAAGCTGGCACTGAGCCTTGGCAGACGGTTGTCGTTGAGAACGCGCCGCTCGGCGTCAGCGCCGGCACTGCCGCCAAGGCTTTCACCATTGCCGTCAACACGGGCCCTCTGCCCGACCGTCTGCTCACCGACGCCGGCTGCGACATCCTCTTCCCACGCATGACAGCACTGCGCGACTGTTGGGAACGGCTCTTTTGTCCCCAACATTCGCTGCGTTGAGCGTCAGCTCTATCAACTATTTTCTGATAAACCTTAACAGCCCGACCTTACACCTCGTCTTCATCGTCAGCGCCACCGCCGTTGGTATCCATCTGCGAGTCGCGCTCTATCTTCACATTCCCCATGTTGTCAATCTTCACCTCCAAGGGAATGTACTCATCGGTCTGCGGCAGGCTCACGCTGGCGGCGAACTCCAGCAGGAGGTCGTCAACCTCGTCGAACACCAAGCCCTCCAGGATGCCCATCTTGCGGTAATGCTCGTCAATATAAGCGTTGAAGGCCGCCTTCGTGAAGCTCTTGCTGATAGCCACGCTGCCATCGGCACGCCTGACGACCACCGTAATACGGTTGTCCACAAACTTCTGCCCAGTCTCGTCGCTCACTAAGGGCAGGCTGTCGCTCGCCTCACGGCTCACCTCCACCTTATACTCCTTGCCCAGCCATGCCACACTGCGCACGTCGCTATAAGGCTGCATGCGTATGGGCGCCTGCGGCATCGGCTCCTCTACACGCGGGGCAATAATGTCCTGCGGCTGTTTCTTTTCCTTACAAGCTGCCAGCAACGCCATAGCGGCAAGAGGCAGTATCAGAAGTTCATGTCTTGTCATAATTTTAAGCTATTCTTGGTATTTACGAGTGCAAAGGTACGATTATTTTTCCATAACCCGCCACCAATTTTTAAAAACTCACTGCCTTTTTTCCAAAAAGCGCCTCCATTTTTTCAAAAAGTGCCTCCTTTTTTCCAAAAAGTGCCTCCATTTTTTCAAAAACCGGCTGGTTTTTCTTGAAAGCCTCAGCCCCTTGCTTCAAAAGCCGGCTTCTGCTGCTTATTTTACGGCATTCTTGGACGAAATATAGTTAATTTTTGTACACGTCGCCCGTTTTTTGCAAAGAAACAATAAAAATTAGTGTCTGTAGTAATATCTCCCCCTACAGGAGGGCTTATCTTTGCATCAAAAAACAGAAACGAAAGGAAAGCAATATGCCAAACAAGATTAGAATGACCATCGGCGAGTTCTCGCAATTCTGCCAAGTAACAATCAAGACCCTGCGCTACTACGACAAGATGGGGCTGCTGGTGCCTAACGAGGTTGACGAGTGGAGCCGCTACCGCTACTATGACGTGTCGCAGATGCAGCAGTTGAACGCCATCCTGCGGCTGAAGGACTGGGGGTTCACCCTCGACGAGATTGGCAACCTGCTTGACGAGGGCACACACAAGCCGAGCCTCGCCCAGATTGAGGCGAAGCAGCAAATGATGAAAGAACAGATAGAGACCCTGAACAAGAAACTCGCTGCGCTGCAACGCATGGGCGACTCCATCAGGCAGGTGGACGGCATGAAGGGCATCACCATTCAGGAGTTGCCGCCCATCATTGTGGCCTCCTATCGGCGTGTGCTGAAGCACCGCGAGGACCTGACGCCCATCTTCACCAAAACTATCAACCCCGAAATTCAGCGCATAGGCTGCAAGCGCACGCTGCCCATCTATGGTTTCATGATTGAGCACGAGCGGGAGTATAAGACGGAGGATATTGACATAGAGTACTGCCTGCAGGTGGACGAGATGTATCAGGACACCAGCATCATAAAATTCAAGCAGTTGCAAGCGGTGCCCACGGCGGTCTGCCTGAAGCATGTGGGCAGCTACGACACCCTGCCGGAGTCGTTTGCCGAGGTGATGCGCTACATAGAGACTCACGGCTACAAGATGACCGGCGGATACCGCATACAGTTCGAGGACAGCATCCAGAACCAGCGCAATCCAGATAAATACGTCACCATTATTCAGGTGCCGGTAAGAAAGAGATGGCAGCTTCATCCAGTGCCCAGTGAGGTGTATTACCAATGACACCATGCCGATAGCCCGGCAGCACTTCAGTTCGCCAGACACCAGCCCCCCCCCTCAAGGGGGCTTTTGTGTAAGTATTTCGCCTCTTTTTATAGGAAATACTTGCACAGCACCGAGTTTTTTTGTATTTTTGCAGCTGACAAGTCAAAAAACTCACAAAATGAGAAAACAAACGTTTGCAAGCAGGCTCAGCCTCAGGATCATGGCGGTATTGGTGGTGATGTCGGCAGTGATCACCGCCATTATATATCTGATTACCAAGGAAAGCATGGCCCGTGAGGCAGAGACACGCTATGAGAGCATCATCCTGCACGCCAACGAGAAGATACGCGGTGTGCTCTCCGACGTCTACGTGGGGGCCATCAACAATATCAGCGTCATTGAGCGCGATATTGACAACCCAGACCAGCTGCAGGCGCATCTGGAGCGCATGGTGAGCCAGAATATGTATATGTCGAGCTGCAGGCTGATATTCGAGCCCGACGTCTTCCCGCAAAAGGGCCACCACTTCGAAATCTATGCCTGGCGCGACTCATCGGGAGTCATCAGCGGCCGGCAGATGAACGAGAGCCATCCCGACTTCCTGACACACGACTGGTATAAGGAAGCCTTCGACAAAGCCGAAGGCGACTGGACGCCTCCCTACTTCGACAGAGCGGCCTCTCACCAGCTGACGACGACCTACATGACCCACATCCGCGACCGACAGGGCCGCAAGGTGGGCATGCTGGGTGCCGACGTGTCGCTGGAATGGCTGCGGCAGCGTCACCAGCGCGTGGACGCCGAGAACCATGAACGTTTCGAAAAGGGGTTCAAGGACCAGTCATATAGCTTCATCATTGACCACGACGGCACATACCTCATACATCCCGACGAGAGCCGCGTACTGAAGAAGAAACTTCAGGACTTCACCACCCTGAGTCACGATACGCTTGACGATGCCATGGTGCGCAGCATGACAAACGGCGAGAGCGGCCACTGCCAGATTATGAAAGACGGCATTGAGTCATGGATATTCTATTCGTTTGTGAAATACGCCGAATGGACGGTGGTCATTGTCGTGCCGGCAGCCATTATCTATCACAACGGCACCATCTTGATATACATGCTCCTGGCAACGTTCCTTATAGGCCTGGCTGTCATCTACCTGCTGAGCCACCACCTTATAAAAAATACGCTGAAGCCGCTGATGCGCTTTGTAAACGTGGCCGACCAGATAGCCAAAGGACGGTTCGACATAGAATTGCCCGAAGTGAAGACGCGCGAAATCAATGCCCTGCGTGATGCTTTCAAAGACATGCAAGGAGCGCTGACCAACTACGTTGATGAGCTGAAAGAGACAACGGCCTCGAAAGTGGCCTTCGAGCAGGAACTGAAGATTGCAAGCAACATCCAGCAACAGATGCTGCCAAAGGTCTACCCTCCGTTCCCCGACCGCACCGACATTGACATCTTTGGCGAGGTGGTGACAGCCAAGCAAGTGGGGGGCGACCTCTTCGACTTCTTCATACGCGACGAAAAGCTCTTCTTCGGTATCGGCGACGTGGCTGGCAAGGGCGTGCCGGCAGCACTGGTGATGGCCGTCACGCGATCCATGTTCCGCAGTGCCTCCATGACCTACACCTCGCCGAAACTCATCGTCGAAAGCATCAACCGCTCCGTGTGCCAGAGCAACAACTCCTACATGTTCGTTACCCTCTTCATGGGCGTGCTCGACTTGGCCACCGGACACCTATTGTACACCAATGCCGGGCACGAGCCGCCCGTGCTGGTAGGCGGCGCACACACACGCTTCCTGAACGTCAACAGCAACATACCACTGGGGCTGCGCCCCGACTGGCAGTACACTGAGCAGAAATCGCTCATTGACAAGGGCACCACTCTTTTCCTCTACACTGACGGATACACCGAGGCTGCCACCATTGAGCGCGAGCAGTTTGGCAAGGAAAGGATGTGCGAGGAGGCCCTCCGACTATCGGCCAAGCACCATGACTCGCGCACCTTCGTAAAAGAGATGCGCAAGGCCGAACGCACCTTCATCGGCGGCATTCCCCAAGGCGACGACATCTCCCTGCTGGCCATCAAGTATATGGGCAGCCAAGGCAAGAGCCCCTACCATCGGGGCATCTCGCTGGTGAACGACGTTCAGGAAGTGCCGGCACTGGCCATCTTCATAGCAAGCGTGTGCAAGGACATGCGCTTCAACGAACTCTGCACGGCCGGCATTAACCTGGCCGTTGAAGAGGCCGTGGTCAATGTCATGAACTACGCCTACCCCAAGGGCACACGTGCCAACATCCTGCTGGAGGTCTTTGCCGACGAGGAGGTCGTCACCTTTGAATTGCGCGACGACGGCATAGCCTTCGACCCAACGACAGCTGACGAAGCAGACATTAGTAACATCGTCAGCAATCACATCATCGGCGGGCTGGGCATCCACCTCATGCGCCACTATATGGACAGCATTGCATACGAACGCAAGGACGGTCAGAACGTACTGACAATGACAAAGAGAATAAGAGACAATCAAATTTAATACAGTATGGAAGCAACAATCAGACAAGAAGACGATAAGCATATAACCCTGATTCTTGACGGTTACTTTGACACCTCTGTGGCAGCACAGGTGGAACAAGAGGCGGCGCCGCTCTTTGAATACCACGACTGCGAAATCGTGATAGACTGCAGCCGGCTGGACTATATATCGTCGAGCGGGCTTCGGCTGATGATGGCCATCAACCAGAGCTGCCGCACCAACCAATGCAGGCTTTACATCAAGGGCCTGCAGGCCAAGGTGAAGGACGTGTTTATAACCACGGGTTTTACCAACCTCTTTGAGTTCAGATAGTGTCGAACCAATCCATAACGTGAAGCCTTTGACCTTTGTATAAAGAAAGCCACAAGCGCTGATACCGGTCGTTTCATCCCAATGAAGGATGCCGAGAAGCATCCTCATACCACCGTCGTTGAGAAGGTGAAAGTAAGACCTACCCAACGCCACAAGTAACATTCACCTTCCTCTATCTTGCTGTATTCGCTTAGTATCTGCTCATGCACCAGAGGGTAAGAGCTACAAAACGAACAGCGAATGTTAATATAGCCTAAAAGACGGCCGAAAATTGTGGAAGCCGGCGCTACACTTGCAAAAAAATGCGTACTTTTGTAACGCATACACTAAAGAGTAGCAGAAATGACAAAGAAGAAAATACGATTCAGCCTCGTCTACCGCGATATGTGGCAGTCGAGCGGCAAGTTCCAACCACGAAAGGACCAGTTAGAGCGCATAGCGCCCGTTATCATCGACATGGGCTGCTTCAGCCGCGTGGAAACCAATGGCGGCGCCTTCGAGCAAGTGAATCTCATGGCAGGCGAGAACCCCAACCAGGCCGTTCGCGCCTTCTGCAAGCCGTTCAACGAAGTAGGTATCAAGACCCACATGCTGGACCGCGGGCTCAACGCACTGAGGATGTACCCTGTGCCCGACGACGTGCGCCAGCTGATGTACAAGGTGAAGCACGCCCAAGGGGTTGACATCCCCCGTATCTTCTGCGGCCTCAACGACACGCGCAACATCATACCCTCGATCAAGTGGGCCAAGGAGGCCGGCATGACGCCGCAGGCCACGCTCTGCATCACCACCAGCCCCATCCACACCGTGGACTATTACTCCAGGATTGCCGACGAGGTGATTGCTGCCGGCGCCGAGGAGATATGTCTGAAGGACATGGCCGGCATCGGTCAGCCCGCCATGCTGGGCCAGCTGACGAAAGCCATCAAGACGAAGCACCCTGACATCCTGATACAATACCACGGCCATTCAGGCCCCGGTCTTTCGATGGCCTCAATCCTCGAGGTTTGCAACAACGGTGCCGACATTATAGACACGGCCATCGAGCCCCTCTCCTGGGGCAAGGTTCACCCTGACATTATCTCCGTGCAGTCGATGCTCAAGAACGAGGGTTTCGAGGTGGCCGACCTCAACATGCAGGCCTACATGCAGGCACGCACGCTGACGCAGGAGTTTATTGACGACTGGCTGGGATACTTCATCAATCCTGCCAATAAGCACATGTCGTCGTTGCTACTTGGCTGCGGACTGCCCGGCGGCATGATGGGCTCGATGATGGCCGACCTGGGGGGCATCAAGAAGATGATAGACAAGCTGCGCCAGCAGAAGGGCGAGCCCGAACTGACGATGGACGACATGCTGGTGAAGCTGTTCAACGAGGTGGAGTACGTATGGCCGCGCGTTGGATATCCGCCACTGGTGACGCCCTTCTCGCAGTACACCAAAAACATTGCTCTGATGAACCTGCTGACCATAGAGCAGGGCAAGGGTCGCTTCGTGATGATGGACGATGCCATGTGGGGCATGATCCTGGGCAAGTCGGGAAAGATTCCCGGCGCCGTCGATACCGAACTCATTGAGCTGGCCAAGAAGCAGAAGCGCGAGTTTACCGATGTTGATCCCCACACGCTGCTGAAGGATGCGCTGCCCGACTTCCGCAAGGAGATGGACGAAAACGGCTGGGAATACGGCGAGGACGACGAGGAGCTCTTCGAGCTGGCCATGCACCCCGAGCAGTATCGTGCCTACAAGAGCGGACAGGCCAAGAAGCAGCTGCTCAGCGACATTCAGAAGGCGAAGGACGCCAAGCTGGGCGGTGGCCAGAATCTGTCGCAGGAGGAGATTGATGCACTGAAACACCAGAAGGCCGATGCCGTAAAGTCGCCATTGGCCGGACAGCTCTACTGGAGCTTTGGCGGCGAGGGCGTCATGGCGCCGTGCATAGAGCCCTACATTGGCCAGCGCTACAAGGAGGGCGACACCTTCTGCTATCTGCAGACAAAGTGGGGCGAGATTGTGGAGATACCCGCCGCACTGGGCGGCAAGCTCGTCGACATCAGCGTCAAGCCCGGTTCCCACGTCCGTCAGGGCGACACCATAGCCTGGATAGAGCGTTGACTTACCCGCCATGGACTACCAAGCCATCATTGACAAATATTATCCTGAGGGTGAAGAGGCGGGCGAGGGCCGGTCATCCTGCCTGCGGCGGCTGCTCATGAAGCACTCGCGGCAGGTTGCCGACCGTTGTCTCTACATCAGCCGCCGTCACCCAGAGCTGAAGCTCGACGCTACGTTCCTGGAAGAGGCGGCCATGCTCCACGACATTGGAGTACGCTGGTGCCATGCGCCCTCTATCTATTGCTACGGCACGGAGCCTTATCTGCGCCACGGCCTCATTGGCGGCGAACTCCTGCGCCACGAAGGGTGGGAGCGTCATGCGCGTGTTGCCGAGCGCCACACAGGCACCGGACTGCCAGGCTATGAGCCGCAGAGCCTGGAAGAGCAGGTGGTATGCTACGCCGACAAGTTTTACTCCAAGAGCCGTCCCGACCGCGTGCTCACTGTGGCAGAAACCGCCCAAAGTCTGGAACGCTTCGGCCACGAAGGCGTTGAAAAGTTCCTTGCCTGGGCTGCCATGTTTGAGTGATTTTTTATAGGGGTGGCGGGTTTTGAATAAAACTCGCCGCCTTTTTTTCAAAAAGTGCCTCCATTTTTTCAAAAAGTGCCTCCATTCAAAAATAAAGCCGCGCTTCAATTGCAAACGAGGCGGAAACAGTGATAAAAGTAATAAAGCGGCAAGGCAGAGATAGGGAATGACATCAAATCTTGTTGATGTCTACATATCCGTGCATGACAGCATAGATAGTAAGTGCCGAGACAGAACGCATGCCCAGTTTGTCCATGATGTTCTTGCGGTGGGTGACCACAGTGGCCAGCCCTATGCTGAGGCGGTCGGCAATCTCCTTGTTGATATACCCCTGCACGATGAGCGACATGACCTCTATCTCACGGTCGGTAAGAACCTTTTGCTGCAGTACACGCGGCATGGGCGGCAAATTGCGGCCCCCGGCGTGAGCGTTTTGTTGCAGCATAAGCAGAGAGCGAACGAGTTCGTCCTCAGGCACGTTGACACATAGACTGTGGAATGCGTTGAGCTGCGAGGAACTGTCGAGACTAAGTGTAAGCACAATGGTCTGATGCCGATGGGAGGTGAAAAACTGACGATTCTCCAGCACAATGTTCATAGCAGCAAAATAGTGGACATAACACTCTGGGCCATTGGCCATCAGCTCGGCAAAGGCCCCGTAAGTGTCTACCGTCATGATGGGAATGACGTTCTGTAGCAGCTGTTTCAGTCCTAAGGCTGCTAAGGTGTTGGAGTCGATGATGGCCACCCTCGGCCGTCCATGTTCGTTTTTCACCTTTGTTCAGATAACCATTTCCGGATTCCCGGGTGATTCTATATTTTTTAGCAACAATCAAAAAAAAATATGTTAATACACTTTCATCATAACAAGTTGTTTATTACGATTAATTAATGACTGTCAGCACTGAAATTCCATCCTTGCGCTTTAAGCTCAAACTCTTGATTGTCGCGCGTTACAAGAATCTGGCCGTATTTACTTTCAGTGATATGGCCTATGAGATGAATGCCGTCTATCTGGTCAATCTTTTCATGGTCGCCAATGGGCACGGTGAACAGCAGTTCGTAATCCTCGCCCCCGTTGAGCGCACAGGTAGTAACGTTCATGCTCATTTCTTCGGCCATGACGGCCGTTTGGTAGTCAATAGGAATATTCTTCTCGTAGATGCGGCAGCCCACTCCCGACTGCTTGCAGATGTGCATCAGTTCGGAAGACAGTCCGTCGCTGACGTCCATCATTGCCGTAGGACGGATACCCGCCTCACGTAGCTTCTCGACAATATCTCCGCGTGCCTCAGCCTGTAGCTGACGCTGCAGCAAATATTCCTTTCCGCTAAAGTCAGGCTGTGCTACTGATGAAAGCTGGGAGTTAAGAATTGACAGCTTCTGGCTGTCGCCGAGGGCCTTAGCCTCGGCTATGCGTTTCTGCAGGTCATTAACCTGCTGGTAGTAGACGGTCTTTTCGCGTTCTAAAAGTTGCAAGCCCATATAGGCAGCGCCCAAGTCTCCGCTGACGCATATAAGGTCGGTGTTATGGGCCCCACTGCGATAAACGATGTCTTCCTTACGGGCTTCGCCTATACAGGTGATGCTGATGGCCAGACCGGTGAACGACGAAGTGGTATCGCCTCCTACGATGTCAACGTGCCACTTCTCGCATGCCAGCCGCATGCCGTTATACAGCTGCTCTATGTCCTCTACGGTGAATCGCTTGCTGATGGCCAGCGATACGGTAATCTGTCGCGGCGTTCCATTCATGGCAAACACGTCGCTCAGGTTTACCATGACCGCCTTGTAGCCTAAATGCTGAAGGTCGGTATAGGTAAGATCGAAGTGTACGCCCTCCATCAGCAGGTCGGTGGTGACAAGCACCTCGCTGGCTGGATAGCTCAGTACAGCGCAGTCGTCACCGACCCCGTGCCGCGTAGACTCATTGCTTATGCACAGGCCGTTGGTAAGACGGTCTATCAGTCCGAATTCTCCAATCTTTGCTATTTCCATAATCGTATGGGATGGTTAATGTCATGTTATCTGTCAGTATTTGTCAGGCTTGTTAGTCGCCCGCGAAACACTGACAATCATACTACGCATAAGCTCGGTCATGATGGGCTGAGCCTTGTTAGCTGCTTGCTGCACCTCCTCATGGCTCACCTCAACAGGCGTGTCGAAGCCTCCCAAATCGGTAACTATGCTCATGCCGAACACTCTGATGCCGCAATGGCGGGCTACAATCACCTCGGGCACTGTAGACATGCCCACCGTGTCGCCACCCAGCAAACGGTACATGCGGTATTCGGCGGGTGTTTCAAAGGTAGGTCCCTGAACACCTACGTAGACTCCTTGCTGCAGGGTAATGTTCTTCTGGCGCGCAATGTCGAAGGCCAGCTTAATGAATTCCGGGTCGTAAGCCTGATGCATGTCGGGGAATCGTGGGCCGGTTGGGAAGTTCTTGCCACGCAGCGGATGCTCGGGGAAGAAGTTGATATGGTCTGTTATCACCATCAGGTCGCCCACATGAAACTGCGGATTCATGCCTCCAGCTGCATTGCTTACAAAAAGCGACTTAATGCCCAGTTCGTACATGACCCGAACGGGAAACGTCACCTCCTTCATGCTATAGCCTTCGTAAAAATGAAAACGGCCCTGCATGGCCATGATGTCAATGCCGCCAAGCTTCCCGAAAATAAGCTTGCCAGAGTGACCCTCAACAGTAGAAACGGGAAAATTAGGTATCGCCTCGTAGGGAAACTCATAGGTGTCATTGATTTCGGAGGCCAGCTGCCCGAGACCTGTACCCAGAATGACAGCCGTCGTGGGAGCGGTAGTCATTCGCTGCTTCAGCCATAAAGCTGTTTCTTGAATTCTATCGTACATAAACCTACAAGTCGTTATAGTTTTGGACACTAAAGGTAGAGGTTCGCATGTCGCCCGTTTCAAAGCCACGTCTTAGCCAGCGCTTGCGTTGGTCGCTGGTACCATGAGTGAACGACTCAGGGGTGGCTCGTCCCTGGGCTTTCTTCTGTAGCCAGTCGTCGCCAATAGCTTTAGCCAGCTCAAGGCCCTTTTCCAGGTCACCATACTCCATAGAGTGGTTCATGGCGTCTTCGTAGTGAG
>Ga0310694_10004456_pt1 | contig 13556 bp, 5 predicted proteins | sample 174DNAGHGhighgp2_FD_203884 | JGI IMG/M metagenome (GOLD analysis project Ga0310694, IMG submission 203884) | Sheep rumen microbial communities from Palmerston North, Manawatu-Wanganui, New Zealand - 1742 DNA GHGhigh gp2 (v2) (version 2) | ecosystem: Host-associated > Mammals > Digestive system >... | reverse complement strand
TCAATGGCGCTGACCTTGCAGGCAACAAGTTTACCTGGTATTGCCAGCTCATACGCTTCGAACCTGGCACATTGACAATGACAAATTGCTACGACTTCACTGACTTTGATGACCAAGGAGCAGGACACCAGGGCACAGACGGCGATTGGCTTACTGATGAGCCTCTCTCGGGTGGCGAACTTTGCTTCACGCTCAATGGCGACCAAAGCACTCTTGTATGGAATCAGCGTCTCGGCGAAGACGCTTATCCTGTACCTTATTATATAGAAGGTGGTCAGGTTTATGCTGGAGGACAGCTTAACTGCGACGGCACGCCTCTTGATGTCACCGGCTACAGCAACACGCCGAGTGGCGAGATTCCTCCTCACGAATACGAGGACGGCTTCTGTGTCAACTGCGGCAATGGCGATCCCAACTACGCTCCCCTTGTGGATGACTTCTACATGCTGAGCAATGGAAGCCAACTCTACTGGTTTTCACGCATGGTCAACGAGTTCGGCAACTCAGGTTGGAATGCTCGTCTTGCCGAAGACATTGACATGACTGACTATAGTGACCTGTTTGAGCCAATAGGTAACGGAACCAATCCCTATCGCGGACATTTCGATGGTCAGCAGCACCGCATCAGCGAGTTGCACATCAACGCCTCTGCAAACTACGTCGGTTTCATCGGACGTTGTGGCAATGGTGCACTCATCGAAAACCTCTTGCTCGATGAGACTTGCTCAATCAGCTCAACAGGCGAATGCGTTGCATTAGTTGGCGGCACATACCAGATGGCAGGCAACGTCACACTTCGCAACCTTGGCAACATGGGTAATGTCTATGCAACGGGCGTGCAGGCAGCAGGCATCTTCGGTGGCAACACAGGCAGCCAGACGACACTGCTCATCGAGAACTGCTTCAGTACTGGTGCCGTCGAAGGTCGCAGCGATGCAGCTGCCCTCGTTGGATGGGGCGGAAGTGGCGGCAAAGCTACCATCAACAATTGTTGGAGCTGCAGCGAGGTGACGGGCTACAGCGAGAGCAAGGGCCTCTACTTTGCACGCGTCACCGACGGCCACCTCTCAAACAACTACTGCACAAGCGAGGTAGAGCAGCAGGTGGCACTCATCAGCTATGACGAGATTATGGACGGCACACTTTGCTACAAGCTCAATGGCGACCAGAGTGCCATTACATGGTTCCAAAACCTCGACAATGGCAGTGAGGTCGACGACCAACCTTTGCCCTTCTCTAACGGTCATGCACAAGTCTATCCCAAAGGCAAGATGCTTTGCGACGGCACGATTGACCCGTCTGGCATGACCTACTCCAACAACAACGAAGCCGTCATTCCAGACCACCACTTCGAAGATGGTTTCTGTACTGTCTGCGGACAGGAAGACACCAGCTATACAGGCTTCCTTGCCATCATCAAGAATGCCAACTTCACAAACGACAGCAACTTCTGGACAGGCAACGAGTTTGCTGTCAGCAATGGTGTAGCCGAACAGGCAGGCAAAACCTTTGACACACATCAGGACATCACAGACCTCGAGAACGGTGTTTATAAGCTTCGTTTGCAAGGCTTTAGCCGTGCTGCCGCCCTCGACAGCGAGAGCTACGAGAACTTCGAGGAGGACATGATGCGCAACACCTATTACTATGCAGAGAGTGCAGGCAAACGTCAGGCACGTCGTCTTGTAGACATCACTGCTGACGGCAAGGATGCCAAGATGAACAATGGCGTTGGTGAGACGCAACTTCCTAATGGCGAATACGTTCCCTCGAATACTGCAGCTGCTGCTATTTATATGAGCAAGGGACATTATTGGAATGCTCCTCTTTATTTGGCAGTTACCGACGGCACTTTACGCATCGGCCTGACCAACCAGATCAATGCCTCAGGTGCATGGAGCGTCATTGACCGTGTACGCATCGAGTATGTAGGCAATGATGCCGAGGCATACGCTCTCATTGCCCAGCAGATTGCAGATGATGCCCAGCATTTGGATGAGGTTTTAGGTCAGGAAACACTCAAGGATGCTTATCAGGACATCCTTGACAATGCCGAGAATCTGACCGAAATTGACGACATCCTCGATGCTGCCGACCAGGCAAGCCGTCTGCCCGACCAGATCAAGCTTAGCGTGGCTGCCTACGAGAACTATGCTGCAGCCATCGCGGCCATTTACAGTGAATGGGAAAGTCGCGACGACCTCGTTGGCGAGGATGCCGACAAGCTCGAGACTTACTTGACAGAGGAGAATGAACCTTCAGAAGACTTCCCCAACGGTACATATTTATATATAGTGGAAAACCGCCTGCTCGATGCAGAGCAACTCAATGCTGAGATTGCTTTTGCACAACAGTTGCTGCAGACAGCCATCCTGAACAGCGCATCCGAAGGCTCCGACCTTACCTCTCTCATCGTCAATCCCAAGTTCGACAATGCAGAGGCTTGGAACGGCTGGACCGTTACCCAAGGTCGCACAGAAAGCGGCTATAACATGGTTCACAATGGTGGCTTCACAGATGTCTTCCCTGTCGCAGCTGCTTACAACATGACGTTCGAGGTCAGCCAGGAGATAACGGGTTTGAGCAACGGCATCTATGCGCTCACGGCACAAGCTTTCCATCGTCCTGGTGCAGGTCGCGAAGGTCTCTTCGACGGCACGGACATCATCCCGGCACAGCTCTTCCTTGGCGAATACGCAACTCCCGTGATGAGCGTTTATTCCGACCAGGTAAGCTATGCCGACGCACAGAATGGTGTCAACTGCCGCTACGATGCAACCGAAGACGAGTCGGCTCCTCACAATGGCGAGCAGACAGGCAGCGTCGACATTGATACGGAGGAGGGCTTCATCCCCGATAACATCTATACCGCCAGCTTTGCATTCCATGGCGACCGCTACGAGCAGACAGCATACGGCATTGTCAAGGATGGCAAGCTCACTATAGGTATCCGTAGCGTCGACCAGCCTTGGCGCAACAAGAACCTGACCATTTGGGGCAACTTCCGCCTGACGTTCCTTGGCGAGAGCAGCAATGCCATCAACAACATCCTCGACCAGTACAGCGACCGCATTGAGCTTATTGACCAGCAACGCTACAACCAGGAATACTACATCAGCCAGTCGCACATCGATGCCATTCGCAACAAGGTTGAAGAGGCAAGGAATGCCGACACCGAGACACAGCTGCGACTCATCGAGGAGATGAACGCCGAGTTCGCTGCTATTCCTGCCAGTGCAAACGCCTACAAGCGCCTGTTCGAGATTGCACAATTCGCAACGGATATGGCAGACGGACTTGAGCCCGGCGAACTCCAGGACCAGATGTCCGAGGTCTATAACGAGCTTGAGGGAATTGTCGTGGACGGTTCTCTGACCGACGAAGAGGTTGAGCAGAAGATTGCAGAACTGATGACGAATCCCATCATTGGTGGCGTTGTCTATGTCCAGGGCGACCTCTACGACGAGAACAGCGAGAATGGCGAATGGAACTACAGCCAGATGTGCTCGCTCTATCCCCTCCAAATGAACGAGGACGGCAAGTTCGTCGGCTCCGTCACCTTGCAGGACCGCAGCCGTCGCATTGGCGGCTATCAGCGCGCAGGTCTCTATTTCCGTCGCATCAACACCGTTTACAAGTGTCCCGATGGCACTCGTAGCTTCATCACTCCCGGTCGTCAGCACTTCGATGTGCAGCAGGGTGGCAGCGACTTCCAGGCTCTGAATGGCACCTACAACGTTGTGCTCGACCTCGACAACATGACCGTCGACTTCGACCTGCAGGACGAATACAATTGGGACAACGCGGTCTTCGTGACTGGTACGCTCAACAACCGTCAAGGTTCCCTCATGCGTTGGAAGAACGACGAGCAGGTGCCCTTGCAGCACATGGGTGGCGGCAAGTACGTCGGTGTGGTTGACCTCGTTAACGACAACTCCAATCCCTTCTGCTCGTTCGGCATCATGGCTTGTCGCAGCACAGACGAGATGGTGAACTTCAGCCAGACCGTTCGCGGCAGTTGGACAGAGGCCCGATATGGCAGCGAAGAGCAATACCTCGAGATCGGCAGCGGTCAGGAAGTGACCGACCTCGTTCGTGGTCTGGACCGCACATGGCGCATCTCGCCTGCGGGCAAGTACCTCATCGAGTTCGACATGGACAAGGCCAGCATGAAGGCTACCCTGCTCCAGACGAAGGGTAATGGCAGCGAAGCCAACCCCTATCAGATTGCCGACAAGTACGACCTCATGTCCGTTCGCGACCGGCTCATCGACGGCAAGACAGTCTTCTTCAAGCTCACATCCGACATCGACATGAAGGGCGAAGGATGGTGGCCCCTGAACAGCACCTTCAATGCCAACAGTTATGAAGACGGCTATGGAAAGGGCATTTCTCTGGATGGTAACAACTTCATCATCAAGAACCTGACCGTCGCTGCTCACCGGGACAACGGCTTCGAGACGGGCTTCTTCGGAGCCCTCGTCGGTAGCGTCAAGAACCTTGGCTTCTACAATGCAAGTGTCGAAAGCGGCATAGCTCAGAACACAGGCATCTTGGCTGGTCTGCTTGGAACAGACGAAGGGACGGCAGTTGTGGAGAACTGTTATGTCCATGGCAAACTCGCTAATGTGGATGCAGGAAGCACCAGTGCAGCCGGAGCCGTTGCAGGTGTAGCCGTCAATGGCACGATAACCAATGTCTATGCCAATGCCAACATCCATGGCGAAGGCATTCTGGGTGACTTCATCGGAATTGGCAGCCCCTCGCTGACCGTCGTTAACAGCTACTCTGCGGGCAAGGCAAACGGCAGCCAGGCCACTGTAGCCATCGGCGACGAGCAGGGTTGCAGCACCAGCAATTTCCTCTTCTTTGGCGTTCAGAGCCAGGCGGAGATCAGCGACATCGTTTGGAAGTGGGAAGGATGGCACCAGGATGGCACTGTCGGGCTCGGTTGGCCTCTGCTCCAATGGCAAGTTGAGCGTGGCGACCATATTGCGCTATGTGGTTACAGCAAGCCAGGCGACGTGAACGTAGATGGCGATGTCACAATTGCAGATGGCGTAGCCGTTCTGAATGCGATGGCAGGTCAGGAAGTTCCCGGAGATGCCGACGTCAACGGCGATGGCGAGGTAACCATCGCAGACTTCGTAGCCGTTCTGAACACTATGGCAGGACAATAACAGTCTCTGCCGCCAATAAAAATCCAAGCCCTCTACGGTCCATTTCCGTAGGGGGCTTGTTATGTTGAAGAACTAGGTTAACCTAATTCGCAAACATCTAGTGTGACGTTTGGCATCGACACTGCAGTCATTTGCGAACGACACTGCAGCCGTTTGAAAACAAGTCAGCCCGCCTGACAAACTGTCAAACGGGCTGAACTATTCAACTGCCTTCTCCACTAACAGAGGAGAGACTTTTTACCATACTTCGTCCCATAGATTGATGGTGCCTTTTACCAGAGCATCATCTTCGTCATCGGCATATTCGTCGTTCAGCTCTGCTGTGTCACCATCTTTAGTGACATTGAGGGGAGAACCTGCAAGAGGTAAACTCATAGTGAGGCTGACCTGAAGTGCCTCTGGTGTGATATATGACTTTTTCATTACTTCAAAACTTTTTTACCGTTAATAATGTTGATACCCTTCTGCATCTTGCTAAGACGCTGGCCTGCAAGATTGTAGATAGCTCCCTCGTTAGCGTTAACGTTATCGTTAAGGTTGACTATGCCAGTTGGGTCGTCTTCAAGGTTGATAGTGAATGACTTAGCGCCAGAAAGCTCTGCAGAAACCTGAATGTATGCACGATTCCTAGCAACCATATTATTCTTTGCCTTGTAGAAGCCAAGGTTATCACCTTTAGGTTTAGAGAGAACATAGATGTATTCTTGAGTTGCATCGTTGTAAGTTACACTAGCATCATTGCCACGAACGAAGACATTGTTCTCAACAGCATCCGTCTCACCTGTGCAAACAAGGATGTCTTCCGTGATAGCACCATTTGCACTATAGAGCAGCACACCAGTGTTAGCAGGAACCTTCGTAATCTCATGGAAAATCAAAGTCGTGCCATCAACAGTAGGATAGAACGCCTTGATGCTTGAACCCGTAAAGTCAAGAGCTTTGTCGCTAGCATAAGTGCTGTACTTAAGATCACCAACGGAAACAGATTCGTATTCTACAAGTTTATATATTTGAACTGGCTTCTGTCCTGAAGCATAACAAGAGAATAATTCACTAGTATTATTATACATTATTTTGTTACGAGTATTTGTCCCTTGGAAAGTAATTGTGGCGTAATCCGAAGATATTGAGATAGTAGCTTTTGCATTATCATCCTTTGTTGCTTTCGTCTTCAAGTGGTTGCTATTACTTGATGCTGCATAGAGATAATTGTTGTCTACATTAAAATACCAACCAGCAGCATTGCCTTCAAGAGTAATCTGTTGAACATCGCTTCCTACAATAATTCGATTGCCATCTTTTTCAACATCTACTGCAGCACGATTATTGTCTCGCTGTGCACCCATTGCTTTGTGAATGGTTGCAGTATTATAAGCAATGATGATGACATCACCTGCAACAAGAGTGGAAGCATCAGAAACCAACTCATAGATGTGGGTGCCCGTTGCGATTTCACTAACGGATGCGCTAACTGTTACATTGTAAGCAGGCATAGTGAAAGTATAAACACCTTCAGCATTTGGGGCAGGAGTAGGTGTTATTGTTTGTCCTTCTCCAGCGCCAGTGATAGTTAAACTCTCAAACTCATAACCTGAAGCAACAGTAAGGGCAATCATTACTTCTGTGCCTTCCTCCACCTCTCCATTTTCACCATTTTGCAACACAGGTGCGTCCTCTCCTTCACCATAGGTGGCAGTAATCGTAACATTCTCAGAATTAGCAATGGTAAGGGTATGGCTCTCAACAGGTATAACAGGACGCACAAGTGATACGAGATAGTTGCCTGAAGCAATCTCTTGCTCATTGTTATATGTTGTTAGCTTACCGTAAATCACAACATTGTCGCCCACTTTAAGATCATCTGCAGAAGCAAAGGTCGCTTGGTTCAGGCCTTTACCCTTATAGACAAGTAGTTGACCCGTCGTGGTGCCATCATCGCTGATATAGTAGCGGTAGTTGTTACCATCGCTTACAATATCTGTTTTAAAGAAGGAAGAAACTATGCCACGAATGTAAACATCCTCAGAACTTCCTGTGTCAGGTGTGTTTGCTTTGGCTTGAGCTACTGTGTAGGGATTGCCTGCCGTTCCTGGCTTATTGGGGTCGCTGTCAGTAACTGTTAACTCGTATGTGGCAGAAGAAGTTTCATATTCATTTTCTACACCAGCATAAGAAGCGGTTATGGTTGTAGTACCTGCTGCAACAAGGGTAACATTTCCATTCGCATCTATCGTTGCGACATCCTTATCGCTTGAAGTCCAAGTAACAGAAGCGCCTGCAATGATATTGCTACTTTCATCTTTTACAGTTGCAGACAAAGAACCTGCAGTTGTGCTAGTATAAACATCTGTGTTTGTAATACCTGTTGCATCAATAGTTGTTGTTGTTGCAACAGCAGAAGAAGTACCACCTTCTTCAACTAACTGATAAACTTTAATTGCATGAGGATAGTTACCGGAATCAAGATTATTTGCAGCATAGGCTTTATATACATGACTCGTTTTGGTGGTCCATCCCAAAAAGCGATTATTAGTGTTTTGGATTAAAGCTATGCCTTCGGTGAAAGAGATTTTCCATAAAGACGATGACGTTTTACCATCAAAGGAAACACTAGTACCACTTCCATTTTTTAAATACCATAATCCGTTTGTTACTTTACTCTCTAAACACTTATTTTTCAAATAAAGGCCATTTGCCCCTAATTCCAATGTCCAAACATAAGTCTCTGTTCCAGTCAATCCAGTTGTATTGTATGTGTTTGTCGTCTGTAATGCACTATTTGATATAGTGTCAATCATTACATATCCACCTTGCTCAAAAACATACAATCCTCCTGCTTCAACAGAAGTAACTTGTTCCAGTTTATACGTTGTCTGTCCCCAAACTGTGCCAGCTAGGGCGGTTGTCATCACGGCTACGATCATACCGACTCGCAGCCATAGTTTGTTTAAAAGTTTGTGTTTCATTTTTTAGGTATTTAAAATGCTTTTTCTAGTTTTTAGCCCCCAAATATACTTTTTTATATAATGTGAACAAAGAAAACATGAATAATTATTCATCATTTGCGAAATATCGCAATAATGATTTGACAAAGATCGGCTGTGACGTTCCCAAACGCATAGTGCGACGATGGCAATCGTATAGTGTGACGTTTTGCGACTATGCTTGTCGACGGTCATCTTGCCACGTGAAGAAGCCTGCCAGCAAGGTGCCGGAGATGCTGTGGTAGGCACACGAAATGGCGCAGGGAATGACGGCAAGAGCGGCCATCGGGTTCGTCGCAATCATGGCCGGAGAAGCAAAGAAGTTGCGTGCCAGCACGGTCGCCATGCCTGCATTCTGCATACCGACCTCGATACTTAGGGTGCGACGCTTGGCTGTGTTGAAGCCGAACGCCTCGCCCACAAAGTAGCCAAGCAGGTAACCTATGCCGTTGTGGAGGGTCACGACGGCAAGTGTGAGAGCTATCAAACGCAACCCGTTTGCCTGGAGTTGCGGGTGAACTGTGAAGATGACGCCTCCCACGATGCACGCCAGACAGAGTACGCTTATGCCTGGCATGATGCCCTGTATCAGTTTGAAGTCTTCTCTTTTGCCCAGAAAATAGTTGAATGCCACTCCAAGCGTCACGGGCAGAAGCGTCACGAGCAAGATGTTCTGGAACATTCCCCAAGCATCCACGTCAATTTCAGCCCCTGCAAGCCAAAGGACGAGAATTGGCGTCACGATGGGGGAAAGACAGGTGCTGACGGTTGTCATGCCGACACTATAAGCCACATCGCCTTTGCAAAGAAAACTCATGATGTTGCTGCTCACCCCTCCGGGACAGCAGCCAACCAGTATGATGCCTGCCGCCATGAATGTGTCGAGGTGGAAAATCCGGGCCAATGTCCACGCCACAAGCGGCATGATGGCGTATTGTGCGATGCTACCTATCAGTATGTCGATGGGTCTGGAAAGCAAGATGCGGAAGTCCTCGGCCGAGAGCGTGCAGCCCATTGTCAGCATGATGAGGCCGAGAATGACGGATGCTCTTTGCCCCTGCTGCACCCAAGCGAATGTCTGAGGAAAGAGGAAACTGACGACTGCAATCAGTATGATGAACAAGCTCGTGTAGCGGGCGAGCCAACGACTTACGGAAAGGAGGATGTTCATAAAGCAATCTCCAGCATTGTAAACGAGTAGGGCGGCAGTTCCAAGTCAGCCTTGCTCTTTGCCTTGAAGGGTTCCGTAATGGGAGCAACAGGTTGGACCTCGAAGTTGTTCTTGTCTTCTGCCTGTCCGTAAAGCAACGTCTTCGTGCCCCCCTTCAGGCTGCCGAAGCGACTCAGGTTGAGGTGAGCCAGCTTCTTCTGGTTCGTGGCGTTGCAGAGCTTCACGTAGAGGCGGCGCGTCTTGGCGTTCAGAACGACCGACTGACCGTAGTGACTGTTCTCGACGGGCTGCACAACACCAGCCTTGTCGCCTTCGAAACGAACGCAATCGCCATAATAATACTGTCCTGCCGACTGCCCGAACATCTGCTGAACATAGTAGCTGCAGGTCAGGTAGGGGCGTTCGTTGTCGAAATAAATCAGGTCGGGATTCCATGAGGTGTTGTTCTTGCGTGCAAAGAGAGGGGCATAGCTCGTCATGCAAACCACATCGGCATTGCGTTCCACATGCAGCAGATAGAGTCCTTCGGCAAGGGCGTCGATAAGTTTCGAATCTTTGGCAGCATACTCGCCAAGATAGACCTTCGTCTTCTTGCCACGCGGATAGCTGTCGTATTGGCGGTTGTTGAGGAAATAGTCACGAGGCTCGTAGTAGTGCTCGTCAGCCAAGGGTATGCCCAGCTCGTCGCAAAGTTTCCATCCGTTGTCGTAGTCGCTGTTGCCCGGATGCGAGCCTGGGCCGACAGTTCCCACGATGACTATTTCGGGATGGGCTTTCGTAACGCGCTCGTACATGTATTTGAAACGTTCGCAAAATTCGGGAGAAATGCGTTCCTCATTGCCCAAACCGAGATATTTCAGGTGGAACGGCTCGGGATGTCCCTGTTCGGCACGCTTCTTGCCCCACTTGGTTGTGACATCGCCATTTGCCCATTCGATGAGGTCGAGCGCGTCTTGCGTCCATTCGTCCATCTCCGACATCGGAACCACATCCTGTGCCTGTCCCGGCATACCCCAGCCACCATTTGTCCCCTGGCACGATACGCCGCAAGGAAGGATGGGAACCGGCTCCATTCCGAGGTCTTCACAAAGCTGGAAATACTCGTAGTAACCGAGTCCCATCGACTGATGGTAGCCCCAGGTATTCTTCAGATGTTTGCGTTCGTGACGCGGTCCGAGAGTCGTCTTCCAACGATAGGTTCCCCAGAATCCGTCGCCGCCTCCATGCACGACACAGCCGCCAGGAAAGCGCATGAACTTTGGCTTCAGGTCGGCAAGCGCTTGAATCAGGTCCTTGCGAAGTCCGTGTCCCTTGTATGTATCTTGAGGCATGAGCGAAACTTGGTCGATATCGATGGCTCCTTTACCCAAGACAAGGAGTTGCAGGACAGCTCGAGAGCTGCTCTCCGAAGGCGTAAGCGTCGTCGGGATTTGCTGCCAAGCGTTCAAAGACGCCACGATTGTCTGGTCGGCAAGAACCTTTGCGGGACGTCCAGGCTCAACCAGAACGACACGAACTTCCTTGTTTCCTCCTTCCACATTACGCAGGAAAGCGGAGAAGTCGTACTTTTGTCCAGCCTTCACCGAAATGCCGTCAAAGCCACTGTTCTCCAGGCCGACACCCGTCCAGCCGTCAAAGTCGGGGTAATGTCCCACGCGTTCGATGTAAACACGCATGTATGTGGGATTGTTCGGATGCAAAGGATTGTCCATGCGAGGCTCTATTCTTCCCAGTGAGTGACCAGGCCGAACAAACCGCCACGATGTGCCGGGTCCCCATCCGTCGCGTTCTGTAGGATTATATTCGAACGAGCCGTTCTGCACGAGTTCGGCAAAGATGCCACCGTCTGCAGCATAGCTGATGTCCTCGAAGAAGATGCCAAGCAGTTCGTCACTGATCGGTTTGCCGCCTTTCGGAGCTTTCATCGGCTGTGCGGATTCGATGTTAAGGGAGGCAGCCAAGGCAATGACTGCAAAAGTCAAAATGCGTTTCATGATTTCAAATGTTTTGTTATTTCGCCCACAAAGATACGAAATAATTCTCAATTCTTCTTTCTTAATTCTCAATTTCTTTGTATCTTTGCAGAGCATATTCCACATAATAATAAATAATGTAAGGAAAAGAATGATGATGAAGAGCATTATACGAATGACATTGGCGCTTGTCGTATGCTTCATCGCGACGAGTTGCGACGAAAAGAAAGTAGAGACGAAGCCTGTCTTAGGCACTATCGAAGGAGCTTTCGGACTGGAGTCGGCTTCGCAGGAAGTGCGTGATGCGATGGCTTCCGTCACGCTCGACGAACGCTATGAGAACACGTTTGAAGACCAGACGCATGGCATCGCAGTCTGGAGTCTGATGCGTCTTGGCGAGCAGCAGTCCTCAGAAGGCATGGGCATTGTGGTTGTGAAGGATGGAAAGACAACTGCTTTTCCCGATATCCGTCACGGCAATAGGCCTTCCGCCAGATACGATGCCGAGAGCCAGATGTTGTGGCTCGCTTGCGGAGAAATGGAGGGAACCGGCATCTATGTGGAGCGTCTCTACCAATTGCAGATTAATGACGACGGCTCTGCCAACATCGTACAAAGCATCGACCCCTACGATATGCAACAGGCTTTGCTTCAGCGACTTGGCTACACCATCGACGGGCAAAGCATCACCTTCTACGACGAGAACCGTCCACTCTGCTGCGTCACAGATACTGTCAGCGATATGGGAGGCTTCGACGAAGAGCCCGTCTGGATTGGCGAACAATTAAGCTACGACCTTTCTGGCGAGCCTATCCGCGTGCTATGCATGCCTGGCTTGAAGTACGTCACAGGTCTTGTCCTCAACTATGACGTGATGCCGACCATCGAGGCCGATGTGGAAATGAGTCAAGAGTCGTCATTCACAATCAGTAACCTAAAAATAAAAGAATAAGGAACATGGCACAAGAAGCGCTGACTCCGATGATGAAACAGTTCTACGACCTCAAGGCGAAGCATCCTGAGGCGCTCCTGCTGTTCCGTTGCGGCGACTTCTACGAGACATATGCCGACGACGCAGTGATTGCTGCAGAGATTCTCGGCATCACGCTTACGCATCGAAACAACGGCAAATCGGGAGCCACGCAAAGCATCGCGATGGCCGGCTTCCCCTATCATGCCCTTGATACTTATCTGCCGAAGCTCGTCAGGGCAGGCAAGAGAGTTGCCATTTGCGACCAACTGGAAGACCCGAAACTGACGAAAACGCTTGTCAAGCGAGGCATCACAGAACTGGTCACGCCTGGCGTAACGATGGCGGATACGGTGCTCAACCACAAGGAAAACAACTTCCTTTGCGCGATACATTTCGGCAAACAGGCTTGCGGAATGTCCCTTTTGGACATCAGTACGGGCGAGTTTCTCGTGACAGAAGGCACGACGGATTACGTCGATAAACTCATGGCATCGTTTGCTCCGAAGGAAGTTCTCTACGAACGAGGCAAAAAGATGATGTTCGAGGGAAGTTTCGGCTCACGCTACGTCACTTTCGAACTCGATGATTGGGCCTTCACAGAACAGTCGGCAAAGGAAAAGTTGCTGCGCCATTTCGAGGTGAAGAACCTGAAAGGGTTTGGCGTGGAACACTTGAAGAGTGGCGTCATCGCAGCCGGCGTTATCCTGCAATACATGGAGATGACGCAGCACCAACTGCTCGGGCACATCACGGCTTTGCGTCGTATCGAAGAAGACAGGTTTGTGCGTCTCGACAAGTTCACGGTGAGGAACCTCGAGTTGGTGGGCAGCATGAACGAAGGCGGCATTTCGCTCCTCGACGTCATCGACAAGACAGTCACTCCGATGGGAGCCCGCATGTTGCATCGATGGATGCTCTTCCCCTTGAAAGACCCTGCCCAGATCAGTAAAAGACAAGATGTCGTGGAGAGTTTCTTCCGCAATCCCGACACGAGAGACGCTGTCTTGGAGCAACTCCAGACGGTAGGCGACCTCGAGCGTATCATTTCGAAAGTAAGTGTTCGGCGTGTTTCACCTCGCGATGTTGTGCAGTTAAGAGTGGCTTTGCAGGCAGTTGAATCGATAAAGTTAACGTGCCAAAATGCCGAAGACGGCACGTTAAGAGAGATAGCACAACAGCTCGACCTTTGTGCCGAGATACGCGACCGAATTGCTCGCGAAGTGCGTCCCGACTGCCCTTTGCTGGTTGCGAATGGCGGTGTCATCATGGATGGTG
>Ga0310694_10004452_pt1 | contig 13562 bp, 6 predicted proteins | sample 174DNAGHGhighgp2_FD_203884 | JGI IMG/M metagenome (GOLD analysis project Ga0310694, IMG submission 203884) | Sheep rumen microbial communities from Palmerston North, Manawatu-Wanganui, New Zealand - 1742 DNA GHGhigh gp2 (v2) (version 2) | ecosystem: Host-associated > Mammals > Digestive system >... | reverse complement strand
TTAAAAAAAATTTTTCGTTGTATATTTGCAGCAAAATTTTACGAACCAAATCAAAAACAATTATGAGAGTAATTATTCAATCAGACTACCAGAAGTTGTCTCAGTGGGCTGCTGAGCATGTGATTAAGCGTATCAATGAGTTCAATCCGACACCGGATCACAAGTTTGTTCTCGGATTGCCAACAGGTTCTTCACCCGTAGGCATGTACAATTACCTAGTATCTGCCTGTCGCGAAGGCCGCGTTTCTTTCAAGAACGTCCTGACATTTAACATGGACGAGTATGTGGGTCTGCCCGAGACGCATCCCGAGAGTTACCATGCCTTCATGGCCCGTAACCTCTTCGACCACATCGATTGTCCGAAAGAGAATATCCACATTTTGAATGGTAATGCGCCCGATTTGGCTGCTGAATGTGCCCATTATGAAGAGATGATCCAGGAAGCTGGTGGCATCGACCTGTTTATCGGAGGTATCGGTCCTGATGGTCATATTGCCTTCAATGAACCGGGTTCTTCACTGAGTTCAAAGACCCGTATGAAAACCCTCACCACCGACACCCGTATTGCCAACAGTCGTTTCTTCGGTGGTAATCCTGAGAATGTACCTGCCCATGCTCTGACGGTTGGTGTTGGTACAGTGATGGCTGCCCGCGAGGTGATGATCCTGGTGAATGGTCATGCCAAGGCCCGCGCCCTTCAGGCTGCCATCGAGGGAGCTGTGAACCATATGTGGACCATCAGTGCCCTGCAGATGCACGAGCATGGCATCATCGTGAGCGATGAGGATGCTGCTGATGAGTTGAAGGTTAGCACCTATAAATATTTTAAGGATATCGAACGCGAGAATCTGCTATAATACCAGGCATCATAGCCTGATATCACACATGAAGAGAATCACATTGTTTTTGCTGGCAATAGCCAGTTGTCTCGGTATGCATGCCGAGGATGGTAGCCGTTTGTGGCTCAGATACGACAAGGTGCAGAAGGCGCAGGTATCGGGGCCGGAGTGTCTGGCTGCCGAAGAGCTGCGCAATTACTATCCTGGCGACAAGGCCGCACTAGTCATCGATCCCACCATCGCCAACGATGAAGGCTATCGCATCAATGGTAGCACGGTTAGTGCCAAGACGGAAATGGGTCTGCTCTATGGTGCCTACGCCCTCTTGCGTGGCGAACAAGGAGCCTCTGCCCCTTATTACAAACTCCGCATCTTGAACCACTGGGACAATCTTGACAGCAGCATCGAACGTGGCTATGCCGGACTCAGCATCTTCTGGGCATTGGAAGACCCCAAGACTCGCAGGAACAGCGATCTCTGGAAACCCAAGCCCATCAATACTGAGCTCATAAAGGCCTATGCCCGTGCCAATGCCTCCATCGGCATCAACGGTACCGTACTCAACAATGTGAATGCCTCGCCAAAGATGCTCTCCGCCCTTTATCTTAATAAGGTAAAGGAGATTGCCGACATCCTGCGCCCTTATGGCATCAAGGTCTACCTGTCTGTGAACTTCGCCTCACCGATGTCGATTCCCGCCAAAGGTTTCAACAGCGGCAAGCCCGTGAAGACAGCAGATCCGCTGAATTCACAGGTTAAGGCTTGGTGGAAGGCCAAGGCTAAAGAGATCTATGCCCTGATTCCCGACTTCGGCGGTTTCCTGGTAAAGGCCAATTCTGAAGGCCAGCCGGGTCCCTTCGACTACAACCGTACTCATGCCGACGGTGCCAACACACTGGCTGATGCTGTGAAACCCTTCGGAGGCATCGTCATGTGGCGCTCGTTCGTATATGGCGCTGCCCATAAGGGCGAAGACCGTGTAAAACAGGCGGTATCAGAGTTCAAGGACCTTGACGGCCAGTTCCGCGACAATGTGATCCTGCAATCGAAAAACGGTCCCCTCGACTTTCAACCTCGTGAGCCCTATGCACCTATTTTCGATACGATGAAGAAGACCAAGCAGATGGCGGAGTTGCAGATTACTCAGGAATATCTCGGACAATCGCGCCATCTGGTCTATCTGGCCCCGATGTGGCGTGAGTTCTTCGGCTTTGTAGAGCCGTCACGTCTTGTAGGTATCGCAGGCGTCTCGAACATTGGTCTCGACAAGAACTGGTGTGGTCATCATTTCTCACAGGCCAACTGGTATGCTTTCGGTCGTCTAGCCTGGAACCCAAACCTCACTAGCGAAGAGATTGCAACAGAATGGCTGGAGCAAACATTCTGCACTCCAGGTAATCTCTCACCTCTTACCTCTCACCTCTCACCTCTCCTCAACATGATGTTGAGAAGTCGCGAGGCTTGCGTCGACTACATGATGCCTATCGGACTGCACCATATCTTCGCCTTCGATCAGCACTATGGCCCTGAACCCAATGGCTTCATCGCCCGCTACCCTATCGAGTGGTGTCCCGTCTACTACCATAAGGCCAACAACGACTCGATTGGTTTCGACCGGACCCATACGGGATCTAATGCTACTGCCCAGTATCGTGAACCCTATTGTTCGCTCTACGACGACATCAATACTTGTCCGGAGCGCTACCTGTTGTGGTTCCATCGCGTACCCTGGAGCTATCGTATGAAGAGTGGTCGTACCGTTTATGAGGAGATGCAGCACTGCTATGGTCGTGGTGTGAAGGAAGTGGAGGATTTCATCCGTATCTGGAACGAGGCCAAGCCCTTTATCGATGAGCAGCGCTGGCAGGAGACTGATGCCCGTTTGCAGCACCAACTGGAGAATGCCAAGCAATGGCAGAAGGTCTGTCTCGACTACTTCGGACAGTTTGTCAAATAAAGCAACTTCTATGCTATGCCCTAGCTACGCCCTTGCTACCCCCTAGCTACGCCCTTGCTACGTTTTTTCAGAAATGTAAAGATTTCGGCTAAATAGTGATCTCCCCGGAGCCAAAACAGCGATGATGGTTCTCATCGTAAATGACACAGAACTGTCCCGGCGCCACACCGTGAATCTTCTCCTTAGAGTGGACAATAAACTCATCCGAGCTTGTCCACTCTAACTTTGCTGGGTGATATTCGGGCGTGTGACGAATTTTGAAGGTCACCTCACAAAGGGGCAGACACTTTGTGAGGAAATGGAAATCACGCACGGGGAAGTCCTGCTGATAAGCGGTTTCAGGGTCATAGCCATGCGAGACATAGAGAATATTCTGCGCCACATCCTTCTTTACAACGAACCAGGGGCCACCACCGAAGCCCATACCCTTACGCTGACCGATGGTATGGAACCACAGGCCCTTATGCTCGCCAATGCGCTTGCCGGTTTCGAGCTCGATGACATCACCAGGCATCTCACCCAGATAGCGACGGATATAGTCGTTATAACTGATCTTCCCCAAGAAACAGATACCCTGCGAATCCTTGCGTTTGGCATTCACCAAATGCTCACGCTCGGCAATCTGTCGCACCTCATCCTTCACATAATGCCCGATGGGAAACAACGCCTTCTTCAGCTGCCAATCATAGATCTGGGCCAAGAAATCAGTCTGGTCTTTCACGGGGTCTGGACTCGTACAAAGCCACTTGAGACCTTCAGCATCGATTTCCGTCTGGGCATAGTGGCCCGTGGCGATGAGGTCATAGTCATGACCGCGCTTCTCGTCGAAGGCGCCGAACTTAATCAGGCGGTTGCACATCACATCGGGATTCGGCGTCAAACCGGCACGTACCTTTTCCATCGTGTAGGTTGTCACTTGGTTCCAGTATTCCTTGTGGCAGTCGATCACCTCCAACTTGCAGCCGTACTTATGGGCCACAGCTGTCGCCATCTCCAAGTCCTCCTCAGAAGAGCAGTCCCATTCTGCGTCCTCCTCCGGACCAATCTTGATATAGAAACAGTCCGAATGGAATCCGAGTTTCGCAAACTCATACACCACCACACTGCTGTCGACACCTCCCGACAACAGCACCGCGATCCGCTTATCTTGTATCTCCTCGATATTCATTATTCACTAAAACCTAAATCCTAAGGATGCATTCGCGGTCCAGTCAGTCACGCGGCCTGAGACGAAATCATTGCCGTAGCGGAACTGATTATAATGACCATAGACGCGCAGATACCAGCGGTCGAAGTTGTAGACCACACTCAAACGCGCATCGAAGTTCAGTTTCACCTTGTTATTGGATGTTTCTTTCCTCTCGTCGACTTTCACAATCTTGGTATCCTGGTCAAACACCCATTCCAAAACCTCATCTTCCGAAAGCGCTTCCCAATCCTTCACGTTAGGATTCGCAAAATCAAAGTCATACATATACTCCGTGGTGCAGTTGTAGAGGGTGAGCATCGGCATGGCCATCGCGCTGACAAGCCATCCGCGAGCGGGTACCCAGTTGTAGGCATAGCCTGCACCAATGCTGCCCTGCGAGAATGTCACTTTTCCCACACCTTCCATCAGTGCTGTCAGCAACCAGTTGGAATCAGCGCTATAGTCTGCACGACTGTGGCAATACATACCCCCCACGACAATTGATCCGGCCGAGCGTTTCTGGATGAGCGAGTTATCATAGGCAGCGGCATAAGAGAAATGCTTGCCGTTGAGCATGTAATAGCCGTCAAGAAAAAGCGTACGCACCTTGATAGGATCCTCCAGACGGTCATCGTCTTCATCATAGGATGTCAGTTTCATCCCATCAATATAAAGGTCGGGCATATCACTGTGATAGGAACTGATGCGCAGGTTAATACCGAAGCTGCCACCCATGGCCCCGAAGGACAGCGTAGAGCCACTAGTCTGACCGAACTCCTTGGAATAGCCGAAACCATAGCCGCGATAACCCAGCCACAGACCTGCTGAAGTGGAGAGACCGTTCTTGCTCTTCGCCCAAAGGTTCGTGTTACCTTCCACAGGGTCCTCCCACGTGGTCTCCATCTTCAGCGTCGACTGGTTCATGGTACCCCTGGCCTCGATGGCCCAAGCGGGCTTGGGCTGTTCTATATAATTGCGGTCGATGGTAGCTACAGCCGAGGAGTCGATCAAGGTCTTCACCCAATAGAGCGGCTGAAGCAGCACAGGCTTGCCCTTGGCGGATTCGGAGGCCATATGGAACAGATTGCCATCCTTTTGCACAAAAGCAGGAATGGGCACAGTAGCCGAAATATCCTGCGCCATTGTCGTAAGAGGCGCCAGAGTCAGCAGCAAGTAGGCAATTCTCTTTTTCATCATTCTTTTATGTTAGAGATGTTTCTTGGGGAAGAGAGCATTCCACCACGTTGGATCGTCCTTCAGCCATTTCTGGAACCAAGCCATCTGGGCACCAAGCCACTTGATCTTTTTGTTGTAATCGAGCACATGGTGGTTCTCACCCGCTATCTCCACAAGGGCCACATCGCGCCCAAGGAGTTTCAGAGCCGTAAACATCTGCAGACTCTCGATGATGGGCACATTCGTATCCACCGTGCCGTGCAACAGCAACAGTGGTGTATGGATCTTATCGGCATTGAAGAGCGGACTCTGGTCAACGTAGAGTTGGCGATGGCTCCAAGGATAGCTGTTGGCCATCGACACTTCACTGTAGTTATAACCCCAGTAGCCTTCGCCCCAATAGCTGGTATGGTTGGCAATGCCCGCATGGGATATGGCTGCTGCAAAGATATCCGTCTGCGTCTGTAGGTACATGGTCATGAAACCGCCATAGCTGGCACCCATACAACCCACTTTCTTCGCGTCGATAAAAGGATGCTCGGCGCAGATACGCTTTACGCCCTCAATGATATCCTCCGCAGGTCCACGCCCGGCTGTATTCACATGGCGCGAGCCCCACTCTTGACTGAAGCCCGAGGCACCGCTGGGCTGCAAGATATAGGCTACATAGCCCAGCGAAGCCCAATAGTGTCCGGAGTAGACACCATCAAAGTAGCGCCCCACAGGTGAACAGCCACCATAGTAATACACTATCATCGGATATTTCTTCGTGGCATCGAAATCCTGCGGCAGATACATTCGTCCATAGACCGTCTCACCACGGGCATTCGTATAGTTCCAGTCTTTACAGTCGGCCACAGCGATATCCTCCATGATGCTCCTACCGTCATACAAGCGCACCTGCTTCATCGGAGCCTTACCCTTAGCGGTATAAGCTGCGAAGGCTGAGGCATATTCGGAAACACCGTTGCTGATATAGCCAACGACATTCGCGTGTGCAGACACATTCATCCGCGTCACATTGTCACCGGCATGTTCCAACTGCACAATCTTCCCGCTCACAGGATCCATCTGGTAGAGACGCACAAAATCGCGGTCCTCAGCGGTGAAATACACCATGCCATCACCCCAAGCCCAGTCGACTGTCTGCACCGAGGGATTAAAATCCTTAGTCAAAGCCCTTACTTGTATCCCTGTCTTCTTGTCTCCTTGTCTCCTTGTCTCCTTGTTAATATCGTAGAGATAGAGCTGATAGTCATACATATTCGGCGTCACACTTGCCGGCAGCGTACACCCAATGCGGTCAAAGGCCTCAGGAGAGCCCTTGAAGAGAATCTGCGTACCATCCGGAGAGAACGAGGCATTGACCAAAAAACCTTGCCCTACGAAGATGGTGTCGGCCTTGAAGGTCTCGGCATCGATAATGAAAACGTCCATCACCTCCGTGGGACGCTTCTCGAGCCTTGAGTACGACTGCGCCACAAGCAGTTTCTTGCCGTCCTGCGAGATATCCATCAGGCGAGTCTGCTGGTTGCCAAAGGTGATACGACGGGTCATACCCGTGCTGACATCATAGCGCGCCAGATAGTTACGGTTACGCCAACCCGGCTGACGGTCGTCCATCTCTAACACCTCAAACATCTCCTTATCCTCCTCGGGACCTTTCTCCTCGATGGTCATCACCAGGTAGTCCTCCGTAGGAGCCACTGTATAGCCGCCCTCAGGCAGACCGCTGATCCAACGGCTACGCTCGCCAGTAGGTTTCACCTGATAGAGTACACGTTTCTTACCTTCACGCTCCTCTTCTATCCAAGCGATGGTCTTGGGTAACCATCGAGCCTGTCGCTGAGGTTGCATAATGGTGCGAGCAGTCTTTACCTCCTTCAGTTCGTAGTTCCAACGTGATTGTCCGCCACGCTCTGTGGTCTGCCAAGCTATGCAAGCATACTGTCCATCAGGCGATATGGAGATATCCCGCACACGTTTACCATCAGTGATATCGTGCACCATAAAGGGATGTTTGGCATCAAGCGTTGTTGCCACCTCACGAGGGGCATCGATCACCACACGGATGGAGTCCGTATCTTTCGGCTCGGCCAGATATTGAATGGTGATGGTGTGGTGCTCAGGGGCGAGTTTCAGTTCAGGCGCAGCAGGCTCACCGTCGATAAAGAGTTTATAGTGCTTAGGACCCTTTACTTCAATCTTACCCTTCAGGTAGTCACGGTTGTTCACATAAAACGATAGCAGGCCTACGCTTTTCGAGTCTGGCAACGAGGGCAGCACCTGTCCCTCAAAACGTCCAGTCACCGGTGAGGTCAGGGCAATGCTGCTCATCAGCGAAGTCTCATCAAACTTCTGACCCTTCACGTCCACGGTATCCAGTCCTAACGGTGCACTTACGGCATAAGGACCTGCCTGGTTAAATGCCATTATCTCGGTCTTTATCTGCGCTGTGGCGGTCATCGCCGCAGCCAGTAGGAGAATCATCCATGTCTGTCTCATATACATTATCATCTATTATTTCGACTGCAAAGGTAAGCATTTATTTCGAAATAACAAAAAAATTACACAGTAGGGACGGTTCCTACTGTGTAATTTCTATCTGCGGCCGCGGTTGCCTCCACCACCGCCACCTCCACGGTTGCCACCACGGTTACCACCTCCACCGAAGCCACCACCATCGTTGTTACCCCACTTCTTGTCGTAACGGCCTTCAGTGTCGACCTTACCGCCAAACATGTTCAGACGATAGCGTACATGGAGCATAGCATAGGAGTTGATACTGTTGTAACGCGACTCACCACGGCCTGTGGCATTAACCCAGGCACTGAAGTTAGACTGCTGGCGCAGCAGGTCATAGAAGTTGAGCGCCACAATGAGCGACTTGTTCTGGAGGAACGACTTGGAGATCTGTCCGTTCCAAATCAACTCGTTGGTATTCTGTGAGGGATCGTTATAGCCTCGACGGGAATTCTCGTGAATATTGGTAGAAAGCTCGAAATCGAGGGGCAAACGCAACAGCACCTGTCCGCCATAGTTGAACTGCCAGGTATCCTGATCGGCTGAGGGCTGGAGTTCATTACGGGAGTGCTGGTAGTTGCACCAGCCATCGAGTGCCACCTCGAGCCAGTCGTTGCGGTAGCTGGCAGTGAGGCGCTCAGTGAGATTAGTGCTTCGCGTGTAGTTCTTCTGCGACTCCTGATTATGCTCAGCGTAGTAGCTCACATAATTATTATAACGCAGGCGCGTGTCGGCACCAACATTGAAGTGAGCGGCAGAGTCAAGAGCGGTACTGAAGTTGAAGCCACCATTCACGTTCCAATTGCCGTTGATATTCTCCGGCCGCGAGATGCTTCCACCAGTCTCAGGGTTATAGCGCACGAAGTTCGAGATGGAGTTACGCGTGTTCGAGTAGTTGGCATAGACCACGACAGAACGCTTGTAGCGCTGAATATAATTGTTGTAGTAAACATTCAGCGAATTGGTGAACTGAGGTTTCAGTCCGGGGTTACCCTGTGTGATATAAAGCGGGTTAGAGTCATCGGTGATATCGAGCAACTGTGTGATATCAGGCTGACGGGTATCGCCTCGATAGTGGAACCAGATATTCTGCTGATCAGAGAACTTATAATGGAAATCGAGCGTGGGGGCAACGTTGGTGACATTGCGGATGGTATCGACATAGATGCCACGGTAGTCCTGGATATAGTTGGAGTGCTGCGGCTGTACCAGGATACCCACGTTGTAATCGTACTTCTCTTCCCAATAACGGAGCACAAGGCGGATGTTGTGGGTGTAGTTCTTATACTCAGAGAATCGGCTCAGGTTCTTGTCGAGATGATCGGCCATGAACTGATCGGTGAAGCTACCGAGCCAGGGATCCCACTCGCGGTAGATGGGATGGATACCCTCGAAGGGATTCTGCGGGAGATGACTGAAGTCATAGGTCTGGCGGTCGCTCTTGTTCTGATTGTAGCGCAGTTCGTAACTGGTCTGCAAGTGAGCACCTTTCCAGAGGGGCTCGCTATATTGGGCGTTGATGACATAACCACTGTTGTCTGAGGGTGTGAGGTTATAACGGGCAGTGAAATAGGTAGAGTCTTCGCCTGCGATGTTCTTCACGCGATAGAGGTTTACCTCATTGTTCGAAGCATTATTGTTCTTGCTATCGCCCATGCTGCCCTCGAATCTTAACGTGACATTTCGGCCACGGGCATTCAGACGACGGTAGAGCTGGAGCATACCCCAAAAGTTCTTGTTCTCGCCATAGGTAAGGCTCGCCTGGCGATTATGGTTCACAGCGAGATCCTTGGCGCGCATAGTGGCAATACCATCGTCAGAGAGTGGATCGGTAACATAAAGATAGGGATCAGCATTGAAAGTGGCCGAGAGCGAGGTTGATGTACCATCGTTGGTACCAGTACTACCATTGGCACGGATCAGGATATTCGAGAGAGTGTCGGGCTTCCACTCGAAACGGATATTACCATTCCAGCCATTGTTGCGCGAGAGACTCTTCGAATTGGAGTTCGAGAAGGTGCGGTTGGTCTCGCTGTAGAAGTTCTCGCTGCTATTCTCATTAATATTATCGCTGCCACGGTGATTCCAACGGATACTACCATCGATCTTAAGCTTCTCACCATCGTCGTAGTTGAGGTTGGCACCAAGCATCTTACGGCTGTTCAGACCACGACGGTTCCACCAACCGGCATTCTCCTCCTTGTTATTAAAGTTGCCGGTGACCATGATACGGGTATTGTCAGTAAAACTCGAGGCCATACCACGTGAGGCATAGCGGTGCTGCGTACCACCAGCCAGGTCAAGGTTGGTCATATAACCATGGTTCATGCCCTTCTTGATGGTGAAGTCGAGTACCGTCTCTTTGTTGCCGTCCTCGATACCCGTGATACGGGCCTGATCGCTCTGCTGGTCATAGAACTTCACGTTCTGGATGATGGAGATAGGCAGGTTCTTCAGCGCTGTCTCCGTGTCACCGAGCATGAATTCCTTACCATCGATGAGGATTTTCTTCACCTCCTTGCCATTGACGGTGATGTTACCATCCTCGTCGACCTCAGCACCAGGCATGCGCTTGATGAGTTCCTCGATGGCAGAACCCTCAGGGGTTCGGAAGGCATCAGGATTGTAGACGAGGGTATCTTTCTTGACAATCACCTGCGCTGCACGACCTGTGATGACCGCCTCCTTCAACATGATGCTCTCGGGCGACATCAGCAACGTACCGAGTTCCTGGTTCTGACCACGGCGCAAGGTCACATCGCGCTGAATGGTCTGGAAACCCACCGAAGAGATCTTCAGGCGGAAGGTACCATTATTAGGGGCCTCAACGGAGAAATTTCCACGGTTATCGCTGACGGTACCGCCTACGAAGACCGAGTCGGTAACAGTGAATAACTGGATCGTGGCCTGCGCCATAGGTTCGCGGAATTCAGCGTCCATGACCTGACCACTAATGGTGAGGCGACGGGGCATGTTATCGTCAGTCTGGGCGGTGGCTGATAGCGTTATCAGAAGAAAGAGGAAGAGAAATGAAATCTTACGCATGATTGGTTGTTACTATTTATTTACAATGTTTTTCAGCGCGGAGCCGAAGATGATATACTGTGTGTTACCGGCGATGGTGCCTTCGTTCTGTCCCCAGAGGAAGGGCCAATCGTCATAGTTTTCGAAATGATCGGGTTTGCGGAACAGCAGTCCTGGCGCCACATTTCCCGGGATAAACGAGAAGTCGGCACGGTTGTTGCCATAGAACACCTGCTTGGGACGGGTGGCACCCACCACAGCCACGAACGAGTAGTTATGATAGGGATGACAGCCATAGAGCCAGTTGGCCACACGGTAGACCTCGTCCTTCGAGATGATATCGGGGAAGTAGATATGGGCATAGTTCACGGTGATGCCGAAATTCAGCACGGCATTCACACCAGCCCAGTTACCGAGACCAATGGGCACGCCATAGGGATTCTGCGTGTCGAAACTCTTGATGTATTCGGCATATTGCTGAACAGCAGGACGCAGTTTCTCCTTATAGGCAGCATCCTTCATCGGGATACTGTCGAGATAGGGTTGCAGGTTTCGAGCTACATTACGATAATTACCATCGCCTGTGCCAGTGAGCCAGTCGTTGTCGGCCTCAGCCTGAGCATTTCTACGGCCTCGACGACGCTGGCTTTGCAGTTGCTGGGCTTCTGAACGAAGCCGATCTGCCTGTTTCTGTGCCCGCTCTGCCAAATCGTCGTTATATCCTTTCAAAACACGTGCCGCAGAGGTGAAGACACCTGCAGCCTGAAGGTCGAGACTCGGATTGCGATTGGTGAAAGCCCACATATCATCGGGCGTTCCCGAGCGCTTGCCATCGGCAGAGACCTCGTAAGGCTTCAGACTCGGATCGTAGTGCAGACCATCGGTAATACTCGCAGCATCACCCAAATGATGGTAGTTATCGAGGATGGAGTTGGAGAGCGTTGAGGCCATGTGACCGATCTGCTCGGCCTGTGCCACGAGATTCAACATCCCATGCTCAATAAACTGCAAGACATCGGGCACACCATCAGGACGGTGGAGTTCCACATATCTTTGCTTCTGACTAACGAAGGTCTCATCGCGCTGGGGCTTGAAAAGTTCCCACGTGCGGATGAAATTCTGCACCACATTGATATTCGACCCTGTCTCGATATCGAAGTCACCGGCATCAAAGAAACCACCAACGTTCAGACCGGGGATGAGTTCGAGGGGCTTGTAGTTCGTTTCAGTATTTGGACCCTGACGGTGCAGATCGAAGTGATCACTCTCAGGGGCCTGGAGATAGCCTTCCTTGAAAGGTTCACCATGCCAGGTGCGATAGCCCTCAGTGACATACATGTGATTCATGTGAATAGGCACCCACACATCAGTCGTGGCATCAGTGATCTTATCGTAGACATGGGCATCGATGAGGAAGTCATTGGTCTTGGTATCGCCATATTGGATGAAATAGACGCCAGGCTCCTTTACACTCGAGAAGTCAAACTTCACATAATTATATTTAAAGTAAGGTCCCCACTCTTTTACAGCGCCCTTGAAGGCCTGCTCAGTAGTGCCATCGGTCTTGATACGCATCAGCGTAGCAGTAGCCAACGGTTTGTCCTTCTTATCCAGTTCGATGACAGCCACCTTCGGCTGCTCAGGGATATAGCCGATCTGCGAGAATCCGATATTCGGCTCACGGATCCAGTTCGGGATGGCATGAGGTTCTACTGTCCAGGTAATTACCTTTCCAGTCTTACCCTTCGGCAATACGCTGCGCAATACGAACCAACCATTCTGTGCCAACATACGGCCATCGAAGAGTTTCAGTTCGGCATCATTGCTGGTGATCTTAATCATACGTGAAGGATCGTCAGTAGCCACGATAAGCTGATGACCGGTCTCCAGAGGCAACGGATCGACAAAGCGGTCAGTACCACGGTCATCATAGGTCTTGAAGCCCTTGAACTGACGGGGTTTCTCACTATTGGGACGCGTGATGGTCTGACTGGTCGCATAGCGGGGGAACCGGTTCAGACGACCATCCATGAGGAAGGTCTTCAGCCAATACTGCGATGGCAGGAACTCGATATTAAAACCTGCCTCGCCTGCCAGTTTCTCAGGCACTGGCTTATCCAAATAAACGGCTATCTCTACGGCCGGTCCCTTGGCGGTGACCACCACACGACTGTCGAAATCATAGTCATCATAGCGCATAGCCACCTCGATGCTGCCCTTCTCACGGTCCACCTGACGGTTGGTCATCTTCGGCACAAGGTCCCACTGTTCGGGGGTATTGTTCAGACGTACAGCACCGCCCTGCACGGTACGCACACCATGATGAATGATCTCAATACCCGAGTTCTTCTCGTCGTTGAAACCACCATTAAAACTATTGCTGAACACCAGCACGTTGACACCCTGACGCTCGAAATACTCGAGATCGTTCAGTTGCAGATCCTGGCTCATCGCCGGCATCGCCAGCAAGACTGAGAATAAAACTACTATCTTCTTCATTTCCCACTTTTCACTGTTCACTATTCACTGATCACTTCCCTCTCGCCATCTTGTAAATCGCTTCCATATCCTCGGCCTTCAGCACTTTCAGACAACCACAAGCCGATGTATAGTCGCGACTGCACTTACGCGTCATCTCACTGATTTCCTCGTCAGTGATGTCACGGCCAATGAGTTCTTTAATATTGATGGGCATGCCGATGGCATGATAGAAACGCTCCATGGCCTCGATGCCCTTCAATGCCGTACCTTCAGGATCGGTGAAGTCATTAGGCACATCCATCACATTCACGGCAAAGCGCACGAAACGGCTCAGGTTCTCATGCATCACATAACGCGCCCAACTCGGCCAGAT
>Ga0310694_10004450_pt1 | contig 13564 bp, 5 predicted proteins | sample 174DNAGHGhighgp2_FD_203884 | JGI IMG/M metagenome (GOLD analysis project Ga0310694, IMG submission 203884) | Sheep rumen microbial communities from Palmerston North, Manawatu-Wanganui, New Zealand - 1742 DNA GHGhigh gp2 (v2) (version 2) | ecosystem: Host-associated > Mammals > Digestive system >... | reverse complement strand
CGATGTGCGTGCCGAGGTCCTGGCAAGAGGATTGCGAGCCACTGCAGTACAGGTAGTTGCTCCAGGAATAGGAGCTCTTCGTCGAGGTCTCACCCCATGCGTAGTAGTTGCCGTAGCCTTCGGGTGCGGATGCTCCCACGTTGCAGGTGGCCCAGAGCGTTCCGCTGGGCAGGCCGAGGTTGACATAGTCATGGTCACCCGACGGCGGCGGTGTCGGTGGTGTGGAACCTTTGCGCTCCACGGCGCGGATGTTGAGTCCGGTGCGCTTTTGTGCATATGAGCTCTTCGGCGCCGTTCCGGTCTTGATGTAGAACGCAGTGGCGTTGGCACCCGTGTTGGAGGAGTAGATTTCCGAGGTCCAGTAGTAGGCATAGGTGTTCACGTTGTGCAGGCTGCCGTCGTAACTGGAGCCGGATAATGGGAGGAAGATGCTCTTTCCACTGGGGCCTTTTACCCTGTATCCCTTATGGTCGTACTCGGTGGTCTCCGTCCAGGTACACTTCGTGCGCAACTCTTCCCATTGCGCCTTGGTGGGGATGCACACATCGACCTCGGCATCATCATCGGGGGCATACACTTTATCACCCATGAATGCAGCATCGTACTGGGTGGCTTGGATGTTGCTGCCGATGTTCTTCACCGTGGATGACGAACCGCTGGCATGCTGGTAGTTGGCCCAGGTGTAGGTGCTCTTCGGCGAGGTCTCGCCCCAAGCGTAGTATTTGCCATACTCCGAGTGATAGCTTGAACCCATGTTCTGGTCGCACCATTTCACGCTCAAGCCCAGGTCTACCAATTCGGGAGTCTTGGCCGGCGGGCCGACAGGACCTTCAATTATTCCACCCTTGACAGCGCGTACTATGACACCGGAGCGACGCGGAGCCGCCGTGGTGTTCGCCTTGGCAGACGAGGAACTGCGTTCAAGATAGAGAGCCATGGATTTGTAGGCTACATTCGATACGATATCCTTCGTGTCGGTCCAGATGTAGCACTGCGTGCCCTCCGCGCTGTATTTCGAGTCATACTTGTATCCCGTCATGGGGAAGAAGATGGTGTTGCCGTTGGGACCCTTGAAGCGTATGCCCTTGACATTGTTCACCGTGGCGAGTGAGACGGTGCACTTGCTGAGCAGCTCGTTGGCCTGGTCGAGTGTGGGCATCACCCAGTCGTCGCCCCATGCCTTCTTGGCGGCGTCGTAGCTCGTGCCGGCGATGTGGGTGCCGAGGTTCTGTGCCGTTGATGACGAACCGCTGCAGTACTTGTAATTGCTCCATGTGTAGGAACTCTTCGTGGCAGTCTCACCCCAGGCGTAGAAGTCACCGTAGCCTTCTTGCTTGGATGCTCCCACGTTGCAGTCGGCCCACAGCGTGCCACTGGGTAGTCCGAGGTCGACATAGTTGTGGTCGCCCGACGGCGGTGGTGTAGGTGTGGAGGTCTTATACTCCACGGCGCGGATGTTGAGGCCTGTGCGCTTTTGTGCATATGAACTCTTCGGTGCCGTTCCTGTCTTGATGTAGAACGCAGTGGCGTTGGCACCCGTGTTGGAGGAGTAGATTTCCGAGGTCCAGTAGTAGGCGTACGTACCTACGTTGTGGAGGCCTCCGTCATAGCTGGAGCCGGAGAAAGGCAGGAAGATGCTCTCGCCGGTGGTACCAGTAACCCTGTATCCCTTGATGCCGTATTCCGTGGCCTCCTTCCATGTACACTTGGTGCGGAGTTCCTCCCACTGCGCCTTGGTGGGCAGGCAGGTCTCTACATAGTCGTCAATGTCGGGGTCGTACGATTCATACTCCTCGTATGCCACATCATACTGTGTGGCCTGGATGTTGCTGCCTATGTTCTTCACCGTAGAGGATGAGCCGCTGGCGTGCTTGTAGTTCGCCCAAGTGTAGGTGCTCTTTGTGTCGGTTTCTCCCCAAGAGTAATAACTGCCGTAGTCAGCCGCTTCACTGGCACCGATGTTCATGGAACACCATCTCACGCTCAATCCGAGATCAACCAAGACGTCTTGTTCCTGATATTGCGGGTCATCGCTCACACCTCCTCCACCTTGCTCATGCCCCACGGCTCTGATGGGAAGACCTGTTCGCCTTTGCGCGTAGGACATCTTCGGCGCTGTTGCGGTCTTGATGTAGAAGGCGTATGCATACGTATTGGAAGTATAGATTTCCGAAGTCCAATAGTAGGCGTATGTGCCTGCATTATGTATGCTGCCGTCGTAGTTGGAGCCGGTGAAGGGGAGGAAGATGCTGTTGCCGGTGGAGCCGGTGACCCTGTATCCCTTGACACCGTATTCCGTGGCCTCCTTCCATGTACACTTGGTACGCAACTCCTCCCACTCTGCCTTTGTGGGCAGGCATGCATTTATGAAATCGTCGGTGTCTGGGTCATAAACTTCCGACGTGCCATTTTCCCATGCGGCATCATATTGTGTGAATTGGATATTGCTGCCGATGTTCTTCACTGTGGAGGATGAGCCGCTGGCATGCTTGTAGTTGGCCCAGGTGTAGGTGCTCTTCGGCGAGGTCTCGCCCCAAGCGTAATAATCGCCGTAGTCTTGAGCGTAATCAGCCCCCAGGTTCTGGCTGCACCACTTCACACTGAGTCCGAGGTCGACCATTTCGGGGGCAGAGGCCACTGGTTCGTCGGGATCGGAAGGCGTCGTACCTCCTGCTTTCTTGACGGCACGCACGATGACGCCGGAGCGACGCGGCGCAGCTGCGGTGTTCGCCTTCGCCGAGGTGGAGCTGCGCTCCAAGTAGAGGGCCATCGACTTGTAGGCGTACTTCGTGACGATGTCCTTCGTGTCGGTCCAGATGTAGCACTGCGTGCCTTCAGCGCTGTATTTCGAGTCATACTTGTATCCCGCCATGGGGAAGAAGATGGTGTTGCCGTTGGGACCCTTGAATCTCAGTCCCTTGACGTTGTTCACCGTGGCGAGCGACACGGTGCACTTGCTGAGCAGCTCGTTGGCCTGGTCGAGGGTCGGCATCACCCAGTCGCTGCCCCAGTTCTTCGTGGCGGCGTCGTAGCTCGTGCCGGCGATGTGGGTGCCGATGTCCTGTGTCGTCGATTGGGAGCCGCTGCAGTACTTGTAGTTGCTCCAGGAGTAGGAAGTCTTCGTGGCTGTCTCTCCCCAGGCATAGTAATTGCCGTAGCCTTCGGGGGCGGAGGCTCCCACGTTGCAGTCGGCCCAGAGCGTGCCGCTCGGAAGGCCGAGGTTGACGTAGTTGTGCGCGGCCGTCGCTGTCACTGGGAGCAGGAACGGCAGCAGCCATACGCCGAGTCGTTTGAGGATGTGAATTGTTTTCATTGTATATAGGGTTAATGGTAAATAAGTAATAGACAATTTAAAGCATAAAGGTTCCTCTGAGATGCAAAAATAAGAAAAAAAATGAGAAATGATGCATTTTTTCATTATTTTTTTTACAAGTGGGCGCAAGAAATCTTACAAGGCTTATCAAGAGGAGGTAAAGAGGAGGTAAAGAGGAGGTAAAGGGGAGGTAAAAAGGAGGTAAAGGGGAGTTCTCCCTCGGCCACGGCCTGCGGCCACCCCCTCTCGGGCAGAGGGGGAGTGAGGTAAAGGGACATATGCTCACTTGGTGCCATTTGAGCCCACCCGTTCTCCGTAGGTGCCGGCTTTGCCGGCACACAAGAAAAATCTTCCTCACTCATTGATGGCGCCGCAGTGCGGGCAGCGCCCCGTGGACTTGATTTGTCTGCCGCAATTGCCGCAAACATAATTGCTGCGGGTGTGGCGGAGGTATCTCCAAAGTGCGAAGAGGATGTACGCGATGAGGAGGAGGTAGCCGATGTAATACATCGTGGAGATGGTGAAGACGACATAGTTGAAGGCGCAGACACCCACCAACCCTACGAGGTAGAGAACGGCGTCACCCATGGCGAGATGTCGCAATGTCTCGTCGATGGCGGCGATGGCCACGATGAGCATGGCCCATACCGATATGAGAAACAAGGCGATGAGCAGACTCTGCGAGAAGGGGTTGAGCGAGGGGTGGAAATAGAATTCCCTCCAACTGTCGGGTGCGAACATCTGTATGCTGGAGTAGAGTGTGGCGGCAATGGCCACCACGAGTGTGAGGAGCGTGGGATAGAAGGTTGCGATGTCGTTGAGGTGCACGATGTATGCCTGTCGCCTGTTGAGTTTGAACATGGCGTAGGAGAAGAAGACGATGACAAAGATGACGAACAAGATGAGGAAATGCTCGTCGGAGAAGAAGGAGATGAACTGTGAGATGGGGTCGTCGGGCTCCACCCTCTTGAGCATCTCACTCTCATGCACCCATCCGAACAGCCCCAGTTCACCCGCAAGCTGCACCCATACGGAATCGATGGTGTCGTTGGGCAAGATGAGGATGTCGGCCACCACGAGGCGCTCAGCCTTCATCACAGCGACGGAGTCGGTGGGCAGGTCGCTGACAGCCTCCTCCGGCAACTGGATGGTGAGCACGAGGGAGTCGGCAGACACCACGAAGTTGTAGTTGTTGGTGTAGTGGTGGGTGCGGGCGAAGGTGACAGAGTCCAACTGCTGCTTGGTGAGGGTGTCCAATTGCTGCTTGGCGATTGAGTCCACCTGCTGCATGGCCAACGTGTCGGTGACGGGCTGCCTGACGTCCTCCCGCTTGTGAAAGCAACTGGAGAGCGTCAAGGCCGCGACAAAGGCCATGAGACAGAAAAGATGTTTATTTCTCAGCATAGACGTTCATCTGACATTGTTTGCAATCGAACTGAAGTCGGAACCGCCTCTTGTCGGGCAGTTGGAGGAAGAGGGGCTCCTTCCAGGGTGCAGGGCGGTGCCTCTCCTTCGTGCAACATCCCAAAAGGCGCTTGATGCAATGCCTGCACTGCATCAATAGCGGCTCATCATGGTGACGGGCAAGTTCAAAGGCCTCGCCCATAACAGGGACGCCACGCTGCTCGTAAAAGGCACGGGCACGGGAGTTGGAGATGTTTTGGAGGTAGGAAGGGGCGGGACGCAAATGAGAGGGAATGGACGGGACGGGAGAGGATGTGAGAGGGCTGCGGCTAAACTGCTGCCTACGGGGAACTGGAAAAGACAGGGCTTCCTGGGCTATCCTCTTGTCAAGGGCCTCCAGACACTGGCGACGCAGGGTGGCGAGCAGACTTGAGGGGACGAACAGACGGGCAGCCTCCTCGGAGACCTCCACCCCCACGGCCTCGTATACCGTGCCCCCCATGCGGGAAAGCTGCCGGCAGATGTTTTCCTTTTGGGGTTGCCGCGCCTCCTGACGCTCCACCTCCATCTCCACGCCGACTCTCAAAGCCCCCCCTGGCACCGCCGCCTCCAGCCGGAGGCCGGTCTCCGTGGCATCGAGCCTCAAGAGCAGTGGTATGCGCCTCGTGGCGCTGGCACGTGCGAGGAGTTTTTCAAAGGCCGCATCAGCGTTTCGGTAGAGCGGAGTGCCCTGTCGGAGCTGCGGCGGCATCTGTTGCGGGAAAATGCGGTTGCCTTCCGCCCTGTTGACGCGAAAGCCGCAGAGTTGCTTGTTGTCGTCGAAGAAGCAGAGGCCGTCGCCATTGGCGAAGGCAGCCACCCCGGCGACATTGAAAGACTCCCTTCTGATTTCCTTCACCTTCCCCACATACTCCCCAAGCGCCTTGGGTGTGTCGGGCGAGGCGATGTTGTCGTTCCTGCCATCGATGAAATAGGGTGTGAATCCCCTGTTGAAGGATTTCCGCAGGTCGGGTTTGAAAGAGAGCGTCACCTTCCCCAGCGCACTACGGCGGTAGCGCCCGCCAGACCGTTCCACCACCAGGTCGAGTTGCCTGCTGTAGGCCGCGACGACATTCTTCACATATCCCACGCCCTTGAGCCGACCCTCGATTTTAAACGAGGTGACGCCTGCGTCGGCCATCTGTCCGAGATAGTCGATGCGGCACATGTCCCTCAACGAGAGCCAGTGCCGCGGTCGGTCGACAAGCTGTCCGTCGGCATCCACCAGGTCGAACTTCAAGCGGCAGAACTGTGCGCACACGCCCCTGTTTGCGCTGCGGCGGAAGCAATGCTGCGAGGCATAGCACAGTCCGGAATAACTCACGCACAGCGCGCCATGGACGAAGGCTTCCAACTCCACGCCGGGCACCGCCTCGTGGATGGCCTGCATCTGGTCGAGCGTCAGTTCACGAGCGAGCACCACGCGAGAGCACCCCTCTTGAAACAACCACCCCACCCTCTCCGGCGTACGATTGTCGGCCTGCGTGCTGGCATGCACCTCGATGGGTCGTTGCTGCTCGGCAGCCACGCGCTGCACCATCTCCAGCACCGCCATGTCCTGCACGAGGATGGCATCCACGCCTGCCTCGCCCAACTGCCTCACGAGATGTTCCACATCGTCCAGTTCATTCTCATAAATGATGGTGTTGACGGTGACATAGACCTTGGCGAGGAAACGGTGGGCGTAGTCGCAGAGCGTACGGATGTCCTCGACGCTGTTGCCCGCCTCCGCCCTTGCGCCAAAGGCCGGCGCACCGATATATACGGCGTCGGCGCCATGGTCGATGGCGGCGATGCCACATTCCAAGTCGCGTGCGGGAGCGAGCAATTCGAGTCGAGTCATCTGATGTCGTCGATATTGTAAGGCGTCTGCTGATAGACGTAATAGTTGATCCAGTTGGCATAGAGGAGGTTGGCGTGAGCCCTCCATGTCACCAAGGGTTGGTTGTCGGGGTTGTTGTCGAGGTAATAGTTCTTGGGCACGTCGACATCGTCGCGTATGTCCTTGTCACGCCGGTACTCGTTGTCGAGGGTGTTGGGTGCATACTCCAGGTGCCCGGTGATGAAGAACTCCCTTCCCTCCCTTGCCATGACGATGCTCACGCCGCTGTCGGGCGACTCCGCGATGACCTGGAGCCTGGGGTCCTTGAGGATGTCCTCCTTCTTCGTGGTGGTGTGCCTGCTGTGCGGCATGTAGAAGACGTCGTCGAAGCCCCTGAAGATGGGTAGCCTGGTGCTGATGGGGTATTGCGGATAGACTCCGAACATCTTCTTTTCCAGCGGGTACTTGGGTATGCCGTAATGGTAGTAGAGGCCTGCCTGCGCCGCCCAGCAGATATACAGCGTACTGGTGACATTGGTCTTCACCCATTCGAAGATTTCCTTCAACTCATCCCAGTATTTCACATCCTCGAAAGCGAACTGCTCGACGGGTGCGCCAGTGATGATCATACCGTCGAACTTCTGTTGGCGCAGGATGTCGAAATCCTTGTAAAACATCATCATGTGTTCGATGGGCGTGTTCTTGGGCGTGTGGCTCTTGAGTTTCATAAAACTGATTTCCATCTGCAGCGGTGTGTTGGACAGCAGTCGGATGAGGTCGGTTTCAGTGGTTATCTTGAGCGGCATAAGGTTGAGGATGACAATCTTCAACGGACGGATGTCCTGCGTGTGGGCACGGGTGTTGTCCATCACGAAGATGTTCTCCTGCTTGAGGATGTCGATGGCCGGCAAGCGGTCGGGAATTCTTAAAGGCATTTAGATAATTGAAAATTGAAAATTGAAAATTTACCTGCGGTCGAAGTTGCTCACGCTCGGCAGACTCCAAGCAAGCTTGGTTTGCTCTCGCTTAATCGCGACTTTGAAAATTTACCTGCGGTTGAATATTCGATGCAATCGGATTACAAATCCGCCCGAGCACCGCCTGAGCGCAGGACCACCTTGGCAATTTGTAGAGACGGGATTCTTCCCGTCTCTACAAGTGGACTTACCAGAGGCTGAGGCGCTGCTCCTTGGGCACGAACATCTTGTCGGACGGTTGTATGCCGAAGGCGTCATACCACATGTCGATGTGTGGCAATGCACCGTTGACGCGGTATTTCCCGAGTGAGTGGGGGTCGCTCTTGGTGCGGTTTCTGATTTCCGCCTCTGTGATGTTGTTGGCCCATACGCCGGCATAGGCGAGGAAGAAGCGTTGCTCCGGGGTGAATCCGTCGATGACGGGCAGCGGGTTGTCGCGCATGGCGTTCTGCATGGCGTAGAAGGCCACCTGCAGCCCACCGTGGTCGGCGAGGTTCTCACCCAGGGTGAGTTTGCCGTTGGCGTTGAGGTCGGGCAGCACCTTGATGGCTGAGAAGAAGTCGGCATACTTGTCGGCCCTTTGGGCGAAGTTCTTTCCATCGGCCTCCGTCCACCAGTCGGTCATGTTGCCGTCCTTGTCGTAATGGCGTCCCTGGTCGTCGAAGCCGTGTGTCATCTCATGTCCGATGACCACTCCGATGGCCCCGTAGTTGAAGGCATCGTCGGCCGTCATGTCGAAGAAAGGCACCTGCAGGATTCCAGCGGGGAAGCATATCTCGTTGGTGGTGGGGTTGTAATAGGCGTTGACGGTCTGCGGTGTCATGTGCCACTCGTCGCGGTCGACGGGTTTTCCTGCCTTGTAGTCGATGGTCCACTTATCCCAGAACTTCTGGCAGTCGAGCACGTTCTCGCAGAACGACTTCGCCGGGTCGATTTGCAGTCCGCTGATGTCCTTCCACTTGTCGGGATATCCCACTTTCACATAGAAGGTGGAGAGTTTGTCGAGAGCGTTCTTCTTGGTGATGCTGTCCATCCAGTCCTGAGCCTCGATGCGTTGTGCGAGAGCCACTTGTAGGTTTTTCACCAGGTTGGTCATACGCTCCTTGGCAGCGGCGGGGAAGTATTTCTCCACGTAGATTTTGCCGAGGGCCTCGCCCATGACAGACTGCACCATGTTGGTGGCTCGTTTCCATCTCGGGTGGTTCTCCTTTCTTCCCGACATGGTCTTTCCGAAGAAGTTGAAATGCTCTTCCTCCACCTCGTCGCTGAGGTAGTTGGCGGTGGAGTTGATGACATCCCACTCCATGTATGCCTTGAGTTGGTCGGGCGTGAGCTTGCCAAAAATCTCGTTTGCCCCTTTGAGGAAGTCGGGTTGTCCTACGACGAGTTCCTGGATGAATTCGGTCTTCACCCCCTCTGCGACCATCAAGTCGGTGAGGAAGAGGTTGGGATATTGGTTTTCGAAGTCGCTGAGCACCATCTTGTTGTAGTTGGCTTCCACGTCACGCAGTTCGGTGCGCGAGCGCGACACCTTGGCGAGTTGCATCTCGATGTCGAAGATGGCGTTCATCTTGAGCACGGCGACCCTTTGCTTGAACCCGAAGAGTTTGAACATATTGACGATGTGCTTCTTGTAAGCCTCCCTGATGGCGGTGGTGGCGGTGTCGGTGTCGAGGTAGTAGTCCTTCATGCCGAGTGTGAGTCCTCCCTGGTAGACGTTGAGGATGTTCATCTTGGCGTTTTTCTCGTCAGCGCCAAAGCCTGCACCGTAGGGCATGCCATATCCGAAGGCGGCATATTTCTGTTGGAGTTGCAACAGTGCATACTTGGTCTTGCATCCTTCGATTTCCTTGATGAGCGGCATGACGGGTTTGACGCCTTCTTTGTTGCGCCTGACGGAGTCCATAGCGAGTTTGTAGAAGTCGCTGAGTTTCTGCTCCACGGTGCCCTTGCCATACTGGTTGCGCTGGAGTTCGGTGAGTATGCCGTTGATGCGCTCGTTGTTGTCTTGCTGCAATCGGTCGAAACTTCCAAAGCGTGAATAGGCGGAAGGGAGTGGGTTGTTTTTCACCCATCCTCCACAAGCAAACTGGTAGAAGTCGTCGCCCGGACGTGCCGTGCGGTCGAGGTTGTCGAGTGGTATTCCCGACTTGAGTCCCTGCCCGATGGTGGGAATACTGGCTGTTGTTAGAGCCATGACGGTGATGATGGTTTTTATCTTCATAATGTCTTCAGTTATTTGGTTTTCTATTTTCAATCTTGGTTGTCCTGTTTATAGTCGCTATAGATGCTAAAGATGCTATAGATGCTATAGATGCTATAGAATTATTTTCTTCAATTTTCTTCAATCTTCAATCATCAATGATTCAAGTTGCTCCGAGAGTTGCTCCCATCGTGAGATTTCCTCGTCGAGGTTTTTCTTGATGGAAGTGTATTCAGTGACGAGCACCATGTCTGAGGCCCCCTCTGGTGTGCAGAGCAAGGCATCTAGTTCTGCGAGACGTTTCTCCATGGTCTCTATTTTCGCTTCGCATGCCTTGACCTCCTTTTCAGCCTTCCTGATGCGTTTCTGCTGCTCTCGCCGCTCAGCGTAGTTCTGCTTGTTGGCTGAGACGACGGGAGGCGTTTCCTCTACTGCGGCTGGTGCGACGGGCGAGGAGGTGCCCAGTTGGTTGAGGGAGTCGATTTTCCTGTCGCGGAGGAAGTCGTAGATGCCACCGAGGTGTTCGCGCACCTTCCCGCCCCCGAACTCATAGACCTTGGTGACCAGTCCGTCGAGGAATTCGCGGTCGTGAGAAACGATGATGGCGGTGCCGTCGAATGCCTTGACGGCTTCTTTGAGCACGTCCTTTGAAGGCATGTCGAGGTGGTTGGTGGGCTCGTCGAGTATGAGGAGGTTGACGGGTTCGAGAAGCAGTCGGATGATGGCGAGTCGGCTTCTCTCCCCTCCGCTGAGCACCTTCACTTTCTTCTCCGAGTTCTCCCCTCCGAACATGAACGCCCCGAGGATGTCGTTGATTCTCATCCTGATGTCTCCCTTCGCCACATAGTCGATGGTGTCGTATACTGTCTTCTCCTCGTCGAGGAGCTGTGCCTGGTTTTGTGCAAAATAGCCGATTTGCACATTATGGCCGATTTTGAGGTTTCCGTCGAAGGGAATCTCCCCCATGATGCATTTCACGAGAGTCGATTTTCCCTCTCCGTTCTTCCCCACGAAGGCCACCTTCTCCCCTCTTCTGATGGTGAGTGTGACATCGGAGAAGACGGTGTGCGCGCCATAGTCTTTTCTCACCTCGTCGCAGATGACAGGGAAGTCGCCACTGCGCAAGCATGGAGGAAATTTCAGGCGCATGGCGGAGTTGTCCACCTCGTCGATTTCAATGGGCACGATTTTGGCGAGTTGCTTGATGCGGCTCTGCACCTGCACCGCCTTGGTGGGTTTGTATCGGAAGCGCTCGATGAACTCCTTCATGTCGGCGATTTCCTTCTGCTGGTTCTCGTAGGCCCGCAACTGTTGCTCGCGCCGCTCCTTCCGCAGCACGACATATTGGTCGTAGCGCACCTTGTAGTCAATGACCTGTCCACAGGTGATTTCCAGGGTGCGGTTGGTGACGTTGTTGATGAAGGCGCGGTCGTGGCTGACAAGCACGACGGCGCTTGACGAGGTGGCTAGGAACTGCTCCAGCCATTGTATGCTCTCGATGTCGAGGTGGTTGGTGGGCTCATCAAGTAGCAGGACGTCCGGACGTTGGAGGAGGATTTTTGCCAACTCTATGCGCATGCGCCATCCGCCGCTGAACTCCGCCGTGGGGCGCTCGAGGTCGCTGCGTAGAAAGCCGAGGCCGGTGAGTGTGCGCTCCAACTCCGCCTCGTAGTTGCCGGCTCCCATCATCTGGTAACGGTCGTGCTCCTGTGTGAAACGGGCGACGAGGGCGTTGTAGTCATCGCTCTCGTAATCGGTGCGCTCGGCCAGTTCGCGCTCCATCCTGTCGAGGCGCTCCTTCATTTTCATATTGCCGGCGAATGCCTTGCGCGCCTCGTCGCGCACCGTGGTGTCGTCCTGGATGACCATCACCTGGGGGAGATAGCCGAGTGTGGTGTCGTGGGGTATGGCGACGTGGCCCGAAGTGGGTTTCTGCATGCCACAGAGTATCTTGAGCAGGGTGGACTTGCCGGCACCATTCTTCCCCACGAGCGCTATGCGGTCGCGGTCGTTGATGACGAAACTGGCATCGTGGAAGAGGGGTTTCACGCCAAACTCCACCTTGAGGGCTTCTACTGAAATCATTTTACCTTAAAACGTATATGAAATGCAAAAATACGGCAAAAAAGGCAAACCACAAAATGTTAGAAGAAGTTTTTATTTATTATTGAAAATTGAAGATTGAAAATTGAAAATTAGGTGCACACTGACTTTTGCACACGATAATCTTCAATTTTCAATCTTCAATCTTCAATTTTTAATCTTCTATCTTGAGTCCACTTGAAAAAGTCCGTTTGCGCAAAACGAGGTGTTAGTTATCCCCTCAGAGGTGGGGATGACGCACACCGCCCTTTTTGCCCGTGGTTGCCTAGAGTGCGGGGGCGTGGGTGGAGGAGCCGTTCATCACCATGTCGACAATCTTCGAGACATCGGTGATGCTGACGCTGCCGTCGCTGTTCATGTCGGCGTTCTCGATGAAGAACACCGGCGGGATGTTGCCCATCACGTAATCCACGGTGAGGGAGGCGTCGACCACTGTGACATAGCCGTCGTGGTTGACATCACCCTGCGGGAACAGCACCTTGTCCTTGAAATAGCCGCTCTTCCACACATACCAGCCGTCGCCCGTCTCGCTCTTCACCACGTGGAAGCCCTCGGGATAGACGAGGGTGCAGGGAGCCGTCTTCGTGCCGATGCCGGTGCAGACGAAGGAGCCAAGCTTGTTGGCCGTGGAGGGGATGGTGAGCTCCTGCAGGCTGGAGCAGTTGCGCATCATCGCAGAGGAGTTGGCGGCGGTGGAGACCTTAGAGAAGTCGAACTTCGACAGGTTGAGGGCGGTGAGCCCGGTGCAGCCGTCGAACATCCTCGAGACGTTGGTCACGTTGGAGGTGTTGAACTTCGACAGGTCGAGGGTGGCGAGTTTCGTGCAGCCGTTGAACATCTGCTCCATCGTGGTCACGCCAGCGGTGTTGATCTTGGCCAGGTCGAGGCTCTCCAGGCTGGTGCAGCCCGAGAACATATAGGCCATGTTGGTGACCTGCGACGTGTTGATGTACCTGAAGTTGGTGACCGTCTTGGTCTTCGTCCCTGCGAACCACCTGTAGCACGTGGTGGGGCGTGCACCGGCGAAGTTGACGTTGACCACCACCTTGGTGATGCTGGCTCGCTTGTCATACCATCCCGGATTCTCCACACCCGTGTTCAGGCCGTAGCTCGTGCCGGGGCGCGAGAACCTGTTCTGGTCATAATAGAGGGTCAGCACGTTGCCGTTGAGCACGGCGTAGGATTTCGGGCCGGCATCCTTGAAGTAGCCTGACTTCCACACGTACCAGCTGCCGCCCGCCTCGGTCACCTCAGGTGTGAAGCCGTCGGGATAGACGAGGATGCAGGGGGCGGACTGCGTGCCTACGCCGGTGCAGGCGCCGGCATCCCAACAGACTGCCGTGGCGGGGATGGTGAGCTCCTGCAGGCTGGAGCAGTTGCGCATCATCGCAGAGGAGTTGGCGGCCGTGGAGACCTTCGAGAAGTCGAACTTCGACAGGTCGAGGGCGGTGAGTCCGGTGCAGCTGTCGAACATGTTAGAGAAGTCGGTCACATTCGTGGTGTTGAAATTGCACACGTCGAGGCTCGTCAGACTTTGGCAATTGGAGAACATGGACGACATATTGGTCACATTCGTGGTGTTGAAATTGCTCACGTTGAGGCTCGTCAGACTTTTGCAATTGGAGAACATGGACGACATGTTGGTCACGTTCGTGGTGTTGAAATTGCTCACGTCGAGGCTCGTCAGACTTTGGCAATTGGAG
>Ga0310694_10004448_pt1 | contig 13564 bp, 9 predicted proteins | sample 174DNAGHGhighgp2_FD_203884 | JGI IMG/M metagenome (GOLD analysis project Ga0310694, IMG submission 203884) | Sheep rumen microbial communities from Palmerston North, Manawatu-Wanganui, New Zealand - 1742 DNA GHGhigh gp2 (v2) (version 2) | ecosystem: Host-associated > Mammals > Digestive system >... | reverse complement strand
TTGAGTGCAAATATAACCATAATATTTCAAATATCGTGCAAGTAATCTAACTAAAATACAGATATTTATAAATATTTAACCATATCTCCATGGTTAAATACGGGATTTAGGGATGTAAGTATTCTTGAATCTATCCCATTCATCATCCTTCTTGCGAGAAAGGTCATTATTACTGTCAGGTCCACCGAGTGAACGATCCTCTGGTAATGCCATATGCATCAGCGTCTCGCCTACCAGTTGAGTCAGACGTAGTGTGGTATGTTCAATCCTTTCACCCACCTCAACGGCAAGTTCTTGTGCCGTTCCGATAAGGTTAACCTCATTGAACACCGGCTTTGCATCCTCTATACATCTGGCCGCTATACCAGGAAAAATTTTGCCTTCCTGTTCGTCAGATAAAAGGCCCTTATGACTATCAAGGTATTCTTTCAGAGTTTTCTTGGCCGTAGTAATAGCCGCCTGACGTTCCTGAATGCCCACATTCGGATCATATTTCTCCTTCGGCTGTTCCGTTTGTTTGGCTTTTTGTTTCTCAGCATTCATCTTATGCAACTGTTCTGTCGTCCTTGCGAGGTTAGCAGCCCTTCCAGCGCAAAATATTCTCTCGCTTGGATCCTCATCGGTAAGAGCCTTTTCCAAATTCGAAATGGCAAAAGCTCTTGTTCGCTCTTCTGTGAGTCCATCATCAAGACTATAGTCATGGAATTTGTATGGGAGTTTGTTATCATCGAGTACACCAGTGATATACTTTTCCAGTTCCTCTACAGGGAGTGTCTTTGCTTTCTCTATGATCTGAGTGACAACCTCAGATTTGGACTGTTTCTGGACTTCATCAGCCTTTTCCTTATCATGGCGATCCATCTGTGCAGCACCCTCGGCATGTTCAACGGCCTTCTGGGCATTCATCACCCAATTCTCATTACCATTCTCCTTTTGGCTCTCTGCCAACGTAATAAGTTCGATGGCCTTCTGGCAGTTTTGGAGGGCTGACAGTTCAGACACATACGGCCTCATGAGTGGAGGATAGTCATATTTCAGGCCCATTTCTTCCAGTCTCTCCAACATTTTGTCAAATACATTGGATGGGGCTATCTTATCCCGCTCGGCATTTCTCTCGTTCCGATACTCCTGGCTCACCTCTGCCGCCAGTTCTTCAGGAATTATTTCCTCCACCATGTTCTTGCCATTCAGCAGTGCAGACATTTTCATGATATCAGAACCATTGAAGATATTTCCCTTGGCATTGTCGATGACACTATAACCCCTGACCTTCCCATCCTTATCCCGATGGAATATCAGTTCCACACCGGCAGTCCTTTTAAGGTCGGTGAGGAATTTCTTGAACTGAGCCTTCTTCAAGTCAGACAGTTCCAGTCCATCACTCCCCTGGAACTTTGCTCGCTTCACCTCTGCCTTAGTCGGTGCAACGGTATGTATCTTTCCCCTCTTTGTTTTCCTCAACTCTGGTACATCGACGATGGCATTCAGGGATTTGTCCCTGTATTTACTGATGATGGCTCGAACCTGGCGAATACGATCAAGCTGCTCCTTCCTGTTCTTTTTATTTTTCACCTTATTATCTTCAGCAGTCTCTTCAATCTCAGAGGTGCTTACGCCAAAAACAAGTTGGCAGGCACGATACACATTCAGGCTATCACCATCCTCCTGAAAATGGTAGCCGTTCGCACGAAGGATATGCTGAAACTGTTCCTTTGAGGTGAAGTTGTAGTTCAACATCTTATCCAGAGCCTTGTCGTGTTCCACACCTCGAATATCATCCAGATGCTGTCTGGCCCTCACTCCTTCAAAGGAGTTGTTGATCCAACGGCCAGTACCTTGTTGCACCCTGACACTGACAGCATGCAGATGCCAGTGGTCGGTATCATTGTGAGCATAGATAAGAACTGGCTGATCCTTATAGCCCAGTCTGTCTAAGGTTTCCTCGAAGTCTTTTAGAAGTCTCTGTTTTTTTTCTTCTGTCGGTTCTCCGGGATATGACACCATCATATGTAGTTGCGGATGTTGTACCCGATCATTCCTGTCCGCTATCTTCTGGAGATACTTTTTTACGGTATCGGGTGCATGGAACTGATACTGCTCCAGCGGGCCGAAATTTTTCATCTTGACAAGTTCAGCCACGCCCTCTACCACCTTCTTTTCATTATAATCAACACCAGGAAAGCCAGTAGCATCAGTTCCCAACTCTTTTATAACACACGGTTCAGCCATACTATCATACTATAATAATAATCTATTCATGATTTCATTTTCACCTTCAAGAGCACTAAGGACTGCTGTCATAGCAGGTTCCATTTCAGCCTTTATTTTCTCGGTCAGTTGAGAAATATCAGCACAAGAACCCGCCACCTCATCCTCAAACCTCGCCAACTCATCACCGATATCATAGAGGTCTTTCTTTTCCTCGATGGCTTTCTGCTGAACATAATTAATACGGTGTACTACCTGATTGAAGTTTACGCCGATGGCGTTCAGTTCCCGGACCAGGCGCGACAAAGTTTCAAGGGATTTGTCAAGCATTGATCTGTTCTTACTAATGGCCCAAATAAGGGGTTCAGCTTCTTTCAAATCGATAGGCTTGTTATCATAGAAATGCTTTATGGCGAACCGAATGATCTCTGAGTCCGTTGCCTTTTCTCTTCCACCAAAGCCACCATTGGAAGTTATCTTTTTCAATGCGGAACTGGTTTCTTCATCCATACGGAGATTCTTCGGTATGTCCTTTCCCCTGTCAACGCTGAACTCTTCCGGCATCGAAACATCCTTGTTCCATCGATAGATGATTTTACGCTCTTCTCTCTTCACTATCTCACCTCCATCGGTAGATATTTTCGATAGAACTTTTTCAAGACTTACCGTTCGGAATGTTACGGAGTCAACAAATATCGTGTCTTTCTTCTTCATTCTCCGGATCACTTTGTAGTGGAGCAAAGCCGACAGGACATATGCCGACTCGTTGAATGCTCGCCAGACAGACCCCTTATTAATAAGGTATAGATGATGATGTTTAGTCCATGCTTTCTGTTGACTGGCTCTCATCTTCGATTCATTGATTGTGTTGTTTTCTTTGCTCATATTACTTCTTTTTCTCACAAAGTTAATACGGGAATACGGAAAAAGGAGTCTCGAAAAATTTTATCTCGTATATTAACATTTTCATGACTGCCAAGTCTGACAAATGGCAAAATGCGGAGCGAAAAGCAGCCCGACTTGTCGGTGCTGCACCCCCTCGAAAGAGGGCGAGAAAGGGAGCGTTATACGAATTTGCCCGAAGGTGCCAAATTTGTATATACGTCTACCACTTCTCGCCTATATTACTGAGTTTCAAATCCTGCCATCGGTTTACGATGCAGTTAAAAAACAGGGCTATTCAGATGAAGATGTTGCTGCACATGAGGGGACTGAGTGTGATGCAGGAACATCGTATATTCATGCTGCAACTATCGGTGAAATGTTGCTGCATTTTCTGGGTGTTGCTTTGCTGCACATCATTGAAGAGTAATGCAGTATAATTCCCATTGGGTATGTGCTACAAGTTTCATTATCACAATGCTGCGGATTTCGGACATGGGGCAGTCGTGAAAATGTTAAAATACAACTTATAATTTTTCTGGCATTGTGATGTAAGAACAAAGAAGTATCTTTGCTGCACATTATTAATATATATATGAGTATGGAAAAGGAGCAAAAAGAAAAATTGCACGCTGTAAGAATCCCGTGCAACTCGACGGTGAAGAATTACACCTTCGCTACACTAAAACGCCTCGGTCTTGACGAAAAGCCGGGCAAAGTCTATAACGACATTGTCTCTGGGAATGGTGCCATCCCCAAGAGTGTTTACGCTGCAACCACGAAAGCAAAGACGCTGCTGGAGATGATTCCCAAGTTTCATCCGCCGGTGCCTGTTACTGCTGCAGAAATGCAGGAGTATGATGCACTCATCGAACAGTGGGGTACGTACATCAAAACCCAGATGAATGATGCCTTCTCTGTCATCTATCTGTGTGATGAAGTAAACAAGGTGTTGCAGAAGAAAAACTCTACGGTACGCTGCCAACGCAAACACCTTGTATGGTGTCTTTCTCTGTTGGGAGAATCGGCAATGACACCCAAAGGTGTTGCGGATGCTATTCTCAGGTATGATGGTACAGACTGGGAGAACCTTCCGCAACTGGAGAACGATGATAAGTACTATGTACGGCTGAACGATGACAGTGATGAAGAGAAACAAAAATTTCTCGATACGGTTGAGTTCATCTATGCCTTATCATCATCTGCTGCTGACGCATCTCTCGTAGAGAAGATCCAAAACGACATAGAGGTACTGACAGAATTTTCGAGATGGGGTGATGCTCTGACAGACTACAAATATGTAGAGCGATACAAGGAGTTCGCTGGCCGACTCCAGACACTCCCTGCTGCACTTTCAAAGAAGTTTAAGGTTACCAAGAAACAGATAAAGTCTGCTGCACCAAAGAAGCAGGAAATGACGCAGGAAGATGAACAGTGTGCTACCACAACCGAAAAAGAAGAGGTGATGGAATCCCCTGCCAACGAGAGTACCGAACAGCCCAGTGTCGATGAACAAACTACTGATAGCAGTGCTACTGTAGAAAGCCCGTCTGTGATGGAAGAACATAAGCAGATCGATGGGGTCTCTGTAGAGAACGATGACATCCCTCAGCAGTCAAATGAAGACATAGAAGGAAACGATTCTCAACACGAACCTGAGCAGTGGGAATTGAATCAAATGGAACTTACAGATTACATTAACGAGTTCACGAGGAACGACGAAACAGGAAAAAACAAAATTAAAGAGGTCAAAGATTATATTGATGCTTTCTGTAAGTTTAAGGATTTTGACGCTGAATTTGCCGATTTGAAAAGAATTGTAGATAATTACCAAAAACGCTTCAAGGGAGGTTTTATAGCAGGAGTCATTAAAAACAAGGTGATGGAACACGAATCTACTGAACAGCAGTAAAACGCTGCGACCATTAGGGAGCTGCCGCGAATTGTAGTGTGACATTTTTTGTCACATTAAATCTCCGGCATCGGTAAGAGCGGACTGCGGTTGTCAGTACGGCATGGAGCTGACAGTCAGCATCACGTAAACAGCCAAAATGGCACTGAACATGATGGTGACTGTTAGCATTGCTTCGACTATGTTTATCAATTTCTGCTGCATGGCTATTTGTTGTTAAAGAGTGAAGAGCCGAACGGACGAAATATCAGCGGAGGTTCCTTCCCTTCCGGCACATAACAAATCAGTCTGAAATACACATTACACTTATCCGTCCTGTCCTCTGCACAGCACGGATGACGGTCGTACACTGCTCCTGGGCAGGCACCCCCAGCATGAGTAGCGAAGGCACAAGCCTTGCACCCCACCTTGTCGGGGTCTTTGACCGTGATAACCTTCAGGCCACCGATGCCGTCAATCCAGATATCACCCACTATATGCTCACTCATTGCTTTGTGGTCTTGATGTTATTCAACCAAATGTTCTTCACGAAAGCATTGAAGCCAAAGCAGAATGTTGCGATACATGCTCCAGTGAGCACCAGTTCAAAATCAGTCAGATGTTCCATGTTGTATAGTGTATTTAGTGGGGAGTTAGTTAGGCTCCCCGTGACCTTGATTACAAATACTCAATTTTAGCCGTTGCCACTTCGTATATTGTATTATCCGCGAGTTTGACATATTCACGTCCTGCCAGTGCTGCCAGACGGCTGTCCTGCTCCAGGTGTTCATAACCTGTCTCGATACGACGCTGCATTTTATCGATGGCTCTGTCGAGATCTTCCTTCACGCTGTTAAGGGTACGCTGTACCTCCTTCAGTTTTTCTATGTACTCTTCTGGTGCCATATTCTCTGTGCCTGTTTCTATCCCGTCGGCTGCGGTTTTAGAGTTATCGGCTGAGTGAGCTAAGATCCTTTTCCTTTTTGAAATCTTGTCTTTTCAAGACAGCCGTTGTTTCAATAAATTTTCAGTCGTCATCGACTTCGTTTCGCTTTTAGTCCTTTTCCTTGCCATTTTCAAAGAGAGGCTATCTGGGTGGCCTTCGCCAAGGAATTTCGGATAAAATTTTGATTTTGTTTTGTGTCCTGTGCCAAAAGAAAATGCCCTGGCTTTACCAAATTTTTCTGAAATCGGGAGTTTACGACCAATACTTGGCATGGCTACGAGCCTCCCTACCTTTGCAAGGGAAAAGACGTCAAGAAAGCAAAATGAACCGCATCGGTGAAAATGAAACAACGACAGGTCGAAGAGAAGCATTTACAGATTTCACCCGCCTCAATGTTAGTTGCGCGACGCGCCTGTATGCCTCCAGTGCTTCTCTGTGAGTATTACATACCTGGGGCAGTCGTGAAAACGTTAATATACGACTTATTTTTTTTCAAGTCGAAACTTTTGTAATTAAAGAATTAATTTTGCCACTGCACATCGGGTATGTGTGGGGTCGAGTAAGGCCGACGTTGTCCGCTACAACTTAGCCGTCGGGCGGTTGGGCAACCGATCGGAAGCGGAACCTGGAATAAGGCCAGGCAGCGGCACTGCCGTCAAGCGGGAATGAAGTCCAGTAGTACGTAACCAGTAACTTACAAAAATGGTGTTCTTTGAATTACTGTAAGGTGTTAGACACCTGTATTTGTAAGGTACTTACAGGCTCGATAGAGCCGTCATGTGGAGCCTGCAGGGTGTTAGACTTCTGTATTTGTAAGGTACTTACAGGAAAGCTGCATCGATGCAATCATTTGCGAGAGGTGTTAGACACCTGAATTTGTAAGGTACTTACAGGACTTTGAGTCGTACTTGATACGCACGGCTTGGTGTTAGACACCTGAATTTGTAAGGTACTTACAGGAGTCAGATGGTTTCTTCAATGGTGCCATCTGGTGTTAGACACCTGAATTTGTAAGGTACTTACAGGCAAGAAGTATGGAACAAAACCATTCATCGGGTGTTAGACACCTGAATTTGTAAGGTACTTACAGGGTACCGACGTGGTTTGCCAAAGAGAAGGGAGGTGTTAGACACCTGAATTTGTAAGGTACATACAGGGAAGAAACCGGTCACCTTGATAAGCGTACCGATGTTAGACACCTGAATTTGCAAGGTACATACAGATAATTAATAAATATGAATAGTGATACTTTTATTATGGAACTGCCTCTAATAGTGGAAAAGTTCCAATCTGACGAGTTAGATAAGCGTTTCGAAATTCTGCGCAGAATTTATAATATGGCGCAAAACAAACTTGAACGCCAGTTTTGTTATTTATCCAAATTTAAAGAGTATCAAGAATGTACGACGAAGAAGGCTAAGGGAGAATTTATAAAAAAACATCCTTTTTCTTTCAAGGATATTCTTGATAAGTCTGGCAACCCTTTGATGATAACTTTTACAAAATATGACATTCAAGGATATTTGTCAAAGTTTGCCAAGTTGAAGATAGATTCTCAATATACCTATTCTGATATGGGTATTAACACTTCGATGTTGATGCACATGGGAATGGCGATTTGGTCGGCTTGGGAGAAGGTTATCTTTGATTCTAAAGCTGACAAAATAAGTTATAAGAAATATGGTGATTTAAAAAGTATTGGTGTTGATTGGGAACCTAAACATCCTGCAGGTTTTATTCTCAACCTACGAAAGGGAGAGTTGAAACTAAATTTAAATAATCGCCAGGGGCAGTACGCCCGATATATTACGATGAAGATAAGGTTCGGAAAAAAGGAACATCAGGTATGGTATGAGGGCGATGCCCTCAATGCCGGTGAAGACAGTATCAGAGTGCTCACTATTGTTCGTCGCAAGATCAGAGGACGGTATAATTATTATCTCCAGATGACTATCAGGAATAATAAGCCCCAAAAAGGGCGTACCCTTGGTGAAGGTCGTGTGGCTATAGACCTTGGCACAAGCAAGATTGCTGTTGTCGCCAAGGATAAAGTCCATCTTCTTCCTTTGTCACCCAGTATTTTGTCTGTAAGTGATGAACTTCGTATTATCCAGCGCCAGATGGATCGTAGCCGTCGTGCCAACAATCCTCATAAGTATCATGAGGATGGCACCGTTAAGAAGGGCAACCATGACAAATGGGTAAACTCAAAAGAGTATATACGCCTACGGAATATGAAGGCCGAACTGGAACGCAAGCAAGCTGCCGTCCGCAAGCAAGATCATATCGCTCTTGCCAATTATCTTCTTTCCCTTGGAAACGAGTTTGTCATCGAGGACAATGACGTCCAGGAATGGGCCAAACGTAAGAAAGAAGAAAAGAGACGGAAGAGTGACGGTAAGAATCTTTCCAAGGCGGGCTTGGGAAAGCAGATAGGAAACCATGCCCCTTCGATGTTTGTCACCATTTTAAAGAATAAGGTTGAGTCTCTCGGTGGTACCTTTGTTAAGGTAGACAATAATAACAGAGCTACCGACTATGATTTCACGAATAACACTTTCAATGAGCATAAGTTGGAAGAGCGTTATATCACTCTTGGTAATGGTAATCGCCATCAGCGTGATACGTTGGCCGCATTCAACTTGTATCATTTGGATACTGCCCCAGAGAAAGAAAAGTGTTATAATCTATATGAGATGAGAAAGCATTATGCCCAGTTCTGCGAATTTGAGAAGGAAGCCCTTCTCCGTTGGAAAGGGATGACCCCAAAAAGAGAAAAGATGAAGGTCAGAGAACACGAGAGAGGCTTGTGACCTCCCAGAAATATTAACAGGTTCACTATTCAAAGACTGGAGAGGGCGGGTGTGAAAGTATCAAATGAGTGTTATTTGGTATGTTTCGACAAATAGGATGTTCAAATCTAAGTGTGGCGACACAGATCCGTACCGTTGCCATCATGTCCGGCGACCAAAGCACGTAGCACACCAACGTCGATACTGGCGAAGCAGCACTTTGTGTGCCTCAGAGTGAGTTCGACATTGGTATGCGCGGCTGTCCAGAGTGGAACTGATAGCAACAGTACAGAGTGCCTGGAGTGACACGAACAACTTTCAATGTTTTGTTGTTTTCTTGTTGATATGTTTTTATGTTTATATGTACACATATACACATATAATCTTGAATACATTATTATATATATACATATATTTTTGTGTATTTGTATATGTATATACGTATATCAATGTATTTATGTATTCAAAAATACATCGGATGATGTTGTTTCGAATATTTTTAGTACCTTTGCAGCCAATAAGGTACTACTGCATCGGTAGGCGAAAGGCCTTTGAGTGTTCTTTGGAATGATGACACGACTCTCCTAATCACATCTCGATTTTTGGCAGACTGTCAAGAGCCTTCTTTTTCAGTTCGTCAACGGCGCGAGTATAAACTTGCACGTATTTGAGACTGCTGTGGCCCAGAAGATCGGCAACAACCTTGATATTGGCACCATTGGAAAGTAACTGGGTACCGAAACTATGCCGCCCACAGTGCCAGGTAATATGCTTGGTAATGCCAGCGGCCTTCGTCCACTGCTTCAGGAAGTGATTGCAGTTATCACCGCCATTGTTTGGGGGTAGTTTGAAGATGCGAGTCTCAGACGTAGCATCTTTGGGCATTTCCCCTACGATTGCCATCAGGGTATCATTCAGGGGCATCACTACGCCGCTTTTGTGGCTGTGGCCCACTGTCTTTTTCTGCCGGAACGATATGATGCGGTTGGCATAATCGACATCACCGTATGTCAATGCTTCGACATCACAGAACCTGATGCCAGAAAAGCAGGTCATGGCGAATGCCCGGCGAATGTCTGGGTACTTCCATGTATATGGGGTAGAGAAGAGCTGCTGCAGTTCCTCGGCACTGAGGATATCTTTTACAAGCATATCTTCCTTGTTGTCAAGAACAATGCCCTTACAAGGGTTCTCGCTGAAAAGTCCGTCCTCGACACCGGCGAGGATGACTTTCTTGAAGCGACGGTGAACGGATGAGATGCCTGTACCGCGATGATGATCTGAAATGTACTCGGCAAACTCTTCCATCATTTTCTTGTTAATGTAGCGTGGTTCTATCCTGATGCTGAAATGCGGGTATTTCTCTGTGAGGAACTTCTTGAAGTCATTCAGCCCCATTTCTATAACGCGGACATCTTTCTTCGTGTATTTCTTGATGTAGTTCTGATAGTAGTCCAGGAAGTTGACTGATCGAGACTTCTTCAGCCGGTAGCCTTCCTTGTTCTCCAGGAACTCTTGTTCCCGCTCGAAGCGGATCTTTCGAGCCAATTCAATGGTTTCCTTGTTCTTCTGGCGCTGGGCCTGTGTCCTTGGGTTGGCCGTCAGACGCAGTGACAGACCTTCCTTCCTGCGGATACAGGAGCCGTTTTCCTCCTTATAGCCTACCTTGTATTCGAGGTAAAGGCTGTATTCAGAGCCGTCCTTTACAGGTGCTTTGAGCAGGCGGGGATTACCCGGCTCGATCAAAAGTGCATTTTTTCCTTTTTCTGCCATCTCGTTTTCTTTTGGTTTCACCTGTCTGCAAAGGTAATAAAAAGAATTCAATTAGGGTGTAGAAAAAGTGTAGTTTTTAACCAAAATTGGGAAAACAAGGGTGTTTTATGAAAGCAAAAGAAAATCAGACGATTGTCATAACCGCCTGATTTTAATGCTTTTAACTGCTTTCTTTTCTTTTGCTTTCTGCTGTTTTCAGCCTTTAGGTACCCCGACCGAGAATCGAACTCGGAACTAAGCTTTAGGAGAGCCTTGTTATATCCATTTAACTATCAGGGCAGATACCTATGCGAGTGCAAAGGTACGGTAAAAATAGGAAATAGCCAAATTATTTGGCGGCTTTTTGACGATTTGCCACTACAGAGAGCAAGATGGAGAGTAGCAGGACGCCAAAGATGACGGAAAGCGACACGGGCGTTGACACCTCCACATGGGGCATGTTGAGTTCCAGGCCTACAAGACGGCCTGCTGCGTTGACATACTCGTTCATGGCAAGCAGCATCTTGATACCCACGAAACTCAGGATGATACCGAGGCCGTACTTCAGGTAGCCAAAGTACTTGGCAATAGCGGCCAGCGCGAAATAGAGTGCCCTGAGTCCGAGGATGGCGAAGATGTTAGAGGTGAGCACAATAAAGGGGTCGCGGCTGACGGAGAAGACGGCAGGGATGCTGTCGACAGCAAAGGCCACATCGGTGGTCTCAATGACTAAGAGGGTGATGAACAGCGGTGTAGCCAGCCGCCGTCCGTTCTCATGGACGAAGAAGTCGCCGCCGTGCATCCGGTCGCTCACGGGGAAAAACTTCTTGAACAACTTGACAATGACATTCTTCGACGGGTCAACCTGCTCATCGTCGTTATGGCTGAACATCTTGATGCCAGTATAGATAAGGAACAGTCCGAAGAGTCCCAGTATCCACTCAAAGCGCTCTACCATGGCTGCTCCGGCAAAGATGAAGATACTGCGCAGCACCAGTGCGCCAAAGATGCCCCAGAAGAGCACCTCGTGCTGATACTTACGCTCCACGCCGAAGAACGAGAAGAGCATGAGGAAGACAAAGAGGTTGTCCATCGAGAGCGACTTCTCTATGAGGTATCCTGCCAGGAACTCCATGGCCTTCTCATGCGGCTGGACGGGGTATAGCAGATAGATGCCGGCACAGAACACCAGCGACACGGCAATCCAGAGGGCCGTCATGCGCAGGGCCTCGCCCACGCCAACCTCATGCTGACCTTTCTTTCCGAACATCTTCAGGTCGGCGATAAGCATCAGAAACACCAAGACATAAAAAACAATCCACACCCAAAGGGGCAAAGTCAACAGTTCCATTCTCTCAATTCATATTTTTGCGGCTGCAAAGTTACGAATAAAAAATGGAACTATGAAAATAAAAACGCGCTGAATGATGTTTCAGCGCGTTTTTATTGTGTCAGTTGTACCAGATAGATGTTTCTACTTCAGGTGAGTAACTTTCGTTTGCTTGAGATTCCATTCTCAATTTCTCTTCTTCAAGATTCTTTTTAGTTGACATAAGCAATCCTCCAAGTAATTAGTTAGTTATCGGTGCAAATATAATCATTTTCTGAACAAATTGTATATCAACAGGTGCATTTTAATATTATTTTAACACTTTTCTCCGCAAAATTGTATATCTTTGCAACCAAAATACCAATTTCAGTCAATTCCATGTATTTTACAACCATGAAACAGACCCTTACCATGGCAGCACTGCTGCTGGCCACACAGAACGTGGCCGCCGAGACCAAGACGGTGAGTTCGCCCGACGGACGACTCGTAGTAACCATCACCGATGAGGGTGGACAGGCCCGCTATGCCATAGCCTACGATGACAAGACCGCGCTGCTGCCGTCGCGGTTAGGCTTTGAGGCCGACTTTGCCGACTTCACCACGTCGCTGACCATCAAGGGAGCCAGTGTGGCGCCCGTCAGCAAGACCTACCAGATGCGGCAGACGAAGCAGTCGGCCGGTCACTACCAGGCCAACATGGCTCGCATTGACTTCACGAATCAGAAAGGCCAGCAGATGACAGTCGAGATGAGCGTGGGCAACAACGATGTAGCCTACCGCTACCTCATTCCCCGCCAGCAGAAGGACAACCCCAAGGCAGCCGTCATCCGCCGCGAGGCATCGTCATTCCTGTTGCCCGACGGCACCACCACCTTCCTCTGTCCGCAGATTGACCCCATGAAAGGTTGGGAGCGCACCAAGCCCAGCTATGAGGAGGACTACACCCCCGATGCACCTATGAACGCGAAGTCGCTGTTCGGTCAGGGTTATACCTTCCCCTGTCTTTTCAAGGCAGGAGCAGACCTTTGGGTGCTCATTTCCGAGACGGGCGTGTCGAGCCAGTACTGCGGCTCACACCTCAGCGACTTCCGGCCAGAGACAGGCTACACCATTGCCTTCCCCCAGCCCGGCGAGTTTGGCGGACTGGGCAGTCACTATGCCGGTATTGCGCTGCCGGGGCAGACGCCATGGCGCACCATCACCGTCGGCACGTCGCTAAAGCCCATCGTCGAGACCACCATCAGCTATGACCTGGTGGAGCCGCTCTACCAACCGTCGCAACAGTACGCCGGCGGCCGCTACACTTGGTCGTGGCTCATCTGGCAGGACAACTCCATCAACTGGGACGACCAGATACAGTTCATCGACCTGGCCGCCAAGATGGGCTACGAATATAGTCTGGTAGACAACTGGTGGGACCAGAACATCGGTCGAGAGCGCATGGCCGAACTGTCGCGCTATGCACAGTCGAAGGGTGTGTCGCTGCTCCTTTGGTACAACTCCAACGGCTATGAGAACGATGCCCCCCAGACACCGCGAGGCCGCATGGACACCAACATTGCCCGCGACCAGGAGATGGCATGGCTGAAGCAGATAGGCGTCAAGGGCATCAAGGTAGACTTCTTTGCCGGCGACAAGCAGGAGACGATGAAACTCTATGAGGAAATACTCTACGATGCCAACCGCTACGGTCTGCAGGTCATCTTCCACGGCTGCACGCTGCCTCGCGGCTGGGAGGTGATGTACCCCAACTACGCGGCTTC
>Ga0310694_10004445_pt1 | contig 13573 bp, 10 predicted proteins | sample 174DNAGHGhighgp2_FD_203884 | JGI IMG/M metagenome (GOLD analysis project Ga0310694, IMG submission 203884) | Sheep rumen microbial communities from Palmerston North, Manawatu-Wanganui, New Zealand - 1742 DNA GHGhigh gp2 (v2) (version 2) | ecosystem: Host-associated > Mammals > Digestive system... | reverse complement strand
CACATCTGTCGGGGTCGATGAGATGCCGGGCTTCCCCAGCATCGAGGCTTTGGCACGCCATGTGGCCGCCGAAAAGACGAAGATGGAGGCGGAGGACGTGGATTGGCACCAGCTTCTCCATGCTCCTGTCGATAACTTGCCGCTGCCCACAGCCGGTTTTGCCTATCGGTTCATGTCGCGCCTCTTCAAGTGCTTCTTCCGCCTCTACAACAGTTTGACCATAAAGGGACAGGAGAACATTCCCGCGAAGGGTGCCTGCATCATTGCCCCCAATCACCAAAGCTACGCCGACGGCCCGCTCGTCCTCTCCGGTATGCCTTGGAGTATGCTCGGCGAGTACTTCTTCTATGCCACGGAGGAACATGTCCGTGGCGATTCCCGGCGCAATATGGCGGCCAAGAGCAACGTGATTGTCATGGAGCGAGCCAACCTGAAGAACTCCATCCTGAAGCTTGCGAAGGTGCTCAGGGAAGGGCATCGCGTCGTCATCTTCCCGGAGGGAGCTCGCACGCACGACGGCCAGACGGTTCCCTTCAAGAAGACCTTCGCCATTCTTGCCAAGGAACTCGATGTGCCTATCGTGCCTGTCTGCATCAGCGGCGCATTCGATGCCTTGCCGCGAGGCAGCGCCTTTATGAGGCCGAAACACATCGACGTGACATACTTAACCCCTCTAAACCCCACAAAGGAGAACACATACGAGGAGTTGGCACAGCGGACAGAAGAAGTAATAAACGAACATCTAAAGACCGCGAAATAAACAATAGTAAAATCACAAAACCATGAAATTCATGTAATTCGTGCCATTCGTGGCATGAAATGACATTCTTCCGTGTATTCCGTTCTGTCCGATGTTATAATAGTTAGCGATGTCAAAAGGTTTCTGGCCTGTTAAGTCCGAGTCAGGCAACACATGGACGCATCTTGGCGGAGCGCTCTTCGCCTTGAGCAGCATTTGGCTTGTGTGGCTGGCAGCCGATGTCAGTTGGCAGATGGCCTTCGGCGTCATCTGTTTCCTGTCCGGTATGTTCTTCATGTTCCTCAGCAGCACCGTGTATCATTGGGTGCGCGAGGGACGCGTGAAGCGTGCCTTGCGGAAGTGCGACCACATCAGCATCTATGTGATGATAGCCTGTTCCTACACGCCCATCCTTATCGGCGTGGTGGGCGGCTGGCAGGGATGGCTCGTCTTTGTGTTGCAGTGGATAGTGGTCATCGTCGGGGCGATATATAAAATCACCAGTTTGGGACGTTGGCCGCGACTTTCCCTTGCCATCTACCTCATTATGGGATGGAGCATCCTCTTCATTGCGGAGCCGGTGATAAAGGCGCTGAAGCCTGCAACGCTTTGGCTCCTTCTCGCCGAAGGCACTGCATACACCGCCGGTACCTACTTCTTCGCCCACGACAAACGCCCTCACTATCATGCCATCTGGCACATCTTTGTCCTGCTCGGAGCCATTGCCCATTGGGGAGCTGTGCTGTCCCTCCTCCTATAGACCTTCACCCCCTTTTCCAACGCACCACGGTGTGTTGACCAACGCAGCACGCTGCGATGACCATCGCGGCACGGTGTGTTTGCCAACGCAGCACGGTGTGTTTTTTATCCCCCTGTGAAGCCCAAATGAATCCTTTATGAGAAAAACAATGTCCGGGCAGGCGATAAATCAAATAAAATGTTGTATCTTTGTGCGCGAAACGAATAATAACGTCAAAGACATGATAACTTTCTTCAAGACACCGCAGCAGAGTATTATCGCTACCGAGAGCAATCATCCCCTTACGGCAGAGGAAACAGACAAACTCCGCTGGCTCTATGGCGGGGCAAGCATCGTGGAGGAACAGAACCTGACGGGCGACTTCATCGGCCCCCGCAGGGAGATGATTACCCCGTGGAGCACCAACGCTGTGGAAATCACGCAGAACATGGCCATCGAGGGCATTACGAGGATTGAGGAATACTTCCCCAAAGCCTCCCCCGTCCCCTCCGAAGGAGGGGGGAACCGCTCAGAGGATTCCCTTCCGTTCACCCCTCCTTTGGAGGGGATGGGGGAGGCTGACCCCATGCTCCAACGCCTCTATCACGGCCTCAATCAGGATATCTTCACCATCAACAAGAAGCCCGACCCCATCCTCAGCATCGACAACCTGGAGGAATACAACGAGCAGGAAGGTCTCGCCCTGTCGCCCGAAGAAATAGAATACCTGCATCAGGTGGAAGGCCAGCTCGGCAGGAAACTCACCGACAGCGAGGTCTTTGGCTTCGCCCAAATAAACAGCGAGCACTGCCGGCACAAGATCTTTGGCGGAACCTTCATCATCGACGGCGAGGAGAAAGCGTCGTCCCTCTTCCAGATGATAAAGAAAACGACTCAGGAGAACCCCCATCATATCATTTCCGCCTATAAGGATAATGTGGCGTTCAGTGAAGGACCGGTCGTAGAGCAGTTCGCTCCCAGGGACCACAGCACGAGCGACTGGTTCGAAGTCCGCGACATAGAAAGCGTCATCAGCCTCAAAGCCGAGACACACAACTTCCCGACGACCGTCGAACCCTTCAACGGGGCATCCACAGGAACAGGCGGCGAGATTCGCGACCGCATGGGCGGAGGCGTCGGCTCGTGGCCGATTGCAGGCACTGCGGTGTATATGACGAGCTATCCAGAGACCCCCTCTGACTCCCCCTCTATGGGGAGAAAAACCGATTCGGCAAGTGCTGCCAAAGAAAGCCTCCCCATAGAGGGGGAGGTTTGGAGAGGGTCTCTGCCTCCTCGCAAGTGGCTCTACCAGACGCCCGAACAGATTCTCATCAAGGCTTCTAACGGCGCGTCGGACTTCGGAAACAAGTTCGGACAGCCGCTCATCACAGGTTCCGTGCTCACATTCGAGCATCAGGAAGGCAAGGAGCAGTATGCTTACGACAAAGTCATCATGCTGGCTGGCGGCGTGGGGTACGGCACAAAGCGCGACTGCCTGAAGAAAGAGCCGCAGAAAGGCAATAAGATTGTGGTCGTTGGCGGTGACAACTATCGCATCGGCCTTGGCGGCGGCAGCGTTTCTTCCGTAGAGACTGGACGTTATTCAAGCGGCATCGAACTTAACGCCGTGCAGCGTGCCAACCCGGAAATGCAGAAGCGAGCCAACAACTTGGTGCGTGCGCTGTGTGAAGAGGAAGTGAATCCCGTCGTCAGTATCCATGATCATGGTAGCGCGGGACACGTGAACTGCCTCTCCGAGCTTGTCGAAGAGTGCGGCGGCCTCATTGACATGACGAGGCTTCCCATCGGCGACCCGACACTTTCGGCAAAGGAAATCATCGCCAACGAAAGCCAGGAACGCATGGGCCTCCTCATCGATGAGAAGCACATCGAGCACGTCCGCAAGATTGCCGAAAGGGAAAGAGCACCGCTTTATGTGGTTGGAGAAACGACAGGCGATGCCCACTTTGCCTTCCAACAAGGCGACGGCAAGCGTCCCTTCGACCTTGATGTGGCGCAGATGTTCGGCCACAGCCCCAAGACCATCATGCGGGACAAGACGGTGGAGCGCAGCTATGCGCCCGTCGAATACTCCGATTATTCAGAAAACTCCGATAATTCCGAGTTGACTAAAAGCCTTGAGCGAGTCCTTCAGCTTGAGGCTGTTGCCTGCAAAGACTGGCTGACCAACAAGGTTGACCGTTCCGTGACGGGTAAGGTGGCACGTCAGCAATGCCAGGGCGAACTGCAATTGCCGCTATCAGACTGTGGTGTGGTTGCCCTCGACTATCGTGGCGTGAAAGGCATCGCCACGGCTCTCGGCCACGCTCCGCAAGCCGCTCTTGCCGATCCCGTTGCCGGAAGCGTGCTCTCCGTCGCAGAGTCTTTGACGAATATCCTTTGGGCACCGCTTGAAGAAGGCCTCGACAGCGTGAGCCTCAGTGCTAACTGGATGTGGCCGTGCCGTGCTCAGGAAGGTGAGGACGCACGTCTCTATCAGGCTGTCGAAGCGTTGAGCGACTTCTGCTGCGCTTTGCAAATCAATGTCCCGACGGGCAAGGACAGCCTCTCCATGACGCAGAAATATCCCGACGGCACAAAGGTGATCTCCCCCGGAACGGTCATCGTGTCGAGTGGCGGCCAGGTGAGCGACGTGAAGAAGGTCGTCGGCCCGGTCATTCAGGACTGCCCCTCCACATTATATCATATAGACTTCTCCTTCGACGAGCTGCGTCTGGGCGGTTCCGCCTTTGCCCAAAGCATGGGCAGGGTCGGTAGTGATGTGCCGACGGTGCGCGATGCGGAGTACTTCCGCGATGCATTCAACGCCGTGCAAGACCTGATAAAGAAGGGACTTATCCTTGCCGGTCACGACATCTCGGCAGGCGGTCTCGTCACTTGCCTCCTGGAGATGACCTTCGCAAACACAAGGGGCGGACTTGACATAAGCCTCGACAAGATAAAGTGCGATGACCTTGTGAAGGTGCTCTTCGCAGAGAATCCGGGCATCGTGATACAGGTCGCCGACAAGAACCGCACGGAGGTCAAGAAGTTTTTGGAGGCTGCGGGCGTCGGTTATGTGAACATCGGTAGGCCTTGCGAAGAGCGTCGCATCCTTGTCGAAAAGGACAAGGCACGGTGGCAGCTTGACATCGACCAGCTTCGCGACGTTTGGTACAAGACATCTTATCTGCTCGACCGCAAGCAAAGCTTCAACGGAAAGGCCAAGGAACGCTTTGAGAACTACAGGCAGCAGCCGCTGGAATGGCAGATGCCAAAGGGCTTCACAGGCAAACTCAGCCAGTTCGGTCTCAATCCTGACCGCAGGGAAAAGACCGGCATCAAAGCCGCCATCATCCGAGAGAAAGGCACGAATGGCGAGAGGGAGATGGCCTATATGCTCTACTTGGCAGGCTTCGACGTGAAGGACGTAATGATGACCGACCTCATAACGGGCAGGGAGACGCTCGACGAGGTGAACTTCATCGTCTTCTGCGGCGGCTTCTCCAACAGCGATGTCCTCGGCTCGGCAAAGGGTTGGGCAGGCGCTTTCCTCTACAATCCCAAGGCAAAGGAAGCCCTCGACCGCTTCTATGCCCGCAAGGACACACTCTCCCTCGGTGTCTGCAACGGGTGTCAGCTGATGGTGGAACTCGGGTTAATTCATAATTCACAATTCACAATTCATAATGAAGGCAGCTCAGAAACAATTATGAATTATGAATTAAGAATTAAGAATTCTGCAAGGATGTTGCACAACGACAGCCACAAGTTCGAGTCGGGCTTCGTCGGGCTTACCGTTCAGAAGAACCAAAGCATCCTGATGAGCACGCTCAGCGGCAGCAAACTCGGCATCTGGGTGGCTCACGGAGAGGGCAAGTTCAGCCTTCCCGGCAAGGAAGAGGACTACAATATCGTGCTCAAGTACAGCTACGACGGCTATCCCGCCAACCCCAACGGCAGCGACTTCTCGGCCGCAGGCATCTGTTCGTCGGACGGCCGTCACTTGGCCATGATGCCTCACCTCGAGCGTGCCTTCTTCCCCTGGCAGTGCGGCTACTATCCCGCAGCACGCAAGGAGCAGGACCAAATCACGCCGTGGATAGAGGCTTTCGTCAATGCTCGTGAATGGATAAAACAGAATGCGAGCCAATGAGATGGTAAATGGAACTCCGCGCATTAAAAAGCGCGCCTTGTTTCTAAAGAATACAAGAAATGATCAAATGGTAAATGTGGGAGCTTTTCAAGACATTCTTCCAGATAGGCATCTTTACGATCGGGGGCGGATACGCAATGATTCCGCTCATCGAACAGAAGGTCGTGGACGAGAAGCATTGGGTAGGTCGCGATGAACTACTCGACTTGATTGCCGTCGCGCAATCGTGTCCGGGCATCTTTGCCGTGAATATAAGCATCTTCATCGGCAATAAACGAATGGGAAACAAAGGTGCTCTCGTCAGCGCCATCGGTACTTGTCTGCCTTCCTTCATTTGCATCCTTGCCATCGCACTCGTGTTCCAGCAGTTCAGGGAAAACGTCTATGTGGAGCATTTCTTCCGTGGCATTCGTCCGGCAGTCGTGGCGCTCATAGCGTTGCCGGTCTTCAGGATGGCAAAGAGTGCCAAGATAAACCGGTACAACATCTGGATACCTCTGGCCGTAGCCTTCCTTATCTGGATGCTCGGCGTTAGTCCTATCTTCGTAGTTCTAGCGGCAGGAGTCTCCGGTTATGTCTATGGAAAGTACCTCAAAGATGACTTCGTTAATTCATAAAGCACAATGATAACACTCCTACTACAGCTCTTCTGGACCTTCTTCCTCATCGGTCTCTTCGGTTTCGGCGGGGGATATGCCATGATTTCCATGATTCAGGGCGAGGTCGTGGGACATTATCATTGGATGACAATGGGGCAGTTCACGGACATTGTGGCTGTCAGCCAGAGCACTCCGGGACCCATCGGCATCAACTCTGCCACGTATGTCGGCTACACGGCGCTCGTCAACGCGGGTTATTCGCCAGCCTGGGGCGTCCTGGGAAGCTTTATTGCCACATTCGCGGTGGTGCTTCCGAGCTTCGCTTTGATGTTGCTCATCAGCAAGTTCCTTATGAAATACAGGAATCATTCTTCAGTCGAGAATGTCTTCAATGCCTTGCGACCAGCCGTTGTCGGCTTGATTCTTGCTGCCGCTTTGCTCTTGATGAACAGCGAGAACTTCAGTTCCATGAGCGAAAATCCCTGGCGATTCTGCCTCAGCATCTTCCTCTTCTGTTTCGCTTTCATTGCCCAGAAAGTCTATCGTCTCGGCCCAATCCTCATCATCCTGCTTTGCGGCGTAGCAGGAATCATTTTGGGACTGTAAGATGCGAATTGTCATTTTGTCAAGCAAATTGGCAATAGCACTTTCTTTTTGACACTTTTGCATTCGAAGAAAAACGTCGAAAAACAACCCTTAAAACGCCTTTAGGGGAACTTCGACGTGTTGCGATGGTCAACGCGACACGTCGTGTTGACCAACATGACACGTTACGTTTGAAATCGAGGCACGTTGTGTCTGGTGCTTTTCCACTTAAAAAATTGCCGAAAACTACGGGGAAACGACCGTTTTTGCAATCCATAGTTGTCAATTTTCAATTGTCAATTGCCAATTTTGAAACACAACTCTTTGTGTTTCAATGTACATTCGATTTAAGCGCATTTCTTCGAAAAAATGACCAAAACATTGCCCGAGACCATTTTAGGCGATTCTCGGAGGCCAGCCAAAAATCAATAAGTAAGTAAAATATCGTATTTTCTTACATTTTGACAAACAAAAGGGGGGGGCGTTTTCCGCGCGTCCCGATTATGAATTGTGAATTGAGAATTATGAATTAAAACTCGAGTGCCTTGAAGAGTTCCTCAATCGCAGGCTCTGGAGCGCCGTGTCTGTCGAGCAAAGTTACGAACTTGCTGCCGATGATGGCGCCTGCGGCGTTGGCTTGGGCACTCTCGAGTGTCTGGCGATTACTAATGCCAAAACCAATCATGCGAGGGTGCTTGAGCCCCATCTTGTTGATGCGCGAGAAGTAAGCCTGCTTGGCATCGTCGAACTCCTTCTGTGCACCGGTCGTGGCCGCCGAGCTGACCATGTAGATGAAGCCGTCGGTGTTGTCGTCGATGAAGCGTATGCGCTCGTCGCTTGTCTCGGGCGTGATGAGCATGATGACACGGATGTCATAGCGGTCGGCAATGGGTTTGACCTCGTTCATGTAGTCGCTGAAGGGCAGGTCGGGAATGATGACGCCATCAACGCCCACTTCCTGGCAGCGACGGAAGAACGCCTCGTAGCCGAAATGATAGATGGGATTGATGTAGCCCATCAGTATGAGCGGCAGCTCGACGCCTTCCCCTCGAAGCGGTTCCAACTGCGAGAAGAGTCTTTTTAGCGTCATCCCACCTCGCAAAGCCTTTGTGGCAGCGTCCTGAATGACAGGGCCGTCGGCCATCGGGTCACTGAAGGGAATGCCCACTTCGATGAAGTCGATGCCCTTCTGTTCCAAGGTCTTGATGATGTCGGCCGTGCTGTCGGGCGTCGGGTGACCGGCGCAGAAATAGAGTGAGAGCAAGCCTTGTTGCTTCTCTCGGAATATCTTGTTAATTCGATTCATGTTGTCTGATGGTGCTTATGAAGTTTTTGATTTTATCTATGTCCTTGATGCCCGGCTCTTTCTCGAAGCGCGAGTTGATGTCGAAGCCGCAGCATTTGGGGTGATGCCATTGTCTGAGACGCTCCGCATCCTCTGGCCCTATGCCTCCCGAGAGCAGGAAAGGCACGTCGCCACGATAGCTGGAAAGGATGTCCCAATCGAATTTCCGACCGCTGCCGCCGATAGTCGGGCACTTTGTGTCAAAGAGAAGAAAGGCCTCCCCAAACCCCTCCAAAGGAGGGGGGAACAGCCGCTGCAGTTCTTCGTCTGTGTCTAAGCCATCGATGTCGCAGGCTTTCGACCGTTCCCCCCTCCTTTGGAGGGGACGGGGGAGGCTGATTGCTTTGATAATCTTGCAGCCTGTCTTCTCTCGAACCGCTTGGCAAAACTCGGGCGACTCGCTGCCGTGAAGCTGGATGAAGCTGAAACCGAAGTCCTCCGCCTGCTTCCGTACATAGTCGAGCGACGGGTTGACGAAGACGCCGACACGCGGGCAACGAGGCAGATAAGCAGGCACTTCGCGCACGAAGCGCGGCGAGCTTTCCCAGCAGATGAAGCCCATCATGTCGATGCCAAGCCTCTCGACTTCGCGGATATTCTCGGCATCCCGCATCCCGCAAACCTTTATATAATTCATAATTCACAATTCATCGTTCATAGTAATCGTTTTCCTCAAGTTCTCTTGCCGTTCTCTTCGCATCCAAATAATTAGGAATTATGAATTACGAATTATGAATTGCCTAAGTGCAAGGCCTGGGTCGTCGGCCTTCATAAAGGTCTCCCCGATGAGGAAGCCCCTGTAGCCAGCCTCGCGGAGAAGTTTGATGGTGTCGGGATTGCTGATGCCGCTTTCGCTGACAAGCACGCGGTCTTCGGGCAGACGGGCTGCCAGGCGGAACGAGTTCTGCACGTCAGTGACGAAAGTTCCCAGGTTGCGGTTGTTCACGCCTATGGCATCGACAGGGATGTCGGCATAGTCGAGCTCGTGCTCGGAGTGTAGTTCCAAGAGGACTTCGAGCTGCAAGTCATGTGCAAGGGCAGTACACGAGCGCACTTCCTCCTTTTTGAGGTCGGCAGCGATGAGCAGCACGGCATCGGCTCCGATGTGTCGCGCCTGAAAGATTTGGTATTCGTCTATGATGAAGTCCTTGCGGAGGATGGGACGACCGACGAGCGGACGTGCCTTTCTTATAAAGTCGAGCGAACCGCCGAAGTACTTCTCGTCGGTCAGGATGCTGAGGGCTGCGGCTCCGGCCTTCTCGTAGGAAGGCGGAATGACCTCAGGCTTGCCGTCCTCTTTAATCCATCCCTTCGACGGACTCTTGCGTTTGAACTCGGCGATGATGCCGCACTTGTCCTCTGCCAAGGCTTGGCTCAGGCTTCGCTTCGTCACGCCTTCCGCCATCATTCGCTCCACCTCTTTGTAAAGTTCATGCGGCGGCATCTGCTCTTTCTGCGCGGCCACCTCAATGCGCTTGTACGCAACTATTTCCTCAAGGATGTCTTTCATTGCTTCAATTGTCGTTATGACGTTATGACGTTATCACGTTATGACGAGGATTTCCTTAGCTGTTAATCTCAATAAACCTCTTGAGGCATTGCAGGGCCTTGCCGCTTTCGAGCGACTCGCGGGCCATTGCGACGGTGTCTGCCATAGGGAGGTTGGGGTTCATCAGGCTGATGCCACAGGCGGCATTGGCAACGACGATGTCCATCTGTGCCTGCGTGGCCTTGTTTTCAAGCACGTTGTCGAAGATGCGCATGGCTTGCCCGGGTGTCGTTCCGCCGTAGAGTTCCTCGGGTTTTACATATGAAAGTCCCATCTCGAGGGGCGTATAGACCTTCTCGAAGTGCCGCGTCACGAACTTGAAACCGCTGGTGAGCGAAATCTCGTCGTAGCCGTCGTAGCTCGTCACGACACCGTAGTTGTCGCCGATATGCTGGTGGATGTTGGCATAGAGGCGCAGCTGTGCCTGTGTTGCCGTGCCGTGAAGCGAGTTCTTCGGCGAGCAGGGATTGATGAGCGGCCCAAGCAAGTTGAAGCATGTCGGGATGCCAAGTGCCTTGCGGACAGGGCCGACGAACTTCATGCCGCTGGCAAAGAGCGGCGCATGAAGGTAGCAAATGCCTGCTTCGTCAAGCGAGCGGCGAAGCTTTCCCTCGTCGTCGGTAAACTTCACGCCGTGTCCCATCAGCACGTTGCTTGCACCGCTTACGCTCGTGCTTGCGCTGTTGCCGTGCTTGCTGACCTTATATCCTGCACCGGCCACAACGAAAGAGGCACAGGTGCTGACGTTGAAAGTGTTCTTTCCGTCACCGCCTGTGCCAACGATGTCAAGGGTATCATAGCCGCCGAGGTCAATATGTTTGCCTGTCTCAAGCAAGCCATCGCGGAGGCCAAGCAGTTCATCTACCGTAGCACCCCGCGTCTGGAGAGCCATCAGCATTGCCGCAATCTGTTCGGCAGGATAGGCTTCGCGGGTAATGCTCACCAGTATGTTGTGTGTGTCTTGCCGAGAAAGAGTCTCGCCGGCAACGAGTCGCTGTAAATACTGATTCATATCATTTACCATTTAATCATTTCTTGTATTCTTTAGAAACAAGGCGCGCTTTTTAATGCGCGGAGTTCCATTTACCATTTAATCCCTCCTTGCGAGGGGCAGGGGGAAGCTTAACCAGTTCTTTATTATCGTCTTTCCGCCATGCGTAAGCACGCTTTCGGGGTGATACTGAATGCCTCGGATGTCGTATTCGCGGTGTCGGAGGGACATGATGAAGCCCTCTTCGCTCACACTCGTCACTTCGAGACAATCGGGGAAGCCGTCTGTATCGACTACCCAGGAATGGTAACGTCCCACTTCGAATGTGTTGCCCAATCCCTCGAAGAGGTAATCGTCAGCCGTCAAGGTGACGGGCGTTGCCACACCATGATAGACATCTTTGAGGTTGGTGAGCTTTCCGCCGAAGCACTCGCCGATGGCTTGATGGCCGAGACACACGCCGAGGATAGGCTTCCTGCCTGCGTAGGTCTTGATGACATCAAGGAGAAGTCCTGCCTCACTCGGGATGCCCGGGCCTGGGGAAAGGATTATTTTGTCGAATGCCTCGAGCTGTGGCATCTCGAACCTATCGTTGCGATATACGGTAACGTCCGCCCCAACCTCTTTCACCAAGTGGCTCAGGTTGTAGGTGAACGAGTCGTAATTATCAATAATGACTATCTTCATCTTGCATTTACCATTTAATCATTTACCATTTACCATTTGGGCTATATCTTTCCTGCTATTTCAATGGCTCGGCGGAGCGCACCGAGTTTGTTGTTGACCTCCTGGAGTTCATACTCCACATTGCTCTTCGCCACGATGCCGCCACCGGCTTGGAACCAAAGTTCGTTGTTTCGGCTGACGAATGTCCTTATGGTAATGGCCTGGTTGAGATTGCCTTCAAAGCCGATGAAGCCGATGCAACCACCGTAAGCGCCACGATTGTGCGGCTCATACTCCGAGATGAGTTGCATGGCCCGCACTTTCGGAGCACCCGACAAGGTGCCTGCCGGGAATGTATCGATAAAGGCTTTGATGGGGTCGGCCCCCTTGTCGAGTTCTCCGCTGACACGGCTAACGAGGTGGATGACATGGCTGTAGAACTGCATGTCCTTGTAGAAATCGACCTTCACGTTTTGGCAATTGCGCGAGAGGTCATTGCGGGCAAGGTCAACAAGCATGACGTGTTCGGCATTCTCCTTTGGGTCGTTGCGCAGGTACTCTGCGTTCTTGCGGTCGGTCTCGCTGTTGCCTGTCCGCTTTGTCGTGCCTGCAATCGGGTCGATGTAAGCGCGACGGTTCTCGATGCGGCAGTGCGTCTCGGGACTTGAGCCGAAGATGCGGAAGCCTCCGAAATCGAAGTAAAAGAGATAGGGGCTGGGGTTGATGCTTCGCAAGGCACGGTAGAGCTTGAAGTCGTCGCCTTCGTAGCGTTGCTTGAAGCGGCGGGAAAGGACAATCTGAAACACGTCGCCACGCAAGCAATGCTGTATGCCACGACGGATGTTCTCGCGGTGTTCGTCATCGGAAAGTGTACTCCAATAGTCGCCGACGGGCTTAAAGTCATAAACCTGATAGTTGCGGCTTCCCAGGTCGCGCTCTAACTGGTCGAGGTCGTCCTGTTCCCCGTCGGCAAGCAGCTCGATGAGCGTCAACTCATTGCGAAAGTGGTCGAACACCACGACGTCTTTATATAATATGTAAAGCATGTCGGGCGCGTCGTTCTCCGGCTGTGTCTCGTCCTTGACGGCGATGTTCTCGAAGTAACGAACCGCATTGAATGTCGTGTAGCCGTACAGGCCGCAATACTGGACGTCGTTCCCCTCGATGCAGAAGGCAGCAAGGAAGTCGTTGATGAGGCGTGCGGTGTCGTAATCCTCGTTGATGTCGTGGCGAAGCTCTTTGCCGTCGGGAAAGCGACAGATGCCTGTGCCGTGCTCGATGCCGACGCTTGCTATTGGGTGAAGGGCGATGAAGGACTTCGCATTCTCGCCGCCGTGATAGTCGGAACTCTCCATCAAGGCACTCTGCGGATAAGCGTCGCGCACCTTCAGGTAAGCACTGACCGGCGTGATGAGGTCACCCAGAATCTTCTTGCTCGCAGCATGATACTTATAATTCAATTCATAATTCATAATTCTCAATTCATGTTTAATTCGCTCACTCATAGTTCATAGATATCACTTTCGCATAGTTAGGGCGTAGCCTAATTATGAATTGTGAATTATGAATTATGCATTAAATAGGTTCCCAAGTCCTTGTCTCCGCGTCCGCTGACGGTGAGCACGACGACATCCTCCGGCTTGAACTGCATCTTTGGCAGCAGGGCGAGGGCGTGACTGCTCTCCAGTGCGGGGATGATGCCCTCGAGTCGTGTCAGCTCGAAGGCTGCTCGGAGTGCTTCGTCGTCGTTGATTGCGAGGACTTTTGCCCTGCCTGTCTCGAACAGGTTGCAGTGCATGGGGCCTGTGCCGGGGTAGTCGAGGCCTGCACTGATGCTGTAAGGCTCAATGATTTGGCCGTCGTCGGTCTGCATTACCTTGATGCGGCTGCCGTGCAGGATGCCGACAGTCCCGATGTTGAGCGATGCTGCGGTCATCTCCGTCTCCATGCCTTTGCCTCCGGCCTCACCGAGAACGAGTTTCACGCGCTCGTCGTCGAGATAGTGATAGATAGTGCCTGCCGCATTGCTGCCGCCGCCAACACAAGCGATGAGGTAGTCGGGATAATCACGTCCGACCTTTTCCTGCAACTGGAACTTTATTTCCTTGCTGATGACACTTTGCAGCTTGGCAACCATTTCGGGGTAGGGATGAGGGCCGACCGTGCTGCCAATGATGTAGAAGGTGTCGCTCGGATGGCAACAC